>Ga0123353_10001483_pt1 | contig 28737 bp, 29 predicted proteins | sample TergutLab28metaG_3_FD_92763 | JGI IMG/M metagenome (GOLD analysis project Ga0123353, IMG submission 92763) | Labiotermes labralis P3 segment gut microbial communities from Petit-Saut dam, French Guiana - Lab288 P3 | ecosystem: Host-associated > Arthropoda: Insects > Digestive system > Gut ...
GTGACCGGCGTATCGGGCAGCGGAAAAAGTTCCCTTGTGAACAAAATCCTTTTCCCCGCACTGCATAACATACTGCACAAAGGGTGTATGCCTGTCGGACAACACAACATGCTGTGCGGTTATGACCAGATTGACAAGGTAATTGATATTAACCAATCGCCCATCGGACGAACACCGCGCAGTAACCCCGCAACCTATACCGATGTATTCGGTCTTATTCGCGAATTATTCGCCGGCACCCGTGACGCACGCGAAAGGGGATACACGGGCGGCCGGTTCAGTTTCAATGTGCGCGGCGGCCGCTGTGACAATTGTGACGGCGAGGGCATCCGGCGTATCGAAATGCACTTTTTGCCCGACGTTTTCGTCGCGTGCGAGGTCTGCGGCGGAAAACGCTTTAACCGCGAAACACTAGAGGTCAAATTTAAAGGTAAAAACATTTTTGACGTCCTCGACATGACCGTTGACGAAGCAGTCGAGTTTTTCCAGTCCTTTCCGACACTGCACAAAAAACTTAAAACTCTGCAAGACGTTGGCTTGGGCTATATCCGCCTTGGTCAATCCGCGACAACGCTAAGCGGGGGTGAGGCCCAGCGCGTAAAATTGGCCAAAGAACTTGCCCGGGCGTCTACCGGCAAAACTCTCTATATATTGGACGAACCAACCACAGGTCTGCACGCTTATGACGTGCAAAAACTTATAAACATACTGCAAAGGCTTGTCGCGGCAGGCAATACGGTAATAGTAATAGAGCACAATCTTGACGTGATAAAAGTTTGCGACCATATCATCGACCTTGGCCCAAGCGGAGGCCACGAAGGCGGCCGGGTCATCGCAACGGGCAACCCGCGGGAGGTCGCCAAAAACCCCGCAAGCCTTACCGGCAAATTCCTTGCCAAAATGTTGGGGTAATTATGGAGCAGCAATTTGATATAACACTGCGAATAATGGCACGCGAACCGGGCAATCTTGAATTGGAGAGCCTTTTGGCGCAATGCCGGGCAATATGTCAAGATATGGAGAAGGACGCGGGCGGAAGTTGGGTGCTGCCCGAATACTTCTCAAGCGATGATGACGAAACCGATTTTTTTGTTTTCGCGCAAAGCCGGCAAAAGGTCGTCGGCGCAATGGCGAACACAGTTTTTCGATACAAATCGACTGACCGGCCGTCTCTGCATATCCAGGCCACCGTCGTGCGCCCCGAACTGCAAAAGCGGGGTATAAGTGCCGAAATGTTCAAATATCTCGAACAGCATCTGAAAGGATTCGACAGGGTTACGTCGATGATTGACCATGGCAACTCGATATCTCAATTAAGCCGCTTTGCAATGGGCTTTGAAACGGACGCTTATCAAAATTCCGAGATAATCCGAACACTTTTCAAAGTCGTCGACCCCAAAAAAACCGTAAAAACATGGCACGAAGCGCGACCCGCAACCGCGACCATTTACCGCAAGGGCAAGCACCTGAAACCGACCATTCCTCAACATGACAAATTGGCCGAATTCTAGGGCAACTTTGCACCACGGCCCTGTAATGACGTCAAACGACGTGCCTGTTTCTGGTTTCGGGGCTTTTGGGCTTAATATGGCGGCGAATATGGTTGATAATTTTGCTGTTGCGGAGGCATATTTTGTGCATCCCTGTGCCATGGATTTGACGGATTGTTGACGGCGGGAAGCACCGTGAATATAAAAAGTATTAAACCACCCACATAGGGGATAAAGGTAAGGAAATAATACATACCGCTCTTGCCCTGGTCGTGAAGTCGCCTAATGGTAATGCAGATACCTGGCACAAACATTGCAAGGACGTAAACCATCATCGCCGCAAAAATAACCCAACCGACGGCGGATGATTCATCTGATGCCAAAAGCATAGACCAAGCAATTATGGTAACAAAGATAAAAATGTAGTGAAATAAATAAGCGCCCCAATACTCGCGGCGTGAAGCGCGACCCTGGGATTTTGCGTAATTTTTCCAAAAAAGTTTATAACACTGCCAAAGACCCACCACCGGGCGCGGCGGTTCCGCATCTGGATAGGTCGGGGGAGTGTAATACTGTTGCTGGTATGCGCCTTGCTGTTGATAGCCGCCCTGTTGTTGGCCATAGGTCTGTTGACCTGGAAAACTTGGCGGGGGACCCGCTTGCTGGTATTGTGAACTTTGTTGCTGGGTTTGACTTTTCCCTGTCGCGGACCCGCACTGGGGGCAAAAACCCACTCCCTCCGGCAATGTCACGCCGCATTTTGTGCAAAACATATCTATATTATGCCGAATACTTGTCGAAAAGGCAAACAAATTTAAAGAATATTCCAGCCATTAATACCGTATATGTGCGAATACGCGTCAAGAAGATACTTTAACCGCTCAAGCCCCGCGCACGCCTCCTCTTTATTGTCAAAGTGAATAAAGTTGCGCGCATAAATCAAGGCATCGCTTATATAGGACAACTCCATGTGACGCGAGACCACGCACATTCGTCGCTCCTTTTTTATCCAATAATCATGCAGTTCGTCCACGCGTTTTTTGGTATAAATATTGAACGGCACCTCGTCCGGATGGGCATTAACGGATTCAAGCAATGCGGCGGTCTCGAACTTCATCTTGTCATAGGTCTTGTCAATGTAAATTTGCTCCCAAGTGGCAAGCGCCAACAAGGCGGCAACCAATCCCATTACCACAAAAAGGCGTGTCATTTTCCGCCTCGCTTTTTTGCTGTGTTTCCCGGCTGGAATGGTTCGGCCGTCTTTGGTCTGGTACCCGCCATGCCAAGCCGCCCGCTGTTTGCAAGTGCCTGCTGCTCGGCGGTGGATATCGCGTCCCCATCATGCGCCTTATGCGCCCTGTTTTCTGCAAGCATTAAATCCTTGGTTATTTGTATCTTGAAATTCTTACAAACGTCGCCGAATTTCTGTATGTAAACGTCTCCGCCTTCACTTACAGAGCAAAATGCAATATCCCGCGACCTACACAACATATTGTGTAGTATGCTTGACATAACACCGTCTTGGCACAAGCCCATCTCCTTGAACCGTTTGCCAATCACTTTGCCGTTCTCGATAACACAGTAAAAAACATCCGTCTCGGGCTTGACAAGTTGCAAATCCTTGCGGGTTGCGGGCATCGCGCCGGTCTTTGGAATCACCGTTATCTTGCCCGTGCGCTCGATAATTGCGTAATTGATGTCGGTAAGGTCGAAATAATCAAGATTCCGCAACGCCTCAATCAACTCCTCGCAACTGATGTTAAGGTTCTTTAACTCCTTGAAATCTATACCATTGGGGTCGATAACGATGACCGGCTTTCCGCTTATGACGTCGCGCATGAACGGGCTTTTTTTGGATAATATGCTCGCCACGAAATGTATTACACATATGACAAGCAGCGGTATCACGCCATACCAAAGCGGTATCGTTTGCTCGGCCATCGGTATCGTTGCCAAATCTGCAATGATTAACGTGATAACCAACTCAAACGGCTCCATCTCGCCAATCTGCCTTTTTCCCATTAGGCGCATGACAGCGATGACAACCACATAAATTATTAAGACCCGAATAATAATATTAAACACGGCTTTAGTGTGTGGGTATTCGTCAAAAGTTATTCGCGCAAAAGATTTTGAGTTTGCAGGTTCCGGTGTATAATAGGCCATGTCCCAAAGAAATAATCAAAGACCGACCCCGATGATTATAGTGATATCAGCAGTAATATTTTTGCTCTGTGCGGGTTGTGGAATAGGAATCATGTTGGCTGCAGACGTCGCCATTGACCGGTCTTATCATGGCGGTTACAACGCATCAACCACAGCAACTGTCATGCAAGTGAGTATAGATGAAAGTAATAAACAAGTACAAATAACAGTGGAAATTTGGTATGTTGATTCAAGTCATAAGGGCAAGTTGGTGACGACAAATATCAAGGTCATGCAACCAACTGGTGGTGCGCCTATGGTTGATATTAACGGAACTGAAATTGTTGAAGGGGCACAGATTGCAATAGTTTATCGCAGTAACGACCCAAGTAAGGCAAAGTTGCGTCCAGAAGGGTGGAGGTTGCCGCCGGTAAATGGGTTCCGGCGGGCAACGGGCTTGTTTGGTTTGTTGGGAATAGTTTTGGGAGTCGTTTTGGCACATTTGTATCATAAACGAAAAAAGACGCAAGCAATACAAAGGTCTTGAAACCAGTATCTTTTCGTAGTATAATCCCCTGATATGCAAATAATTGATTTGAAAAAGATTATGAATACCGAAATATACGCCGACGCGATAATTTCGGTGGTCCTTGATACCCCAAGAACGCAATTGCGCGACGTTATCGCAAGCGACCCACCATGCTCAAAGTCCGCGGCGATTGACGCGCTTGAACAGGACGGAAAAGGCTTTATGCCGCGCGTGGCGTGCGACGGAGGGCCCGATGGCTTGCAACTTGTCAAGCCTATTATTAATAAGGCCCCTCAATATTTAAAAAGAAACGGATTACTTTCTTTATGTTTGCCGCCATGGCAGCACGTCATAGAAAACGTGCCGAGTCATGTCCGTGCTAGCGGTGCATATACCAATCCTGTTGTATTGAAGGACGGACATGAACAAGCCTGCGCCGTGTTCGCCCACGCAAGATAACCGGTTCTTAATAACTTACGATGCGTTTGCCCGTTTAACAACAACGGCCTTGATATCAATAACCTTGAACAAATGGGCAAGCACCACAAACGCTCCCAATGTAACCGCGCCGCTTATCGCAAGCACAAAGAACAGCGAAAACACGTGCGCGCAAAGGCCCTGCACAAAATAACCGATAAGGGCCGCCGGAACGGTTAACAACGTCAAAACAACGCACTGGGTAACCACCGAAAAGGCAAACCGCCGGCCGGAAAGTTTCGCAATCAACAATAGATTAAGAAAACTTGCAATAGCCATACACGCGCCCATTCCGATGACAAGCGCGCCAATGCCCATAACGCCGGGCAAAAACCATATCGCCGCAAACAGGGCAATCGACCCGACAAAGTAATTTTTCATTGCTCGCGTCTCTGCCCCCAAACTGTTCAAAATGGCATTGGTAATTTGTGACAAAGACATCGGAACCATCGCCCACGCATACTGCGACAGGAAAATCCCGCTTGTGCGGTCCGCGAACAGGAACACCCCAATCCCTTCGCCAAGTGCGATGAACACGGGAAGCAGCAAAAAGTTAATAAACACCGTAAACCGCAACGCATTGCCGATTTGGCGGGTGACGGATGCCTGGTTTTTGTCTTTATGCGCGGAACTTAATTCCGGTACAAGCGCGGTGGACAGCGAACTTATAACCGTTTGCGGAATTGTAAGAAGGGGAAGTGTCATACCCACAAGCACGCCAAACCCCGCCACCGCGGCGGTAGGCGACCACCCCGCCGCAATCAGGCGCATAGGTACAAGTATCGAAATCACCGGCATGGTAAGGCTTGCGACAATACGGACGCCCGTGATGGGCGCGGCACTTCGCAACAGCGGCCTGTATTGTGATTGTGCCCCCATAGGGCACGGGGCGGGGGTTTTTAACCTCCGCGTCTTAACAAATATCACCACCACAACCGCCGCCGCAATAAAGAACGCCACAGTGTAACTAAGCGCCGCGATTTGACTTAAATCCGTGAACAAAAACGCACACGCCAACATTATGACGAACACAATGACGCGCAAGACTTGGTCCAACAACTCGGTTACACCAAGCAAAAAGAACCGTTTTTCACCCCACCAAACCGCGCGGATGACGCTGTAAACACTTGCCGCGATGACCGAAGGAACAAGGGCAATCAAGATTGCCACGCACCTTTGGTCGGTAAAAAGCACTCCAAAAAACCGATTGCCGCAAAGCACCACAAGGCAAACAAGGGCGCTTGCACAAAGGGCAATTACAAGGCCTGCGGCCACCACGCCCCGATTTTGACGTGTGGCGACCTGTTTGGATATCGCCAAAGGCAATCCGGACGACACAAGGGTCAAAAAAACCATGAAAAATGCCATCGCGATTTGATACACGCCAAGCATCTCCGCGCCCAAAACTCGTGACAGGAAAATGCGGAACACAAACCCTATCGCACGCGTAGCCACCGCGAAAACAGTTATCAAGGCAACTGCGCGCGCGAATGTTGGCAGGGCAGATTTCATATAAATAAATATGTTGGCAAAAATCAGATTAGACGGGACGGACTCACTGTTGCATATTGCGCGCTTCTGCGGCTGTGCGCCCTGCCAGATTCTGGCGGTGAACGATGTCCGCACCGAGCCCGAACTGCTTGAACGCTACAGCGGAAAAGACATCGACGTGCCGGTGCTCATCAAATGTTTAATGCGCGATGCACGCGCCAAGTTATCTGCCGACTAATTCGTCAATGCTAATTCCAAAAACGTCTGCGATTTTTGTTGCCATTTCAAGACTGGGAACACGTCGACCGGCCTCATAGTGTTTGTATGCCTGCAAAGATATGTTCAATTCTTGCGCGACTTCATTTTGCGTCAGTTCCGCGATTTTTCGATACTTCTTTAACTGTCGGGGTAATATTTTCATACTTGACATATGGTATACAAATTGTTATCCTTGAACAATCCAAGGGATACAGATATGTACCCGTGCGACGGGAGCGTGAAAGATGGAAAACATAAACGATGTCATAGAACAAATAGCAAAGAGCAACAACACTACCGCCGACGAGGTGCGGAAAGAGATGGAAATTGCGATTGACCACGCTTGGGAAAACAATTTGAAAACATCGGGAATGTTCAAATGCAAGCCGACACCCGAGGAGTTTATTAAAAAGGCAGCAATGTCACTTTTTGGTTAGATTTACTTTCTCCTGTGCTAGAATACAGCACCGGTACATTGAAAATTAAAAAGCAAAAGGTGACAAACCCAAACCTAACTTAGGTATGTCACAAAAACTAGGTTTGTCGCCGTGTCACTTAAAATAATAAATCTGGTGGTTTGGGTCCATAAGTTCTATACGCCCGTTCTTGGTCGTCGCATAGGTAAAGGTACGGTTTTTGTTGGCAAAGTCCCGCTTAATCTCGGTGCCTTCCACGCGCCACATATCGTGATAGGTGAATATGTACTTGTCGCCCTCTTTCTTATAGGTACCAATCCCCACAAAGACATTGGCGTTCCGATGCGTCACCGAAACCGTAAAAGTACCATTGCCGTGCAGGTACAAGCGTGATTTTTTATAATCCGCGGCACGATTTTGTTCGATATCATTACCCGCAAGAGCCACAACCGTCATTCCGTCACCTTTCCGCGTAAGCATCACCGTGGCGACAATCGCACCCGCAATGATAACGACAACAAGTATCGCAATGAACCAAAATCGCATGTTTTTGTACCAAGGGTTTACATTTTCGTGCATTAAACCCTCCTGAACGACATCACGGTCGCCCCACGCTCAATCGTTTCTTTTTTTGGCTTTGCGTATTCCTCGGATGCAACGGTAACGGTGTACTTGACGGTAGCGGTAAGGATAATATCCTTCTTGGTGGTCTTTACCGTGTATGTCCTAATCTCGCCGTTGTAAATGTGCGCCACGGTTGCCGTAAGGCTGTTCCCCTTGTTATGCGTAATTTTGGTCACCACAAAATCAAACGTGAACTCGTCCCCATAGCCCACGATGCTTACATGAAAAGTCTTAAAGTTATCATCAAACTTGCAATTAGAGCGGTGCAAATCCGCAGTAAGCAACGATATCGGTGTTCCCGGCTCGTCGGGGTAATGGTACATACCTCCGCGCAGTTGATGTATATAGTAATGCCGCCCGCTTTCAATTGCGGCACCTTGGTTATCGATTTTGGCAGGGCGGAACAGGAAATACGCACCGACTGCAAGGCCTGCGATGACAATAAGGACAAGCACGATAACAATCGCTTTCCGCATATTGTATATTTAAATTATTCTTGCCCCGTTGTCAACTTAAAAAGGTTATCTCTTTTTCTTTTGCTTGCTGGAACGCGCACTGCGGTCGTCCGCCGCGTATGATGTGTGTGCCTTGTCGATGTGAATCTTGAACTTGAATCGTCTGAACAAGTACGCCGCCATGGCAAGAACCACCGCAACACCCATGATAATCGACGGAACCACAATCCACCAATCAACATTGGCAGGACTCTTGACCTTATCGGATTCAGGTTCCTTGTACGATTCGGTGATTATTGCGATATGCGCATAACCGCGCGGGTTTTTTTCTTTTACCGCCTTGTCATATTCGGATTTGGCTTCAAGGAAATCCGCTTCGTCAATTTGCACCAAAGATATGTCCTTGATAAACACATCGGCGGTCACCGCCACGAACTCGTTGCCAAATTCGACGGTAAGTGCCAATTCGCTTTGTGTATCAGGGCGAATATAGAAAATTAATTCCGAGTACCCGTCTTGGTCAAGGCCGTGCATACCGATGATGTCCGCATGACCAAGGTGTTCAAAGCCGCCCTCGAAACCTTCAAGTCTGAAATTCACTCCTGCATCGTGGTTCTCTTTGCATTTTGTTTCTTTTTTGATGTCTTTAATGTCATTTGTTTCAAGAGTATTTTCATTGTCGCAAAGGTGATACTTCATGCCGTCCATTATTCGTGTGCGCACGCGGTATTCATAAAAGCTTCCGCCCGACAAGGTTTCCGTCAGTGTATTGGTAACGGTGGATGCAAAACGGCTTTCGCGGTTTTGTATTTGCAAGGTATCGCCAACTATACCGATTGTTGTTGTCGGACGGGCGGCATTGGGGTCTTGGTTACTTGGCACAAACCACTTCTTTGGGTCGGTAAGGTCGGCAAAAACTGCGCCTTGCGGGGCATTACTCTCGTCGTTCACGGTGGTCAACGAAACATTATCAATGAATACCACGCCCGCAGGACACTTTCGTGTGCCGTCGCCCATATTGAATGAAAGGCCGGCCTCTCTTGGCGTCAATGCCGAGTCCTTGATTGCAAAAGAATAATTCTGCCATTTGGTCGAGATAATCGTGTCGCCCGTTGTGCGTGTTTCACCAAGGTTAAGCCGTGCGATTTCGCGGCCCTTGGATTCGATGGTAACCCAGAAATTAAGACCTTGACCAGGATAGTATTGGCGCATAATGTCAAACGAAATGATGTTGGTAACGCCAGAGTTAAGGCTGAAATCATTGGACGACAATTTTTGCCATGTTACGCCTTTATTCTGCATCATAAAGACATTATTATTGCCATCAAGTCCGTTGGGCGTACCGGGACGCGAGGACGCAATACCATAGTTGCTTTCCTTTGGCATACCGTCATCATCAAAACCGGCAAATGCATATTCAATCCAGTGTTTTTGTTCGGTATTAACGATACCGCTAAGGACCAAATCCTCGTCCTTGTTATCAAATTCTGATACCCAGTTCGCGGCCTTAAGAGGATAAGGCGAGTCCACGCTTCGTGGGGTGCCAACGTTAAAGAATGCGTTAGAGATGGACGTTGTGACCTCGCTTGTGTCAAGGACAAGGTTTTGGCTGCCTTCATTATTTTTGAATTGGTCATAATAGTTTGCCGAAACACGATGGATTTTGAAATCACTGACAAGCATATAATCACTGACGTCGTCATTCTCTTGTCCTACCCAAAGTTCAATGTCAGCCACGGTGTCATAGTAACTTTCGCCAACAATAAAAACCGTATTAAGTGCCCAGCCGTTCTGAGACTCTTTACCGTTGGTATTGATACTTACGTGACCCGAATCATACGGGGTAATATGTTTGGCAAGGTTCTCGTCTTTATGGCGGATATCACGAATCCGGACGGAACAGTCCGTGCCGTCTGCCGAAAGGGTATAGAAACTGAGCATATAGATTTGGTGGCGTTTGACGACAAAAGGATTATCCAACAAAAGCCTTGCGTTTGCATTGTATGCCGAAAGCAGCATAACGTTTCCCGCGCCTGCACGGTTGTTCAAAAAAATATTTCCGGTGTACTGGAAGTTCAAAAGTTCCGGAACTTCATGTGTTGAAACGGAAGGACGTGCGAATGTGCCGAACAGTTCGGGCGAAACGGATTTGCGCTCGTCAAGGTAGTGGTTTGCAAAAGTAAATGTGTGGTCATCGGGCAAATCAATTTCTATTTGCCTGTCTTCTGCGCGCTCTGCACGTGAATCCACTTTAACCTGTCTTAATCTGTCGGTGGCTTTATATTTATCTTCAAAGATTTCTTTATCGTCAAGTTCAATAAATTGCGTAAACGGGTCATCGGTTGGCCGCATTTCAAAAACTTCTTTGCTTACCTGGTTTATGCGTGGGTTTTGAAAGTAAATTACCCCCTTGCTTGGCCGTGTTTGCGACCCAAGGTGTAACCCAAGTTTAAACCGCGCCCCGTCAAGAACATCGGTGCGGACAAGAAAGTTGGCTGTTCGCCACGCGCTTTCGTTACTTGCCACATTAAGGTATCCATAAGTGTCCTCGTCTGCCGGATTCGTTCCGTAATAAGGCGTGTTATTCCAACCGCCCGAGGAATATACAAGTTGCGTCAAGTTAATCCGAGGGTCTTGTTCATCATCAAATTTCTGGGAAGGTACAAGGTAAAACGAGCCCCAACTTTTTACCGCGTAAAAATCAACACTTACGATATAGTAACTGTTTGCTTCAAATTCAATTTCCTCGCTTGTGAAACTGCCTTTGGACGAGGTGTCCTCGACAATGCTGTTGGTTATTACAAAAACATTGGGGTCTTTAAGTGAACTGCTTGGCGGGGTGGTAAGGTAACTTAAATGCCCGATTTTGTTATCCGTTTTCCATTTGGAAAATTGGTGCGTATTAAGTGCGCCCAAAAGGCTTGATTTGGTGTCATTGGAACTTGACCAACTTGACACCCCCGAAGTAAACACAAAATTGGAGGCACTTGTGCTTGCGCCAAGGTTGGCGTTGGTGATTGCGATGGATTTGCTTGAAAACGCGGTTTTTGCCTGGGTTGGGGCGTCGAAGCTCCAAAGAAGGTGTTCGCTGTAACCGGGACGTTGTGACCCGGACGCGGAAACAGCGGCCGCCCCGCCGACGCTGCAAAACGCGCCGAACACAACGGCAACTGTCATCACAAGTGCGACTGCTCTTGAACGCTTGGTTAATGCTCGCAACATATCGACTAGTATGCCACAATCACAAATACAAATGCAATAGGTAATTTTTTAATAATTGGGTATTCCCAACCGCCGCAATCTGTGGTACTTTCTTTTTGTGAACGGAGGTATACTAATGGAAAAACACGCTCTTTTCGAGGTCGGAACAACCAATGTGCGCCTGACCCTTGCCAAAGTTGTCGAGGGCGAGAACTTCTTTATATACAAAACTATGGGCGAGCACGTCCGCATTAACGAACATATCGAGACCGACGGATTGATAAAGTCCGCAAAGATTTTCGAATGTGTCGCGATACTGCAAATGTACAAAAAGATTTGCGAAGCGGAAGGTGTCCGCAACTTTACCGCCGTGGCCGCGGACAATCTTACAAGCGCAAAGAACTATAAAAGCTTCCTTGACGAAGCGGGCGCGGCAATCGGTGTCGAGTTCAAGGTTTTAACACCCGAAGACGAAACCAATTTGATTTATACCGCCGTGATTAACACGCTGGACGTCCCCAAAGGCGTTATTGTCAACGTATCAAGTTACGCAACGCGAATAATCCATTACAATCGCCGCATGATTTTGGATAACGTGACCATTCCGTTTGGCTCGGCAACCCTTTTGGACAAGGCGGAAAAACAACCCATTATAGCGGTGGATATATTCAAAAAAGAACTTGCAAAGAACGCACCGTTTTTACAGGACCTTGACCCCGAAACCACCATAGTGGGTGTAAGCGAAGTCTTTGTATCCTTTGGCCGCCTTGCACGCAAGATGAAGAAATACCCGCTTGAAACAGACCATAACTTTGCCGCCGATGCGGAAACGTTTGGTCAGGTGTTCGATTTTATCAAATCCCTTGACATGGAAAAAAAGCAAAAGTTAAAAGGCATCTCAAGCCATTCCGCGGCAACCATTTCAAGTGGCATGTGCATCGTGGATGCGGTGTTCAAGCACAGCGGACTTAAAAATCTTGTAGTAGCCTGCGGGTATCGGAATATCGGCATTTTGCTTCGCCATTCGGTGCCGTATACGACGGAACGCCCGATAACGGATATACTTGGTTGGAGTTTGGACGTGATTTGCGGAAGCGCAAGCCTTCACAAAAAACGCGCCGCCCAACTTTACAATCTTGCATTGCTGATTTTCAAACAACTGAAGGTAATCCACAAATTGCCGCGCATGTACGCCAAAGTGCTGCGTATTGCTTGTTATCTTTATGATTACGGTAAAAAGATGAACGCGGAAAACTTTGAACGCAATAATTACCATGCAATTTTGGCTTCACCCGTGTTGGGCGCCACACATAAAGAAGTTATCCTGGCTGCGTTTGCTGCCTCGTTTAAAAAGGTTGAAGACCTTAACCTGCAGGAATGGATAAGGTATAAAGACATCTGCTCGGACGAGGATTTGGATGCCGTGCGCAAACTGGGCATTATTATTGCAATGGCCGAAGCCCTTAATATCCGTGAACAGGACATTATCAAGGACATTAACTGCGATATCTTGGGCGACAGTGTAATATTGAAACTTGTAACCGAACTTGACCAACGCGCCTCGAAGGTCGATGTTAAAGCGGCGGAGGTCGAGATTTTCCACGCAAAAAAATATACCGGCGAATTTTTTAAAGCATTCAAAAAAAGTTTGGAACTTTTGTAAAGCGAGTGTAAACTTCTGAACATGGATAATAAAAATTGTGATGTTTTGGTGCTTGGAGCGGGACCGGCGGGTTTGACCGCCGGGCTTTATGCTGCACGTGCGGGGATGAAAACAATAATTATCGAATCACTTGTGGCCGGCGGTTCGGTGAACCTTACGCCCGATATTGCCAATTTCCCCGGTTTTTTGGAAATCTCCGGCACGGAACTTGGCGTCAAGATGCTTGAACAAACGGAAGCCGCTGGTGCGGAAATTGTTTACGACGAAGTCACCGGTATTGACCTTGCAAAAAAGAACATAACATGCAGTGAAGCAAATTTTTCATTCAAATCACTAATCATCGCAACAGGTGCAAGTCCGCGCAAACTTGGGGTAGGGCGCGAAGAGGATTTCATCGGCAGCGGAATACACTTTTGCGGCCTTTGCGACGGAGTTTTTTACAAAGACAAACAAGTCATCATCGTGGGCGGCGGCAATCATGCCGTGGAAGAAGCGCTTTATATGTCCGGTATCGCGAAAAAAGTCACAATTGTTAATAACATCGACCGCCTTACCGCCCAGCAAACTCTTATCGACCAACTTGACCCAAAGATAAAGATATATCTCAATTGCACAGTCACAAAGATACAAGGGGATACAAAAATCACAGGTATCGAACTAAGCAATGGCACTGCTATAAATGCGGACGGTATATTCGTCGCAATAGGCAGAGTACCAAATACAGGTCAATTCAAAGATAAACTGGAACTTTCCCGGCACGGCTATATAATCACCGATGCAAAAATGCAAACCAACGTCCCGGGCATTTTTGCGGCAGGTGATATAGTGGACAAAAACGTGCGCCAAGTAATAACAGCGTGTGCGGACGGAGCGATAGCAGCAACTTACGCCACAGAATATATTAAACAATGAAACATTTCGGAACAGACGGAATAAGGGGCATCTTTGGCGATGATTTAAACGCCAAAGTTATTGGCGCACTTGGCAATGCCATTCGCACCCAAGGCCACAAAAAAATAATCCTTGGGCACGATACCCGGAAAAGCTGCGGGGCAATTATATCCGCTTTGGGTCTTGAAGTCACCAATGTCGGGGTGGTTCCGACAACCGCGCTTGCCTATCTTACGCGTGAACTGGGGGCAGACCTTGGCATAATGATTACCGCAAGTCACAATCCGCCGGAATACAACGGAATAAAACTTTTTGGGCCCGACGGCCAGAAACTTGACGGCATGCCTTTGGAAGTACTTGACGGTCTTATTGATACATTACCGCCCCTTGACCCGGTTGCGCAGAAAGCGCCCAAAAGGGGTGCAAACAGACAATGGCAGAACTTTGTTGTGAACTGTTTTAAAAAAAGTTTTCACGGCAAAAAATTGCCCAAGGTTTACCTTGATAACGGCAACGGAAGCGGCTGGAGGACTGCGGAAAAGGTATTTAAACGCCTTGGCTTTGACGCAGAAGCATTTAATACTCAATCTGATGGTAATGACATAAATGTAGGCTGTGGTGCCACGCACCCCGAATTCTTGTCCGAAAAGATGACACAAAAGAAAGTTCCCCTCCTACATGGAGGGGTGGCACGGCGCAGCCGTGACGGGGTGGTTATGTCGGGGGTTCTGGGCTTCTCCTTCGACGGCGACGCGGACAGATGTGTCGTTTTTGACGAAAACGGTACCCCCGTTCCGGGTGACGTTTTGCTTGCGTTGCTTGCTGAATATATCAACGCCACTACATTTGTGTCCACTGTTATGATGAACGTGGGCACGGAAAAATGGTTGCGCAGCAAAGGTATCGACGTAATCCGCACCCCCGTCGGAGACAGGTATGTCTTGGCCGAGATGCTGAAAGCCGGCGCACAACTTGGCGGGGAAGCAAGCGGACATATTATATTCCCAAAGATTTTTATGGGAGGCGACGGGCTTTTGACCGCCCTTGTGACGCTTGAGATGCTTGTCCTTGGCGGGAAACCAATGTCGCAACTTGCGGCGTCCGTTACCGTGTGGCCGTCACTGATGCACAATGTTGAACACGAAGTACCCGAAGGCGAGTACATGCGCGACGGCTGTCGTGTATTGGTACGTAAAAGCGGTACCGAGCGTCTTTACCGAATATTGGTTGAAGGCGAGGATGAAGAACAATGCCGTAACATCTTGAATGAACTTTGCATAAATAACCCCTAAAGGGGGGTGTAAATGTCATTTTATTCAGACCGCGGCGCAGTTCGCCCCGGGCCGATAGAGGGCAGTGCCTTGGACGGTTTACGTACTCGGGTGGCGATATCCGTCCGGCGGGTTCTTGACAGTTGCAGCAAACAGCTAAGTCTTGAACATACGCGTCTTTTATTGAAAAACGTGTCACCCGGAAAGCATACCTTCACAGGTGCCACAAGCACCCAGGTTACTGCACCAATTACCGATTTGCGTGTCACCCGATTGGAGGAACGTCCGTGTTTTGCGCGTGTCAAATGCAATGTTCACATACCGCTTAAAGTGGCTTTCAAGGATTGCGAAGGCACCGACCACACAACAGACAGCGAAATCACCATAACACAAGACATTGTAATGTACGTGCCCGAGGCAAGCGTCTTTCCGTTTGAAATTGTGGCTGTGGCAAGTTGCAATTGTCCGGGCGGTATGTTCATTGATGCGAATACATGCGAATGTACCGCATGTCTTACAGTAATTACAAAAGTCATTGCCGAGACGGATTTGCTTGTACCGGCATACGGTTACTGTCCGTCACCCAAAGCCGTTGATTTCGACGAACAAGTATGTAACAAATTTTTCGAACTGCCACTGTACCCAAGCGGTAAAAGTAAATAAAGGAGTAAAAAATGTTTAAAAGAGAGTTATTGATACCGGTATTATTGGGACTTGGATTGTACGCCCAAACAAGCGAGATTAGTCTTGCAAACAATACAACAATGCTGTTGCTTTTGTATGTGTTATTGGAAGACCACCAGGCAATAGAGAATATTGAACATCGTATTCGGAATAATCATAACTGCAACTGCGTACACTGTTGCCATGACAACCAAAACTTTATTAGTACGCGCTTTGGCCGTAACGATTGCTATAATAATTCTTGCCGGTGCGATTTTCACCGCAGGGGTTGTTACTAAAGCCCGCGTCAAATCATTCGGGGCACACGCCCAATCCGCGGAAATGCTTACAAGCGCGCGCGGCATGTGCACCGTCGAAGCGGGTACAGGGCGCATTTTGTATGAACACAATGCGGACGCACAACTTCCCATGGCCTCCACCACCAAAGTTGTTACCGCCATTGCGGTGCTTGAAAATTGTGAAGACATTGACTCGCCGATTACCATTGACCCGCGCGCAGTGGGTATCGAAGGCACAAGTATATACCTTAAAAAAGGCGAAACGTTGACTGTTCGCGAACTTTTGCTTGGGTTAATGCTTCGAAGCGGCAATGACTGTGCCGTTGCGCTTGCATTGCATATAAGTCCATCCGTCGAGGATTTCAACGCCAAAATGCAAGAAGTCGCAACGCGCGCAGGTGCAACGCAAAGCAGTTTTAAAAACCCGCACGGACTCGACCAGGAAGGGCACTATACAACCGCACGCGACCTTGCACTTATAAGTGCCTATGCAATGAGAAACTCGACTTTTGCCGAAATAGTCGGCACAAAAACCGCCCGGATAAACGGTGCGGAATACCCGCGTATGATGCGCAACAAAAACCGCCTTTTACACAGTATGGATACATGTGTAGGTATAAAAACGGGCTTTACCAAAAAGGCCGGGCGGTGTTATGTGGGTGCTGCCACCAAAAACGGAATGACAGTTGTATGCGCAGTGCTTAACTGCGGCCCGATGTTCCCCGAATCCGCCGCAATTATGGAACGCGCGGACCGTGAATTTACAATGACCCGTGTACTTGCAAAAGACGACCTTATGGAATGTGGAATAATACGCGCGGACTACTATTATCCGTTGCGTGCGGGCGAAGTACCCGAGATTACCTGTCAGGACGGCAATGTCTGTGTCCGTATAAACGGCGAAATTGTTCACTGTGCACCGATAAATGTGATATATTAATCCCGTGCGTATGAACAAATACCTTGCAACATGTGGTGTGGCGTCGCGTCGCGCGGTCGAGCAGTATATCCTTGGCGGCCGGGTGAAAATCAACGGCAAAGTAACCCGCGACCTTGCCACCCAAGTAGCAGACACCGATAAAGTAGAGTTCAACGGCAAACCGGTATCCCTGCAAACGGAAACGGTTTATATCGTTATGAATAAACCGAAGGGTTGCGTTACAACCTGTATTGACGAAAAAGACAAAGGTCGCCGCACTGTACTAGACGTGTTGAAAAATTGCGAACAAGCACAAAAATATCGCGTATTCCCAGTAGGCAGACTTGATTATGATACAAGCGGTCTTTTAATATTGACCAACGACGGCGACTTTGCGCGCGAAATCACACACCCAAGTTCACAAATCCCAAAAACATACATCGCCACCGTAACGGGCGACCTGAGCAAAGCATACGATGATAAACACATGACAATAATCAACAGCACCACCATACAAGTAACAATCTGTGAAGGCCAAAACCGCCAGGTACGCAAAATGCTTGCCAATATTGGGTTGGACGTTATTGCCCTTAAGCGTGTGGCTATCGGTAACCTGACGCTTGGCAATTTGAAAAGCGGCGAATTTGTTTGCCTTAACAAAAAGCCTTTGATATAGTAAAATGTGACTAATAAATTCATGCAGCAAGCAATAACCGAAGCCGAACAAGGCATCGCGCAAGGCCACGGCGGTCCTTTTGGTGCGGTGATTGTGCGGGACGGCCAAATCGTCGGACGCGGCCACAACCGGGTGGTAATAAACAAAAACCCAACTCTCCATGGTGAAATGGTGGCAATAGCGGACGCATGCAAAAACCTTGATACCTTTGATTTGTCGGGATGCGACATTTACACAACGGGCGAACCATGCCCGATGTGTCTGTGTGCACTTTTGTGGGCAAATATCGGAAAGATTTACTATGGTTGCACGATAAAGGACAACGAAGTAATTGGATTCCGCGACGATAAATTCAACAATGTTATGAGCATCGACCGCAAAAAGATAACCAACCTGTACGAACTTGACCGCGCGGCTTGCCTTAAATTATTTGCCAAGTATAATAAAATAAAAGACAAACAAAACTACTAAGAAGGAGAAACAAAAGAAAAATGGCATTTGCAGTATTCGGCGATATTCACGGCAACCTTGAAGCACTGGAGGCCATTTTAAAAGACATCCGCAAAAAACGGAAAAAGATTCAACAAACCTTCTTTCTGGGTGACGCAATAACGTTTGGTCCGGACAGCAGTGCTTGTCTTAAACTGCTTCAAAAGCATAATGTGCGATGCGTAATCGGCAACCACGAACAGCGCATCATCCGCTATGACAAAAGTATATCCGAGATGAATTATGCGGGCATCAAGCACATGGAATACGTCTATAACCAACTTGACAACGACGATATCCGATTCATTAAAAGCATGCCCAACGAGATTACCTTTGATTATCACGGCAGACGATTCTTTTTCACACATTACAGCCACGACTTTAACGGGGTGGTAAAAGAAGACCTTGACGCATTCAGCGAAGTCCTTCTTGACAAGTTATTTCATGGCAGTGACGTGGATGCGGTATTTTTTGGACACGTACACATGCGCAAACTGTTGATTAATCCCGCGGGGCGAAGTTACTTTTGCCTGGGTTCAAGCGGTTGCGTCAAAGGCGACACAACCTTTTACACCTATGTGGATGTGGGAGGTACCGTCAAAGACAACTATGACCTTTATCGCATTGATGTCAAGTATAACCGAAAAAAGTTCGTGCAAAAGATGATACGAGAACCCATTCCCGAAAAAATAAAGTTCGCAAAAAAATTTTGGGGCATAGATTTACTTGACGAACCCACCCTTGCTAATGCAGAATGATTGACGGGGGACACTCGTGAATATTTTAATTGCAAATGTTGGCAACATCCGTTCAAATGAAGTAAAGGTTTTGGCAGAGGCGCTTAACAAAAATCACAAGATAAATATCGCCACCATGGCAACCGAAAGCACGTCCTGCGGACTTGCGTTTTCCGGGCCCGAGGAAGCCATTCGTGTAAGTCCGCTTTTGTACAAAGAAATTGTCGCAAATACCGCTTGGGTTGCGCATGGCGATATATCATCTGTAAAGGCACAAAGCAAAACCAAGATGGCGGGATTTGACGGCATCGCGGCGGTTGAGTTTTTTTCCACACCGGCGGACGCGGTGTCAATTATGCTGTGCGATGTCATGGCACATCAAAAACCGGATGTTGTGCTTTGCGGTATTAACAACGGTACCCACATGGGCCAGGACATTTACTCGTCAAGCAGTATCGGAATGGCAATGGAAGCGTCTTTTCTTGGCATCCCCGCAATCGCAGTAGGTATAGAGCACCAACCGGGCGGACACAGCGAAAAAAGCCTTGAAAACGCCGTGACGTTCATCGAAAAAAACATTACGACACTTGCCAAACTAAGGCTTCCCAAAGGAACGGTCCTTAATATCAATATCCCGACGGTTGACAAGTATAAAAAACTTAATGGCGTGAAAATTACCCGCATGGGACGAATGACCCAGTTTTCCGAATACGAAGAAAAAACGGACAGCAAGGGAAAAAAGTATTATTGGGCCAAAAATGTGGAACGTCTTAATGGACAACCGGACGAAGAATGGGCGCGCACCTGGTTTGACAAAAAGTACATCACCATTGTTCCCATTGACTGTGATGCAACCGACCACGATATGGTAAAGGTCTGGCAAAAAAACATGGTAAGTAAAATGAAAACAAGCGACGGGGAGGAACATTAAGAATGAATATTCTGCTTGTAAACGAAGCGGGCTGTTTCGCCCCGGGAATAACCGCACTTGCAAAAGCACTAAGCGGACGCCACCGCGTATGTATAGCGGCACCTCTTAATCCCCAGCCCGGCACCGGACATTCTTTTACAAAAGCGGCGGCTCCCTTGCGGGTGCGTCAATATTTTGTGCTTAACAAGATTAAAATCTTCTCGGTCAACGGTACTCCGTGTGATTGTGTGACACTTGCGCTTGACAAGTTGTTAAAATCAAAACCGGATGTGATAATAGCAGGCATCTGCGAGCGTAATGTAAGGGGCGAAACAATTTACAGCAGCGGTGTGGTAAGCGCCGCCATCGAAGGCACCATCCAAGGTATCCCAAGCATCGCAATAAGCGCAAGAGTACGCGACCCGTCAGACGAAAAGAACTTTCAACCAATAGCAAACAGTTTCGCGCGTAATCTTTCCCATTTTATAAAAAACATGGCACCCGATACCACCCTGAAAGTCAATTATCCCGAAAAGTTTTCCGGCCGCAAAATTGTTTGTGCGCCTCTTACAAAAGGTATCATCAACAATACCTATACTTCCGAAGTGAACTCTTTCGGCAGAACCTTTTATTGGCTTGAAAGCCCCAACATGGGCTTTACCATAGAGGCGCTTGACCAAAAAGGCGACCTTTATTGGCTTAAAAAGAATTTCATCACCGTGACACCGCTTAAACTTAATTTGACATGCAATACCGCGGTATCTGTGCTTGACAGGGCGGGAATTACGTTGTGAGCAACATAATCCACATCGCAATAGACGGCCCCGTCGCAAGCGGTAAAGGCAGTGTCGCCCGGCAACTTTCTGAAAAACTTGGCATTCCGTGTCTTGACACCGGGGCACTTTATCGCGGGGTTGCGGTTTTTGTGCGTGAACAGGGGCAAGACAAACTTGGCGATATTAAAATGACCGCAAAAATAATTGACGGCGCAACCCACGTGTATCTTGATAAAAAAGACGTAACGGCATTTATTCGTGACAATGATATAAGCCGCATGGGAAGCCAATTGGCAACAATTCCATCGGTACGTGCCCTTTGCACGGGTATAGCGCAAGGTATCGCCAAAAATCAAAGCCTTATTGCCGAGGGTCGGGACATTTGCAACGTCGTTTTACCAAATGCAAAGTACAAGTTTTATATTGATGGCCATGTCAAGGTTCGTGCCGCCCGCCGCCACCGCGACCTTGTCGGCAAGGGAGAAAGCATTTCATACAAAGAAGTCCTTAAACAAACCAAGCAACGCGATAAAGTCGACCGTAAAAAGGGCGGTTTCAAAAAAATAAGCGGTGCAATTCGCATAAATGCGACAAATATGACTGTTGACGAGAACGTTCAACATATGCTAAATTACATAACAGAATGGGCCAGCAATACGTAATAGCAATAGACGGACCAACGGCAAGCGGCAAAGGAACTGTCGCGCGGATGCTTGCACGGAATTTGGGCATATCATGCCTTGATACCGGCGCGATGTACCGCGCAGTCGGAATGTATTTCCTTGACAATAAAATTGACCACAATGACCCTGACGCAGTAACCGCTGCGGTGCAGGGTCTTTCCTTGGATGTCAAATGTGTTGACGGGCAAACTTTGGTATACAACAACGGCATTGATGTAACCCCGCGCCTTTATGACCTTGAGATAAGCAGTTTCACACCCGTTATCGCCCGTGTCCCCGAAGTCCGTGTCGAGGTGCGCAAGATTCAAAAGGCAATCGCAAAGGAACAATCCCTTGTAATCGAGGGGCGCGACATAACCTCGGTAGTCTTCCCGAATGCGCGGTTCAAGTTTTACTTGGACGCGCAACTTGACGCGCGAAGTTACCGCCGCCACAAACAGGAAGTGGCAAAGGGCGTCGCAATCTCATACGACCAGGTTCGAACCAACATATTTGAACGTGACCGCGCAGACATGACCCGTCCGGAAAGTCCGCTTATCCGCGTCAAAGATGCCATCATGGTAAACGCAACGAAAAAATCCGCATTACAAGTAGTCGCCGAAATGGAACTTATAATAAAACGGCAGCTTAAACTTGATGAAAAACGCGAGGCAAAAAAGGCACGCCGCCCCCGCATACATCCCGACTTCCGTCGTCCGTTTGGTGCGACGGCTTTTCGTTTGTATATGAAACTTTTCGTTTTTCTTCCGTACCATCTTATTTGCTGGCAACGTGTTTTCAACCGGAAAGAACTTAAACAACACCGCGGCAAACCGGTAATATTCGCAATCCAGCATCGAAGCAACAGCGACGTCGCCTCGATATTCATGGCTTTTACAACGTACATGTTGCATTTCATCGGCAAGGAATCCCTTTTCAAGCCGCGCACATTTTTGAACTGGTTCTTGCGCTCGCTTAACGGATTTCCAATTCGCCCCGGCAACGATTTGGCGGTAATACGCCACAGCCTTGGCATTTTAAAGAAAAAACAGACCCTTGTAATCTTTCCGGAAGGCCGTCGTAACTTCAACCCCGAGGACGCTCTTGCCGTGCGCAACGGTGCCGCCGTCATCGCGATGAAAAGCGGTGCGCCCATTGTTCCCATTGTTACCCGGCGTGCTCCGCGCCCGTTCCGATTCAATGCCTTTAAAATAGGCGCAACGATTTGGCCGGAAAAATGCGCGGATAAAAACGAAATGTCGTCAAAGTTAAAAGAAAGCATGTCCGCGCTGCTTGAAGGCTTTGAATACACCCCAAAACCAAAGAAATGGGAACGAATGTCAATAGAAAACTCGCGCGGGATTGTATTCATAAACGGCAAGTTACTTGTGATTAAACGGGTAAAAGAGGGCGAAACTTTTTATGTATTACCCGGCGGACACACGGACCCGGGCGAAACCCCGCGCGAGGCAATTGTGCGTGAAATCAAAGAAGAATGTAACGTTGACACCATTGTAACGCGTGAACTTTACCGCAATGTCAATAATTCAATGCCGGAAGGTTCGCGCAACCAGGCGTGTTTCCTTTGCGAATACCGCGGCGGCACAGTATCAAAAACAGACTTTGCAGAAGAATACCAACCGGGATACGAAAATAAAATCGGTCGTGACGGAAAACCGCGCGGAACACGTGAACCGATGCTTATTGATGTGTCGGAAATCGCAAAAATCGACCTGCGGCCGGCCTGCGTAAAGAAACAATTGCTTAAAGATACAGAAAAGTATGGAATTCACTTGACCCGAGCGACAAAATACTTAAAATGAGGGAATATGGACAACAAACAACTTAAAAGTAAAATCGAGAAAATCCGTAAAGACACGGGGTCCGTTGTTGTGGCGCTTCAATTCGCGCAAACAACCTTCGGTTGCGTGACGCCCGATGCGGTCGCGGTAATCGCCGACGTGTTTGAGGTATCCCGTTGCGCGGTGTACAGCACCGCCACGTTCTATCACCAATTTTCGTTTGTACCAAAAGGCAAAAACGTTATTGCGGTGTGCATGGGAACGGCGTGCTTTGTGTGCGGGGCGGAAGGAATCTTGAAAAAAATCGAGGACGATTTCGGCATAAAAGCGGGCCAGGTAACAGCGGACGGAATGTTCTCAATCGAGCACAACACACGCTGTGTCGGTATCTGTGATGCCGCGCCCGTGGTGATGGTAAATGACCAGTTTATCCGGAAAGCAAAAATTAATGAGGTGAGTGATGAAATTAGAAGACTTGCAAAAAATTAAAAACGAACACGAAAAACTGGTTACCGGCAAACGCCGTGACTATCCGTTACAAACACGGCTTGCTTTGCGCAATGTCGATGTCATTGACCCGCATTCCATTAACGAATACATCGCAACAGAAGGCTATTTCGGCCTTCACAAGGCGGTCACGCAAATATCCCCGGAAGACATCATCAAAACGGTATCGGACAGCGGCCTCCGCGGCCGCGGTGGTGCGGGATTCCCAACGGGGCGCAAATGGCAATTTGTACGTGACGCCAAAGGCACGCAAAAATACGTCGTATGTAACGCGGACGAAGGCGACCCCGGCGCATTTATGGACCGCGCAATTTTGGAAGGCGACCCGCACAGTGTGCTGGAGGCCATGACTATCGCAGGTTTCGCGGTGAGTGCCGACAAGGGCTATATCTATGTCCGTGCAGAGTATCCGGTGGCGGTAAAAAACCTTGAAATTGCAATTGAACAATCCCGAAAGATGGGTTTTTTGGGAAACAATATTTTTGGCACGAATTTTGGCTTTGATATTGAACTTCGGCTTGGCGCAGGCGCATTCGTATGCGGCGAGGAAACCGCACTATTGGCGTCCATCGAGGGTCGCCGCGGTGAACCCCACCCGAAACCTCCGTTCCCGGCCAACAGCGGACTTTACAGAAAACCAACACTTATCAACAACGTGGAAACTTTCACGGTAATCCCGATGATTATGCTGAAAGGCGCCGAATACTTTAACAAACTTGGAAGTGAAACAAGCAAAGGCACAAAAGTCTTTGCGCTTGCGGGTAATATCGTAAACGGCGGACTTATCGAAGTCCCGATGGGAACAACGCTGCGCACTATGATTTATGATATCGGCGGCGGCGCACCAAGTGTCCGCGTCGGGCCCAAACAAGTCGAAGTCGCCCGCAAAGTAAAAGCCGTCCAAGTCGGCGGGCCAAGCGGCGGATGTATTCCCGAAAAAATGTTTGACATAAAACTTGATTATGAAAGCGTCCGCGAGGCAGGAGCCATTTTGGGAAGCGGCGGTTTGGTGGTCATGGACGAAAAAACCTGCATGGTGAACATCGCAAAGTTCTTTATCAAGTTCAGCGTGGACGAAAGCTGCGGAAAATGCACCCCATGCCGCATAGGCAACAGGAAACTTCTTAACATTCTTGAAAACATATCAAACGGCAAAGGCAGCGAACACGATATCACGGAATTGGAAGATTTAAGTAAAACAATAATGGAAACAAGTCTTTGCGGACTTGGGCAAAGTTCACCAAATCCGGTATTATCCACAATAACGCACTTCCGCGATGAATACATCGCGCACAATAACGGCAAATGTCCCGCAGGTGTTTGCATGAACAGAAAACCGAAATACTTTATCAACGAAAAGTGCATAAGCTGCGGGGCTTGTGCAAAAGGAATCTGCCCGGTAGATGCCATTCACAAGGAGTCATTATGAAAATCAAAATTGACGGAAAACAATACGATGTAAACGCGGGTGAAAGTATCCTTGCGGCATGTAAAAGCGTGGGAATAATCGTCCCTTCGCTTTGCTATTCCAAAAGTGTCGGCGCAATCGGCTCGTGCCGTGTGTGCCTTGTCGAGGTAAAAGGCATACGCAACCTTGTCACCGCATGTAATACCACTATTTCGGAAAATATGGAAATAACAACAACAAGTCCGCGTGTCCTGAAGGCTCGTCGTACTGTGCTTGAACTTACACTAAGCGACCACAACGTGGATTGCCTCCGGTGTCCGCGCACAAGTGACTGCCGCCTTAAATTGGCGTCCGAGGATTCCGCCTGCAACTCAAAACGCTTTGAACGCAACAAAGAATTCACCGCACAAGATGAAGGTATGAGTTACATAAGACGCTATAACGACAAATGTATTCTGTGCGGCCGGTGTGTGCGCGTGTGTTCCATTGCACAAGAAGTCGGTGTATTGGCGGTAAACGGCCGCGGTTTTAACAGCGAAATCGGTTGTTCGTGGGACAAGCCGCTTGAAACCGTGCCGTGTATTACCTGCGGCCAATGTGTGGCGAATTGTCCAACAGCGGCACTTGTCGAAGTTGACAACCTGCCGCTTTTAAAGAAAAAACTTGCCGACCCCGGCATCCATGTCGTTATTGCAACCGCGCCAAGCGTGCGGGTGGCCCTTGGCGACGGATTCGGTATGAAAAAAGGCGAAAATGTCGAAGGCAAAATGGTCGCCGCATTGAAACGCATGGGCTTTGACAGGGTATTCGACCTTGACCTTGCGGCGGACTTTACAATAATGGAAGAAGGCACCGAGTTTTTAAAACGCCTTGAAAATCCCGCGGCGAAATTGCCAATGCTTACAAGCTGCTGCCCGGGTTGGATTAACTATGCGCTTATGTTCCATCCGGAACTTATCGAAAACATCTCGACAACAAAATCCCCGATGCAAATTTTCGGTGCGCTTATTAAATCCTATTACGCGGAAAAAGAGGGAATCGCACCCGAAAAGATTTTCACCGTGATGCTTATGCCGTGTATCGCAAAAGAAAGCGAAGCCCACCGCGAAGGCATCAACAGCACCAAAAAATACGCCGACGTCGATATGACAATGACGGTACGTCAAGCAATAAGGCTTATAAAAGAATTCAAAATTAACTTTGCCGCCCTTCCGGATAACCGGTTCGACGACCCGCTTGGCCTGTCAACCGGTGCGGGACTGATTTTCGGTACCACCGGCGGGGTAATGGAGGCCGCACTTCGCACCCTTTCCGAAAAGATTCTGGGCAAGCGCATGGATAATATTGACTTTGTGGCGGTGCGCGGTGAAAAAGGCACCAAAGTCGCCGAAATCCCCGAACTGAAAGACAAACAGGGCCGAAACATCAACGTTGCCGTTGTGTCCGGCATTTCCAACGCGGAAAAACTTTTGCAGGAAATCAAGCGCGGCGAAAAGTTTTATCATTTTGTTGAAATCATGGCTTGTTTGGGAGGCTGTGTAAACGGCGGCGGAATGCCGGTGCATGATGGTGATATCCAAAACAATTTTGGAAACTCTATCCAGCGTGCAAAAACGCTTTACCACATGGACAAGTACAACGAACTGCGCCGAAGTCACGAAAATCCGGTGATTGAACAAGTTTACAGTGAATACCTTGGCGAGCCAAACAGCGAAAAGGCACACCACCTTTTACATACCAAGTACAAGAAAAGGAGTAAATACAACCAATGAACATTTTGGTTATAAACAGCGGCTCATCGTCGCTAAAGTTCCAACTGCTTGACACCGAACTTGGTTCTGCCATTGAAAAAGGCGAAATTGAACGGATTGGTATCCAGGGCGGTACCTGCGCCGACCACAAGGCCGCAATCAAAGAAGTCTTTTTGCAAATTAAAAATTCCCCCATCGACGCCATCGGCCACAGGGTAGTCCACGGCGGCGAAACATTCAAACAAAGCGCAATCGTAACCCAAGAAACATTGGCAGAGGTGGAAAAGATATCGCACCTTGCCCCCCTTCATAATCCCGCCAATCTCATGGGCGTACGTGCATGTATGGAAGTCATGCCAAAAACACCCAACGTCATGGTATTCGATACCTCGTTTCATGCGCATATGCCAAGCAAATCATATCTTTACGCCTTGCCGCTTGACGATTACAAAAAACACGGTATCCGTCGTTACGGTTTTCACGGAACAAGCCACAACTATGTCTCGCGCAAATGTGCCGAGATGTACGGCAAACCGCGCGAACAGATGAAAATTATTACCTGTCACCTTGGTAACGGCTGTTCCATTGCCGCAATCAACCACGGCGCAAGTGTCGATACAAGCATGGGACTTACACCGCTTGAAGGCCTTGTAATGGGCACGCGTTCCGGTGACATTGACCCCGCGGCGGTACAATACATTGCCGCGGCGCATAAACTTGACCTTGCGGGTGTAACAAACTATTTGAATAAACAGTGCGGGTTAAAGGGTCTCTGTGGTTACAGCGACATGCGTGACCTTGCAAACGCGGCCAAAGGGGGGGACGAGTCCTGCCGAACCGCGGTCTCTGTATTTATCCACCGAATAATCAAATATATCGGCGCATATGCCGCTGTTATGAACGGCGTGGACGCAATCGTATGGACAGGCGGCATCGGGAACAACAAACCGTATGTACGCAAAAAGGTTGCCGAGCATCTTGCCTTTATCGGCGCAAACATCGACCCGGAAAAGAATCTTGAACACGAAGACCGCGGAAGTACGGGCGAAATCACCGCCCCCGGTGCGCGTGTCCGCACATTCATCATCAAGACCAACGAGGAACTTGAAATCGCTCATGAAACCGCGAAACTTGTTTTTCCCGGAAATTAAGTTAATTTCATTTGACAAAATATACTACAAACTGTACATATTAACAGTATGATACCAAATAAAATTCTTGGGATTATTGCGGTGGCTGTTTTGACGGTTGCAATTACGGCAGGCGCGTTGGGTATCGGATTTTCCGTAAGTAAAGCAAAGGCGGACGGCCAACCTGCAAAAACCCAGACCTTTATTGTGGCAGGTGTAAACAGTTCATTCGCGATTATTAACGGTAAATTATACTCGTGGGGTCAGAATTTTCATGGCCAACTTGGTACCGGTGACAAAGTGCAAAAAGATTACCCAACACAAATAGGGACGTCAAATAATTGGCTGATGGTGTCTTCCAGTGGCACTCACACTGTTGCAATAAACACAGAGGGTGAAATGTGGTCGTGGGGAAGAAATGCCGATGGCCAGCTTGGCATCGGAATAACCGGAGGGGAAAGACTTGTTCCGACTCGGGTAGAGCAGCCTGAGTTAAATTGGGCATATGTATCTGCTGGAAGTTATCATAATATCGCGGTTACTACGGAAGGTAAATTGTACTCATGGGGCCGAAACGACGAGGCTCAACTTGGCCTTGGAAACAGTGGTACGGGAACAAACAAAAATACTCCGACACAAATAGGCGAAGAAAGTAATTGGTCAATTGTATCTTGTGGGAACCAATCTACACTTGCAATAAATACTGACGGCGAATTGTGGTCATGGGGTCGGAATAATTATGGTCAACTTGGTCTTGGGAACAGCGGCGCCGGAACAAACCGAAATGTTCCGACGCAAGTTGATATGGAAACTAATTGGGCATCAATATCAATGGGAATAGAGGGTGCTTTGGCAATAAAAACTGACGGGAAATTATGGTCATGGGGTCACGATAGCGGTTTTAATAACAATGGCGGGCATCTTGGGCAAGGCAACCCCAGCATATTTAATCAATACACGCCGCTTCAGGTTGGTACCAATACTAATTGGGTTTCCGTGTCAACGGGGGGCAGTCATACTGTTGCGATAAATGCTGATGGGGAACTGTTTTCTGCTGGAAGAAATGCCGAAGGACAACTTGGGCATGGAAATATAAC
>Ga0123353_10001484_pt1 | contig 28737 bp, 16 predicted proteins | sample TergutLab28metaG_3_FD_92763 | JGI IMG/M metagenome (GOLD analysis project Ga0123353, IMG submission 92763) | Labiotermes labralis P3 segment gut microbial communities from Petit-Saut dam, French Guiana - Lab288 P3 | ecosystem: Host-associated > Arthropoda: Insects > Digestive system > Gut ...
CACAAAAAAAAAAAAAAACCCCCAACAGCATTATAGTACAATTTAACAAACCATAATCTCAGCATTAGAAAACTTATGTCAGATGCCCATAAAATTCTGACTCCCAAGAAATGTGACTTTCTTTACATGAAATCCGTAAACTTTGTGTACACACCCTAAAAACTGCAGATACATAAAACACTTCACCACAGACTAGTCACAAAAGGTAAACTGTAGTCATGAAAGTACTTCTGTAGTTGGAACATCAAAAGTAAGAGATGATTCCAAGACTCATAACTAAATGGGTTCTTACATTTAGGCTTTACAAACATCTCATCTGTCTTGGTTTAACCACATTAATAATTATTATGTAAATACTGGAAATTATGAACCTCATTACTATGTAATTTCCCCCTCCTCTTTCTTATGGCCAAATATACTCTTGAGCAATTTGTTCCCACATGCCTGAACATACCTCTTCTGATGGTGACAGCAATTTTCACACCAACATAGCACTACAAGTAACATCACAACCATGTTAATTTGAAACCTCATATTTCTGAACAAGAGACAGGCAGGGGAAGATCAAAGTTTTGAACTGCACAGTGGCAAGCACTTCCTAGTATGTCTGTGCAACGACTGTACCACCTGAACTAATCACTTATGCCATGCAATAAATAAAAACTTCAGTTGTGTCTTTTATTTTGTGCCAATACAACTTCAATGCAACCAGAATATTACACAGTTTACCTGTCATAAATAGGTGTTGGTGGACAAGGCCCAAACTTTGTCTGCAGTGCTGCACCTGTAATGTTAAAATGCCATTCCTGACTACTGAAATTGAAGTCATACCTAAAACAAAGAAATCAAGCCATAATTTTAACATTATCTTCATTCCATACAACACAATTACTCACTTTTACAGATAACAACAAAACAACAACTGGCCTCATCTGCAATAGTTACCAAAAACAGCCCTCCTAATGAATGAACCCAACCAGACATCCACCCACCAGGAAGCAAGCAGTAAGAAGCACCACTTTTACACAATTTCACATTAAACCATTAGGTCAGTTTACAGTACTCACACTGTCTCACCAACACAACTGATTTTTCCAGATTAATAACATGATGTTCCTGTGGATGCTTTCCATTAGATGTACTACAAAATGTGCTATCCAAAAGAGTACTCCTGCAGAGCTTACAATTAACTTCCAAACCAACTGCTAGAAGTTAACAAATTACCAAAAACTGTTGGTATAGGCTGAAATCTCAATGAACCATATGCAATTACAGTATTACAGCAGCTGCATTTTCATTATAAGATTGTGGTCTAATAATGATCAACTGCTATGGTCGAAACAAGCAGTCGACCATTCTGCAATAAAGTGATGTGTTAGAATGCTCCCTCTTTCCCAATACAGTTTAAAAACTGAATTAAATGAACCCCAGATTGTAAAACCTTTCGCTGTTAGAGAAAAAATTAATCCTGTGATATTTGAAACCCTCAAAACAGTGTTGACATGGACAAATCCTCTTGGGTATTATGCAGTGCTGACTGATAAGGGGTAAGACTGATAAATAACTACCTGTTTACCAGTTGCCATGGCACAACATCCCAGCATAAATCAGTCAACTATAAATTATCCAATATTAATCCAACTGCAAGAATTGGACATTAAAGAGAATATGCAAAACTCAGCTAAAGTGAGTCTATGTTTCTATGAACTGAAGCAGCATAAAACACGGTTTAATGAAGAATATTCACAATTTTTAGATCAAAGGGAGCAACCTAACCTGCAGTGGTTTCAGGATCCAAACCAAAGCAATGTAGGTAATTTCAACAATGTAAGACATGAAGTTAGTAGACATTTCAGGAGCAAAAAGAAGGAATATCTAAAAGCTAAAATTGAGAAACTTGGAACTAACAGTAAGATAAAAAATATTAGGGACTTCTATAGGGGCATCAATGACTTAAGGGTTACCAGCCTAGAACTAATATAGTAAAGGATGACAAGGATGATATGGTTACAGACTCCCACAGTATTGTGGTTAGGTGGAGCAACCATTTCTCTCAGCTGTTCAGTGTACATGGGGTTAATAATGTTAGGCAGACAGAAATACATACAGCAGAACTGCTGGTGCCTGAGCCAAGTGCCTTTGAGGCTGAGATGGCTATTGGAAAGCTACCAGGTACTGATCAAATCCCAGCAGAACTGTTTAAAGCAGAGTGTAGAACAATTCACTCTGAGATCCATAAACTTATTAATTCCATTTGGAACTACCTGAGGAGTGGAAGGAGTCGATCACTGTACCCATCCATAACAAGGGTGACAAAACAGACTGCAGTAATTACAGAGGCATATAATTTTGTCAAATATGTACAAAATTGTATACAACATCCTGCTGTCAAGGCTAGCCCCATATGCACAGGAAATTATTGAGGATCATCAGTGTGAACTTCGATGCAACAGGTCAACTACTGATCACATATTCTGCATTAGTCAAATCGTTGAGAAAAAATGGGAATACAATGAAGCAGTGCACCAGCTATTTATACACTTCAAGAAAGCTTTGATTCAGCTAGGAGGGAGGTCTTGTATAATATTCTCACTGAGTTTGGTATCCCCATGAAACTGGTAAGGCTAATAAAAATGTGACTGAACGAAACTTACAGCACAGTCCAGGTTGGCAAGCATTTGTTTGACATGTTTCCTATTAAGAATGGTTTGAAACAAGGAGATGCATTTTCACCATTGCTTTTCAAATTTTCTTTACAGTATGCCAATAGGAGGGTTCAGCTAAACCAGGATGACTTGAAATTAAATGGCACATATCAGCTTTTGGTTTATGCTGATGATGTTTAATATACTGGGTGGAAGGATATATACTACAAAGGAAAATGCAGAAGATTTAGTAGTTGCTAGTAAGGAGAATGGACTAGAAGTAAATGCTAATAAAACTATGTACATGGTCATGTCTTGAGATCAAATTGCAGGACAAAATCACAGTACAAAGACTGATAATAGTTCCTTTGAAACGGTGGAAGAGTTCAAATATTTGGGAGCAAACTTAGCAGTCAAAATTCTACTCAGGAAGAAATTAAGAACAGACGGCAGTCAGGGAATGCTTGCTAACATTTGGTGCACAATCTTTTGTCTTCCATGTTGTATGCTTTCATCTGGGTAATTCCCTTGCATCTGAATTTTATATGCCAACAATTCGGAACACTGCCTGTTCCATCTTCATAGGTGGGTAGGAATGACTCACCTATGAAGATGGAACAGACAAAGTGTTCTGAAACATTGACATATAAAATTCAGATGTCAGGGAATTACCCAGAAGAAAGCATACAACATTCAGAACATGGCAAATGTTTGAAATCAAGAATTTTGTCTTCCAGTTTGCTCTCCAAGAATGTAAAAATTAAGATATACAGAACTATAATTTTTTTTGCCTGTTGTTTTGTATGGGTGTGAAATTTGGTCACTCACACTGAGGCAGGAATTTAGGATGAGGGTGTTTGAGAATAGGGTGCTGAGGAAAATATTTGGACCTAATGAGACAAGATAACAGGAGAGTGTAAAAAACTACATAATGAGGAGATTAATGATCAGTACTCCTCAGCAAATATGCGAATGATCAAATCAAGAAGAAAGAGATGGGTGGGGTATGTAGTACATATGGAAAGAGAGGTGCATACAGGATTTTGGTTGGAAAACCTGAGGAAAGAAAACACTTGTAAGACCCAGGAGTAGATGAGAGGATAATATTCAGATGGATCTTCAGGAAGTGGGAAGGGTGGCATGGACTGGATTGATCTGGCTCAGGACAGGGACAGGTCGTGGGCTCTTATAAACACAGTAATGAACCTTAGGTTTACATAAAATGCGGGGAATTTCTTGACTAGCTGAGAACTGGTTAGCTTCTCGAGAAGGATTCTACTCTATGGAGTAAGTAAGTAAAAACTGGACACTGAAGCCATATTTTACCTCTGAATTATCACCAGAGGCAACTGTATGAAACTGGTCCCCCCAGAGAAGGTGGGAGCATATTCCTCTGCAATGCTAGAACAAACTTATTACTCTACATGTTGTAAAAACCCAGAAGATAATCTTCTGAGCAATGCTTGCTGTGAAAACTGAGAACTTATTCAGCTACTGTGATTCCACATTCTAGCAGAATTTGGCATTGCGATTTTCCATACAGATGATGTAATGGTCATGTTTATGACAGCAAACATCTTCTAGAATTATATACTGGCATTTCTACCACACAGGATGTAACAATAATGACCAGCATGGTTAAAAGTACATTCTGGAACAAACTTCTTCACTACTACACTATAATTCAGTCATCACAACCTTGCTTGTTAAAATAATATGTAGCATGTACAGATGAAACACATACTGAAACAGGAAAGGCTTAAAATATACACTATACGTAACAAAAATTTTGAAAAGTAAAAAATGGCAAATGAGTACTTACGTGCATAGAAGCGATCCAGTGTGTTGATAAAACTCTTGTATATTTGCCAAATTTTCCAAATAACGATCAGGACATCGCTTAACACAAATCTTCAGAGTGTTTCGAATATCTTTAACATCCATATAAAATAAATACCTGCAATGTGACAATGTCATATTACATTTCAAAATGCAGAAGATATTTGGATGAGTCAAAAAACTTCAAACAATATGGTGACTGGATACATTTTCAGACTAGTAATCAACTCCTGTTAAAAAGAAGGGATTTTTTTCAAATGATGGCCAAAGTTAGGGTTTTCGCACTCCATACTAGTTCGGTATTCCAATGGTTTGGATGAATGGCAGAAGACTTCACTACTATATGGTGTGAAAATGTTTTCTAAGTGCCATCTTCCAAAAGGTTCTGTCACCAAAATTCTGCATTCACTACTCATTTCAACAAATGCAGGCCATCATACCCTAATTGATATTATTATCCTAACAACAAGTGCTATGTATACATCACACAGTCCTTAGACCACTCACTCACTCACTCTGTCCTTCTTATGTACAATCACAAAATGGAGCACTTTGTTCATGCCCATACATGAAACAAATGGCACAATTTTCTTTTGTATATCTTCAAGATTTTGGAAAGTAGATGGAATAGTAACAGGTTTCACTAAAACATGCTAACAGAATTTATAAGGTCACACACTTGAAAAGAAAAACGGAGAGAAACAATGCAAAATAAGTAACATGTGGTTCCAAATCTTCAGTCCAAGTCTGTTAGACTTGCCAAGCAGCGTGGAACAGGAGTTTTACATGTGACTCACATTTGTGAGGTAAGCACAGTTCTAATCACATCCACATCCTAGGTAGAAGTTCACCCTAAAACATTCCTTGATAGCACAGGCGGGAAGGGGAGTGGTATAGTCCTATTATTTCTGTAACCTCGGTACTAGATGAAGGTGGGCAGTAAACACCATGCCTCAGGCTCTTAACCCCTGGAAAGAAGTAAAGGAGATTGGGTGGGCCTCAGGGTTTGTATGGGTGAGAGTGGAAAATCTCACTCACAATGGGATTTGAATCTACATGCTAGGGCAATGCCTTAAAACGGGTAAAAATCACTTCTTTCCCATCAGTACTAATTTATCATTCACAAAAATCCTACAATTATTGCACACGACACATGAAACTTGTGAACACACCAATCAACATTTGTGATAGAACCAATCAGTTCCAAATGGTCTAAGTCTCATTATCACATTTATCACTGTAAATCACTGACAGCTCTAAAACCAACAACTTACCAGTGCTGTCAGACAGAAACACTGGAAAATTCAACAACGTGATGTAACTCCATTTCAATAGCTGAGGCTTGCCTGGTCTACAATATTGTGAAGCTCAGAATATGTTAAAAATCTCTTGTTTGTCAAAAAGATATTTATACATGAGAGGTCAAGAGTGACATACAGCATTTGTGAAACTTAAACTCACCGTTTGTCACTTGTGTCAAGTCCTGATAACTCGAGACCACCCATCTTCTCATTGTTTCGAATACCACATGTATTACCAAAACTATCATAACCATTGATAAGCTTCAAAGGGTCTCCATACACATATGCAAAAGCAGCAATATAAATCTAAAACAAAAAAGGTAATTTAAATATACAAGCACCTCAGTTTTCTACATGTCAATGTTCTAAAAGAATATGACACGCTTAAATTCTTCCAATATATCTGGATCTTGGTGCTGTACAATATCCTACAACATGACACTGTTCTTTTTATTTCAATTCACTGTCCTATTCTCACAGAAGATATAAGTGTCTTGCATCCAAATGACCCTCACATATTTATTTACTTCAAAAAAATAATGAAACATTACTAATTCAAGTCACAGTAATTACCCATTTCTTTACTAGGGACACAGAAACTGGAACATGGGATGTTATTATACGATTTCAAATGTTGTACACTGTGACACAGTACATAGACTCTGCCACAGTGATCTCTACCTTCAAAATGTCATATGGATTTACAGTATAGGCATAAATTTAATTTCATTTATATCCATAAGAAAAGTAAAGCCTTTGCAGCCTTGCCTACAACACTTTTCATAAAAATTTCAAACGTTCAACGTAAATGTATGCAGATACTTTATACCAAGTTTCTCCTACCAAATTGGACAACGGATCTGAAAAGGCATGGAGAGAAATTAATGTACTGCCCTAAGTAATATATAGTCTCCACTATTCTGATTTTCATAAAATTAACCACCACTACAAATTTCTGTGGACACCTCCCAATTTTTTACTGGATTTTATCCCAATCAGATAAAAATTGTATAAAGTATGGCAAAATTTCACTGATTTTCACAAAACTTGCAACACCCCAATGGTATTACATGCACATGTCCTATAACGAATTTTACCCAAACTGGTTGCAAAATATCAAATGCATGGAAACTCACTTTCTGTCCCTACAAAAAGTATAACTGTCACTGAGCTGACATTCATGGAACTCATGCCTGTTTTAACAAAATTTAACAAAAATGTGACAAACGGTTTAGTTGCTGACACTGGATCACAGGTGGACAGAAAGAGGGATGCAGTCTCCACACATGGCATTTTATTTTCATAAAGAACACAAATAAATGAGGAACTCAGTGATCTAGACAACTTATTTAATAATGTGACTATAAATAATTCATGAATGAATGAGCTTAGAATAGAGAAATAATAAGTACAGACAGAATTTTTTTATAAGTGTCTTGTGTGGAACACCACAGTTATAGCAGGATAATATTAACACATTTCTATCTAACACACCACAGGATATGGCTAAAGATGAGCCTATTAGCACTGTCAACCATATTGTGACATACAAGCACGTTCACACCTGGTTAATTTTCTCCACAGGGTGGTTACATAATATAGGAAAGATATGGCAGAATACACAGCAGATACACTACTACTCTTCATGTAACAGCAACGAGATTATTTCCAACCTCAAAAAACCCTAAAACACTGCCAATGATCCAAGTTTACAAGAATTCCTTTCTCAGTATCAAAGTGAGACTTTAAATGGAATATACACAAATCATGCATAATGGGGATGAAGAAATGGAACTTTTAATTCTCAGTCTTACAGAAACATACATTTTGAAACATGATATCTCTTGTACAGGTCCTTTGTTTATCTGATCCATGTCATTCACAATTTCACGTCACCTTGTTTATGGTACAACAAATGGGCGACTCAACAGCAGGCCAACACATAAGTTAGCAGAGACAGCTTGTTAGGTCTGCAAGCATCAACAGTCAGTCATCAGTTGCAACAGAGGTCCAATCAGAGAATCATGGCATCAAGGTTGGTATGTGTCGTGCTATGAGTCCAGCTAGGTTTACTGGGACTACTGTATTTTTCCAAGACGACGAATTCACACCATTTTGTTACACATTCAGACACAATTTTTTTTAAAATACATTCAATTATGAGAAAACCTATGCTTTTTGTCAGCACAACAGTGCAACAGCTCACATCACAAAAAATTCTATGTATTGTTCTGAGGGGTGTTTTTGGTGACAGATAACAAATAAGAGACTGTGGCCATCTTGCTCCAGATATGAACCCAAGTCACATGTACTTGTGCAGTATGTTAAAGGATAAATGATCTCTGGTTTCACCAGAGATCATTTCACATCAACATGAAAATAATAAGTTTTTGTTAAACATGATGCATGCCTGTTAGCCAAAGAAAACCATTTCCAGTACTTTTCTTAATTATAATGCATAAAAACCTAATATTAACTGCAATACAATGAACTAGAACATGTGGACCCTGTCTCATGGCATATACAGATAGTGATGCATGTGATTGATGATATGGGCCAGATAAAAGACTGACCCTGTAGGAAAATACCTTGGCACAGATGGTGTGTTCCCACACGAATGTTTTAAAATAGACATTACAAAAATATGTTGTAGGAATGCTAACTCAAAATTCTGTATGCATTTCTAATCTTTTCCATGCACATTACATGCCTCAGCTATCTCATCCTTGACATGATGCCCTGATTATGAGTACAAATTATTAAGTCCCTCATCATGCAGTTTCCTCTAGCCTCCTATTACTGCTTTCACGTCAGAATAGTGTCCACAGCACCGTTACCACACACTGCGTGCTATTAACCTGATGGTCTACAAGAAATATAAAAGCTTCCTATTAATTTCTCATTCTACAATCTTCATAGCCCATAGAGTACGCCCAAACCTACTTGAAGGAAACACTTATTCCGCGCAGAACACAGATGCAGACAAGTCCTTACCATAACAAACCAAAATAAAGTGAACATGCATAGCCACAACACATCTGTACAGCCTCGAGTTCTGTCTCTTTCGATTCTGGATGCTGCAGCAGTATCATCGTCACTCTTACAGCAGGACATCTTTTAAAATATCTGGAAAAACAATGCATAATTCCTGCATTACGTTGTCCTAATAATTTTACACGACACATTAACCTCTTTGCCTCTCATATTCGCTACATGCATTTCAATACGGCAAGACTCCAAACAAAACTTCTTAAAACTTAACGCGAATTATTTAAACGTCCTCTGTCATTAATTTATTACAAACATCGTTCATGCAACAAGTTATCATCAAATAACACACCCACCACCAAACACATACACTTACCAAACACATACACTTGCTATCCACAACTGCTACTGCAAAAAAAAAAAAAGGGCCTTACCACTCGCATATCGAATAATACACGTACGACTACGACATGCTAATAGCGGAAGCAAGCACATGGAGATAATTAATTCAGTAAAAGTTTTAGTATAACAAAATGTTTGTTCTGTGACGTCACCACAAGCTTAGACAAGGACTACAGCCGACACTTGTAAACTCAAATTGCTGTTCTGTTACGCCCCATACACGGATAACAACCCCACTCCACAGACCTTCTACCGTGCAGCGCAACAGAGCGTCCACACCGCCAGAGATAAACGTGTGCTGTAGCAACAGTTTTGATCTGTGCTGAAGCTGACAGTGATGTATTTATACGCGATTTACAAGATTACTCACTCTAGATGATCTGTGGTCATATTGACGACAACTCTGCGTACCATAATGCCTCTTCTGCACAAGCGCGTTTTGCAGCCCTATGTGAAAGTTTTTGAAGTTTTTACGCGTGTGGTCATTGTCCTCACGGCATGCAGCGACAGATTCTGCAGCGCTGGTGACTGGACAAAGAACTGATCCTACTTTTCCCCAGAATAACGATCACGCGCGTCTGGTAATGGGAATATACTATTTATGGCCGAAATCAAACTCGTCGGTCATTCACAAAATGTCAACAGCATCGCCCCTTGATTCCTTCGATATGGAATTACCAACTGAAAGAAATGGAGCTTCTACCAGTCAGTTATAGACTGAAGGCGGTTTGCTCTCAGCCATAAACAAGAATAAGTCAGTGTGATGGGCAATGTGCAAGAAATTTATTCTAAATTTCATATTTGTGTCCAGTCTAGGTCGTGAAAAGAAATAACACATTACAACACTTCAAAAAAATTACTTTCATATTCGTAAGTTTCCATAAGAATGACCTGTTTCATTTTATAATTTCTCTTGTGCATTAATGCAAGCTTAAACAAATGTACCTGTAATCTATTACATTTACAGGTGGAATCAAAATAGAAAAGTGTAGCAGATAGGTAGGAGTAGCAACGAGTGTCAGCTGCCCTGCAAAAGCCGGTCCTGTAGAAAGAGAGAGATGCAATATTCTTACTTGGACAGTACAACCTAACAGAACACATCTTGAACAGAAAAAAAGGTTCCTCCTTGAAAAATATATTATTTCTGTGTCAATTTCATTTACAAATGCCTAGAAAAGGTAATGAGTAGACTGTGAGAATTCTGACCATAACTGCAATAGAAAAATATCACAAAAGGAAATAATATTGCAACAAATATTTATGTGCGCGAAAAGAAATTTATAATTAACCTTAATAAAAAACATGCCAGTTAGTGCAGCAAACTTGGAGTAATACTGACCATTAGCTGAATCTATTGACAGTAATGTGAAGGCAAAAGGAAAGAAGGGATAAAAACCTCTACAACCTTGGAGAGTACAAATTTTTGTTTTCCAAGACCAAGCATGTCCACTGTAAGATTAAGAAGCATCTTACTGACATCCTAGCTCAGATAAAATGCACTGAAGAGGAAAGTGTTTGTAATGATGTCCAAGCAAGTTTTAATGTATTCACAGTGGTGTAGATGTTTGGGATGTGATAATGCAGCGCTGGGCATTTGGTTCCCCATGTTTAAGACACTCCAGAAGAAACGTTACATTATCCAAGCAGATTCACAAGGAACTCCATTTATTTAATGACCTGTATCATTTAGTCAAAAAGAGTATTTCTATTACATGTCAAATAATGTGGCTGCAATGCATTTTGCAAGTTCAGAAAGGAGGCAACCAAAATTTGGCAGGTTACAAAAAAGCATTTGGAAATGCAACAAATTTTTTATGGTTCCACAGCTTTAAAAAAGAGTTCACGTGATAAGCATTTTGGGTCCCTTTAACCAGCCAAAACAAGGACTTAATACCAGCAGCTGAAATGCATGATTTAGTGTGAAATGACATGACTAACTTTAAATGAATATTCTTCAAATACTGATGCAAGTGCGGAAACGTCACTTGTTCGTAGTTTCTGAATTGTGTGTGCAGAGTCCAATGAGGAAATATGTTTTCCTGAGTATGATGCTATATCACTGAGTACCTGGATCCCTGATATTGCATGAAAAATGCTGGGGTTCAATCACTTAGTGACATGTCATATCCCAGAACAGAATCAACATCACCACTGCAAAAACCTCAAAACTTGGATCTTACAAATCTAACTTCATGAATTATGTATGCAACTAGTTGGTACTCAAAATGCAAATCAGCCTCAATGCCATTCCTAAATACAAGCATGCCAAGTATGTGTGATCGGCACCTTGCATAAGGTCAGTCTCTGACTCAGAATTTTTATTTGCAACAGCTGGGACAACTTCATGTTGTGTTGCAACAGAAAAATTTAAGAAAAGCAGAAGTGCAGCAAGTGCCAGATTTTCCATGACATTGCAACTACCCATTCAGCCCAGTCAGTGTGGCAGTTTATACCATTCCACAAGTGTGATCAAGTTCCTTACCTGCAACTATTCCTACAGTTAAAAAACAGATTTTATAATGCAGAAACATTTGAGTACTGTGCATTGGAGCAGCTGTCTGGAAATTTAAAAACATGAATTTTTGTTATCAAACTATCAATAAACAAACAAAAAAATATATATAAGAAAGCAGAACTTGCTACAGAGAAGTAAATGACATAACTTTTCTTCTGTACATCAAGCACCAAGTTTACGAAAAGGTCGAGCTTATACCTCTTTTCACCCTACATGCCTTCATGGTGCAGATAGGGACAACTTCAAATTTAACATTTAAGAAACCTATAACAGATCAGAAGTTTCTGAAATGATGCATGATTATCAACCAAAATCAGTAAACCAGCATCATAAAATGGTAATAAAATGCTGGTTTGGTGGAAGGAAGAAAGATTTTATATGTATACATGTGTGTGTTGCAGTGTGTTGAGGAATATGATTGCAAGAAATAGACAACTGGCCAGGCAACAGAGGCAAGGTGACAAACTTCCACCAGGTGTGAATACAGCAAGGACACTGTATATTTCTGGTTACTTTGTAACCAATATTTCATCTAATTTGTGCCCTTCCTCTTTCTCACCTTGTATATGCAGTGGTACAGCTTCCACAGTAGCGGATTATGGTCATTTTTCACACAATTTAATTATATCTGTCAGGGATTATACCATGTTAAATATCAGTTCCACAAATCCAATCATCACTAGGTTAACATCTGCCTTAAACACGGTTATTTTATGTCACAGCTATAGGTCAGCACTTCCCACTACCTCATGTACTGTATTAATGTAGCCAATTCAGCCAACCTCTCATACACCATAGCACAGTAATGGTAGGTAATCACATTAGCTTCCAAATAAAATAGTAACCCTGTGTAACACTTCTGGTGTGTATCACATCCTGGTTGCCAGTGGTGGCCACTGTTACTGGGTTGTCTCCTGCGAGGTATGTGCACCTGACAAGAAGAGTTTTAATGCTTGAGACAGAGTGTATAGAAGCGTGTGAGTAATATGACAGCAAGTCACGATCCATATAAAGCTAAACACAATACTCTTAGTGTCACACCTTAATTCCGTGAGAGGTACATGGTAAGGCCAAGGAAACAGTTAAGCCTGCAGTGTAACACAGCACTCCCAGATGATGGCCTGAATATTATGGCAATCCATCACAACTTGCACGACCTGACAATGTTCCATAAAATTCCTCAATATCAAATTTCATGAAGATCCACTCAAAAATCAAGTTATATGTGGGCACACAGACAAAATGACTTTAATCCTTCAATTACACCAGAGTTTTACATTCCAGCTATCACCCAGGATAGATGGGGTTTAAATCTAATGTACCCCTAAATGCACTCACAATCATATGGTGCACCAAGGATGATGGAATGTGAGGAATTGAAGGTCTGTATGGTGCAATGAGGGCAACACTGAAGGGTTAATAGATGCTCTGCAGGAGTGCAGACACACCTAAAAGGGGGTGTCCATATTTTTGTGTGCATATATATGTACATTCTGTTCATCACACTCTGGCTATGACATAATTAGCATTTCATGGGCAAATGTATGGCTATTTTGTACAATATTCTGAATTGTGTATGGGAAATACTGTTAACATATTTCAAAATCACAATCAATTATAATAATGCATACAAATTGAAGGTAATGATGTACCCCTATAACATAAACATACACATAACAATCACATAAAATAAGTGTTGATATGACTATCTTTATTTCATGAAAACATTTTCAGCCATTCGTAGTCAAGTACACATAGAATCGCCATTCATGCACTGAACCTTCATTAAACCTAATAAACTATCAACTGCATTAACTAAAGGTTTTATAACGCTTTGTATTGTTTGGAAGTCCAACTGAAATCGGTAAACATCAATAAGTATTACAACAATTTCTTAAAATATTTTAAACACAATATCTAATTAAGACTGAAAACATATGAAAGACATCTCAATCAACAGATAAACATGTAATGGAGGTAATTTATACTTGTGAATTACAATTTTGCCAGTGTAAATCTCTCCTGAGATGGTGAAATGTTGCAGTTCAATCCATTCATTTACTTATTTGTTCTATCACTGTTTGTTCCTTTTGTTACTAGAAAATAGTCAAAATGAACATTAAACACGAAGGCAAAAGAAAATTAATGACAAAACTTCACATTACATATATAATCCCAAAAAGCATTCAAACTACATTCTAGTCTGCAATCATGCCTGCTTTCTACAGAAACCCCTTATAAGTCATATCAATACAAAAAAAAGTTCACAGCACAATAAACAATTCCATACTTTTTCTTCTGCAGTTTCATGTGTTTAAGTGTTTACCACAAAGATCCTACATTACTAATCACAAAACACTTCAATTTATTGTGTCTACATAGTTCGCTGTCCTGAAGTAGCAAAATGTTGTCTCTAACATGTGGACTAAATAAGGGAAATTTTTTTATATACAAAAGAGTACTTGTGAGAGGGTGGGGCACAGGAACTGATTACTGATGACTCACTACAGTAAAATTACACAAGTATTCAGAAAAATACTATGCTGTTAATGGCTATTTATGTCAAATTATTTTAACTCCATATCAGTCATTTTCTCAATATTTTTCAGTACAGCCAAAATGTCTATTTATACACCATGTGTGCCTTTTCTTTAACCAAACTGCTCAATGATTTACTTAATGTGTGTGGGGGGAAGAAAAAAAAAAGAGCCCTTCAGATCCAAAGTTTGTTTCGTGTTCTCTGACTAAAACAGTGCAATGAACAGCAACTTAATCTCTCTCATAATTCAATACAAAATACAATATTGCCTTGTGTATACTCATACAAACACCAAATACCTGAAATATGATTGAAGAAATCAAATAAGACTAACAAAATTCACCCCAATCTCACAGCAATACATGCTTCAGTTGGTATACTTGTGCACAATTTTCTGAATATATTGTATATACTTACATATTTGAACTACTGACAAAAAATACATACACACAAAGACATACTGTCTTTGATCGTTTTTCTATACATCATGTATGGGAAATGCACAGCTATCATATATTAATATAATACATGCCATACTATACATTATAATACATAGTTTTTTTTTATGAACTCCTGTTCACTTTTCACCAGCTACATTTTACTCTAAAGAGATGCATGTATTCCCTGACAGGAAGTAGATTTCATCTTAGCAAAAAAGGAAGTGCTTAAGTAAGTTCTTGTGAAGACAGTATGATCAGTTATTTGGAGGACGGGAGTCTTGTAATACAAACATTCTAAGCTACTGTCAACACGTGTCTCAAATTGCATTTGGTGGTATTTCAGACTAAGTGTCAAACCAAGCCTACTTTTCTTTCAGAACATATCATTCACTAGACACATCATATTTCATTACATGATTAATAATTCTGTAGTAAAAATAATAGTGATAACGCCCATTCTGAATTATTTTTCAAATAACGACAAATACATAACTGGAACTGAAAGAAGAAATTAGTTTGCAATACTGACCGGAACTGATGAACTAGTTCTCAACATTCAGAAAGTCACTGATTTTTCCCATTGTCACTCTTCCAATAACTGTATGTATTTCATTTAAAGCAGTACTAAATTCTCTTAACAGAACACTCCAGCATTATAGTCCCGCTATAGTGTTCTGAAAATAACACACCATTAAATTTACAGCAAAGCCACTATACAGTCCATCTTTGATTACTGGAAACCTACAAATGAGTTCCACAACATTCTAGGATGCAACTGGGTACTGAAGCATACAAAGTTCCTGCTATTTAAAACGGCAGTCAATATACAATGCTATTCTGTGTGAACCTGCCTTATCATTTTACAGGCCAAGTCACAAAATATGTTAAAATTTGTGTTTTCATTTTTACATAGCTATAAATGTCAAACAATAATAGCAGTATAGCAGTCTCTAGGTAAGAGTTAGACTCTTAATGAAATTTTGTTATAACATGCAGTTACTTATAGAATATATCAGCATTAATGTATCCAGTAAAGTTGTCACATAAATAATAACACAAGATACAATAAAATTTCCTCATGATGAAAATTTATTTATGTGCCAAAATGAATTTCTATTTACAAAAAAAAAAGGGAGGCAGGACTTCCTGCACGCATATACTATTGTCTTACAATTATAATATGTATTAAATATACTATTAAAACTGCTTCATATATGTTTGTGCAAATGAACAACTGAAGCACGTCTGTTGATGCACGTTGAATGTATCCATTTTCTACAATATGCTTTGAGGTATTTCCTGTAGTGTATAGGATATTAAATAACTGAACCCCTGAAATATGCATTTTAGGTTCACATAATGTTATTCCCAGTACACCAGAATCATACTAAATTATTTTAAATATGTTGTTGAATCACAGGTTTTATTACACACCTAACATTTTTCTTGTATTATGATGGTTTGGCAGATGGCAAAAAACATGACTTTGAAACAGTGGTTATACAGACTTCACAATTTAGAGGGCACAATGTTTTAATCACAAATTTTAGGGCACATTTTGTCATGAATTTCTTTTTACAAAAAGACATGCTGCCTCAAAAACAAGACTGTGATTTCCTGACTGGATGAAAGCAAATGTAGGAAACATTAATAAATATACCAGGACAGGACACGAAAATAAATGTTACACACCTTTGGTATGCTGGTGCTAGACCATTTATTCCCATTATCATCATGCCAACAGCTCATAGTGCACTGCATACAGTACAAACAGCAGTCTTTGTTCTAATGTCTACACACTGGCAATTGTTAGTTAACATTACTTCCATAATGCAGTTAGGAATTACTATAACATTAAAATCAAATTTATACTTAATTATGATTGGTCAATCGGTCAACTGGAACTAGTAAATTTTTTGGGGACACTAGTTGGAGCCTGCTATCTCATTTACATGTGGTTGTACTAAGTGTTCAGTAGGTACTAATAAGAGTGGTATGAATGTTTTAAGGTTATCTGAATGTGTTGTGGTTATAAAAGTTTATAACAATGGTTCATATAATTTCCTTCAGACATTTTCCGTTGTCTGATTAAGAAAGATGAGGTTTTGCAGGCTAGTCTTGACCCTGTCATCATGTAAAAGGTAAGAATGAAGCCATTGTAGAGTACAATAAAGACAGTTCTTGCAATCACAGAGCAGGAATCTTCTGCTTTTACATAAGGACAGACCAAACAGCATGTAAAATGTTGTATAACTCACAATTCTTATACATACATTTTAATTAATCTTGCCAGAACCTACAGAATCATTGTTCAAAATTATGATGTAGCACTCGCAAATAATTCCACAACATGGCTTTGTCATCAAAATTAAGAACTACATGAACAAAGTACTGACTGTATATTCATGAAGTGTAACCACTAGAAGCACAGCATAAGCTATGAGATTTAGAATAAAACAAATATCTTAAGATAGCTTTGTTTATGCACTTGTTTCTATATGCTTATGTGGTATTTCCTTGCAATTATTGCAAGCCAATCTTGATAATGGCACAGCAGGTGGAATGAGTACAAGAGGGTTCATAAATACAGGTAATTTTACATGTTTCTTTCATGAAGACTTCTGAATGAAACTTGTCGGTCCAGCAAGGTGGTACAATTTAGGCTTCATAAGACTTTCCAATAGGAAGCTGATGCAGTATTTATCATTTGCGTGGTTTATGATGATCTGGATTCAGTAGCCAAATGCATTCATTTTCATAACAGACAACACAGAAGCCCATAGACTTCTTCAACAGACACCTGTCTTCTTCACTGTAAATATCACTTCATATATATATATATATATACACATATATATATATATATAATACACAACTCATTGAATTTAAATGTCTAAGGTCTGAAATCTTTCACAACCAAACCATTCAGTCAATCTCCAATTTTATTTTCAAATGTCCTCAATCCTCCATAATTTATCTATGATGGATCATCAGCTCTTAAACTTTCATCATATTGGCTATCTTTGTTGGGTTTGGTCAAGCCACAACTGGTTCAGGTGGATTTAACTCGCAGACATGCTGTTCACCTGTTGCTGATCCAGCAGTGTCCATTGGCTCATCTCCATGGGTACCAAGAGATCCTGCACCAGAACCTGGGCCCCCTGCAGGGTTCTGTTGGGTGGAGAGGGACTCGGACTTTGCTGACCACTGAGTCAAAGTGTACGGGGCTGAGCGAGCTTCACGGCGAGCCCGACGACGAGCTCTTCTCTCCTGCATGATAAGACGGAGCTGTTCCATCTTCCCACGAGTGGCTTGATTCTCCCGAGACAGTGTCAATGACTCCTCTGTCAAATATACAATCAAGAACAGAAATGTTAGTTTATGGCAAAAGTCTGCTTGAAGTTTCTGCTCTTCTGGGATATGACATCACATCACTTGGTAATTGGATCTCACTGTTTCTCAGAACATCAGGAGCAGTGATGTGGCATCATGTCCCAGAAGAAATGAAGCCTCGGCTTTGAAAACCTAAAAACTCAAAAGTGACTGCTTTTTCGCCTAAGCACTAAAACATGAAGGAGTTCTAGGCGATGAAAAAGCTTCACACTCCAGCCTGGGGGCGCACAGCTTGCAACTGGCAGGCCAAAAGGACAGACTTTCAGTTCACACTGCAGACTGTTATAAATTTATAAATTTTAACAGAAAAATAAAAATTAAAGAAGAAGAAGAAACTTAATTCCTTGAACAAGCCTCAGGCAAACAGCAGATTACACCAGCTGTTATTTGGTATGTAATTTCTGGCTTTGTCTACTACCTACTGGCAGTGTAGGTTGTAAAACATGTTTTTGCAACACATGATTTTGTAGATGTGATCAGTGATACCTCCTCACTCTTTTGGCACCCTGCACCTTCTGTAACAGCAGCACAGTGTCACCCCGCAGACAGTGACAGCAACAGGTTTGTGGAGACAGATTCGCTCAGCAAGTCAAAACATATAAACCACATCAAATAATGCAAAGGTAGTCTTCGTCATTCATTGGTACAGACACATAATTTGCTTGCCCCTTTATTTTCAAACACTTGTAACTTATTTAATGTGCTCCTACAATTCTATCCAAGCAGCCAAGCAGAAATGTAGAATGCATAGTATGAAGGCCTCTATTTTTTTTATGATCACTGGAAATTATTTTCTCCCATGCAGTAGAGCAGAACACTTCATTATTTCATTAAATCCTATGGCCCCAGCACTTTACAGCAACAGTGCAGCATGTACCCAGAGCTTGGAAAAGAAGAAAACAGACAGACACTCACCCATAAAATCAACAGTGTGTCCAGTTCTGTTGTCAACAGACACTAAGTTACTTCCACCAGAAGTACCCGACTTTGCTGGACTACCACTTGAGGCTTCCAAGGTGATGGTATGACCCTGACGGGCATGCCTACGGTACTGAGGAGTGGCACACAGGAGATCATTCAGAATATGGATTATAGTGCTGATATCACGCTTGGGGCGCCCAAATCTGTCTTGCAGAGCAGGATTCAAGGTTCCTGAAATATGAAAAGTGGCACTTGCGTGAAACTAAAGAAATAAAATAAGAACTATAAAATGCAAGTCAAATTAGCAGGAAATTTCACCAACTACCACCATGTCTGTCACCTATATACATGCACTACATTTGCAGTACACAATTTAATCACTCAAAAACTCACAACCTTAAGGTTTATTACCATGGCCACAAAAACATAATCCACTTCACATATTCACAAATACTGCTCTTAAACTCCAATTTAACATTATTCTTCCATTTCAGCCTACAACTTCCAAGTGGGTTTTGAAGACTTCCAACCAAACCTACATACTTATTTCAAGTGTGCCCCAGTCATGCTACACATCCCACTTACCTGATCATATCTTGATTAAACCACCTGAGAAAACATGTCCATCTCAGTTTGGTGTAATATTATTCCAATGCAGCCACACAACTCACAACCATACCTGAAAAAGTGCCGGAGTAGACCCCTTTTCCATGGTGGTGCATTGACTCAATTATGGCACCCTGGCGGCGGGTTCTTGCACTATCCTGCAAATAAAAACACAATGACTGTAATGAGCTGTCTTTCTTTGGGCATATGCTAATTACTACAACAAAACCATGAAGCAATTGAAACCATATAAATTGAAAGGACATACAGCAGTCTTCAGACAAGCACACATGATTATGTGACTTCCGGATCTGCGACTGTTCTTTGCAGTCGTGCGCCATATTTGTAAGGTTCGGGGTCTGAATCCCGGCCCGGAGAAATATTCAGATTGTGGAAAATAATGAGATGGTCTCCCAAAGCAGGTAAGGCCCATGTCAACATATGTGTATCTGGCCACATCATGTCCATTTATAACCTATGTAGCTCGAAATATATCGTTAAAGGACTGAATTTCTGTCACGTTACGAGGTGGCGTCACAAATCGTATTGTGGTTATCCTCAGCAATCCTTACCTACCAACCGTTCCTGATAATGGGTCTATCTCAGTTGCATTCCACAATCCACACACTGTGAAAAGCGCAGTTAAACACATGTTCAGTGAAGGATAAAATTGACCTGTGGCCTAAAGTACTCGTATGTTCGAGTGCAAAAGTACTTGTGTCAGCTTCTGCAGTGCACGACATGAAAGCACACAAGAGTACACAGGTATAGCTCCTCCCGTTTATTAACCATGGCAACTGATAGAGGTCTGTGATCAGCCTCACGCGCCGGTTCCTTTACCGCCTGGGAAAGTGACCCTGGTATCCCTTAAACAGGAGGCTGGGTAGGCCCCCGAGCTGGTTTGGAGGTTTGAAGAACAGAAAATTCTCCTGCCTCTGCCTGGAAACGAACCCTGTATCGTCCAGCCCGTAGCTACAGCCGCAAGCTAACGAAAAACGTCGGCAAAGTTACCGACACTGTGACGAACGAACCACAACTCCCAAGTTATAGCTCTTGCGTTATAGTGAACGTCATGTTGCTACAGCTGCACAGCTGTGACATTACCTGAATGCGTGTGTGGTCGGCCACAACACTACTCACCGAGCAGACCGGTATAGCGGTAACCACCTCTATTCCTGTAGTCGGGAGGTACCCCATCTCGACCGGCACCACTATCTTGACTCGGTTGTTTGTGGTTTTCCTCAAGTCCTTCCAAAACAACTTCGGCGGCGTCGATTAAGTTATAGGCGCCTTCTTTATAATAATTTCCATTCATTATTTCACCAAGGATCCTTCCATTTTACACTAGTTATAAACCACTAAAAAATTACTTCAATCCATTTCTATATGCTGCACGCTCGTATTTTACATTTTCTCGGTTTTGGTATATGATCTATGATGAACATGGGATTTTACTTTTTTTTTTTTGCTTCTCCACGAATTTGTTCAGCATTTAATACATAATTACACTTCTGGGCACATAACAGGAAACCCCGTGGCATTCTGTGTATACATTATACCGTGTTTAAGTTACAAAGCGACAATCAAAAGCATGTTTGATCAGCACGGGATATCTGTGAAACATTTCCGTCTGGCTTTAATGGTTACTCTTTTTAACTTCAGCGTGTTTCCACATTCCACCGCCTCTTCGGTCACTTCTTTCATGTCTGGCTTGGTATACTCCTTCTACAGGCTTGCGAGTTCTGACCACATCGTCCTTTTCAACTGCTCCCCTGTCTTCAGTGTCTGTGGCTGACCCATCGCCATTTTCTTGGCTCTCTCTGTAGTACTATGGAAATGCGTGTTGGGTTCATGAGATTTTCAGTAAAACGTTATTTCGCTTTATTTATGTCACCATACACAACAAACATATAACGAACCGCTACCACAGTTCAACATTCCATGGCAAATGAGTCATTTTCTAACTCGAAAGTACGCCGTGTTCCCAAGAAACAAACTGATCAATACGATGTGTGGGGGTGGCTGTAGCATGCATGTCATCGTTTCTAATGAATGGTCGGGCTAAAATAGCGACCAGGTCCGGCTCGAACCTCAATCCGGTAATTCATTTTTAATTAAAGTCACTGAAACTGATTAGTTTTATTCACACTATCCAGCACTTCTAATTGCAAGTGCCGTGTCATGGTGCCAATAATACTGGTTTACGCATCATTACATAGTAAGGTCAACTCACATTTGTAACCGGACGCTATCAGTGGTACACTACGTGTATGGAGCAAGGTAATAACCACAGTCTATTTCCCTTACGGAAAAAAAAAGAGACGACGACGAACATTTTTTTACCTGCACTTTAATTCACGATCGTGAAAGACGATACAGAAAAATCTCGCACTTGGCAGTAACTATTACTCTGGCCAGGTTCTGACATGGTAATTTTGTTACACAAATGGTTCGGCAACACTGTCGCCGGGCAATGTACTTGGGGTCGGCGCAGTGACCACACTGCATGGTGTTATAGGCCCGCGACAAAAGAAGGTTCTGAGTAATTTCAAGGCCAACATCCCGTCAAGCCCAAAATTCCATCCACCTTAGCATCAAAATAAGCACTGTGTTTTGAATCTGAAGAGCAATTTATTGGTAACAGAATTACTGCCTCACAATTTCGATAATTAGGAGTAATTACTCTCCCTTTAATCTTCTTCGAACAACGTAAATATTCTCGTTATTGCAAAAACTCACACATGTAGAGCAACGCTGTTCTGCGTCAGGGCCAATTACAGGAAAGCTCTTGCAGTATACTGTATTACTTCAAATTTAAGACGCTCTCTAACTTAAGACGCACCCCACTTGTAAAAAAGGTATTTTCAGGGGGGAAAAATTACAAGAAATACATTTCACTGTCCGTAAAATTCAGTGTTCTTTTAGCGAGGCCACTGGTTCTTCAAGAGCAAAACGTTTCGAGACTTTCGCACAGTGAAAAATAACACGTCGACTTTAAGACGCGCCTTAAATTCGAATATGGTAACTCGAAACTGTTGGCAACTGAACAACCAAAATAAAGTTTGTGGTAAATTAAATGTGTAGTGGTACTATCAGCAGCAGCAGCAGTTGGGGTCGTGCTTCAAAATGTGCCCAGAAGAAGCTGTACATAGGCACGGGTATGTGGGATATTTTTCACCGTCTGTAATACTTAATAGAGGATATGGGCGATATAACTTCGCCAAAGACCTCACTTCAAGCGTGCACCTTTTCCTGCTACAATGACCATATAACGTTTTGCACAATAAGCGTGTCACAACCGCGAACAACCATCCTTCCAGCCCAAAGAAAACTATTTTTAAGAAAAGCACTGCGGTAATCTTTCAGTCCCTCCGTAATGCGTAACAGGGCCAAATGTCTGTAGGAAGAGCAACAAATACAATACACTACATTCTGCAACCTACTAACAGCTATTTATAGAATGGATTGGCTAGGCGCAATTCTTTAAGCAGTATTTTTTTTTCTTCATAGCGCAACATCCCCTCGTGGACCAGAGTCTCCTCATTATCGACGCTTCAACACTACATTCGGAAATACCACACCCGGTAAGACCCTTTTTGACAAGTGACCAGCCCCTAGCAGAGATCTCTACATGACAACGCACAACAGGCTTCATGCCACCAGCTGGATTCGAACCCGCATTCCCAGCAAGCCACCGGTCGTAGGTCCACGCCTTAGAACACGCGGCCACCGGGATCGGCCTTAAGAAAGTGGGTGGGGGGGGAACTTTCAGCTTAGCCGTGCGATTGTAACTTATCTCTAACTACGGGGCACTAGACAAGATGCCAAGGTAACCACGTAATTGGCATACGAGCCGTACAAAGTCCACACGCCTACAGGTGGAATAAAAGACTTCTATATAGTTAAGAAATACACGTCTTATCAAAGCACGATGGTTTCGGTAGGTCCACCGATCACCACGACCACTCCGTCCACTTTCGGTGTTAAAGTGGTGGGGGTTACTGTGCAAGTAAATATGGAGAGTTGTGATATGCTGGGAATGTAAACTGGGTAAGGCATTCAGTAAGTAAGTATAGAATTTTGGTAGGGATATCTCTTACAGTGTGGTAATTTAGCAAACAATGGAGATATAACTGTGAGGACACGAAATAAATGGAACTAGTTGGCAACAATCAAAGATGATAATAATATTACATTGTGGGATATGACGCAGAATTTTACCGACTTCTAGGAAGCACCTACTGCCTCCATCTTCAGACAAAAGATGGAAGCAGCTGATTCATCTAAAACGTCGGTAATTTCTGACTGTCGTCACATTGTTCACAGTTACAACCAAGAGTACCGCAAGTCTCGCAAGTAAGTTAATAACGATACGTGCATCGTATTTTCATTCCATACGATAATGCATGAAAACAAATGAAAAGATATTCCTACAGCGCCCGTCATAACAACACGTAACTACAGACGGATATATTAGAAAGTCTGAAAACAAAGGCTGCATTTCGAAATAATATTTCACACCACTCTTACTTTCACGAAGTCCCAAATGACATATATAGGCCTACAGCACGAACAAACGCCCGCATGTTGATAAGTGTGTCTGACACAATACGCAACAGAAGTTCATCTTCCAAAAACTCATACAGTACGCGCGTTCCGTTAACGCGAATTGGCTATATAATATGGTTGATGGATGGGAGCATGATGGTTGCATAACGCATTTTCGCATATGCGTGTTGGCTCTTACGCGATTTCAGAGACCGGTGCTTACGGTAGCAGGATGGAGGATGGGCCAATTTTTGTCCTTTCTAGCCGTACTGTTATTACGCGATTTTCTACATCGCGAGGTCTCACAAGAACCCAAATACGACGTGCAGCAGAACTGTGCCAGTTTTACTTGACACTGAGCGGTGCATCGGTCAATCCGCTCGGAATTTTCAGGGGCGCTCGTCTAAGTCGCGAAAAACTCCTATTAGCTTCGTCATGTCCGCCTGTCCGCATGTATCAGCACGGGCGACATAACATTACCTGCAGCACAAACTGTAAATAAGAACAGCAGCAAAACTATATACCCTAGAAACATGGTAATAAGCACTCAGTAACACGGGGCTGAATTGCTGTGAATCAAATGATTTAACTGATGGATCCACATGTCGTTTCTGTAGAGATGTCAGTAAGTACATTTGGTGTACAGTACGAGTACAATCGAAACGACGGAACATACCCTCGCTGCACAACTCAGAATTATCAAGCCGCACACAGACGAATGTGTCTCGTAACGCCACATTTGTTGCACACTGTTCTAACGTCGTGTAACAGACATGCCTACTTTAAAATGTTACGTAATGCCTTGTATAAAGCCGCTCGGAAAATCTCACAGGATAACATCATGTACATCTGTTTGAAAATCCCTACTTTACGTGGCAGTCGTATCATTCCGCAGTAAGGTCTACTGAGTAATACGGGTCTTACAAGACAAGGCGCGCCCCCCTCCCCAAATTCACAGAAATCTGAATGAAATAGGGAAGCAAAAGTGTGACATGTGCACTGCACGGTACAACATCCCATGCCGCAGCAAGTTTTGGAAGTAGGCAAGCTAAGGTCACGAGGCCACGGGTACTGCAACTCAACAGGTCACTGACTAATGCTACCAACTTTGTGAAACACGGATAGCAATACAACTGCTATCCGTGGCTTAACTACATTAATAGAGCAAATTCAAGCCATGGCGCTTATTACCATTAGACGGAACGGCATAAGAAATTCTGGGTTTTCTAATTTCACACGAATTATAGCATATTAATATTGTTAAATGTGCACAACAGAAACACTTGGAACCACGAGGGCGGAACCGGCGCAGGACCTGTGAAAATAAGAACGCTAAGGAGCTTCACAGTTAGCACTCTTCACTCAACACTATTAGAGCACAGCTAGTTGCTCAATACGGTACGATGTCGACTTCTGTTCTGGAGGTGCCCGGTTTGTTTCTCAGCCGATACACAGGCCAACCCTAATGTTTCGTGGATTTCCTCAGTTCTTCCGCGCAAATTTAGGGCAACTACGTAAAAGCAGACCACGGTCGTTTCCTTCCGCATCTCTTGCAACTGATTAAGCACCAGCCATATCATCACTCCACAATGCAACATACCGACGCCTACCCTAAATGTATCATAAGCAAATAAATAAATACACACATAAATACAGAAATAAATAAAAGATGAAGCGGTGCATGTAGCACGTGGGAGAGGGGGTTCGAGAAATACATGCAAAATGTTGATCGCAAGTCCTGAAGGGAAGAGGTCACATTGAAGACCCAGGCATAAATTGGGCAATCAACGTAATGGATCGTCGGGGTCCATACAAGCACATTTCATAACGAGATGAGCGAATGGTGGCTTCACACGAAGGCCGCTGCTCCATGGGAACAGTTAATTCTAAACGAATTTTACTGGGATTAGTAATAATTATACATTATTATTATTATTATTATTATTCATGTACTTCGGGTATCCTGGGGTTGATATCCTCGGTCACTAACTTACCGACACCAAACCGCGTCTCGTTACAATGGTGAATTTTTAGTTTCTCTACTTATATCTTTTTTTTTTTGTTGCAAAACGGCCATTTCACTTTACAACCCCAATAAATTAGTTTCTAGGAGTTCTTTACAAAGTAAAAACAGAACGCCTTATATGCAGGCGACCTCCTACCGTCCATCTGTAATTAGTATCAGCGGCCAAACCATTTTCGGATTTTCACGAAATTTCGCATCAATTCTTTACAAAAAAGGGGTGTTGACAAAGCGCGCGTCTCGTGAAAATCGGCCCTGCGACAGTAACGCCTTATTAAAGGGTGTAAAAAAGTTTCTACCCTTCCTTCCATGCTTCTTGACCGATGTCAGTTTAACTCGGCTCAGGAGATCTCCACGTAATGTCCATTAGAAACTGTGAATATGGTAAAAATCGTAATTAAAATATACTTTACTTAATTTCGTCCTATTTTCTAAACTCTTCCAACTGATCTGGGTAAAATTCGTACAGAAGGTTCGAGTGATGACTCAGTTACGTAAATATGGCAAGAAAATGGGGTCAATTATCTCAAATACGTAAATAAACAATAAGTTGTCATACGTTCGGTAATTTAACAAGTTCATCCACCACTCTTTCAACAGTGCACATTTTGACAGAGCACACGTAAGTTCCCTGTCACCACAACATGGCGCGTCCTCGGGTCGCCGATGCGGGGGACGGCCTCCGTACATGGAGCGTGCTTTCAGGAACAGTGTGAATAAGAAATCGCGAAGAACCGACAGGGAGCCGTCCTCCTGCTTCGCAACAACTTCTCACTGTAGAGAGGTATTAGGAAATATTCCCCTGGGCTTCGGAGTTTGATAGATTCTTTGGAACGACACATGGTCGTAGATGGGAGGGTAGTATAAAACCTGATTTTCATGGAAGGTTGGGGCGGTGTAGCCTGTATTCATCTCACTCAGGATAGGGCTAAACGCAGGCGATTGTGAACTAGGTAATAAACTTCACATTCTCCATTCCGTACATTAGGATTCAATTGTTACAATGTAAAAAAATAATAATAAATGCACACACTTCGTTAGAATAGCAATAATGTTTTAATACGCAAACTCCTCAAATTCAAAACTACAGGATGCTCAAACTACTGTGCATACATCCGTCTCTGAGCTCTTACACTGACGAACTGGCGAAAATTTTACATACTGGCAACAACTGTGCTCTCCTTGCTGATGGGCCAGAAAGGCCCGAAACATGTAGGAATTTGCGTATTAAAACACTGTTGCAATTTTATGTTATGTTGACCGCGCATCTCGATATAATGTTGCGAAGAAAAACCAACTTGATGCACAACTTATTCTTACTATATTTCGTCAACCTTTACGTGTTTCGGGCTATCTAGGCTCATCATCAGGCGGTACAACCGTATGTATACAACAATGGGCACTTATTATTCTTTTTAGATGACTGTCTGTTGTCCTGGTTGGATTGGATTCCAACCAGGACAACAGACAGTGCATAGGTGTACAACCTGTGCACGGGACGGCCACCTACAGGGTAAGCACGTTTTGACAACGGTCAAGTTGCATTTTCTGTACATTCGACAATTAATGTAAAGTAAACAGACACCGTAAAATTTTCATAACTGGATAAACGCAACTTTTTTTTAGACAGTTTGATGATACCAGATGCTGTATAATACAATTATGGCCCCCTGATGATGAGCACACAGTGCCCGAAACATGTAGAGGCATATAATAAACCTATTATAAAACACGATTTTTTGCATTAAGTTGGTTAATTACTAAGATTTCTTGTTTATGTTTACAGACTTAGTTTAGGTGGCACGCTATTTGTACAGCTGACATGTTGTTTGAATGTAACTACTTCATCCAGAACGCAAAGTCATTCTGCAACCCTCGCACACTGGACACGTACTGTCATACTGAACTGCGTGTCGACGCAGACTTGGTCTACAGGCCGATCGTGAATGAAGCAACGCTGTTACAAAGATGTTTACTGGAACAGGAAGGATCTTGCTAAAACATAGCAAATCTAATATAATATAGTGTACGTCAGCACTATCACTTTATTATATAAGGCAATACAAAAAAATATGCAAATCTGTAAAACCTGCAGGAAATTCAACAATAACGTGAATCCCTACATGAGAAGCTAACAGTTGCTATTCTGGTCAGCAGACTACCATTATGGACTCACGATTTATTAATATGACCAGAATATTTCGCCACTGCTGCCTGCACTAAGCAAGGTGAATTCAGCCCACAGCAGCACACCAATACTATTACATCATCTATTCCTAGGTCTCCCAAGCTGTCTCCTCCCTCAAGGTTCTACAACGACAATAATCTAATCTCTCTCTCTCTCTCTCTCATGCAGGTCACATGGTCTTCTCACTTCCCCCTTCCTTCCAACATCCCAACAGTGTATATTGAGACATGCAAATTACGAAGCTCATCACTGTGCAATTTCGCCTACCCTCGCACTATTTCTTTTTCTCCTTCTTTGTTCCGAACATTCTCTTCAACACAGCTCTCAGCCCCCCCCCCCCCCCCCCCACCCCCCCCCCCCCAACAAAAAAAAAACCTTAAAAAACAACA
>Ga0123353_10001485_pt1 | contig 28731 bp, 25 predicted proteins | sample TergutLab28metaG_3_FD_92763 | JGI IMG/M metagenome (GOLD analysis project Ga0123353, IMG submission 92763) | Labiotermes labralis P3 segment gut microbial communities from Petit-Saut dam, French Guiana - Lab288 P3 | ecosystem: Host-associated > Arthropoda: Insects > Digestive system > Gut ...
ACAACGCAGAGGAGGGGATGGATATGGACTACAGGGCTAAAGGATATTTTAAACCAGCCCTCTTGAAGGAACTGTTCGAGGCAGTGGTCGCTGTGGGCGGACAGATACACGTCCATTCCATCGGCGACCAGTCCACGGAAGATGTCGTGGCGGCCATGGTGTACGCGCAGGAACAGCATCCGGATAAAGATCCCAGAAACACTGTCACGCACCTGCATGTGGTGAACCAACAAGAAAAGGAATTGATGGGTAAATACGGGATCATCGCGGCGCACCAGCCATACTGGCACTTCAAAGAGCCGTTCTGGTATGACGATATGGATGAATACTATCTGGGTGAAGAACGAGCCTGGACTGCGTATCCTGTCAAGAGCATGATCGATGAAGGCGTGCTCGTGACCTTCTCCGGCGATCACAGCGTAACGACCATCATCAACCCGTTCTGGGGGATCGAAACCGCTGTAACGCGGAACCTGATAGGCGGCGAGATTTTTTATGGAGTAGACGATATTACGGATATGGACGACCCGACTTGGCTACGCAACGCGGAGGAGCGGATCACTGTCAAGCAGGCCATCGAGGCGTATACGAAGAACGTCGCGTATCAGATGTTTTTGGAAGACAAGGTAGGGACGCTTAAGGTCGGGAAATTCGCGGACATGATCAGGATCGATCAAGACCCGTTCACGGTCAACCCCATTGATATCGAGAACACGATCATCCTGCAGACCTGGTTCCAGGGCGAACTCATATTTGACAGAGAAGGAAAGGCGTTTGATGAATACGGATTTATAATACCATAATTGTTTTTTACACTTTTGATGCCATAATGGAAATATTTGTAATATGCGCAAGCATATATATATGGAAAGGGAGGATAATTAATATGGAACAGTTGAAAAAGTATTGTTCAGAATTTACCGGAACCCTTGTATTGGTATTCATGGGGTGCGGCAGTGCGGTGTTTTTGGGATGCAGCCCGGATGGAGGACATCTTGCGGTAGCTTTCGCATTCGGTCTTTCCATAGTCGCTATGGCCTATGTTATCGGCAATATATCAGGCTGTCATATCAATCCCGCCGTTTCGCTGGCAATGCTTCTGCGTAAAAAGTTAAACATCACGGATTTTTGCGGATATGTCGTCGCACAAACCGCCGGAGCTGTAGCCGCCGCAGGATTGTTAAAATTACTTCTTTCTTTTGGGTTAACCGACCAGACCGGCGGATTGGGATCAAACGGTATTGCTGGCGCCGGTGGCGCAGGGGGAGCTCTTTTTGTCGAGGTAATCCTGACCTTTGTATTCATTTTCGTTATTATAGGTGTAACATCCGATGAGAGCAAAGGCGGTGTTGCCGGAATCGTTATCGGGTTAACCTTGACCTTTGTACATATCGTAGGTATCCCGCTGACCGGGACGTCCGTAAATCCAGCGCGCAGCATCGGCCCCGCCCTTTTTGCAGGCGGAAACGCGTTGTCTGATGTATGGGTTTTCATTCTGGGACCGCTTGTAGGCGCTGTTTTGGCGGTTTTGATTTATTCATTTGTAAAACCTAAGGGAAAGGCATAATTAGCAACAGCGTTAAAAGCACACGAGATGGTAAATCAAGTGTGCTTTTTTTAGTATTGCTTATATTGTTATATTGGATTTTTGTACCGACTGCCTTTCGGGTCACGTCCGGCTGTATAGCAGGCTTCCCGCCTGCTATAATGGCGGTGCTGTCAAACCCCAGGCCGACACGGAAAGGGGGTGTTCTATACTTATAGTGATATCGTTCTTAATCTCTGTCGTAGCGGGTGTAGCGGTCTACTACATCGGTAAGTGGCTGGACAGAAAGCACAAGCGGTAATCAGCCCAAAACGAAACCCGGGGATAGCGCCCCGGGTTTTTCGTTTGTGTCCTATACTGGTAATTTCGTTCTTTCGTCTGGGGTCATTATACCATATTCTCTTGGTGATGTAAAGGTGGTTTTTGGTTGCCGACAGGGTTCTTGTATCTCATCTAACGTTAATTTTTTGTATGGTCCCGGATATTTTTTAAAAACCTTGCCAATCATGTGTCCAATTGAAAACAAAAAGAACATATTAAGAGCAAGAAAAAGCCTGTAATCATTGCAACTACAGGCGTTCTTGTGGTACTCCGTCGGGGGCTCGAACCCCGGACACCCTGATTAAGAGTCAGGTGCTCTACCAACTGAGCTAACGAAGCTTATTAATACTGGACATTTATGAGTTTACCACTCTAATGATAGCTTGTCAATTAAAAAATAATTTAGAAAAATTTTTCAAAAATTTTTCTAAATTCCTCTTATTTCCTCTCATAATATTAAAGTGATCGAACAGAATAATGTTTGAGGAGGGATTAGAAATGAAAAATGATAAGTCAACGAAAACTTCACAAAGCAACTCAAAAGCAAAGAGCAATAAAAATTTGGATTCTAAAGATCAGGGCACAAAGGACACAATAGATCTTTGCAACTGCGTGACGGATAATTCAAGTAACGTCAAAAGCAACAGTAAAATGAGCAATTCTGATTATTAAGCTTTGTGCAAAAAGAGTTGGGCTAATCTCTCTTGAAATATAGAGCGGGAAAACCCGCTCTTTTTGTCATTGACTTCAAAAAACTAAGGTTTTCGATTTTCTTTGAATTGATATTGGAAGCATCTTGTAGTATAATTTAATGGATTATAACCTGATGGAAAAAAATATGGATGGAGTTAACAGATTCATAGACAATTTTATATTTAATTTGGAAGCAAACGGATTATTCTGGCTAATCGTAATTCTTTGTTCTATTATTTTTGTGCTTATTTTTTGGCTAATCCTTAGAAAAGCCCGCTTGTGGTATTGGAAAGTAAATGAGCAACTCGACGCACTCAATCACATTGATCGAAAATTACAGGAAATAAAGCAAGGGTTAGAGAATGATGCCCCGGTAGAAAATAACAACATAAAGATTCCGGCGCTCGAACCACAAGCGGATCAGGAGCTTTCAAACGCTCTTCCTGAAAACCAAAATAATCGTTGCGCCAAAGGAAAAAGCGGAAAAATATATACGGAGATGGAATTAGAAGCAATTATAAAAGAATAGATGGGGTAATAATAAATGTTTTGTAGATATTGTGGCACACAATTGGTTGGTGACTCGATTTTTTGCAGCCACTGCGGTAAAAAAATTAAAGAAGAGACGGAAGAGACCGTCGTATTTAATGTTCCTTTTGAAAGCGACCCGGAGTTTATTTGGAATTTGCATGAATTCCCAGAACAAAAAAAGACAGGCGATATTGACTTTTCCTGGAACGATCAAAAAAGTAAGCCAGATGATAAGCGATCAGAGCCGGCTGCAAAGGACGCGCCTCGGGCAAAGGAAGAAAAACCCGATCAAGCGAAAGAGGCTTTAAATAAGGAGCAAGAAAAAAAGATTGATAAATTCTATACATTTAATAAAAAAAATGAAGAATTTCAAAAACTATTGGACAAAGAATATGAAAAGATTAAAAACAATAATAGGGAAGAAGGCGATATTGATGAAACAAATCTGACTTTACCGGAAGAAGAACAGGAAGAATCTCTCGAGGAAAAATCTGAGATAAAGCTTGAGATAAAACCTGAGATAAAGCCTGATGTAAAACCTGAGATAAAGCAGGAAGAAGAGAAGATCATTTTTGATAATGAAACATTGGCAAAAAGATTTGACACAAGAGAATTTCAGAAAGATTTAATCGAATCCGCCTTGGAAAAAGTAGGCGCAAAGGGGGTGATAATTGAACAGGAACAGGAGCAGACGCCTGCGCCTGCTGCATGCGAATCGAACCAAGAAGAAGACGTTAGTGATTTCGAACCAAGACTCTTGGAGGAAGAGGAAATTGTGCAAGAAATCGCGGAAGAAGTACTTGCTGACGAGCTTGAGAGGCCTGTTCCGGAAGATATTTCATTGGATGAATCAAAGCAGGAAGCATTCAAAGCGTTAGAGGAATTATGGAACGACTATGAAGCGTCTAACATAAAAAAGACCAAAGCGTTTTCCAAAGAGAAGGATCAGGTAATTAAGAAGGAGCAACAAAAGAAAAAATCCAGCTCCAAAGGCCTTGTGGGAAAGGTTATTTTAATTATCATTATTGTCCTTTTAGCAATCGAAATTTGCATTCTTGCGATTCGTTCCTTAACGCCGGAAAGTAAAGCAGCCGAATTTATCAATGAAAAGTTAAGCTTTGCAGTTTTTTGGATCAATGGTGGGGAGGAGAAATTATTGCAGCCGGAACAAGATGAAGCTGAAGAAGAAGCAAACATTGATCAGGTAGAAGAGCAGCAGGACCCGGAACCTGATAAACAAGAAGTTCCGGAACCGGTTGTCGAGCCACAGGCCGATAAAACTGTTTTGATTGAGTCTCAATTGGTACATAATAAGAATATTGAAAAGATCGAAGCAAACGATAATCTTTCTTACAGCGATACAAAAGATTATCAAGTCAAGGACATTAAAAATTCAATACCGATCGAAAACAATATCTGGATCAACGAAGACAATCAAGTTGTTTACTATGATCAATCATTGGTCGCCGCGTTGATAAAGTTCAATTCAGAGTGGATCGACTATGTAAACAACGGCGATAAAACCATTTTAAGTGTTACAAAACCAGATAGCATGGCAGAAAAAAACGTGTTAAATTTTTCAAAAGTCAAGGCTATGACGAAATCATTTAAATTACTGCAAATCGGTGAGATCCGAAAAGGCGCGAACGCTTTTTATGTTTGGGCACATGAAGAAATCAGTGATAATGAAAACGAAAAAATTACGAAAAAACTGAACAACTGGGTTTATCAAATTGAACCTGTAGGAAACCAAATGCTTATCGTAGGGTATTACCCGTTTTAAACGATTATAAAAAATAAAAAAAAGGAGTTTAACAATGTCAACAAAATCAAACTTCCGTCGCGAAGAAATAACAACTGGGAATGTGGCTTTTTCTCCATCGAGGACAACGATTGAGACTGCCTTTTATGGAAACAATGTAGAAAAGATGACTGATCTGAAGCGTGCGTACGAAATGGCCAAAAATGCACAGGGAACCATAACTACGGATATGCCTGTTTACAAACCTGAAGAGATCGGGATACCGGAAGACGCTAAAATCCTATTGTTTAATGACGGTGAAACGGTTGGCCGTTTTGCGGGCGCCCGGGTGATTCTGGGTGAGGTCGGCGTAAACGAGGGAGAAATCACAAAAGTTATAAGAGAAGCGGCGTATTTCACGAGATACAAAAAAATGTATCACACGCAGGCTTACATAGGTCTTGATGAAGACTTTATTATCAGAGCAAACCTATTGATTCCGGAAACGTATGAAAATACGATGTACAATTGGCTTTTAAATTTTCAATATCTGACACCATTTTATGATGAGATGTTTAAAAATTCAAAGCCAATCGGAAATGAGCCGGATATTTATATCTTATCGGATCCTGACTATTACCATCCGAGTTTTCCTGACGGGCTTGCCTATTTTGATCCGATTCACAATTGCGCTTGCCTGCTTGGCATGAGATATTTTGGGGAGCATAAAAAAGGAACACTTACATTGGCGTGGGGCATTGCGAACAGAAATGGTTACGCATCCTGCCACGGCGGACTGAAGAGAATGGTCAAAAAAGACAATAGCGCGCATGTCATGGGCGTTTTTGGGCTTTCAGGATCCGGAAAATCGACGCTGACACACGCAAAACATGACGGAAAATACGACGTAACAGTTCTTCATGACGACGCTTATATCATTTCAAATGAAAATGGATCGACAGTCGCGATTGAGCCTTCCTATTTTGATAAAACACAGGATTATCCGCTGACTTCCGAAGATAATAAATATTTGATAACGGTTCAGAACTGTGGAGCGACAAGGGATTCAGAGGGAAAAATTGTTCTTGTGACCGAAGACATCAGAAACGGGAACGGCAGAGCGATTAAATCAAAACTTTGGGCAGCAAACAGAGTAGATAAGATGAATGAGCCGATCAATTCGATCGTATGGCTTATGAAAGACGCATCCCTTCCGCCAGTTGTGAAGATTTCGGATCCTGTACTTGCATCGGTTATGGGCGCATGTCTGGCAACCAAAAGAACAACCGCAGAAAAACTGGCAGCAGGCGCCGATATGAACGCACTGGTTTTCGAACCTTATGCAAACCCTTTCAGAACTTATCCGCTTAGCGAGGATTATGAAAAATTCAAAGCTTTGTTTAAGGAAAGAAATGTTGAGTGTTATATTATCAACACAGGTGATTTTCTTGACAAGAATATAACGAAAGAAGTGACGATAGGCGTTATTGAAGCAATTGTCGATCAAACAGCACAGTTTAAGAACTTTGGGAATCTGGATGCCATTCAAACGATGGATGTGGAAGGGTTTGTGCCAGATTTTCAGGACAAAAATTATGTAGCTAAGCTGAAAAATGGCATGAAGGGAAGAATAGACTATCTCGAGTCATTAAAGGCGTTTAAAGGAGGAAGAGATGAACTTCCGGCAGAAGCAATGACCGCCCTGGAGGAGATACTGAAGAAAATATAGCAGTTAAACCAAAGAAAAAAATATAGGAGGGTATATTTTGGAAAGAAAGAAAAAAAATTATGGGTTGAGAGGAGTTGTTATAGCACTGCTAGTCCTGGCGGCATTGTTCTTTGCATTAATTAACTTTATCACAGATTTTCTGTGGTTTAGGGAAATGGGCTATGTAAGTGTGTTTTTTACACAACTTTTCACTCAACTGGAAATAGGGATACCCGCATTTATAATCATAGGAATTCTAAGTTTTTTATATTTGCAGGTCCTAAAAAAAGGATATTACAAAAAAATTGATTCTTTCGATAATGACGTGAAAGATCGTAAAAGAATCAATCGTTTATCCTTACTTTTAGCATTAGTTTTTGCGGCGCTTGTAACTTATTTTACGGTAACGCGGCTTTGGTTTGAAATATTAAAGTTCATGAACAGCACCGCGTTTGAACGAAGCGATCCGCTGTTTAACCTTGATATATCCTTCTATGTGTTTAAATTAGAATTTATCAGTCAGTTAAATACTATGCTGATTGGTGTGATTGTGGCATTCGCAGCGCTTACCGTAGTTTTTTACATGCTTTTGATGTCCATCAGAAAGCCTCAGATTTTTGAGGAAGCGGTCCCGGAAAGGGATGATGAAGAGTACGAAGAGGGAAGCAATTATCAAGGTTCACAAGGTGGAGCTGGCAGCGCTTTCGGAGCATTCGGTAATTTTGGTGAAGCATTTGGCAAATTCAGTGAAGCGTTTGGCGGAAGGCCACAAAACACGCAAAGAAAACCTGCGCCAAGAAAGACATTTGACAATGAAAACTTCATGCGCATGGCGAGTATCGCGTCCAAGCAGCTCATTTTTCTCGGTGTTGTTTTCTTTTTAATGTTAGGTGTCAACTTCTTTTTAAAGCAATACACGCTTCTCTATTCGAGCACCGGGGTTTTATATGGGGCCGGATATACAGACGTAAATATCACGCTTTGGATGTATCGGGCGCTGATTGTGCTTTCTGTCTTGGGAGCAATCGGGTTTGCAGTTGGAGTTATTAAAAAGAAATTCAGAACCACATTGACTATACCAGCGATCATGGTTATCGTAGGACTTTTAGGTACGGGGATGGCATATCTTGTTCAGAATTTTATCGTATCTCCTGATGAAATCAGCAAAGAAAGCAAATATCTTCGAAGAAACATAGATTATACGAAGTCCGCGTACGGGCTTAATGAAGTCAGCATAAGGAATTTCTCAGCGTCTAATAATTTGACGCTTGACGATATTCAAAGCAATCCGGAAACAATTTCAAACATTCGAATCAATGATTACGAACCGGCGAAAAAGTTTTACAACAACACCCAAGGCATCAGGCCATACTACACTTTTAACGATGTGGATGTGGATCGATATATGATCAACGGTGAATATACGCAAGTCTTCTTGTCTGCCAGAGAAATTGATACAGCAAGCCTGGTCCCTGCGACCTGGCTGAATCAACACATCAAATATACACACGGTTATGGCATTACGCTTTCCAGGGTAGATAAGATTACAGCCAGCGGCCAGCCGGATATGCTCATTAAAAATATACCTCCAGTCTCTGCGGTTGAGGAAATCCAATTGAATATGCCTGGTATTTATTTCGGGGAGATGACAAATGATTATATTTTAACGAACACAAACGAGCCGGAATTCGATTATCCGGACGGCGAAGGTAACGCCCATACCATTTACCAGGGGAATGCGGGAATTAAGCTGAATTTCATTAATAAAACGATGTTCTCCATCAGGGAGCAAAGCCTTAAGATGTTGGTTTCAACGAACTTAACGAGCGATTCAAAAATAATTATAAACCGAAACATCGCGGACAGAGTACAGAAGATTATGCCGAGGCTCTTGTATGACCAGGATCCTTATATCGTAACCGCTGACGGTAAGCTGTATTGGATCATCGACGCGTATACAACGAGCACATACTATCCGTATTCGGAGCCGTTTATCAGAGGGCAGGTAAACTATATCAGGAACTCCATCAAGGTTGTGATCGACGCCTATAACGGTGATACAAACTATTATATTGTCGATGGTTCGGACCCGATCGCCAGCACGTTTAAAAAGATTTATCCGGCTTTGTTTAAAGATTTCAGTGACATGCCGGAATCATTAAAGGTCCATATTCGTTATCCAAACATGCTCCTCAACATTCAGGCGAATGTGTATAAACGGTACCATATGGACGATGTCAATGTATTCTATCAAAACGAAGATATTTGGGACATCGCAAAAGAGATTTATGGAACCGAAGAAGTCCTCATGATACCCAATTATTATATCTTCAAGATTCCTGGTGAAGAGAGAGCCGAATTCGTGAATTCGATTCCATTTACGCCGAGAGATAAGCGAAATATGACAGGTCTGCTGATCGCGAGAAACGACGGAGAGAATTACGGTGAGATGGTGCTTTATCGATTGCCGAAGGGAAAAATCGTCTACGGGCCAATGCAGATCGAAGCGCAAATTGACCAGAATACGGAGATATCAAAGGAATTCTCATTATGGAATTCTTCGGGATCAACTTATAGCAGAGGAAATATGTTTGTGATTCCGATTGAAGATTCGTTGCTCTATGTAGAGCCTGTTTATCTGGAGGCGACAAACTCAAGTATTCCTGAAGTAAAACGTGTTATCGTAGCCTACGGAGATGAAATCGCCTATAAGGCAACATTAGCGGAAGCGCTGGAAGCTCTATTTGGAACGCCATCGCAGTCAGAAAGGCCTCCGGGGCAGACGGCGCCACCGACCGATACAGGAGGGTATGGCACGAGTGATTTGATCCGTCTTGCAGGCGAAGCGTTTAATAACGCGAGGATTGCGCAGCGAAATGGAGACTGGGCAGCATACGGACAATATATAAATCAGCTGGAACAGTACCTGCATCAATTGCAGAGTATTGAATCAAACCTATAAAATAAAGGAAAGTGAAGTGTGGAAATAAATTTCCACACTTCCATAGCAATGGAGGCAACAATGCTGGAATTAGAAAAAATGTTATTTAACATTCCTGCGAAGCATCATACGACGGAAGAAATCCGAAGTTTGCTGAGACGCCATAGTGAGGTGAAATTCGTTTCGCTTGTGGGGCTTGATATCGGCGGGCATGATACGGATGAAAAAATCCCAATCGCACTTTTCATAAAAGAGCTTGATCGATTTTTGCGTAACGGTGTTCAGACAGACGGATCCAGCGTTGTTCTTCCTAAAATTGCGGAACTGAATAACGCGAAACTTGATATCATTCCGGATTTGTCTGTGAATTGGTATGTAGACTACAATTATAGCTATATTGCGAAGGATACGGGACTTCCGGTGGGAACACTGCGAATCCCATCCTTCCTTGTCCATAATGACACAAAACAAGTCGGCTCCAGGGTTATTTTAAGAGATACTGTCGCGCTTTTTAAGCGGGAACTGTTGGAATTAATTAGAAGCAACTCATATATCTTAGAATATTTCGGCTTGAATAGCGCCGATGAAATTGAAGAGATCATCATTACCTGTGCGACCGAGCTTGAGTTTTGGGTAAAGACGCCTGATGATAAAGCGGATAGAGAACAGCTATCGACCGCGCAGATTCTAAAAGAGCAGTATTGGAAGAGAACGATCGGACCTGTGAGAACCTCTCTTGAAAGATCGCTGCAGATACTGGACCGGTACGGGATAGAGATTGAAATGGGTCATAAAGAGGTGGGCGGAATTAAAGCCAAAATGGGCAGTTCCGGCAACTATGATCATGTGATGGAGCAGCTTGAAATTGACTGGAAATATTCAACGGCTTTGCAGGCGGCAGACAACGAAAATCAGGTAAAATATGTGGTTAAGGACCTTTTCCGTTTCCACGGATTAGACGTAACCTTTATGGCCAAACCGATCGAAGGTGTTGCGGGCAGCGGGGAACATACACACATGGGGTTGGCCGCTAAATTGAAAAATGGCAACACAATCAGTCTGTTTGCACCAGGCGATCCCCAAAAAGATTTCCTTAGTCCGATTGGTTTTGGGGCCTTGATGGGTGTTCTAAAAAATTACGAAGTGATCAATCCTTTTATCAGTTCATCCAATGACGCACTGAATCGATTAAAACCGGGCTTTGAAGCGCCTGTCTGCATCGTAACGGCAGTTGGACACAACTTGCAGCAACCTTCCAGGAATAGAACAGTTCTTGTCGGCCTGATCAGAGACATGAACAATCCGCTTTCAACAAGGTTTGAATTGCGCTCGCCAAATCCGAAAAGCAATACCTATCTAGTTATCGCGACTTCCTATCTGGCGATGCTCGACGGGATCAGAGAATCTCTAAATCAGCGGAAAACATCCGATGAACTCCTGAAATCCCTGTCAAAAAAATATGGGGAAGAAGATTTCTACCTTGAAAAAAACAGGGAATATCGAAGCGAAGAGGATGTTTTTGAGGCCTATTCTGAAGAGGAGAGGAACAAGCTCTTTGGTGAGGTTCCAAGAACCGTTTGGGAAAACATTTCGACCTTTGAGAAATATCCTGAAAAGCTGAAAATATTTATGCAAGGGAATGTCATGGATGAAATTACGTTGGAATCTTTTAAAGAGGCAACCTTATCGCAATGGGCAACAGAGCTTTACAACCGCATTATCCCAAATACCATGGATTTTGTAAGAGGATGCCAAAAAGCGCACACAGAAAATTCCTGTACAGATTATGATGAACACAATTGGGAGAAAATCCAATTGCTCAGGGCTTACCTCGGGCAGGATAAGCTGAGTGAAAAAAGTTTACTGACAAGGATTAAGACTGCCCTGGATCAGAAAGATTATAAGGACGCGTCTGATTTACAGATCGAAATGCAGGAAAAGGTGAACGAGCTTACGGAAACATATATAATGTATAAGAAAAATTTATTGTAGGAGAATCAAATGTTAGATATTAAACGAATCAGAGAAGAATTTGACGAGGTGAAAAAAGCGGTCGAAGCAAGAGGGCAGGGTGATTTCGGGATCGAAAAAATCGTATCGTTGGATGAAAAAAGAAGAGCCGTTTTGGCTCAGGTTGAGCAGATGAAAAATAAACAAAATCTGACATCCAAAGAAATTCCAAAACTTAAAAAAGAAGGAAAAGATACGTCGGAAATCATGAAGGAAATGAAATCGCTGGCCGATGAAATAAAGCTTTTAGATGCTGAGGTAAGCGCGCTTGAGGAAGAGCTGCGAGCTATTTTGCTGTGCATTCCAAATACACCTCATCAAAGTGTTCAACTCGGAAAAGATGATTCGGATAATGTTGAAATGAGAAAATGGGGAACCCCGCGTGCGTTTGACTTTGAATACAAAGCGCACTGGGATGTCGGCCAGGATTTAGGCATACTGGATTTTGAAAGAGCGGCTAAAATTTCCGGTGCAAGGTTTACAGTATACAAAGGAATGGGCGCAAGATTAGAGCGTGCGGTGATCAATTTTATGTTGGATCTGCATACAGAGGAACATGGATATACCGAAATTTTACCCCCGTTTATGGTAAATCGTGATGCGATGACGGGAACCGGACAACTCCCAAAGTTTGAAGATGATATGTTTCACGTACCGGCGAAGGATTTCTTTTTGGTTCCGACGGCAGAAGTGCCGCTTACAAATATGAGAATGGATGAAATCTTAAACGCAGAGGAATTGCCCGTCTATTATACGGCGTATACACCTTGTTTTCGCAAAGAAGCGGGTTCTGCCGGAAGAGATACAAGAGGGCTTATTCGGCAGCATCAGTTTAACAAAGTGGAGCTCGTAAAGTTTGTTAAACAAGAGGATTCCTACAAAGAACTTGAGTCATTAACGGAGGCAGCTGAAGAAGTTCTAAAGAGACTTGAGATTCCATACAGAGTTGTGAGACTGTCCACTGGAGATCTTGGATTCTCGTCCGCGATGACATATGACATAGAAGTATGGATGCCGAGTTATAACAAATATGTTGAAATTTCTTCGTGCAGCAATTTTGAAAGTTATCAGGCGCGCAGAGCAAATATCAGGTATAGACCTGAAACAAAGGGAAAGCCCGAATTTGTTCACACATTAAATGGCAGTGGGTTGGCAGTAGGCAGAACAGTTGCGGCCATTTTAGAAAACTATCAGCAGGAGGACGGTTCGGTAATGATCCCGAAAGCGCTGACTCCGTATACCGGATTTGAACGAATATCCCTTAATGGTTCTGTTTAAGAATCAAGCAGAATATCGATCATCATGGCTATGTTTTTTCGGGCTTTCGGTGACAGTTTTCTGTATTGATCGATCAGGGAGGATTCTTCTTCGTTCAGATCATAGCTTTCGGTAAGCTCGATTTTGCGGCGAACATCGGTGTTGCCGACCAGATAATCGATCGAAGTTTCGAAAAACATAGCGAACTGTTTTAACATTCGTATATCGGGTTCATAGGCTCCCTGCTCATATCGATGAATGCTCTGTTGATTTGTACCAATTTGTTCGGCCAGTTTTTGCTGGCTGATTCCCTTTTCTTTTCGTAACACTTTTAGCTTATCCATGCCAATCACCTCCACTACTATCTTAACCAGAAAAACGAACTTGATAAAAAAGCGGTTCCTTGTTATTGACGACACAGTAATGGTGTGATATAATGCAGATCGTAAGCATAATCAACTTTTAGGAAAATGGAAGTCTTAAAAAAGAGGAAACTTCGCGGGATCACACTGCGAAGTTTCCTCTTTTTTTACCTGAGGCCGACAGAGAAATTAATTATCTGTCTCCTACACGCTTACCAATAAAGGGAGCTTAAATCATTTTTAAAATATGTTTTTTGAACTCTACAAATCGGAAGGAAGTGGAAAATTCGGGATCATCCTTGTTTTCCCCATTCATCGAGAGTTCATGCGTTATTTTGCCGGGCGAGCCCGACATGATATAAATTCGATCCGATAGAAGAATGGCTTCATCCACATCATGCGTGATCAGTAAAACCGTTGTCCCGTGCTTCTTCATAATTTGAACGAACCACTGCTGCATGGCGGCCTTGGTGATAACATCCAAAGAGTTAAAAGGCTCATCGAGAAGCATAACTTGATCTGAAAACAGATAAGATCGCAATAATGCAGCCCGCTGGCGCATTCCTCCGGAAAGTTGGGAGGGATATTTTCGCTCGCAGCCTTCCAGACCGAATTCGATAAAGAAAGACAGGGCCGTTTCGCGAGCCTCTTTTTTAGATACCCCTCGAAGTGTTAATGGAATCGCCACGTTATCGACGATGGTTTCGAAAGGAAGCAGCAGATCTTTTTGCTGCATATAACTCATCTTGCCCGTAACGCCGGTGACGTCTTCGTTATTAAGGTAGACAGAGCCTTCATCAGGACGTTCAAGGCCGGAAAGAATTTGAAACAAAGTCGTTTTTCCGATTCCGCTGACGCCTAAAAGGCAGACGAGTTCTCCCTTGTGAATCTCCAAGTTAATTCCTTCAATTACTTTTTGTTTTTGATAGTATTTCGTAATGTTTTTCGCTTTTAACATTGCTAAGTCCATTCTTAACATCAGTTCACAAAGAATAGTAAACTTCTGCAATAAAATCATTTGTAAAGCCTTTATTTCCCAGCGGTTTGGGAAGTAAGTCCTGCTCATACATCCAGTCATAGAAGGCGGTCCATCTCGCTTCGTCAAAAACGCCCCACTGTGTTTTTTCCGAGCGATACGCAGCAGCAAGATATTCCTGGCTGGCGGTAATCAGATCGAGTGATAGTTCTGGAACGGCCACTGCCAAAATCTGTGCGGCTTCCTGTGGATGCTCAATTGCAAATTCATAACCTCTGACAGTAGCTTGCATAAATTTTTTCGCCGTATACGGATGGTTTTTCAGAAAATCATCGTTCGCGATGATGAGCGGCGTATAAAAATCAAGGACAGGCGATGCATCGCTGAACTTAATGAAGTTATAATCAACACCCGCAACCTGCGCTGCGATGACGTCCCATGCTTCGTATACCCAAACGACGTCAACGGTTCCGGCTTGGATCAAGGAGATCGCGTCGGTGGCCGGCGCCGGAACTGTACGGAGCTTGCTGTAATCCGCTCCCGCGTCCTCAATCGTCTGTTTCAGAATTGCCAGCTCTGTCGGCGCCTCCCATGAAGAGTAGGTCTTTCCCTCCAGTTTTTTAAAACTGTCGATGCCTTTGCTTTTCGCTGAGATAAGGCCGGAAGTATTGTGATCGATGATGGATGCGATCGCCGTAATCGGCAATGGATTGTCCAGTGTGAGGCAAATGGCAAGGCCTTCCTGTACACTGACGCCAAACTGCGCTTTTCCGCTGGCAACCTGATTTTCAGCGCCACCTTCAGGAGGAGTGAGAATTTCTACATCCAGCCCTGCTTCTTCATAATATCCGTTCGCCTTGGCAACGTATACACCGGTGTGGTTTGTATTCGGCGCCCATTCAAGCACGAACGATATCTTTTCCAGCTTGGAATCAGGTTTCTGGTTGGCGCAGGAAGTAAACGAGAAGATCAAGGGGATGAGCAAGAGAATACAGCATATTTTTAAAGATTTCATTTCAGGTTTCCTTTCCAAGGCATCGCTTTTTTATGTATATGGCTGACCAGCTTCATGAGCAAAAGACTGACAATGCTGATCAGAAAAATAACGGCAAACATCTTATCAAAAGCATACGATTTTCTGACGCGGGTCATATAAACTCCCAGTCCTTTTGTACCGCCGAGCCATTCTGCAATGACTGCTCCAACGATCGCGTAGGTTGCCGCCAGCTTTAATCCGGCAAAAAAAGATTCCATCGCAGCTTTGAGTTTCACGCGGAGCAAGATTTGGCGGCGTGAAGCGCCCATGCTCCTCATGAGATCGATAATGTCTGGATCAACTGCGCGAAGTCCGCTGAGCGTACTGATCGTAATGGGGAAAAAGCAGGTAAGAAAGATCAGCAGAATTTTCGGAGCAATGCCAAACCCCATCCAGAGAACGAGAAGCGGGGCAATCGCAACAGTCGGTATTGTTTGCGTCAAAATCAGGACCGGATGAATTGCCAGGTAAAGCGGTTCGAATCGATCCATGACGATTGCGGTAATTACGCCGACGGTAACGCTCAAGGCGAGACCGATGACCGCTTCAATCATTGTGGTTGCAGCATGCATACAAAGCAACGGGAAATCAGATACAAATGCGAAGACGACGCTTTGAGGTGGAGGCAACATATATGGGGGCACGATTTTAAGCATACAGAGCAAACTCCACAAGAGCAGCAGCAACGCGATAAAAGTGATAGGGTATATTTTATTCGTGATGCTTTGATACTTTTTTGTCAATCGACCATACCCCCTCCTTAGGATTATAGGAAATTTTGATGTATGAGGCTACGCTTGGCGCACCCTCGCGAATGCAAATAAGCTGGGCTTGCTTGATGATTTCCATAAGCGTATCAAAGTCACCCTCAACGGTGGTTTCAAAAGGGCCTACAAATGTGTTCAGGCCTGTTGACTTAATGTAAGCGATGACGCTGTCAACGACGCGAATCACTTCTTCTCCGGGGGCGTTTGGCAGCACTTGAATGGCGATACTTGCTTCTGGTTGGTGGTGTTCCATTTATTTTTCCTCCTTACAAATAAAAAACCGCACAATAGACCTTGCGCGGAAAATAATACAATAATAGATACAGCTCTGTTTTCCTACGTTGGCATTATCCAAATCAGGTTCTAAGGGTATAAGAACGAGTCAGTTCTAATCTCAGCCGAATTCATCCAGCTCCCCGAAATATACAAAAATTTAAATATAAATTCCTAAAGCGTTGTTACATATGGTTATCCTTGTCATTTATGAGTTTGTAAACGACAACTACTAAAACAATGACGATAGCAAGTAATATAATAGGCATAAAAAACACCCTTTCTTCATTTTTTCTGTTTAGCACATGTCCTTTTTTTATATAATAATATAGTATCTCCTAATATGCAACAATTTTTATTAAAATTGTATTTGAAACGTATTATTTATGCGGCTTCGAAACATTAAAACCGCCGCCGAAGATATCCGGGGCTTGATTTTTTCAAAAAAATATTTATAATCTTAGTTGTAAGTATATAAAAATTCCAATTCTTGAGCGCTAAGGCTTCAGCTATGCGCTCTTGAACAATGGGTGTCTGAAGAAATTCAGGCGCCTCCCACGTTTGGAAAGGAGAACCAAAACAATGAAAAGAAACAAAAGAAAATGGATCGTCATCACAGCAATGATGATCACGCTGATGCTAATGCTTTCGGGATGCGCTTCACAAACAGAGGGCCCGTCCGATGCGGATGGCGGCCCGGCTGAGATCGTTGGCAAGATCGTTCTGGCGACTACGACAAGTACGCAGGACAGTGGGCTTTTGGATGTACTTCTTCCGGTCTTTACGTACGATACGGGGTATGAGGTCGATGAGATCGCCGTAGGATCAGGAAAGGCTATGCAAATGGGCAAAGACGGAGAGGCGGATGTTCTGCTTGTTCACTCTCCCCAGGACGAGGAGGCGTTTGTCGCAGAAGGCCATAGTCCTGCGAGATATGATGTCATGTACAATGACTATATCATTCTCGGTCCAACGGATGATCAGGCAGGAGTTAAAGAAGACGCGCCGCAAGACGCGAAAGCCGCGTTTCAAAAAATTTATGATCAGCAGGCAATCTTTGTTTCCAGAGGTGATGATTCCGGTACACACAAAAAAGAATTATCAATCTGGAGCGGGCTTGACTTGACACCGGCCGGTGACTGGTATGTTTCCGCCGGAAAAGGAATGGGCGAAGTGATCATTATGACCGATGAAATGCTTGGCTATACGATTTCGGACAGGGCAACCTGGCTGAATATGAAGAGTGACACAGATCTTCAGATTGTAACAGAAGGCGATGCGGGCCTGTTTAACCAATATGGCGTTATGGTGGTAGATCCGGGGAAAAACGATCATATCAACGCGGAAGGCGCGCTTGCCTTCCAGGAATGGATTTTATCGGAGAAGGCACAAAAACTGATCGGAGAGTATGGCGCTGACACGTATGGACAAGCACTCTTTACACCAAATGCAGCAGAGAGATAAGACCAGATGAATGTAATCGGACAAGGATTCGCGGAAGCCATATCGATGCTGATTTCGTTTGATCAAGAGATTTACGAAATCATTGGCCTTTCTATTTTTGTTTCATTGACTTCTGTCGTGTTTTCGACTTTTATTGGGGCGCCGCTTGGCGTGCTGATCGGCGCCCATCATTTTCCCGGCAAACATTTTTTAATTCGCGTCATTTATACCTTGATGAGCTTGCCGCCGGTCGTCGCCGGATTGGTTGTTTTTTTATTTATAATGAGAAGAGGGCCGCTCGGCGCCTGGGGTCTTACGTATACACCTGTGGCGATGATCATCGCGCAGGTATGTCTGGTGACGCCGATTGTCATCGGCCTGACGTACAACATCGTGAAAGAAAAAGCGGCCAAAGTCAGCCATACGGCCAAAGTCCTCGGCGCCAACCGGCTTCAAAGCATGAAATTGCTGGCGTTTGAACTTAGAATCGGATTGCTTGCAGCTGTGGTCACAGGATTGGGGCGCGCCGTTTCGGAAGTCGGAGCCGTGATGATCGTCGGAGGAAACATCAAAGGAAAGACCAGGGTAATGACCACATACATCGCGCAGCTGCAGAACATGGGAGACTACAGCAGGGCGATTGCGGTGGGGATTGTGCTGATGCTGATCGCTTTTATCATCAATGCGTTTTTATACAACATGCAGGAGAGAGATCAAGTGCATTAGCAGCAATGGAGGCGGCTATGAATATTATGCTCGAGTCTGTGAAAAAAATATATGGAGAACGTACCGTACTGGATATAGATAACCTGCAAGTGGAGCCAGGTTCTCTTATCTGTGTCATCGGTCAGAATGGCGCGGGAAAAAGCACGATGCTGAACATCATTGCCGGTATTGAGACATGCTCATCAGGCAGAGTCTGCTACGGGCCGGAAAAAAGTACAGCGCCGGATATTAAGAAGATAACACTGGTAACGCAGCATCCATATTTGATTCGAACGACGGTAGAGAAAAATATTGCCTATCCTTTGAAAATCAGGGGGTGGAGTGAAGACAGAATTAAAAAAAGGGTCGAGACTTTGATTGAAGAGTTCGGCCTTACCCGAATCAAAAAACAAAAAGCATGGAGGCTGTCAGCCGGTGAAGGACAAAAAGTCGCTTTGGCAAGGGCTTTATCCTTTAACCCGGAGATTCTTTTGCTGGACGAGCCCACGGCCAATATAGACCCGGGCGCCACTTCTGACATAGAAGCGATTCTCAAAAGAAACAATAAAGAAAATAAGATTACGACCGTTATCATTACACATAACCTTGCGCAGGCCAGACGGCTTTGCGGGGAAGCTCTGTTTTTACATGAAGGAAGGCTTTTAGAACGGGGAGACTGTCAGAAAATCTTTTCAGCTCCCCAAAATCCTCTGACAGCAAAGTTTATTGCGGGAGAACTGATATGAAATTATTAAAAGTTGATACAATTGAGCAGACTAAGGATAAATTGGCAAACTGCTTTTGCGGCCTGCCTCGGAAAACGGAAATGATACCGCTTTCTGGAGCAGTTGGCCGCACCCTTGCGGAAGATATCGCTTCCGATACGGATATGCCGGAATTTACAAGGTCGGTTGTGGACGGATATGCGGTGAAAGCTTCTGATACATTCGGTGTCGGTGATACGGTTCCTGTTTTTCTGAAAATTATTGGTGAGGCGAAAATGGGCACTGCCATTGAAACAGACATCAGCAGTGGGGAGACGGTCTATGTTCCAACCGGAGGGATGCTGCCCGCAGGCGCCGACGCGATGGTCATGATCGAGTATACGGAGCTTTTGAGCAAAGATACGGTGGCCATTTATAAATCAGCCGCGCCCGGAAACGGTGTTATGAGCCGTGGGGAAGATTTTTCTGCGGGGAAAATTCTGTTGCGCGACGGAGACCGAATTAGCGTAAAAGAGATTGGCCTTCTGGCATGCCTTGGCAAATCTCAGGTAAAAGCGTATCGAAAACCGAAAGTCGCGCTGATTTCTACGGGCGATGAATTGGTAGAAGTCGATCAGACCCCCCTTCCAGGACAGATCAGGGATATCAATTCACATGTAATGGACGCATTTTTAGAAAGGCTTGGCGCCGAAGTGACGATGCGCGCTCTTGCCAAAGACGATTTTGACGCATTGCGGGCAGCCTCGGTAAAAGCTCTCGAAACAAATGATATCGTACTGATTTCCGGAGGAAGTTCTCAAGGGAATAAAGACATGACAGAAAGCGTGATCACCTCCCTTGGGGCGCCGGGCGTTTTTACGCACGGTATCGCGATCAAACCAGGTAAGCCTACGATCTTAGGCGCTGTAGAGGATGGAGAAAAAGCAAAGCTTGTTGCCGGGCTTCCGGGGCATCCTATGTCCGCGATCGTCGTCTATATGGCTGTCATTGAGCCGTTTATCAAGCAATACTATTTAAACAGCGCTTCAGCTGAATTGCGCGTTCTGGCGCGTATTGCAGAAAATATTCATGCCGGTGAGGGACGGGAAACCTGGCAGCCGGTCAAAATCAATCGGCTGTCATCAGGGGAGCTCGCTGCCGTACCGATTCATGCTAAATCCGGTTCCATTCATCAATTGGTCTATGCCGACGGTTTTGTGCGGATTCCGGTCATGTCTGAAGGAATCGATTCCGGTGATGTTGTGGAAGTTGCACTAATTCAATCGTAAAGGAGATCATGAATGGATCGTACAATTTATCTTTTGAATACGGACATGGAAGATGCCGTAAAAGTTAGCCAGGAGGTCATGAATCGCTGTTTGCATCATGTTCAGGAAGAGGAAATAGACGTTTTTGAAAGCCTTGGCAGAGTGACGTCTGGCCCGGTCATTGCGAAAATTTCGTCACCGAATCACAACGCGGCGGCCATGGACGGTATCATGGTGATCGCGAGTAAAACATTTGAGGCAAACGAAGCAAATCCGGTGACCCTAAAGCAACATCTGGATTTTGAATACATCAACACCGGACATATGATTACGGAACCATTTGACAGTGTCATCATGATCGAAGATGTGACCTGTGCCGACGAAGGCAAGGTTCAGATTAAGACGCAGGCGGCGCCGTGGCAGCATGTCAGGCCGGTGGGTGAGGATGTCGTTTCCGGGGAAATGATTTTGCCGGAAAACCATCAGATCAGGCCGATGGATATCGGCGCGGTTTTGGCCGGCGGCGTAACGAGGATCAAGGTATATGAAAAAATAAAGGTAGGGATTATTCCGACAGGAGATGAAATTACAGATTGCTATGAGACTTTAAGCCCGGGCATGACGTTCGATACAAATTCCTGGACATTCAAAGCCATTGTAGAGCAAATGGGCGGAATCGCGAACCGAATCAGTCCGATTCCGGACATTCCTGAGCTCCTCCGGGAAGCAATTTTGAAAATGACGCAAGAAAACCATATCGTCGTTGTCAACGCGGGTTCTTCGGCGGGGAGCAAAGATTATACGGCTAAGCTGATCGAGGAATTGGGTGAATTGCTTTTGCATGGCATCGCCATTAAGCCGGGAAAACCGACTATATTGGGCATCATCAATGAAAAACCGGTCATCGGTGTTCCAGGATATCCAGGATCCGCTTTCGTTGTGTTTGAAGAAATTGTAGGGCCCATTATCGGGGATTTTTCACGAACAAGAAGGCCGTCATTGCCACAGCAAGAAGCAGTCGTTTCAAGAAGAATTGTCTCTTCTTTGAAATTTCAAGAATATATTCGCGTAAAATTGGGGCTTGTCGACGAAAAACTTATCGCAACGCCGCTAAACAGAGGCGCAGGGGTCAATATGTCGCTGGTTCGCGCGGATGGTCTTTTAGTGATCCCGCAGCGCAGCGAAGGAATTGAGGCCGGAGAGACGGTTTCCGTTCATCTGACGGGAGACCTTGAGACCATTCGAAATACCATCGTTTCCATCGGAAGCCACGACCTCATCATGGATTATATCGGTAGCCTTTTGGCAAGGGATAAAAAAGGCATTCATCTGTCTTCCGCACATGTTGGAAGTATGGGGGGGATCATGGCGCTCAAAAGAGGGGAAGCGCATATCGCTCCGATACACTTGCTTGACGAAGAAACCGGTATCTATAATACTTCGTATATCAGCAAATATCTGGACTCAAATCAAACAACGCTGATTAAAGGCGTAAAACGAATGCAAGGTTTCATCCTGAAAAAAGGAAATCCGAAAGGAATACGCAGCATTACAGATTTGGCCAGAGAGGACATCTTATTCGTTAACAGGCAAAAAGGATCCGGAACGCGAATTCTATTTGATTATCTGTTGAAACAAAATCAAATAAATGCGCAGGAAATTAAAGGGTATTTTAGAGAAATGACGACACACATGGCGGTGGCAGCCGCTGTCAAAAGCGGAACAGCTGACGTGGGGATTGGTGTGTTCTCCGCGGCAGAGGCGATGGATCTGGAGTTCGTCGAAATTGGTTTTGAAGAATATGATTTTGCCGTTCCAAATCGATATATGAATACACCGCAAATTGACGCGTTTGTGGACATATTAAGGAGCCGGCCCTTTTACGAGATATTAAATCGTCTCGGTGGATATGAGGTAAATGGATGAAAAAGCGCTATGAGAGAAATATGATGACCCTGTCGGAAGAAGAAAACGCGAAACTTAAGGATTTCAAGATTTGTGTGGTAGGCTGCGGAGGTCTTGGCGGCTATGTCATTGAGCTTCTGGGGCGCCTTGGGATTGGACATTTAACGGTGATTGACGGAGATGTATTTGAGGAGAGCAATTTAAACCGGCAGATTCTTTCGGACGAAACAGTTTTGGGACAAAGCAAAGCAGAAATTGCGAAAGAACGTATGGCAAAAGTGAATTCTGATATAAACGTAAAAGCCATTCATGCGTTTGTAACAGCCGAAAACTGTGAGCAGCTTATTTCCGGTCATGATGTTGTGGTCGACGCTCTCGACAACATTGATTCAAGATTCATACTTGAAAAAGGCGCTTCCACTCAAAACATACCGCTTGTGCATGGCGCCATTGCGGGATGGTACGGTCAAGTAAGCGTCATCATGCCGGGAAACAGTTTGTTTAAACTCATGTATCCTGAACAGATCGGAAAAGAAGGCAAAGGCATCGAAAAAGGGCTTGGAAATCCGTCGTTTATTCCGGCGCTTGTGGCTGCGATACAGACATCCGAAACGATCAAACTGCTGCTGGGCAAGGAAGGTGTTTTAGTCGGCAAACTTTTAAACATCGACTTGCTTACGCAGGAATATGATATATTTGAGCTGAACTCTGGGAGGTTATAAATGCTGGGATTAGAGAAAAACGCACGATGTTTAATATGTGGGGAGACGCTTTTTTATGCGGATGATGCGGTTGGTATGCAATGTATGTTTTGTGGAGATGCTTTCTATACCAATCGAATCTGCGAAAACGAGCACTATGTGTGCGATGAATGCCATGGCGAAAGAGCACTTGAAATGATCATGTCAGGATGCTTAAGCGCTAAAAGTGACGATGCGCTGGGTATCGCGTACGAACTTTTGATGAACAAATGGGTTCGGATGCACGGTTCGGAACATCATTTTCTGGTAGCTGCCGCTTTGCTGACGGCTTATCACAATCGAAACTACAGCACATCAACCGCGAACTGGGACTTTGAAGGAGTTCTCGCTGAAGCGAAATCCCGCGCGATGAAGATTTGCGACAATGCCTGTGGCTTTTGGGGCTGCTGTGGCGCGGCGATCGGAGCTGGCATTTTCGCGAGCTTGGCGCTTAAGGCCATGCCCGTATCGGTCGGAGAACGCGGGACCGCGAATTTGATCACATCAAAAGCGTTGGAAAAGATTTCAGTATACGGTGGCCCGCGTTGCTGCAAACGGGAAACCTTTACGGCAATTTTCTCAACGTCACAGTTTACGAATGAATACTGGGACATGCCGCTGACCGATTATCAGGGTGTGGAATGTCAGTTTCATCATCGCAACATCGAATGCATTGGGGTAAGATGTCCGTTTAATCCTGAGGCAATTTCTGAAACAGAACCTCCCGTTTCGTTATAACCCAGGCAAAAAACGAAAACATCTGTGTGTTACCTTGCGCGCTTTTCCTTGACGTTGAACCGATTTTACCTTATAATTATAACGGATTTTACCGTATAATTATATAGTGCTTTTTTCTTCAAAAGGAGGGATAATATGGCTAGAAGGATCGGAACCGTCGTAAGGGGCTTAAGAGCGCCCATCATAAGGGAAGGCGACGATCTCAAGAAAATCGTTGTCGATACTGTTTTGGACGCCGCAGACGCCGGAGAGTTTCAAATTTGTGACAAGGATGTTTTGGGAATCACAGAAGCGGTTGTCGCGAGGGCGCAGGGTAACTACGCGAATATCGACCAGATTGCGGAGGATATAAGGAATAAATTTGGCGGAGGAACCGTTGGCGTTCTTTTTCCGATACTGAGCAGAAATCGCTTTGCGACCTGCTTGCGGGGAATTGCAAAGGGCTCGAAAAAGATCATTTTGATGCTGAGTTATCCAAGCGATGAGGTTGGAAATCACTTAATATATCCTGAAACGCTCGATGAGAAAGCGATAAATCCGTATAGTGATGTTTTGACAGAGGTGGAGTTTAAGAAAACTTTTGGAGTGATCAAACACACGTTTACCGGCATTAATTACATCGAATATTATAAACAGTTAATTGAAAACGAAGGCGCCGAAGCGGAAGTTATTTTTTCTAATAATCCGAAAACAATTTTAAACTATACAGACAAGGCGCTGGTATGCGACATTCACACCAGACAAAGGACGAAGAAAATCCTTATAAACGCAGGCGCGCAGATTGTTCTGGGTTTGGATGATGTGCTGGCGGAAAGCGTTTCCGGAAGCGGGTATAATCCGAACTATGGTGTTCTTGGATCAAACAAAGCCACTGAAGATAGCATAAAGCTTTTTCCAAACGACTGTTTGGCCTTCGTTCAAAGTATCCAGGAGGAGTTAAAGGAAGCGACAGGAAAAACGGTTGAAGTAATGGTCTATGGTGATGGCGCATTCAAGGATCCGGTTGGTAAAATATGGGAATTGGCGGATCCGGTTGTGTCTCCTGGCTATACAGCAGGTCTTGAAGGGACGCCGAACGAAATAAAGTTAAAGTACCTTGCGGACAATGAATTTTCTCATCTGAAAGGTGAACCGCTCAAGGAAGCCATATCGGAATACATTAAGAATAAAAATGATAATCTTGGAGATTCGATGGCGGCACAAGGCACAACGCCGCGCAGACTGACCGACTTAATCGGATCGCTTTGCGATCTGACATCTGGCAGCGGCGACAAGGGTACGCCGATTATTTATATACAAGGATATTTTGATAATTACACAAAATAAGAATAATGAAGTAAACCAAAAGCGCGGAGGGGGCAATTGGATCAATTGTTCATCCGCGTTTTTTTACTATAGGAATAATCCTATCTCGCTGTAAAATAGCGGGATTTTTTAGTTGGAAAATTTTTTTCAACTTTTTTGTGTTTTTTTGAAGTCTTTTTTGTGTTTTTGGACTCTACATAGTGTAAGGACAATTCACGTTGCTTGTAATAATAATTGTTCAATTATTTAAAATTAGGAAAAAAAGAAAGGTAATGAGTATGTTCGTTTCAAAGAAATAAAGTGTCAGGAGAAACCAGGTAAGCCTGAAAATTCTTTAATATTTAATCCACCAAGTAACATAAAAAAAAGTAATTATAATATAAAGTTTACATTTCCTCCATTTTATACGTTTTTATTAAAAAACTGGAGGAGTTACAAATGTGTAAACAGAATTTGAAGGAACTTTTGATACTGGCCAATTCATCCCGTGATCATGCCTCATTACAATGTATCATTGAAAAGTTCCAACCTATCATTAGGAAATACTCAAGGCAACTAAATTATGATGGAGCAGAAAGCGATTTGGTTATTTTTTTATTAGAATTAATCTTCGAGTCAAAGCTATGCTGTATGAAATTTTATTCTGAAGGTGAATTGGTCAATTTTATAGTACGATCATTGCACAATAAAAAAGTTGATATATACCGTAAGCATTCCTTAAGATTCGAAGAAGTACATATTGCTTCGGTTCCAGAGGCAAAATATCAATTTGATTTTGAAGACATGGTTTGCTTGTATGATGTGCTTTTGACATTATCTGAAAGACAACGTACCGTAATTGTTAAGAAATATTTTTACGGTTACTCGGATGCTGAAATAGCTCAGAGATTTCAAATTTCCAGACAAGCAGTTAACAAAATTAAACTAAAAGCAATTAGGGCTTTATATAAAAATTTGGCAGGATGTGATTGAGAAAATGGAGAGTCTCATTATAGAAAAAGCCGCGTCGCAAGGGATATGGGCTGCTTGCGCAGTCCTATTACTACTATATATTATCAAAGCGCAGGAAAAAAGAGATGCGAAGCAAGATGAACGAGAGAAAAGATATCAAGAGTTATTAGAAAATTTCAGCAAAAAATTTGAACTTGTTAACAATATTAGAGAGGATGTTGCTACTATTAAAGAATCATTGAAAAACAATTAAGAAGCATTTGAATATAGAATGGTTTAATACTGTTAAACCAACCTATTTCATAATAATTGATGTAGTTATTTTTTAGGAGAATTAGTATTTGAGGAGGAGAAATATGTTTTATCGATTTTTGAGAATGTTATCTGTATCATTATGTATGATTATGTTTATAGGTATCAGTGTAAGCACAGGCGAGGTTATCAAGAATAATTGGCATGTAGGATTATCTTTTGACGGAATTCGAGCCGTGTGGGATCTTGATACGATGAAAAGGGGTTATATAGACGAAGAAGGAAACGTTTTGGTTTCGGTAAAATATGAAATGGCCTGTGACTTCGTAAATGGGATTGGATTACTGTCTTATAAGAATGAGTATGGGGCCGAGGTCTATGGCGCTGTGAACACAAATGGAGAGGTCGTTATTGAATTTGATCCCGAGATAGGGAAAATCGCATACTTCAACGGCGAGTATGGAATTGCGATTAAATATTTTGACGCGGAAACACCGGGTAGATGCGCACTGATTGACAGCAATGGAGATTTGACAACAAGGTATGGTTATTACAGCTTATATGCGAAAGGAGAATCAAGCTGCTATGGCGTGCTTTTCGCGGAAAAGGGTGGTCTTGACAGCATGCGCAGCGGTATCCTGAATAGCGATGCCAGTATAGTTATTCCATTTGAGTATTCGCGTATAATTAACAGCGAAAAATGGAATCAAAACATTTTAAGTGTTCAGAGAAAAGTAAGCGACGACGATTATCGGTGGGGATACGTATACAGCAATGGTATTGAAATGTTGCCTTGTATTTATGAATCGGCTGAGGTATTCTCAGAGGGATACGGCCTGGTTTTGAGCAATGACAAGTGGGCGATCATTAACGCGTATGGTATATTTGTTACAGATTTTGAGTTCGATGGGATCAATGTGTTTAGCGAAGGTCTTGCTGTAGCGCTTAAAAACGGCAAGGTGGGTGTGGTTAACACAGCGGGGAAGGAAGTAATCCCATTTATATATGAATACATTTCCGAGTTTAAGGATGGATATGCTGTTGCCGATTTAGATGATGCGAACAGACGGATCAGGCTGGAAAATCCTTTAAAGGATTCCCGAAATGTGAATATCTATTTGGGAGAAACATGGGTCTATACTGATCAAGAACCGATTATCGAATCTGGCCGTACATTGGTTCCATTTAGAACCATCGCTGAAACGCTTGGCTATACTGTGAATTGGAATGAAAAGACAAAACAGGTCACGCTTCAGGATGAAAATCGTATTATTTATTTAACGATTGGAAAGAATGAGGCTATTGTAAATCAATTTGATGACGGTAAGTCTCCGGAAAAGGTTTTGCTTGATGTGTCGCCTAAGATCGTAAACGGCAGAACGGTAGTTCCTTTGAGATTTGTTGTGGAAAGCACCGGCGCGGATATTGAGTGGGACTCGGTGGGGAAAAATATAAAAATTAAAATATAGTTATTTCGAGGTTGCGTTTTCTCTTTTTAATTCGTATCTATTATTTAGAAGATTAAAACCGGTGAGAATTTTCTAAATAAACACAAAATAGAAAGGAAAACGATATGGGTTACAGTACACAAAGAAAATCAAAGTTTTATGCAAAAGAAGTTTATGGAATATGCAAGATTCCGACAAATTATGCAGGGAGTTGCCCCGCACCTCAGACAACAGAGTATACAAAAAATATACTGCCTGAAATGTTTTATGGATTCTATAACGCAGATAATGGAGGTTCTGGATTTGATATTGGCATAAGGTTAGATACGGGAGGCAGTTGGGTTGCTTTCGCTTATGGAACTTCTGGAATACTTGCGCAAGCTGACGCTAAGGCAACTTTTAAAAGCGCTTTATCTCCAGGAAATACAATTTACATGAAGTTATGGATACAAAGCGGTAAAGTATATTTAAATGTTTCTAAGACAGGTTACGAAGGAACCGATTTACTGAATAGTCCATTTCAAGTTGGTATAAGTAACACAACTTTTGCCAATCGCGCAAATAGTGGGGCAGCAGGTTATAAAATTAACAGAGAACTTGCTATTGCTAATGGTTCGGCGGTAGCAAATACTTATGAAACATCGGGCTGCTATATGCTTAATGCGGAATTTTTACAGCATGGTTATGTTACGACATCAGGACAGACTTATATATGGACTGATGCGAATAGCGCAGTACATCTTGCAAGTAGTCAAGAAGCGTTCCTGCCCTCAAACACAGCAACCGGAAGGATAATAAGAATTCGTAAAGATTATGCACAAGTCAATACGAACAGAATAAAAGTTCTAAGCCGAACAGATGGTGCAAATGGCGCGACAGAAAAAGTAAGCATTGACTTTAGATCTACCCCGCAAATTTAATGGGATCAATTTATCTATATATAAGGATACTGTAATATTATACAAAGTAAGAATAATGCAGTAAACCAAGGGGCTGTCTCAATAAGGGATCACAAAACAGAACAAAAGGCTTGAAGTTTAAACAAAAGGCGGGCTCGAAAAGGCCGCCTTTTGTGGTATAATTTTTATCATGGACATAATAAAAACATAC
>Ga0123353_10001486_pt1 | contig 28726 bp, 26 predicted proteins | sample TergutLab28metaG_3_FD_92763 | JGI IMG/M metagenome (GOLD analysis project Ga0123353, IMG submission 92763) | Labiotermes labralis P3 segment gut microbial communities from Petit-Saut dam, French Guiana - Lab288 P3 | ecosystem: Host-associated > Arthropoda: Insects > Digestive system > Gut ...
CGGGACAGCGTGATGGCAAAAGTGCGTGCTGGAAAGGTGAAGTATTTGGTGGCAACGGATGTCGTCGGGCGCGGTATTGACGTTAGCGGCATTTCGCACATTATCAATTACGACATTCCGAAGTTTTGCGATGATTATGTTCATCGGGTTGGTCGGACGGGTCGGATGGGACGCGACGGAGTGGCATTCACGTTTGTTACGGTGCAGGAGGGTTCAGAGTTAACGCGGATCGAAATGCGAATTGACAAGTTATTGAAGCGGGCGGAGTTAAAGGGTTTTGAGTCTTTCACGAAGCCGCATGATCCGAACGCTTCGTTGGAGGATGAATCACCGGAACCGCCGAAACCAGTGTTTGGGAAACCGATTCGCAAAGTCCGACGTGCGCTGTAATGGTTTTGCGGACATCGGCATCATTTTTGGAACAAATGAATTGGGGGTTAGAGATACCGCTTCCAACCCCTGTCACTCTAATTCCTAACTCCTTCTAGAACTTCACGACCGCCGACATACCGCCAGCAAGTTGATAGGTGCTTCTCAAGAAAATATTGTTTCCGTCGAGGTTAAACGCATGCGTGGCGGGGTTGTCTGTCCAGTCGTAGCGGAGTTCCGGCTTCACAATCAACCACTTGTTCGGAGTCCAGTTCGCACCTATCCCAATCGTGTACCAGTCGCACGGACCACTGTTGGCTTGACCGCCGTTAAGTACTCCGAACCGTGTTCCAAACGCCCACTTCTTGTTGACTCGATAAGTGAGTTCGTTGTTGATACCGTAGGAATACACGCTGCCAACGATGTTGCCAGCGACTTTACCTCTATTCTGAAAGTAAGTCCAGTCAATGACGTACTCCAGACGCTTACTGAGTTGAGCAGTCGTTACCAACGATTGAACGAAATACACATCTTTGTCGGCTCCGAAGTGCGGATGATAGGAGTTTTGTCCGGCTGCAAAGGCGTAGTGAACTTTCAGGTACCGGGTCAGAGCCCAATCGAATCCGCCGAGGACGGCGTTGTTCTCGCTACTTTCACCGAGTTCTTCCGGCATCACCCAACCGCCGACCACGGTCAACTGGTCATTCACCTTGTAGACAGCGTATGCCCCGCCTCCGACGTGCGGAGCAATGGTGGCAGTCGAAGCCCACGAGTAGAAGAAGTTATGCGAACCATCGTAGTGGCTGCTTCCGAACGGAGCGGCAAACTTACCGGCAATAAAATTCCAATTTCCGTAAGCAGCCTCGGCGTATGCCTGAGCAAAGGCGGCAAAATAATCGCCGCTTCCCCAGCGACCTTCGTCGCCCAAAGGGTTCCCGTGACCTGCGCCCCATTCCAGACCTCTGGCTTGCACCAAGTAGGCATCGCTTCCCCAAGTGAAATCGACCTTTCCGCCGAGGTCCAGACCGCGTCTGCCGTCAACGGCTTTGCCCATCGAAATATAGATTTGATTGACCTGCGCTCCAGTGAGTCGGGTATTCATCAAGCGGTCTGTATTACCGGACCAACCATCGGCTCCGCGTCCCAGATCGGCATGCCCTACCAGTGCTCTTCCGGGGAATTGGTAGGTACTCGTTGCTCCGTGTGAATTGGCGAAGAAACCCGACTCCATGTGTCCGCGGAGGAACCATTGTCCCGCCTTCGCCTTGGGACCGCACACCGCATCGCAGGGTCCACACACGTCGTCGCAAGGACCCACTTCATCGCAAGGACTACAGTTACTGAAAATCCCCGCTTGCGCATCAACCTGGGTGAAATGCAGCGCAAAAACGACTGCTACGACACCGAGGCATCCAAAAATAATCCTTTTCATTGTCTCTTTTCCTTTTGAAAGTCCCTAGGGTAACAACCTTGAAAGGCACAGAATCGGTCTCCATGCCTTCCGGCTTTATCGGATAGATACAAGAATCGTTCTGAACGTTTTACCCAAAAATAACAAAGTCCGAATAATCAGCAAATCTAACCTAAATTGCCAAGGCTAACAGGGAAACGTAACCAAGAGCGGAGATCGTCCCGTCAAGAGGCGGCAATCGTGAAGACGAACAGCGGTAATTGGATTGTCAATGTTGAGGATTTATCGGACAATCCTTTCGGATAATCTTTTTCAAGTGCTAAAGTCAGTCATGTGGTCGGTTCAGCACCGAAGCAGGCGAGCAATGCGGCGACCGAGGCGACTTTGCGGATGTCAGCGATGTACAGGAGAGCGATGGGTACTCCCACAAATCGCCGCTGTCTGATACAATTTCCGCCAGTGAAACTCACCGCATTTTGAATCCTCAATGAGTCCCCAAGCAATTGCCAAGAAGGGCAAAAATCGTCCGAACAAACCCGCCACAAAACGCACTGAACGCCTCACACTCTACGATAGACTCTCGCATTTGACCTACAAACAAGCCTGCGATGTGCTCGGCCCCGACGGTTCTCATTTATTACGCCGGGCATTCTCATTGGACTCACTTGAACCCAAAAACGACATTTTTCTGGACGAAAACCTCTTTCGTCTCTCCATTCATGAACCCTGGATCGAACCGGCAACGGTAAGCGTGATGCTCGTTCCCGGTCTGAAACATAAACTCGCGGTGTTTTGCTCCACTTGCAATCCAGACCGATTTCCGAATCGTTTCTGCGAACACACGGCGGCAACGTTGCAACTCCTACTCGAAGAAAAAACGCTCATCGGTCTCGCCGCAGAACCTGATCTCGAAACACCGCCGGAATTGCTCTCCGAAAAGAAACTCCGTGAGCGCGCTCTGCATGAACGAGCAGAACGTTCACGCGTCGAAACATATCGCATCAAGGCGACGGACAAAACAACACCGTGGACAGACTATCTCGTCAGTAGCGAAATCTCCGGCAAGACTTACCGCGTTGCTCTTCGCGGTACGGAACACGGCGACTCCTATTGCTCTTGTCCTGACTTTCGCACGAACCGGCTCGGCACCTGCAAGCATATCATGCATCTGTTGCGTCGCATCGAAAATCAATTCGACACAGATGACCTAAACAGACCATATCAAAATCGAGAAGCCATCGTCTATCTCCGCTATGGCGAAGAGCGAACGTTACACTTTGCGTTGCCTGACAACTTCGACGAATGTGATTGCGACGATTGCAAAAAGGTGCTAAAAATTGCGCAACGATTGCTCAATGCTTCGATCATTGATGTTCATGCACTGCTCAGTACCGTGTCGAAACTCGAATCGATTGGACAAACCGTTACGATTTATCCCGATGCCGAAGAATGGATTCGTGAACGTCTGCATCGCGACCGCATTGCCGAAACGGTCGCTTACATTCGTAGTAATCCCAAAGAACATCCGCTCCGTAAGTCATTGCTCGCAGTGGAGTTACTACCGTATCAACTTGACGGCATTGCGTTTGCCATCGGTGCAGGCAGGTCGATTCTTGCCGATGACATGGGACTCGGCAAAACGATTCAGGGCATCGGCGTTGCAGAAATGTTAGCACAACACACGGAAATCAAAAAAGTGCTCATCGTTTGTCCGGCATCCGTCAAATCGCAATGGAAAGCCGAAATCGCAAGGTTCGCTCCTCATCGGGAAGCCCAAGTCGTCCTCGGCAATCCGAAGGAACGATTTGAAAAGTACGACAATGACATCTTTTTTACGATTTGCAATTACGAACAAGTGATGCGTGACTTGATCCCCATCGAACGCACCAAGTGGGACTTGATTATTCTTGACGAAGGACAACGCATCAAGAATTGGGAGGCGAAAACAAGTAAGGCGGTCAAGGCGTTGAGGTCGCCGTATGCCCTTGTTCTAAGTGGTACGCCGATGGAGAACCGCATTGATGAACTTTACTCCGTTGTGCAGTTCATTGATGATCGACGATTGCTACCGGCTTACCGATTTTTCCATCGGCACAGAATCGTCGAGGACACGGGTCGCATTGCCGGCTACAAGAATCTCGACGAGTTACGCAAACAACTCGAACCGATTTTGCTGCGTCGAACGAAGGAATCCGTAAGTCTTCAACTACCGGAACGCACGACGGAGATAGTCCGCATTGCTCCAACGGCAGAACAACTAGAGATGCAAGATGGACACATGCGAACTGTCGCAAGCATTGTTGGAAAGTCGTACATTTCGGAAATTGATTTGTTGCGTCTCCAAAAGGCGTTGCTTGCTGCGCGGATGTCTGCCGATAGCACATTCCTCGTTGACAAGATGGAGCCTTCGTATTCGAGTAAACTGGAGCGGCTTGAAGAATTGCTCGGCGATCTTCTTCGCGAGGATGATCGCAAAATTGTCCTCTTTTCCGAATGGACAACAATGCTGGATATGATTGAGCCGATACTGCACAAGAACAATGCCGGTTTCGTCCGACTAGATGGCAAGGTGCCGCAGAAGAAGCGACAAATGCTCGTTCGACAATTTATGGATGATCCCGATTGTCGGGTTTTCGTAACAACGAATGCCGGTTCCGTTGGTTTGAATTTGCAGGCCGCAAACACGGTGGTCAATATTGACCTGCCGTGGAACCCTGCGATTTTGGAACAGCGAATCGGTCGTGCTCACCGCATGGGACAGAAGCGGCAAGTGCAGGTCTTCTTGCTTGTTACAGAGCAGACGATTGAGGAGCAGATGCTAACGACGCTTTCGGCGAAGCATGATTTGGCACTGGCCGCATTGGACATCGGCAGCGATGTGAGCCAAGTCATGATGAAGTCCGGCGTTGAGGAATTAAAGCGGCGATTGGGGGTCTTGCTCGGTGCTAAACCGGCAGCACCGGATGATCTTTCCGGCAAGGCAACGACAAAGCAAATTGCCGAAGCGTTGTTGCCGCGTAGTGAACAAGAGGAGCGAATCATTCAGGCGGGTAGCGATATTGTCGAATCTATATTCATGTTTGTAGGAACGCTTGCTAATCCAGAAGCACAACGGGAGTCGTTGTTTGATGCATCGATTCCGACCTTGGTAACGGCGGCGAAGAAGGTATTGCCGCAGGTGCAAAAAACGGTTGCCGATGTAATTCGTCTCGAAACGGACAGCGAGGGCAAGACGAAGTTGTCGTTCACATTGCCGGAAAAACCGGTGCTGGACGGCTTGTTGCAAGCCGCTGCGCAGTGGTTGGGTTCGTTTGGCAACAAATAGTTTTGGACATCTCTGGACATTTGCCTATTCCCCATTGAGGTTGTTTTGTTCGATGAAATGAGGTAAAAGATAAGGTTGCGCCTGCCGCTTTGAGGTGAGTTCATCAATTTTGTTGCTACATTCTCAAATTTTCAAACCGATCATGCGAATTCTATTAGCCGAACCTCGTGGTTTTTGTGCGGGAGTAACGATGGCGGTGCAGTCTCTTGAACGTGCCATTCAGGAGTTCGGTACGCCGATTTACGTTTATCATGAGATAGTTCACAACACGCGGATCGTTGAAGATTTTTGCCGCAAAGGAGTGATCTTTGTCGATACGCTCGACGAAGTTCCTGATGGTTCTCGGTTGATGTTTTCCGCACACGGTGTTTCGCCGGAAATCCGCAACATTGCCGACGAGCGGTCGTTCAAAACGATTAATGCCACGTGTCCGCTGGTCAACAAAGTCCATCAGAAAGCCCTTGATTATGCACAAAAAGGATACAAAATCATTCTTCTCGGACATCGGGGACACGACGAAGTTGTCGGAGTGGTCGGCGAAGTGCCGGATTCCATCCGGGTGGTCGAAAACGAAGAAGAAATTGGAGAACTCATGTGCGGTGAAGAAGATAAACTTGCTTATCTTACGCAAACGACGCTTTCTCTTTCAGAAACGTTTCAGATGATCGAACTCTTGAAAAAGCGTTTTCCAAAGATAGTGGGTCCGTCGCAATCGAACATTTGTCAAGCGACGCAGAGTCGGCAAAAGGTCGTTCGGAAGCACTGTTCGCAAGCGGACGTGGTGATTGTGGTGGGTAGCCGGTCAAGTTCCAACAGCCGCAGATTGGCGGAGCAGGCCGAGCAACTGAACGTTCGTTCATTTTTAGTCGACGGTGCAGAAGAAATTCCTTTGGAGGAGTTCACCGGCAGTGAAACGGTTTTGATCACGGCAGGGGCAAGTGCGCCGGAGCATCTTGTGCAGGAATGTGTCTCGCTGTTAAAAAGCCTGTTCGTTGTGAATCGCACGGAAACGGTAATATAAGGGAGCAAGTCTCATTGTCCGGCTACCTTTTTTCGGTCTTCATCCCTTAGTTACCGGTAGGCTCGGCAATAATTTTCCTTTGATCGCAGCATCGACTTTTTCCTGCATGAACATCGTTGCTAAGGCGTGAAATGCACCGAACCACGCCCATTGGTAGAACCAAGCGTTGTTCAACCCTATTCCTTGTATCAGCACCATAGCAATGGCGTATATGACTGCTATGGAAACCCGCCAACAGTACAATCCCTCTTTGCTAAAATTGTTTTCTCGGAGAAATTTGTAGTTTTTCCAATTGTTATAGTGGTTCACTCCGAAGCATGACAACACGAACAGGAACGTGATTATTCCCAACGTCCCCAATTCCCCCGCTACCTGACCGGGAAGATTATGAGCGATGAGGTTGGCACCTGATGCCTGCATGTGACCGCCTGGACCGGTACCAAGAATTGGGTGTTTCAGCCAGTTATTGAGACCATCATAAAACCCCTGAATCCTCCCATCCCTACTTACGGTTGCCCCTCCCTGACCTTGTAACCTCTCTACGGAGGGGTCCCATGTCGTTCGAAAACGATTTTGCATCTCTTCAGGCATTACCATCCAACCGACCGGAAGAGCAATGAGAACAATCGGAATTAGATGGAAGCGGTAGCGCGAAAATAACACGGGCAAAACCGCCAATGCGATTAACATGATAAGGGCAGTCCGCGAGCCAGAGAGCATCACACTGCGCACCGCTAAAAGGACGTATCCCAAGACAAAGAGATAGTGCCAGTATCTTTTGCATAATGTCAGCAGGGCAACGAGCATCGGCAACGCGCAAACCAGTGCCGTTGCGTAGCCATTGGTACTTGCTCGGCTGCCGACCGCTCCCTGGAGACGCTGGATTCCCATAGAAAAATAAGCACTTCCATAAATATAGTTCCAATAGGAATCCATCATGAAAATGAAATAGACAATAGTAAAACCAGTAAGAAGGATTTTCATCTCCCTTTCAGTTTTAACGCACATTATCAGGATTAAGAAAAAAGCAACGTGCAGAAGCCAATTGTTCAGGTTCCAATTGTCGAAAACAGCAACGTAGGGACCGAATATTGCTGAAATGACAATGACCAACGTGTACAAAAGTAATGCCGGTGTAAAGATATTTCTAAAAAAACGACTTTTATCGCCGATGAAAAGCCAAACGATGGCGAGGAAGGCTAAATATGTGTGTGTTAGATTGTATCCTTCAAACGCCGTCCACCTTTCGAATACGCGATGGATATAGAACCACATGTAGCCAACGAGGAACCAAATAGTCATAAATTCTGTTACCGGTCGATAGGGTTCAACACCAGACACCTAACACACGGGGCTGCACGCCGGACAGTGTATCACAAAAAAGAAAAAAAACAATGACTGGAAAACATTGTTTGCTCATGGCGTTGAAAGGTGCTTATGATGCCCTTGTTTCGCAGTTGAAGAAGGAAGTTCATCTTCATTCTGACGAGACGGGCTGGCTTGTGCCCATGCCGATAGATTCGTTGAAAAAAATCGTCCATTCATACAGGTGCCAGCCCAGGGGGATGATTTTCCGCTGTCGTTGAGGGAAATGAAGGATTCAAAATATTGCCAGCGTTTCAAAAATGTAACACACCGTCAATCGTTTCCAACGGCGTAGAGCGTACCGTTCACGGAAACGTAAAGGGTTTTGTTTGCTGCGGTTGCCGTACAGAAGGTTCCGTCGGGCATTCGGATTTCGGACAGAACTTTTTTGTCCGTTCCATGAGCGAACACCCAAAAAGTACGTCGACCGGTTCCGATGTAGACTTTGCTATCGGCGACCAGTGGCGATGCCCAGACGGGACCGCCGATCCTGTGCGTCCAGCGCGGCTTACCAGTTTTGGCATCGAGGCAATGGAGCGTACCGCTACCGTCGGCAACGTACAACAGTCCGTCCGCAATGGCAACGGTCGAATCGCTGCTCGTCATATCTTTGTAACTCCAAATCAAACCGCCGGTTCGTGTGATGTCGCCGGTTTTCGTCGCGTCCAAACAGACCAGCCAGCCTTCTTTCATACCGTGGTGCTGCTCCTGCGCACACACAACGTAGATGCGATTGTCATAAAAGACCGGATTGGCAGTGTACTGGAACGACGTTGAATCGTGCTGATGATCAATCGGAATTTTTTCTTCTTGCGTCTGCGCCAGCGGATGACCATTGAAACGCCAGACGTTTTTGAGCAGGACAGGAGCCTCCGCTTGTTTGGCTTTTTCGACTTCTTCAGTCGTTAGGGCTTCGACTGCGAAAAAATAGCCGCTGCCCGTGCCTTGAAAGATGAGTTTTTTGCCATTCACCATGCCCATGGCGGGAGATGACCATTGACCATGGGCAATGTCGGGACCGATCTGGAAATCGTCCCTAGCGATGACTTTGCCGGTTTTTTTGTCGAGGACAATGAGCGTCGGCGCATCGGGATTAATCACGTACTTATGCGTCCAATCGACACCGTTTGATGTGCAAACGTACAGGCAGTCGCCGTCGATCAGGATGGCACAGTTGGCGGCGTTGTGCGACATGGCACCAATCGACTCGGTCAAGTCGTTCATCCATATGATGTCAGCATCCTTGTCCGAAAGGGTGAGCGGGGACATTTTTTCTGGGACACTGTACGCCGCTTCGTCCAAGAACGGTCCCTGATTGCCGTCTGCCTGCCCGTTGATGTCGAGGCAGAGTATTTCACAACGATTGGTCATCAGGTACGCCTGCCCGTTTTCGACTGCAGGCGGCGAACAGATGCCGACTCGATCCCAATCGCTGAACTTGATGTTGGTCCGTTTGGGGGTGACGAGTTCCCATAGGAACTCTCCCGTTTTTTCGTCGAGGCAGACCAAAACCCCTCGGTCGCCCTGTAACTGTGGAATCTCTTGACGCATGGAATCGGTAACGCCAACAAACACTTTTCCTTCGGCGACGATGGGAGTGCCATAGACAATTTCGCCTACCGGAGCGGTCCATCGGACGTTTTTTGTCGTGGTCGGATCGACCAATCCGGTCATTGAATCTCGGTTGCCCGCGTTGAAGGAATCCGGCAAACCTGTTTCGCCGGAGATCATGTTTCGGGTTCCATATTCTCCCCACTGCGGTTGATCGGCGGCAAATGCGCCGACCGATAGGAAATGGGGCAGGAAGAGGGCAAAAACCAAAACTGTTATTGGGTGTTTCACGATGGTCTCTTGAAAGGTTTGTTCTCTTCCCTAGATTCTAAATATCTTTCTAAGTAATGCAATAGACGCGGATACCTCTCACGAGGATTGCAAACTTGTTAGCGGTTGACAACCGCAAACGATTCGATTAGAATGGTGTCCAATATGGCGTTCCAATGGGGCAACGCCGCTTTGCTCACCCTTTCTCCCTAATAATTACTATGAGACGAAATTTCTTTTTGCTTGTCGCCATGATCCTTGTGCTGTGTTCCGCTTCCGCCCTCGCACAGACCGTTAAAAAACCCTTTAACGGCAAAGACCTCTCCGGTTGGAAAACCAACGGCAACCAGGAAAACGTCTGGAAAGTCGGCAAACTCACCGCCGATGCAACGACGTTTGAACTCGCTCCCTTGTCCGGCAGTGATTCAACCGCAGTCCTTGCGAACATGGTTGCCACCAATTGGAACAGACCCCCGCGTAAAGGTGTCGACTTTTACACGGAAGAAAAATACGGCGACTGTACCGTCAAGTTGGAATTCCTTATCCCGAAAGGCTCCAATAGCGGAGTCTATCTGATGGGACAATACGAAGTCCAGATTCAGGACAGTTTTGGCAAGCCAGACGACCGGCTCGGTCAAGGGGATATGGGAGCGATCTACAGTGCTGCCGCTCCGGCACTCAATGCTTGCGGCGAGCCGGGCACCTGGCAGAAGTATGAAATCGAATTCGTCGCTCCGAAATTCGATTCCGACGGCAACAAGACCGCCAATGCGGTGTTCAAAAAGATTCTCCTAAACGGCAAAGTCGTTCAGGAAAATGTCGAGGTCAAAGGACCGACCGGCGGCGAACTCACGAATCGAGAAGCCCCGACTGGTCCGCTGATGCTGCAAGGAAATCACGGTCCCATCGCATTTCGGAATATCGAAGTCATTGTGCCGTAAGAAATAAAACTCGTTCCGAAACCGTCATTCCCGCGCAGGGCGGGAATGACGGGAAACACGACTCTGCAATCCTCGGGAGAAAAAGGAAAATTTCGTTTGACATTTTCCCTCTTTCAGGTTACGATAGAATAGTCGATAGTCATTTTTACTTTACGAAGGAGCATATTATGCAGAACGTCACCGTTTTCAGACACAAGAACATGCGTCGCCCAAAGGGGTTCACCCTCGTTGAACTTCTCGTTGTCATTGCGATTATCGGAATGTTAATCGCACTCCTGTTGCCTGCCGTACAAGCAGCCCGCGAAGCCGCTCGGAGGATGCAGTGCTCCAATCACATGAAGCAATGGGGACTCGCACTCCACACGCATCACGATGCCCATAATAACCTCCCCGCCGGTTGTGGGCAACTTTACTATTTCTCTCCGGTGATCGGTACCACCATCTTTTTGCTCCCTTACATGGAGCAAACCAGCATGTGGGACTTGTTCTCCAACTATGCACAAAGTGACACCGCAAAGGGTGCAGTTGACCAGCTCCCCGGCATGGGGTTCTCTCTTGCGATGTTTGTACCAATTCCCCCTGGTGTTCCTATGGCAGTCGGCATTGAAGCGGGTGACGAAGGCGACAGATTTCGTGCTGATCTTATGGCGATGGGACCTGCCTCCTATTTGCTTTGTCCCTCTGATGGAAATACGCGCCAAATGTTCGATATAACATTTGGCGGCGGTGGCTCTATTCATGTCCAAGGCACCAACATTATGCCATGTTCCGGTGATGCTATCCTGTTCAACACGATGGGTGATCTTATGTCTATGGTAATAGATACAGTGGCGGCGGGAGGAACCACCCTGGTGGGAGGTCCCCTCGATCCCTTCAGCATAGGGACAGCTTCACTGACCGCATCCCGGGGGCTTTTCACACCGTTTTCCAAGAAAAATATGAGTGCGGCTTCCGACGGAACGAGCAATACCCTTGCCGCTTCGGAAACCTGTGCCGTTGCCGGAATCGATGATACCTACCATGACGTGAAAGGAGGAGTGCTAAGCAGAATCGACCCCGCAACCCCCGTTGCGTGCTTGATGGCAAGAGACCCGAGCGACCGCAGCCAACTCACCCAAGGTCGAGCAGGCGGGTGGCACTACCGAGGGCAGACAATCCTTCTGGGAATGGTGTCTAACCGCTTCACAACGATCCTCCCCCCCAACAGCCCATCATGCACTTTTAGTAATTTGGGCTACAATCCCGCCGCTGATGCTTTGTCGAGTCTGAATCCGGGATACGAAGATGGTATTTACACCGTCTCGAGCAACCACACAGGTGGGGTGAACGCTGTTTTTCTTGACGGTGCCGTCCGTTTTGTTTCGGACTCGGTGGACTACACGAGCGCATCACCGGGAAAGGCTTGGGATCAGTTGCCCGCTAAAACGATAAGCAGGTCGGCGGCAGTGGGAGGAGACATTAACCTCGCGGCAGAGGGCGCGTCCTTTGGAAGCTTCATGGCTCCGACTGGAGAAAGCCCTTACGGAGTCTGGGGCGCACTCGGAACGCCTTCCGGCAGAGAGTCGAAGTCGTTATAGGATAAACTTGTTCGAAAACCGTCATTCCTGCGTAGGCTGGAGTCCGGAGGAACAGGTTGAGCCCTTTACGTCTGGATGTCCGCTTTCGCGGGAATGACACATCGCCACCATACATCGCCGCCCCTCAAGCCACCGCTTATGTCAGAATCTCCTGCCTATATTGTTTTCGACGTAGAAAGCGTTGCCGATCCTGATCTCGTTTCTAAGATTCACTTCGGCGGCAACGTTCCGCCGGAGGAATCCGTCCGAAAATATCGAGACGAACTCTTGGAACAGAACAAGTCCGACTTTATTCCCTATACGTTTCAGATACCCATTTCTGTTGCCGTCGCCAACGTTGCGGAGGATTTTAGTCTCATGCAACTTGTCGTTCTCGATGAACCGGAGTTTCGACCTCATAAAATTTGCAGTCAGTTTTGGCGCGGCTGGGCAAAACACCGCAGTCCCACGCTGGTCAGTTTCAACGGTCGCGGCTTCGACCTTCCGATGTTGGAATTGGCCGCGTTCCGCTTCGGACTTTCCCTTCCTCCGTGGTTTGCGGCGGATACCAAATCGTTCGATCAGCCGCGTTACCGCTACAATACGAAGGCGCATCTTGATCTCTACGATTTCTTGACCAATAGCGGTGCCACCCGGTTCAACGGCGGACTCAATCTTGCCGCAAATCTGCTTGGAAAGCCGGGAAAAATGGACACACAGGGATACATGGTACAGGATATGTACGACGCAGGCAAAATCGCGGAAATCAATGACTACTGCCGATGCGATGTATTGGACACCTACTTCGTCTTTCTTCGGACGATGGTTCTCATGGGAAAACTGTCGCTGAATCATGAGCAGCAACTTGTCGAAAACACGAAAAACTGGATTACGCAGCAAAGCGAAACGATTCCCGTTTATCGCCAGTACCTCGACAACTGGGGGGATTGGGTCAATCCCGGCTTGAGTCCCTGGGAATGTATCGCTCTTCCACCGGAACAGAATACGTCGAATTGACGTGCCGAAAGCCGACTTTGATCGAAAAATATTTCCACACATGTCCGACTGGACAACGCCGCTCCGCTCCGCTACAATGGTCGTTTATGAAGATATTTTGGCGAAGTTGTTTTGCGTGTTTGTTGTTTTTGTATCCGGCTGTCTTTGGGATTGCAGCGGAAACACCGAACGTTGTCCTGATTTTTATGGACGACTTGGGCTACGCAGACATCGGACCGTTCGGCGGCGATATTCCCACGCCGAACCTCGATCAACTGGCAACGAAAGGACGACGGTTTACGAACTTCGTCGTTTCTTCGGCGGTCTGCTCCGCCTCTCGCTCCGCACTGATGACCGGCTGCTATCATCGGCGAGTGGGCATTTCCGGTGCGCTGGGACCGAGAGCAAACATCGGCTTGCATCCCGAAGAAGAAACCATTGCCGAAATCGTCAAGAAAAAAAACTACGCAACGGCATGTTTTGGAAAGTGGCATCTCGGTGATCATCCGGGACTGTTTCCGACCGATCAAGGCTTCGACGAATACTTCGGCATACCCTATTCAAATGACATGTGGCCTCTGCACCCGGATTTCCTCGCTCTGCCTGCCGATCATCCTCGCAAGAACGCTTTTCCGCCGTTGCGAATGGTCGAAGGCTCGACACGACTCGAAGAAATTATCACGCCGGACGCACAAAAGAACCTCACAACGTGGTACACCGAGCGGGCAGTTCAATTCATCGAAAAGAACAAAGATAAACCGTTTTTCCTCTACGTGCCTCATTCGATGCCACACGTGCCGCTTTTCGTAAGCGACAAGTTCGAAGGCAAGAGCGGAAAAGGACTCTTCGGCGATGTCATCATGGAAATCGACTGGTCGGTCGGTCAAATCGTGAATACAGTGCGGCGGTTGAATTTGGACAAGAACACGTTGATTATATTCACCTCGGATAATGGACCGTGGCTTTCTTATGGTGATCATGCTGGCAGTGCGAAACCGTTGCGCGAAGGAAAAGGCACAAGTTGGGAAGGCGGCGTTCGGGTGCCGACGCTGTTTTGGATGCCCGGTCGCATTCCGGCAAACAGTACCTGCGATCAGTTGGCATCGACCATCGACATTTTACCGACGGTGGCTCATCTGATCGGTGCTACGCTCCCGGAAAAAAAGATTGACGGCAAAGACATTCGACCGCTTATCTTCGGCGAACCTGATTCCAAGTCGCCGCATGAATCCTTTGCGATCTACTACGATCAACGGCTTCGAGCGGTTCGCGATAACCGCTGGAAATTAGTGTTGCCGCATCAGTACCGAACGATGGAGGGGCAAAAGCCGGGCAGGGACGGTACGCCGGGACATTACGTTCAGCGGCAGACTCCGCTTGCTTTGTTCGACTTGCAGAACGACATTGGCGAAACGACCGATTGCAGTGCGGAACACCCGGATGTTGTTAAACGTTTGCAATCCGCCGCCGAAGCCATTCGTGCCGAACTCGGCGAAGGTGACAAAAAAGGTCCCGGCGTTCGTCCCGCCGGAAACATCGAAGACCTGCAAAAAAATTAGGAAAGGGCGGATTTTATGCACTCTGCCGCTACTGCTCAAATGTTCTCGGCAGGGGGGCGGTCAACTCGATCCGCTCCTTCGTGGTGGGATGCGAAAAAGTCAATTTCCAAGCGTGCAAAGCGATGCCGCCGGGAAAGGACATTTTTGCTCCATATTTTACGTCGCCTCGAATCGGAAAACCCCGAGTGGAAAGTTGTAGCCGAATCTGATGTTTGCGACCCGTTTCTAGTTGAATTTCAATCAACGAACATTGAGCGACCTGCCGCAGTTTCCGATAATGGAGACGCGATTCCTTGCCTTCTTCGGTTTGCGTCCGAAAAACTTTTCGGTGCCGCTTGTCGCTACAAAGCCAGTCCACGCACTCGGCTTCGGTCGGCGTGATTGCCCCTTCGACGAGAGCGGCATAGATTTTTTCGACGGTATGTTCCCGAAATTGTTCATTGAGCCGTGCCGCCGCTTTGGAGGTTCGAGCAAAGAGAACAACACCGGAGACCGGCACGTCGAGTCGGCTGACCACTCCCAGATAAACTTCTCCCGGCTTGGCGTATTTTTCTTTGACATACGCTTTCGTTTGAGTGAAGAGCGTTTCTTGTCCGTCGGGCAGTCCCATCGTAGCGAGCCCGGACGGCTTGACCAACACAATGACGTGATTGTCCTCGTAAAGGATGTGCATCGTATTCGTTACACTCGTTCGCTGATTGCCGTCAGCAGGAGGTTCATTTGATGTTTCATAATACTGACGGCGGTGTTGAACTCCATGTTGTTCTTTGCCATTTCTGTAACTTGGAATTCCATTCCGACGTTGTTCAAGTCGTGGTACAGGATAGGATTATCGACGGGCCAATCGTCGCCGACCGCCGAAGCACTGCCGCGTTTGAGGGGCCAGTCCGGTCCAAAGGGACCCGGCGGACGATGACGACGCGCACAAGCCTCCGCCAGTTTGCGCTTAAAATGTCCCACGTCCATGTCCCTCGCCTGGTACAAAGGAGTGTCATAGTTCGCAATGTTACCAGCAAGTAACGCCTGACGCGCTTCGTCAAAGTTCACGACCTGTTCCAATACGGGAATGGTCGTACCATTGAATATCGCCCTGAATTGATGCGTCGGTCGAATCATAGCAGAGCAATGCTAACAATTTTGACAAAGGAAATCAAGACGAATTTCTGTGTGCAGGAATGATCCCAAAACGTGTCAAACCTTCTTTTCGGTAACGAGTCGGGCAAAATGTTCGAACGACCGGTCGTAGGTCTTTTCGGCATCCGCCGGGAAAAAACAGCCCGGCACCTGACGCTTGCCAAGATGGTATTGGACGCAATCGCAACAGATGCCCTGTCGGGGACATGACGAATACGAACATGAGCAGAACGACTTATTTTTTTCGACTTTACATTCCATAGGTATTTTGCCGGTACTCCGGGATAAAAAGGTGGTCAACACTAGGTTATACGTCCAGTAGAACATTCCCATTAGAACATTTTTGGACAAGCATGTCAAGCCTGATAATCCTTTCGACTCTATGATGGGTGCGTCCACGTTTTTGGGGAATTTCCATGCATTCTTTCATTGTTTTGAGTAGAGGAGTGAAGGAATGACCGGTCGTGAAATCAGCGCACTGACAATGGAGCGGCGGCGACAAATGAAAGGTTGACTACCTTCGCAATCTTCGACTGCGGTTCTGATATGCTATAATATCTGGAAACAAAATTGCCCCGCCACAATGTCCGCCGACTCGTTCGATCTTCGTTCTCCGGTTCAATACCTCAAAGGGGTCGGCACGCAACGGGCGGAAATTCTTCAACGCATTGGCATTCACCGCGTCAGCGATCTGCTCTTCTACTTTCCGCGCGACTACCAAGACATGACCGAACGCCGAGAAATCGGGCAACTCGAAGAAGGCAACAAACTCCAAACCATTGTCGGCACCATCGAAGAGTGGAGCCGAAAGTCCACCCGACGCGGCGAAATGCTGACACTCGTCGTAAATTGCGGTAAAGGCTATCTTAAAGGTTTGTGGTTTAACATGCACTTTATCATCAGGGATTTTGCTCAAGGACGGCGGGTGATGCTCACCGGCAAGCCGAAATTCGACCATCCCTACTGGGTCATGATGCACCCGCAAATCACTTACCTTGCCGACAATGAAATCGAAGACGAAGTCGAACCTTTCCTGCCGATCTATCCGCTGACCGAAGGACTCAAACAATTCCATCTGCGACGAATCATCCGAAATATGCTGCCGACATTCACGCCAATGCTCGAAGAAGTCTTTCCCGACCCATTCTTGAAGGAACACAAATTGCTTTGCATCGACGAAGCGGTGCAAGCCATTCATTTTCCGCCGGACGAAACGACAAAACTCTGGGCACTGCGGCGGTTCATCTATCAGGAACTTTTCGTCCTGCAACTCGGACTCGCAATGCGGCGGTTGCAACATCAAACGCATCTCAAAGCATCGCCGATGAATGTGGACACAAACATTGATTCCCACATTCGGCAACGCTTTCCGTTTGAACTCACGAAAGCACAGGAGCGAGTCATCAAAGAAATCGTCAAAGACATGTCGCAGCCGGTTCCGATGAATCGACTCTTGCAAGGCGACGTGGGCAGCGGCAAGACGATTGTTGCCGTCTATGCGATGATGCTTGCCGCCGCCAATGGGTATCAGTCGGTGTTCATGGCACCGACTGAAGTCCTTGCCCGGCAACACCTTCGGACACTTTCAAGGATACTCGAAGGGAGTAACGTCAAAATAGCACCACTATTCGGCGGACAGAAACCTGCAGTGCGTTCGATGTCGATGCAAAGCATTGCTACCGGAGCGGCACAGATCATTGTCGGCACGCAAGCAATCATTCATGGCGAGATTCCGTTTCACAAATTGGGATTAGTGATAATAGATGAGCAGCACAAGTTCGGCGTGATGCAGCGGGCGGCGTTGAAGTTAGCCGCCTCACCCTGTGAGGCGCACAGAACGTTCGACCCGCATTATCTCGTCATGACCGCAACGCCGATCCCACGCAGCGTTACGATGACGATGTTCGGCGACTTGGATGTTTCTATCATGAACGAAATGCCGCCGGGACGACAAAAGGTTACTACCTACATTGCCGAGCCGGAACGCCGAGCCGCGTGGTGGGATTTCGTTGCCAGAAAAGTTACCGAAGAACATTGGCAATGCTACGTCGTTGTGCCGCTCGTTGAAGAGTCAGAGAATTTTGATGCGCGAAGTTTGCAGGAAACTTACGAACAGTTATCGACGGGGCCGCTGAAAGGTTTTCGGCTCGGCATGATACATGGTCGAATGTCCACCGAAGAAAAAGAACGGATCATGTTCGACTTCCGAACAGGCGAGATTCAAGTTCTGGTGGCAACGACGGTCATCGAGGTTGGCGTTGATGTTCCCAATGCAAATTTATTGACAATCGAGAGTGCGGAGCGTTTTGGTTTGTCGCAACTTCATCAACTTTGTGGACGTATTGGTCGGGGCAAGCAACCGGGATACTGTACGGTCTTTTGCAATACTACAACGCCGGAGTCGCAGCGGCGGTTGAAGGCGTTTGAAAAACTGTCGGACGGTTTCAAGTTAGCGGAAAAGGATTTTGAGATTCGCGGCTCGGGAGACTTGTTCGGTACACAGCAACATGGGATGCCGCCGTTTCGCATTGCAGATTTGGTGCGAGACAAGGACATTTTAATGGAAGCGCGAAGCGATGCGGTTGAATTAGTCCGTGACGATCCCGGTTTGGCTCGACCGGAGCACGCGAAGTTGCGGAAGCAGATGTTGAGCCGATATGGAGCGGTGCTGAATCTGGGGGACGTGGGATAAATCATCATGCCTTGGGTTTTCCCTGTCTCTTGCGAAAGATGTTATGCGTGTGGTAAAATGTTCCCATGTCTCGACCATTGAACCGTAGTTTAATCGATTCCAGAAGTTTAGAAATAAAATGTATGCTCTTCTTTTCTGTGTCGCTTACGTTGGCACTTGCCGTTAGTTTCTTGCTCTATCTTTGGGCAACGCAAACGATGATACGCGAATTGAATCCGATCATGGCAAACACTTGGGCACAGCAACACCTCATGGAAAAACACTGGAACGTGTTTGGCGACCCACCCGGCGGCACTTTACCGGCAAACGTGGTTTTAACGGACTCCGTGAGAACAGATTTCCAGTCCGTTATGACAAACATCACCCGGCGTATCCGCCATCGTGAAGGAAACACCCATTTCATTACCGATCCCGAAAAAATAGCAAATATTTACTATATTCTTGGTGCCGACCATTTGGAATCGCGGGAAAAACAAAATGCCGTATTGTTTAAGGAGTATGCTGATGTGATGACTCTCTTTCCCAAGAATCGAATAAACTTCGAACCGGGAAGTGAGGCGGAATATCGCGAACGATTCGATGAGAACGGAACGTACCACTACTTTGAAGAGGTACGGATGGTCATAGACAGTGCAAGCACATGTCGCATCTGTCACCCATCCTTTGACAACGGCGAGTTGATGGGAGTCGTTCACGTTGCCATTCCGAAGTCTTCGCTGCGCCGGACGACGCAAAAGTTTTTAGCCTATATGCTTGCCGCCGCTATCATTTCGATTTTTTTGGCGTTGATCGCCGTCAATATCGTGATTCGCTGGCTTGTCATTAAACCGCTCCGCAATTTGCGGTCAGTGGCGGAATCCATTTCCCGGGGAGAAATCAAACGACGTGTTGATCTACGTACAGGAGACGAATTCGAAACCCTTGCCGGAGCGATCAACCGAATGTTGGAACACCTCGACGACTCTCAGAACAAACTGCGGCAAACCAACTTGGAACTCGAAAGCAAAGTGAATGAACTCGCCCATCAAACGGTCAGACTTTATGAAACGAACCTGATTAAAAGCGATTTTATGGCAACGATGTCACATGAACTTCGGACACCGCTCAACAGTATTTTAGGTTTCAGCGACGTTTTGGGCTCGATTTCCACCCTGAGCGAAAAGCAGAGAAAATACGTCGAGAACATTAACACCTCGGGCAGGTCGCTGTTGGCAATGATTAACGACATTCTTGATATTGCTAAGATCGAGGCGGGACGTGTCGATGTTCAGCCGACTTCGTTCAACATGGCAGCGGTTATTTCGGCTCAAACGGATATGGCAAATCCACTGGTCGATAAGAAAAACATCAGTTTGACGTTGGAAATCGAACCCAATCTTCCGCCAATGAAACAGGCAGAGTCCAGAATTCAGCAGATTGTGAACAATTTATTATCGAATGCTATCAAGTTTACCCCGGAAGGCGGACGCATTATGGTATCAGTGCGTCGCCTTGCGGCAGTACCGACTCCGGCTCCGAATGTCCCACCCCCTATTGCCGGCGCAGCAATGACTCAACCCCGCAATCGCAACATGTTGGAACTCAAAGTTACGGACACGGGGGTGGGAATTTCCGAAGCGGATCAACTGATTATCTTTGAAAAGTTTCGACAGGGAACAAGTGCGACAGAAGGAAACATGATTACCCGGCAACACTCCGGCAGTGGGCTTGGACTGTCCATCGTTCGGGAAATCTGCAAAATGTTGGAGGGAGAAATCAGTGTTACGAGTCAACTGGGAGTGGGAAGTACGTTTACGGTACTGCTTCCGTGGACGTTAGAATCCAAAACACGCATCGGGTCAGATATTTCCGCCGATATTCAGCAATTCGCTCAAAGCCGGGTCAGCATGTTGCGACAACAACCCGACCAATGACAACGCTCTACCAATCTTCGGGGGCTTACTCACTTTTTCCGACGGCACTGGGATAGAATACTTTGTGGCAACTATCACAAGACTCGGTCATCGCTTTGAAACTGGCAGCGAACGCCGCATAGTTGGGTTCCCTGCCGTCGGCTTTGTCTTTGGCGTATTGGCGGGCAGCGACGTTGGCTTTAATAGCGGCATCGCGAAATTCTTCACACAGTTTTTTCCATTCCGCCTCCGCGTCGGGCTCGGTCGTTTCGTTAACATTCGGAATCGTGCCCTGTGAAATCACCGCCATGGCAGCGAGTCTGCCATGAACGAGTTGCGGACTCCTGTCCAATATCGTGTTCAGTTTTCGTTCCGTATCGGTCACACGTTTCACTGCCGCACTCAAATTCGGCAGTGCTTTCATTGCTGGCGCGATGCCTGCAACCCTATCCGACCATGCGAGGGGCTTACCGTTGCCTGTACGGGTCAACGATGCCTTTAACGCTTCGTATCCTTTTTTGCCTTCGTCAAGATTTTTGGCGGCGGCAAGAGTTTGCGCCGCCGAAATGATCTGCGAGGCAGATTTTTTATACTTTGAATCGCCATCGGCAAGTCCGAGGGCAAGAGCGATCAGTTTAATGGCGGTCGCATCCCGAACAATGCTGGCGGAATCTTCTGCATACTTGGGACTTCCGTCGAGGTCTTCCAAGTCTTTTTCGATTTTGAGAATGTATTCGTCTATTTGTGCCGTTAAATCTTCAAGAGGCGGCAACGGCACCGCTTCGGCGGCGTATTTGCCGAGCACTTCTGAAATGATACGGGTTGTTTCCAGAGCCGGAGACTCTGTTTCTCCTGGAGTCTCTGTTTCATCGGGACACTCGGCTTCCGAAGGCGGAGCGGTATCGGCGGGCGGTTCATCAATCCTGGGAACGAGCGGCTCGATATGTCCTTCGGGTTCATTTGCCCCCACGGACTCTTCGCTGTTTCTTTTGTCCGGTTCAGGAGTTTTCGGGCAACCGGCACAAAAGACAAGAACCAATACGGAAAAAATTAAAATTACTCGCATCGTCATTTCTAATAGGTTGAAATGCCAACCTTTGCCCTTTCATTTTAGCGGAACAGGGACATGTTTGCAACGTCTGCACCCGTTTATGGTATAATCGCTTCATGGATGATCTCGAACGACAAAAACTGGACGCACTGGCGGAGTTTGCTGCCGGTGCCGGACATGAGATCAACAATCCACTGGCGATCATCAGCGGTCGGGCGCAACTGTTGCTCCGGGAAATCGACCATCCTGAACACCGCCGTCAACTGGGAGTCATCGTTGCCCAGGTCAAACGTGCCTATGAAATGATCGCCGACATTCGGTTCTTTGCTCGTCCGCCGCAACCCGAACCTACGACATTCAATCTGTCCGAAGAATTGAAAACACTCGTTGCCGAACAAATGCCTCTTATGACGGAAGCCGGTGTTTCCTTTCATGCCAACATTGAGACGGAAGAGGTTTTCGTTGAAACCGATCCCGTGTTGCTGCACGTTGCCGTCAGTGCATTGTGCAACAATGCCAGAGAAGCGGTGCAACTTACCGGCGGCACCGTGCTGCTCTGCCTTTGCCGTGAGGATGACGCTTGGAAAATTACCGTAACGGATGATGGTCCCGGCGTTTCGGAAGAGATTCGTCCGCTGATTTTTGATCCTTACTATTCGGGCAGGCAAGCGGGGCGCGGTCTTGGTTTTGGACTTCCCAAAGCGTGGCGGATCATGCAGTTACTCGGCGGCTCTATCCGGCATGTGCAGGGTTCGACGCAGGAATCGACGTTTGTGTTGACGTTGCCGACTGGCGAAAAGTGAAATTCTAATACTGCCCGCCAGTGACCGTGTTGTGCGTTCTCAAAGGACAGCACTGATTCGCACACAGTTTTTGCTATTGTGTATTTTCGGCATTTTCATTAAATTTTTTTCCCTTTTAGTACGATTATGCATGCATCGGGTTTGTGTTTGTTGCCGTTAAAATGGGCAAAATGGGTAAATGTTCATCCGCAAAATAATGAAATATCGGTCTGTTCTGCTATTGATGCTTGTTCTGGTTGCCTGCTCTCTCTTTTCGGGATGCAACGAGAGGAGCCCTGCGCAAATCCTCTCCGCAGTCGCAGACATTAAGCAGCCGGTTACCTTTGTGTCCGATCATGGTGCCGGTTTAGAAATCGCCCGACAGGAAAGAAAGCCGATCCTTCTGTTTTTTTCCGTTCCCGATAACGCCGGTTCGCAACGGATGCTGAACACAACCTTTTGCGACGACGAAATCAAACGGCTTGCCGAATGGCTCGTGTGTATCCATGTGGACGGTTCACAGGAATCGACTCTCTGCGAATCGTTGGGAATTTCCAGTTTTCCGACCATTATTCTCTCCAACGTGGACGGCGTAGAAGTTCGCCGCCTCGTCGGAAAACAAACGCCCGATGAACTTGCCGTACAGATACATGTGCTCCTGCAAGTTCTAGCGCAGCGTCCCCAAACGATAGGACGGTGACACAGCGATACTTACGACCGGCATTTTTGTTCCAAAATTTTCTGTGGGCAGGCACGTTCCGCTCATTCGTGTGATTTCCCGCACAATTCAGGTGTCCGGTTGCGTTCTTCTACCTGAATCCCCTATTTATCGTAGGACTGTGTCTCCCGGAAAGTTGCCTTTCAAGACTTTGGGAATATCTTTCACGCCCAACCGACCGTGATAACGATGGCAAAGGGCAAGTGCAATCGCATCGGCTACGTCCGGCGGGTCAGGATACTGATCTAGTCCGAGTTCAAGTTTGATCGCCCTCTGCACTTGATCCTTGGTGGCACGTCCGCTCCCCGTCAAGAGTTTTTTGACCTTCGTCGCTCCATAGGAAACGACTTCAATGCCCGATTGAGCGGCTGCCAAACAGATACAACCACGGGCATGCCCCATCAATATCGCTGTCGTGGGACGATCATAGTGGGTGTAGAGTTCTTCCATCGCCATCACATCGGGAGAGAACATTTCCATGACTTCACGAACGCCCGTGTAAATTTCCTGTATCTTGAGCGCAAGCTCTTTCGCCCGGCTCTTGACGATACCGGCTTCTAGCAGGCGCACCTTCCCGGTCGAAACATCAATCACGCCGTAACCGGTGGTGTTCAAGCCGGGGTCTATTCCGAGTATCGCCCTCATAAAGGGATTCTACACGGAGATCGGCAGACCGTCAACGATGTTAGCGTCCCTGATAGGCACAGCCGACGCAGATTCGTCCGCCCTGATGGTTATGGGCAGTACCGGTTTGTGCAGCACCAGTACGTGCGCCGGTGTTGGTAATGCTCGTCTGTCGTCCGCCAGCAGTGTTGCAGGTGGGGCAGAAGGAACTCGACGCGCTCGAACTGGATCGGGCAGAGTTGGCACCGCCTCCGCAGGTGGGACAATATGCCGAACTGGAACTGCCTGTGTTGCCACTGCGAACGGCACTGCTCGAACCGAAAGCCGCACTGCGCTGCGCTTGTGCGCCCGATGAAATCATTGCTCCTTGGGAGGTTCGGAAACTGCTTGCCGACGATAGTAGTGAAGAAATTGCACTCATTGTAGCCTTTTACTTTCTTTTAACTAATTTGAAAACGTGCATCGAAAACGGACTCGCCTTTCGACTGCAATTAGTATGGGACATAAATGCTGTAAAGCAAATGAAAGAGGTCAATTTTTGGAAAAAAGTTACCGTCGTCTGATAGATTTTGCCGGTGGCGGGAATGAGCGCAAACGTGCCGGTTATTCCAGTCAAACATCGATAATGTCCGACGAGTGCGGAGCGTTTCCCTGTCGGGTTTGATGGCGGTAAGCCTCGAAACGCAACACCAGATAGGAAACCACCAAGGCACGGGTAATTGGAAAGAGCAAAAACAAGCCGAACAGACTGGTCAGCAGACCGGGCAAGATCATAAAGAGAGCCGCCGCCAGAATTAAAACGCCGTGAAGAACGGGAAGCCCCGGAGTCTTTCCGCGATCTAACTGCTGATTAAATTCTCGCCAGTAGTGCCAGCCTTCACGATAGGCGATGAAGACACCGATCAATCCGCTGACGAACATTAGTGGAATAACCCACATTTTAAGAAAGCAAACCACAAGGAACAGTTCCAGTGTGGGAAGTAATACCAAAAACAATACCAACTTCCAAAATGGGGAAATAAATTTTTTGAGAAAAGAAAAACGCATTTTGGAAAAGGCTAACCCCCCAGTCCGAACCAGCCGGCAATCGTACTCATGAACAAACCGTTGATAACGGACGGTTCTCCCCAACTCCACAAGTGTACCATCGTGTCGATAAACATAAGTCCGGGAAGCAACATCACCACGAGGGCGAGGATCAGTGCGACTAACATTCCGGTCGAATACTCTTCTCCCTTTACCACTGTTTTTGCGGGTGAGACTGTCACCAAAGATGTTGCATCGGAAAACGATGAGCCGCCTGTTCCAAAAGGATCGCCCGCCGCTGGTGCCGGCGAATCCTGAACCCCGCTGCCAAAGTCGATGAAGTTCTCAAAACCGTCTGAGTCAAATGCGTCCGTACCCATTGCGTCTCCGGCAAGTCCCACGTCAATCGCAATGACCTGCGACGAACTTTCCGAATCGTCATCACCCGGCATGGAGGGCGAAGGTTCCAACTCGAACTCTACTATGGGAGGCGTAGCCGTTTCCGTACTTTCGTCAACGAGCAAAACTTCGCTTTCGTCGCCAGTTTCTCCGGCAACAAGAACGTCGAAACCGCTATCGCCAGCGAGTCCTAGTTGCGGCGAAGAACTAGCGGCTCCTAGAACGGAGGAGTCGTCCGATGCCAAAACCAATGCGGAGGAATCCTCTTTGGCAGTAACGTCCATGGCTTCGCTCTTCGACTCGGTAGCAGGAGTTTTTGCTTTTTTCGGCACCACCAACGACGAAATTTGGGTCTCTTCCGCCAATGAAAGTTCGTCGTCGCGGTCTAACGCTGCCAAGTCTAAGTCCGATCTCGGATGAACTGGAGAAGCCGAAATAAGTTGATCGTCTGCCGGTAATGCCGCTTCTTCCACCAGAAGATCAAAAGACGAAGCCGACGCACTCTCCCCCGCCAAATCAAAACCGCTGTCGCCGGGGTTGTGGCCGCCTGAAGTGCGTCCATTGCCACCCCGCGACCGAATCGATTCGGCAAGGTAAGTGTGAACCTCCTCTTTGTTGAATTTCCAGTTGCTGCCGTCCCGGAAGCCCCGAAGTTTGCTCTGCTCACGCAGACGATTCACTTCCGCTGTCGGAACGTTCAGCACTTCGGCGACCTTTTCTAAATTGTAGTATTCCGTATTTGACTTGCCGCTTATTGCCATGACACTACCCTTGTTGTCGATTTTATTGTACTTGTTTTTCCCTGTGGAGCCGGAGAATTTCCTGCTCGACTTCACTGGGCAACGGTGAACGTGCATTGTGTTGGTCGATCATCAAGTCCGGTTGAATGTTCCGTGTACTGAGCCACGCCACTGCACCGTTTGTCATATCCTGGTGATACACGGCAATTTTTTTTGCCTCGGTATCGACTACCGTTATCACGAGGATTTGCGACGAAGCACCTCCCGGCAACGGCAGTGGTCTGCAATCCACGTAGCACTTCAGCAATTCGGGTTGCTGTTGAACAACGACTTGCGGAGGCATCGCGGCGGAAAAACTGCCGGACTGTCCGTGGACAGGTTCCCACATTTGCGACAGGAACAATCCAGCGACCATTGACACACCAACCAAAACGACCGTACCAATCCAATTTTTTCTCATCGGTTCCTTCCTTTCTCTCTGGTATAGTTTAACACATGCACTCTGAAAAACAAGTGCAATTTCCCTATTCTATCCAAATTAACCGGAGAGAACTGCCGGTAGAAAGGAAAATCCTATCTCCCTTTTCGGAATTCCACGCCAGTCAGTTTGACAGTTTCCGCTTGTCATGCCGGAGGATCGCACAGCGTACCATATTTTTCTGGCATAACCGCTACACGTAGCATAAGGAATTCCCCAAACGGGAGCAATATCAGTCTTCCGTAGTGATTGGAGCAGGTCAGTTTTTTCTCTTTGCTCTCTTTGCGGTTAAGAATTTACTGCAATGTCCGCGAGGGAATTCTGACTAACTTCCGAAAATTTGGAATTATATCGTCTATTCCCTCATGTTAGCGTATGACGTTGGCTAACTGCTTGCTGCAGCCGCACTTTCCTTAGCCGCCGCCCGGAGTGCCGCCACGTCAATGATGTTTCCTTTGGAAACAACTTTGACCAACTGCCAACGTTTCAGTCGTGACATCGGTCGGCTTTCTTTGATTTCGACCGTATCGCCGACGACCGATTCCTCATTTTCGTCGTGAACGTAACAGACCGTCCGGCGTTTGACGTACTTTCCGTACTTCGGATATTTGACCAGCCGGGAAACCTCGACTCGCCGCGTCTTCTTCATTTTGTCGCTCTTGACGACACCGACCACTACTCGCTTGGGCATATTTTTCTCTATTGTGCTATTGTTTCCTTGTTCAAACTGCGCAACGATTTTAGGGTCAAAATCCTTGCGATCAGGCGTTTGTTCTTTTTTAATTCGCTGGGAGAGTCGAGCCGCTCCATCCGCGCCTGCAAACGAAGCCGAAACAACGTTTCCTTCGCCTCTTTTAGCGTCGCTTCAAGTTGATCGACACTCATGTCTCGTAATTCTGTGATTTTTGTTGTTGCCATCGTTCTTTTTTTACATTGTTCTATTTTTTTACGATGCCGCTATGCCCGCGTAGGCGGGAGCCCGGTCAACGAGAACCTCCCACATTCTACCGTTTTTCCTCCTTTTGTTAATACCCCCTACGAATTAGAGCTGCAATCACGCAATCACTTACCCGGTCGGTTGAAGGGGCGAGGAACCCGAGGTACCGCACACCGCCGCCCGGCGGTCGGCGGATAACGGATCGTCAAACAAAGTTTTCATATTATAGCATGACGCTACCTTTACCTTTCTCAATATGCTATAATATTGTTTTCGTTTGAGACGAAACCAATATCCTACTAACCCCCTGAAAACATTATGAAACATTACTGCCTATTTCCGTTTGTCATAGCACTGCTCCTTATGACCACCGTGTCCGCACTGGCGCAGGGACCGAGACGACAAGAACTTCGTGCGAGACCGGGCGCAACCACTGCTCCGGGATTCGACGGTATATCGGTCGATCAGTCCTCGTTGCATCTTCTTTCCAATGCCCAAACGCGGTCAATTTCGCCGGAAAACTTCACTGGCGAAAAAGGAAAAGGCGGAATGGCAAAAGAAGAGGGATCCGCTTGGCATGCCGCACGAGACCTCGGACAAGGCTGGAAAGTTTCTCCGTTCGTCCGCATTCCCGGTCAATCGACATTCACGCTTGCCGAAATTGAAGGCAGCGGTGCCATCCAACAGATATGGCTCACGCCTGCCCCATTGAACCGGACTCGTGAAGCGATTATCCGATTCTACTGGGACGGTGAAGATACGCCTTCGGTCGAATGTCCACTGGGAGATTTCTTCGCTTGCGGCTGGCAGGAGTATTGTCAGAACAATTCGCTGATGGTCAACGTCAATCCGGGCAGTGCGTTCAACTGTTACTGGACAATGCCATTCAAGAAAAAGGCAAAAGTTACGATTGAGAATCTTAGCGCCGAAGTCTTTACGGTTTATTACCAGATTAACTATGTTTTGGGCGATGTCCCGGAAAATGCAGCGTATTTCCATGCTCAATACCGTCGGATCAATCCGCTCAAGGCGAAGGATGTCGTAACAATGCTCGACGGTGTGAAGGGGAAAGGTCATTTTGTGGGAACCTACATGGCGTGGGAAGTTCGCAGTCCGGGCTGGTGGGGCGAAGGAGAAATCAAGTTTTTCATGGACGGCGACACAGATTTTGCCACCATTGTCGGTACTGGGACGGAAGACTATTTCTGCGGTTCATATAATTTTGACCGCGGCGGATTCTATCGGGAATTCAGCACTCCTTATGCAGGTTTGGTACAGGTTCTTCCGAAAGACACGCGAGCCTACATTCCCGGTCAGCGTTTCGGTCTGTACCGTTGGCACGTGACCGATCCGATTCGGTTCGAGAAAGACCTAAAAGTGACGATGCAGGCACTCGGCTGGATGACCGATGGCAGTGGACGTTATCTTCCGCTTGAAGATGACATATCGAGTACCACATTTTGGTATCAGGCGGAGCCGCATGCGCCGTTTCCCCCATTGCCCTCCCGCGAGGAACTGCTCATCAAACCGATTGAGTTGAAACAATAGGTATGCACAATAGGTATGCCATGATCGCAAAAGCCAGAATACTGTACTCCTTTTCTCTGGGCGGCGCAACGACGGTTCACAGAGCCCGCCGCGTTAGAAGGAAAACAAGGTAAAAATCAGGTTTTATTAGTGTCCTTTGCGTCTCTGCGGAAAAAAATTCCCAAATTTCCCAAAAAAGAGCCGGGGACGGAGCAAAGCGCAGTCCCCGGTCAAGTGCCTATGGGAGCGTTTTCCATTTAGTGGCGTTTCACGCGGCTTGATTTAATGTTTGCGAGCCTTGTTTTTCAATACTCTTCCAGCGATTTGCCTTGTAGAGGCATCGTAATAGCAACATATCTTCC
>Ga0123353_10001487_pt1 | contig 28691 bp, 23 predicted proteins | sample TergutLab28metaG_3_FD_92763 | JGI IMG/M metagenome (GOLD analysis project Ga0123353, IMG submission 92763) | Labiotermes labralis P3 segment gut microbial communities from Petit-Saut dam, French Guiana - Lab288 P3 | ecosystem: Host-associated > Arthropoda: Insects > Digestive system > Gut ...
CGTTTCCCTCGCGCGGAAGTATTGTCGGAGACATTGACGTTACCTTATCAAACCGGGGCAAACGTTCCCCCCTTGAAAATCGGCGTCGCCGTAATCCCACCGAACAACAACGAAACAGGCGGTAACCGGTAAACGGACGGCGGTCTATTTTCCTTTGGATGATGTCTCGACGTCGAACATAACCATGCGGTGGTCGTGACAGAGATCATGGTGCTTTGTCAAAAACTGAGAAATTTGCTTTGAATGATGAAAATCATTGTAAGCGTCTTCATCCCTGAAGATAAGGACACAACCGGCATGGTATTCGCTGTCGGGGTGGTCCGACGGGATCAGTATTTTGTCGTTCGGCTGACCGGGACGACTCATGTCGGTGGTGTAAAAGAAGTGGATTCCATCCATTTGCGAGAGTTCCTGGTAACACATCTCTTGGATTTGCTGACGTGCTTCGACGGTCGGATTCGTCAGCGAAAAATCAATCGCCACGGCGGGCAGGGTGATCATCGGGGCAAGCGCCCCGGTCAAAAGCCAGAATTTCGCGGTCGAAAAATAGATCACGATCCCGGTCACGTCAACGAAGGTGGCCACAAACGGACTCGACGCGACCGCCGGGTCGATGCCGATTCGCTTGAAACCGAGTGGAAGCAACGAACCGACGATTGTTCCCGTCAAACAAATCAGTGCCACCGCTTGAGCGATCGTGATTCCCAAGAGCCAGCGGTCGGCTGCTCCGATCACCGAATCAGGAGTCAACACAGCCCGGGCGAAACCGATCATTCCGAGGGAAAGACCGAGAGCGGTTCCCATCAGAATTTCATGCCGCATGACACGGAACCAATCGCGGAGCCGGACTTCGCCGAGTGCCAGCGACCGGGTGATGAGTGTCGCTGCTTGCGAACCGCTGTTTCCGCCGGTCGAAATGCAGAGCGGGATGAACATCGCCAGCACGATCAGTTCCGCCATTTCCGCTTCGAAGTTGGCCAGTGCACTGAATGTGAAGAGTTCCGCGAGAAAAAGGCAGGCAAGCCAGACGACCCGTTTGTGCCAGATCGTGAAAAACGGCGTTTCGAGATACGCCTGTTCCATCGGCTGCACGGCACCCATCTGGTGGACTTCCTTGGTGACGAGTTCACGGTTGAGGTCGATCACGTCGTCGTAGGTGATGATCCCGAGCATCCGGTGTTCTTCATCGACGACCGGCACGGCGAGAAAATCGTAGCGTGCAATGGCGTGGGCGGCCTCGCGACTGTCTTCGAGGGCTTCCACGGTGATCAAATCCCTGAGCATCAAATCGTGGACGATCGTTTCGCCGCGTGCAACAGAGCCGAGAAGCTGTTTCGCGGAAACAAGCCCGACAAGGTGTTCCCCTTCATCAAGCACGTAAAGATAATACACCGTTTCTTTGGTGTGCATCTGCTGACCGATTTCATGGATCGCTTCACTGACGGTCATTTTTTCGTTGAGCCTTACGAAGTCGGTCGTCATGATGGAGCCGCAGGTTCCCTCGGGAAACGCCCGCAATCGACTGATGTCGAGCCGGTCTTCCGCCGGGAGCAGGGCGAGAATCTCGTTGCTGGTCGGCTTGTCAAGTTCGTTCAGAATATCAACCCGGTCGTCCGACGGAAGATCGGCAACAAGTGTCGCGATTTCGTCTCGCGGGGCGGTTTCGAGAATTTCAAGCTGCTTCTCTTCGTCGAGAAAATTGTAAATCTCGACCCGTTGCGCCAGGTCGCAATGCTGGAGAAGCTCCCAAATTTCGGACGCCGACAGCCCCTCAATGTACTCCGCTGTTCGGGCCGGGTGCAGTTCATAACAAAATTCCCGCAAATGCTCGTCATTGTTCTCGGCAAGCATCTCACGAATTTCCGGAAGAAAAAGCGAATTGTATGGCATAAGAATGGGGAGTGGAGTTTGAAGTTAAAAAAGAGCCGGGGATGAAGCGTAGCGCAATCCCCGGTTGGATTCACCACGGGCTTGAATGAATGTAACAGCGTCCGTTTTCCGAATCGTAAATAACAGTGATACCGCCACCATTACTCCAGATGATTTCATAATAATAACCTTGTGAAACGGATCGAAAACACGACGCATCGGTTTTGCCGCTTGGATCAACCTTGCAATCACCATGAAAGGGATAACATTCTTCATGTCCCGGTTTGTACCATCTTACATACCGGGAGATTTCGAGCGGAACACGGCGTCGGAAGTTAATCCAGGGATATTCATCTTGTGTCTCAACTTTCGGCAGTTCTGACAACGTTTCAATGGGCACCGGGTGCCACTTTTTTATTTGACACATTTCCAAAAAGGCATTTTCCGGGATGTCAAACTCACAAGCCTGATGAAGCAAACGATTGTAGTACGAATAATCGGTCGCTTGGGGCGAATACTTTTCCGCTTTCGGAAGATGTTCGCCGTATCGGGGAATGTCTTTGTATGCCCAGGCGGCCAGCATCAAAGCCAAGAGCAGAAACGGAAACAGCACGATACAACCACATCCTGTTCCAAGCCAGACATACGGGTTACGGTACCATTTCTGTCGCTTTTGCATGGTGTTTCTATCTCAAAAACTTGCAAATCCATCCGGGAATTGCGCTACGCTTCATCCCCGGCTCTTTTTTAACTTCAACTCCCCAACTCCTTTACCAATAATATTTCACAAATCGGTCGGAAAACGGCAGGCCGAATGTCTCGGCGACTGCCTGGTTGACGATTTCACCACGGTAGAGATTCAATCCTGTTGCCACCGACGGGGAATTCTGTGCGGCGGCGTCGATTCCTTCTTCGGCCATCTTCAGAACCCAGGAAAACGTGGAATTACACAGGGCAAAAGTGCTCGTCCGGGCCACGGCGCCGGGCATATTGCCGACACAGTAATGAATGATTCCTTCCTCGACGAACGTCGGCTTGGAATGGCTTGTCACGCGACTTGTTTCGACGCATCCTCCCTGGTCGATGGAGACATCCACAATCACGGCACCCGGATTCATCCGTTTCAGGTCTTCCCGACGAAGCAGATAAGGAGCTTTTGCCCCGGGAAGAAGCACGGCACCAATCACAAGGTCAACATAGGGAAGTTTTTCGAGAATCGCCGGTCGCGTGCTGAACAACGGCGCAACGTTCGGCGGCATGATGTCGCTGAGATAACGGAGTCGCTGAAAATTGTTGTCGACAATGACGACCTGGGCCCCCATTCCGGCGGCGATTCGCGCGGCATTGGCCCCGACGACCCCGCCGCCAAGAATCAGGACATGGGCCGGCTGAACTCCCGGGACGCCACTGAGCAGGATTCCGCGTCCTCCTTGGGGTTTTTCGAGATATTTGGCCCCCTGTTGGATACTCATGCGACCGGCGATTTCACTCATCGGCGTCAGGAGCGGGAGACCGCCGTTTTTATCGAAAAGGGTCTCGTAAGCAACAGCGATGCAACCGGTGTCGCGAACCTTGACGGTCATTTCTTCATCGGCGGCAAAGTGAAAGTAGGAAAACATGATCTGCCCTTCGCGGAGCATCTTGATTTCCTGGGGTTGCGGTTCCTTGACCTTGAGAATCATGTCGGCACGGGCAAAAACCTCGGCGGCGGTCTCCACGATTTCGGCGCCATGTTCGATGTAGTCCGAGTTGGCAAGCCCGGCTCCTTCGCCGGCAGCTTTTTCGACGATCACCTGATGTCCTGCCTGGGCAAGGACTTCCGCTCCAAACGGGAGCAACGCGACGCGATATTCATGTTCTTTGACTTCTTTCGGGACACCAATAATCATGGGAGTGATTCCTTTATGGGACAAGCGGAAACGGTTGGAAAAAACACCGGACAGACCCGTCAACGATTTTAGCAGGGGCGCAATCTAACCGGACACCATTTCACAGTTTACCAATTTGTGAGAAATCAAAAACCCCCGCGGATCGATTTTTGGCACGATCGGAAGTTCAGAACAGACTCAAAATAAGCTCAAAACGGGTTCAAAACAGGCTCAAACAGCCCAAAACGGACAATTTTCAAGCGCGTTTGAGGGAATACCACGAAGAAACCTGCCGTGCGACCTGAGGAAAAGGAAGAATCATGTTTTCCGGTTCTTCCATGAATTCGTCTTCCAACAATTCCAGCAGCCGGTCGATCATTTCATGATACGCTTCTCCGGACTCCTGACGGAAGAGTTTCACGGCAGGGTACCAGGGGGAATAGCTCCCGGAAAGGTGCCAACGCCAGTCACATTGTTCCGGAAGCACCACCCAGGTCGGAACACCGAGCGCCGCGGCCAAATGAGCCTGAAAACCGGACGGGGCAATAACCAGATCAAGTGCCGAAATCATGGCAGCCATGTCGTCAAGATTGTCGGTAAAAATTTCTGAAATCTGTTCGATAGAAATGGGAGAGACGGAACAGAAATGATCCCATTCTTTCTTGTGATTCCCATGTTGCAAACTGACCCAATGGACATTTTCGGCAAACGGCGCCCGGACGATTCGGGCAAGCTGATCGAACGGAATCTGACGTTGGTGTTCCGGCTCGGCGCACCAAGTTCCTTCCCAGAGGACGCCGATTTTCTTTTCACCGGCTGTTGCCGCGAAACGGTTTCTCCAGCGTTCGAGCTTCGCGAAGTCGGGAACGAGATAGGCGTCCCTGATCGGAAAGTCGCCCGGATGTGAACGGAAGTGACGCGGCAAACTTCCGAACGGAATCTGGTAGTCCATGTAAATTCCGGGGAATTCATGGGGGCGAATCTCCTCCATGGCTGGACTGACAACGGAAATCCCGGGAAACGACCGCTTGAACAGGGAATGAAGCAATCGGTCGCATTCGATGTAACAATATCCGATCTTGTCCATCAAGTCGGGCAAACAGGACGCGAACAGAATTTCCGCGGAAATGCCCTCTTCTCCGAAAGCGAGGATCGTTCCATGCAAATCCTCTTCACCGTTCCATGTCGGGAGCACGTGTCGTTCCCATGTTCCCGAGGTGCAAAGCTGTCGGGCTTCATATCCCATCCACCCACGCTCCAGATCACCGGTCGCAAGGAGGGAAAGTCCGTATCCGTACAGTCCCGGGACATGCGAGGGATTGTGTCCGATCAAAAGTTCATAATAGGAAATGGCCTCTTCGTCTTTTCCTGTCTTCCGGAGGGATTCGGCGAGGTAAAAATTGGCGATTTCCGATTCCGGTTCAAACTGGCGGGCTCTTTTCATGGCGATGATCGCCGATTCATGATTTCTGCGACGATGTTCCAAATAACCGATGGTCAGCCAAAGCGAGACATCCGAAGGATCGACCGCCACGGCTTTCCGGAAACATTGGACCGCCTGATCATGATTTCCGTTGTCAAAATGAAACTGTCCGAATTTGATCCACGGCTCTTTCCATTTTGTGCAATATTCCGTTGCCAAGAGAAAGGAGGATTGTGCCTCGTCCCTGTTTCCTATGGTCTGACAAGCAAGAGCAAGGAGAAAATGGACTTTTCCGAGGTATTCCCGGTCATCGGCGTTCTGGTCGCCGGCATCCTGAAGGAGTTCGACGGCACGCTGGAACAAGGAGATTCCCCCTTCCAAATCGTTCAGACAACAACGGATTTCCCCAAGAAACGCATAGATTTTTCCACAATCCGGCTCTTTTTCCCGAAGCTGCTGAAAGAGTTTTTCCGCGTCTTCCCAACGTTTTTCCTGGAACGCCTGAACCGCCAGATTGTTAAGCTCTTGCGTGGAAATCATCACCAGCCTCCTGTATTACTGAAAAAGAGTATTGACCAGAATCCTAATAATAGGTATCGGCCACAGGAGATGGATAATTGATATAAAGCATAAAAAACGACTAAATTGCCTGGATTGGCGAGCACGGATTGGCTTGATCGTCACATCGCACAATCACATTGCAAACGGGTCGTCGTCAAAATCTTCATTGGGTGTCGGAGTGGGAGTCACCGGAGCCTGAACGGGGGACGCCGGAGTTGGGGCGATTTTTTTGGGGGGAGACGTTTCCATACCAAAGGGGTTATCGTCCATCGCTTCTCCGAATTCATCCGTTTCGGTCTCCTCTTCCGACTCCTCACTTATTGAGGGGATCGGTTTTGGTGCCGGTTTTGAGGCAGGCGGGGTCGGTGATTGCGGAGATTCCTGTTTCTTCGGTTTTTCCAGGTAACGTTCAATGGGAATCAGATGTTCGACCGGTTGCGTCAGGGAAACTTCGTGAACACATTGGATCAAACCGGTTGCCGAGATCAAGTAAAGCCGATCATTATTCAAATTGAAATAAGTTTGAATTTGACGGTCCAGATTGACGAGTCGCTGTTGGGCGCCGCTGACCGGGTCGATTCCGATCAGGTTGTTCATGGTATTTTTGAAATAAAGGCGATCGGGTGAAGCGGCGACAAAGTCTGTCACATCCGGCGACGTCCAGAGGGGGGTTCCCGTGGAAATGTCAAGACACGTGACATTTCCGTCCTCACATGTCGCGTAAGCACGAGAACCGATCACCACAATCCGCCCCACGACGGGAATTCCTGTACTGTAAATCCAGGCAATTTTCGCGTTTCGCTCTTCGTAGGCGATGACATACCCCGAGTTCGTGCCGACCAAAATCAGACTTTTGGAGTCCAACTTGTCCGGATTTCGCTGAAACGCAGTGGGGCGAAAAGAAATATCGTTGTTGACATTCCCCATCACTTGATGATTTTTTTTCATCGTCCGGAAAAGTGATTGAGCATTCACATTCATGCGATAATAAAGCGAAAACCCTTCTTCACCGGGCAGATAACATGCCTGTCCGATATAAAGTTGTCCTTTATCGGTCACCCAGGCGATGTATTCATTTCTATTCCCGGTGTCGGCGAGAATCGGTTGTAATGTCGTGTTTCCGAACGAGGCGCAAGCAAGCGGCGTGTTGGTCATCGGCTTAAGATAGTAGGGGGCCTCCCCTTTTTCATCCGGAGCGAATGTTTCGCCTTGGGGAATGACTTTACCCGTCACCGTATCCAATTGATAGCCGATTTTCTCATAAGCGGTTTTAAGTTCTTCAAGGTCCTTGTTCACCGCGACAAGTTCCTCTTGAGGATAGCACATCACGCGATCTTTTATCAGGGGAACGTAAACAAAACGTTCCGACATCAGGCAACCTGCCCCGGCTGTTCCGGGGAGTATCGTCTGCCACAAAAGTCGGCCGTTTCGGCGGTCGAGCACGGAGACATGGGAGCCGTTGACGATTCCGAACGTTTTACTGTTGGCCGACGGTGGAAGCGTGTCCCATTTGTTTTCACTCAACTGACGATGCCAAAGGTGTTTGCCGGTTTCCGCGTCGTAAGCATGGACGGCAGCCTGTTTTGTCACAACGAAAAGGGTTCCGCGGTCCAGAAGAACATGAGCGATACCATTGGCAGCCCGTCCCACGGGAACCTGATTGTACCAGGCTCGGGTAAGACCATGAAGCTGAAGTTCACTTTGTGAAAAAAGCGTTGTCTGCCCTATCGCCTGACCTCCCGCGGCCAAACCTGTTGTCTGAGCAGTTGCCGGACTCAAAGTAAAATCAATTCCCCCGGAGAGTATGGAGAAAACAAATAATATAAATAGACACAATGACTTATGCCACATTGAAATCCTCTTGAAATGTTGCGTCGGGAATGAAAATCAATGACAGAATCACCCATTTTTTCCTATCATAATCTGTTTTTTTGGAAATGTTAAGCAAAAACTGTCCGGCTGTGGAAAATTGCCGGAATTGCAGAGATTTTTTGTGATGTCGCCAAGGAAATACCATAGCCGGTGCAGTCACATTGCACGTTTAGCAATTTTTCTGTAAAATGACTGTTATGCTTAACTTTTTGCAACAGAAAACAGGCCCGGCGACGCGGGCTTTGATGGCATTGATTTTTGTGCTTGCTCTCGGGTTCATTTTTCATGCCGACGGAGCTTTTTACAAAATCGAGACCCACCGTGACACCTTGCGGCAGACGTCGGTTTGCGGCATTCTTGCCACGGGAATGACCATGGTCATCATCACCGGCGGGATCGACCTTTCCGTCGGAAGCGTGCTTGCTGTGTGTGCCGTTTGTTTCAGCCTGTTCACAATTCATTACGGCTGGCCCGCCTGGCTGGCAATCTCCATGGTGCTCGGAATCGGTGCCGCCTGCGGAGCGGTTTCCGGGACATTGATTTCCCGATTGAAGATTCAGCCGTTCATCGCCACGTTGGCGCTGATGGTGTTTGCCCGGGGACTCGCCAAATTCATCGCCGGTGGACAAAAAATTTCACGAACGGTCAAACAGTCGGACGGTTCGTTCGAATATGTCGATTTACCAGGCATTTTCAGCCTCATCGACCGACAGATTTGTTGGAAAAATCTGACCGTGGTGACCGTGATTTTTGTCACGGGACTCCTCATCGGCCTGGTTTTGCTCTCACGGCATCGTTGGGGGCGGTCCCTGTTCGCCATTGGTGGAAATGAAGAAGCGGCCCGACTTTCCGGCGTTCCTGTTGCCTGGGCGAAGACACTTGCCTATATTGCGTGTTCCACCTTTGCCGCCGTGGCCGGAATCTGTCAGGCGGCTCAGGAACAACAGGGAGACCCTGAAACCGGCACCGGTTACGAACTGACCGCCATTGCGATGGTTGTCATCGGGGGGACGAATCTGGCCGGCGGACGTGGTGGGATGATTCTGACCTTGCTCGGGGTGCTGACGATTGGTTATCTGGACAAAATTCTTTCCATCAACGCCTTTTCCGAATCAGGACGTCTCATGCTCACCGGTCTGATCATCATTGTTGCCGTCCTTGCCCAACGAAAAAAATAAAAGTGGGTCACCTGCTTTGATTGGCGATCATTTTTTTGAGCATGTATCGGCCACAAGCGAGGGTTCCCCAAGCGATGTTGGCGATCACGAACATGATGATCATCCGCGTAACCCAGATATTTGTGCCGGAAGACGCATAAGCGTGCTTGCTTCCTTTAAGGACCTCGTTGACGCCGTACCAGGTCATCAAAATCGCGAACAATCCGGCGAGAGCCCCGAGAATCAGTCCGAAGTCGCCGTACATTCGGGCAACGCGACCATGCAGAACAATGGCGTAAAACAACAGCGTGACCAGTGCCCAGACCTCTTTCGGGTCCCAACCCCAGAAACGTCCCCAGGAATAATCCGCCCAACGGGCGCCGAGGACAGTTCCAATGGTCAGGAACAAAACCGTCGCGCCTAATAAGTGTTTGATGTACGGCAGAAGCAGGTCGGCCAGCCACGGCAGCCGGAGTTTCTTGTTTTCATGTCTCCATTTTCCGAAAAGACAGCCGCCGGAAGCAATTACGGCCAAAAGCCACGCAATGGCGCCTGAAGCGTAACTGACGATAATGGCAATGATGTGTGTCGCCAGCCAAAAATTACTCCGGAGCACCGCTTGAAGCGGGGTGAAGTGCATCGCCTGTTTGTTGGCATACATTCCGGCTCCGATGGCAATAAATGCCGCGACAAGAAGGAATATCTTTCGCGGCAGGATCAGGTCGTGAAGGTTTGAGGCTTGAGGTTTAAGGCTGTAGGCTGTAGGTTGGAGGCTGGGGGCTGGAGACCTGACATCCATCCACGGCAAAATCAACATGGCGAGAATCATCCGAGGGACCGCCCAGACAATCAATCCGATGCAAATGACAACGGCAAGCCAGTCGAATGGATCGTTGATCAGGAATGCTTCTTTGACGACAGCCCAGGAAAACTCGCCGCCGCTCTGTTCTCCGTAGGAAGCAAGGATCAGGTAGTAGAACACGACCACCGTCAGCAGTGCCCGGGGGACAAGGAGAATCGCTTTCCATTTGTTGGCGTTTGGAATGTCCGGTTTGTCATGTTGTCGGGCCGGTTGGGCCAATGACGTGAGCCGCCATGCTTTTTGGAAGCGTGGACTGAATAACGGGTAAAACGTCGCCCAGAATCCGAGCGCCACGGTCGAAAACGACATCAAAACGACCGTCTCAAATTTACTCGCAATCGGGAGCCAACCGGTGAAATAGGTCCGGAACACCCCGCCGGTGACCGTGACGAGTTCCGAGAGAATCAAAAGCACCACGCCGCACCAGAAACAAACGATTTCCAGTCGTTTTGTCCCGTTCCTGTTCGGGAACCAGGAAAACATGAGGGCCAAACCCAAAAAGCAAAACGCGGCAATCGCCAGTCGGGCCATGTTTTTGAACGGACTGAGCCATTCATAAAAATACTCGGCGTGAATCGTTTTTTGTGTCGGCATGGCCGTTTTTGCAATGATTGTTGCATCACGCAATTCTTCAGGCAAGAGCGTTTTGCGAACCGGCTCGCTTTTTTCCGCAACGGTTCGAATCGCCGCCGCGAGTTTTTGAGAAGCGTCGGCAAATCGTCCGACCCGATTGGCATCATTTCCGAGATAAGCGGCAACCATTTCACCGAAGGCCTGTCGAACCGTGTTATTTTCCGAACCGGCAAATCGTCGGACCATGTCGTCGGAACCGAGCAGAAACGTTTGCAGCGAGAGCCACGGATGACCGGGAATCAAGGGAAAACGGTCGGCTTTGAGCATCTCCGCCGAAAGGATCGGGCAAACATGCAGCATTTCCTCGGAATCGTAAAGGGCGACATAACCCGCCTCGGAGTATCGACGGATATGGATCAGGGAAAAATAAAGCGTTTCAGCTTGGGCGCGAACCAGACGTCCATGATCCGAAGGGTCGCCCGTCTCTTTTTTGGCGAAAACGTCATCCCGATACTTTCGGGCGACAGGGATCATTTCGTCGAGTGACTTGAGTGTCGCCTCGAAGAGTTTTTCAATAATTCCGCTCTTGACCGGTTCGCCGGTTTCTTCCAGGGACCGTTTATAAAGCGTGTAAATCGCCCTGATCCTTGTGGCGAGCCTTTCGAGTTCATTATTTTCAAGGAACGGAAGTTCCGATTCGGAGACGCCGCCCCGTTTGAGGGTTTCATGAGCCTGGATCGCCGCCATCAGGTTGATCGCCGCCTGTTCGACCATGGAAATCGTCACCCGGGGCGTCTGGAGATTTGAATCCGAGATGAAACTGCGATAATACAGATATGCGGTTTTAAGCGTTTCCGCCGTTTTTCCGTGAAATAAAGCGGCTTCATTGACACCGACTTTACTGTTATTGTCTTTCTTGTTTTTGTCGGGATCAATTTTCGACCGGTCATAATCGAGGAGCAGTTTTTCGAGAATCTCGGCATGTTCGGAAACATGATACGGCGTCACATAGCGGAGGTTGCCGGTTGCCCCAAGATAATCGGTTTGGAACGTGTTGGGGGAATCACGCCAAAAAACGAGGTGATCCCCAAACGACGACGTTTTTGCAGGCAGAAACGGAATAAAATCCCAAAGTTCCGGTTCGGCAACCCAGTTGAACAGGAGTTCGTAAGACGTGAATGTTCGTTTTCCTTGACCGCCGTCCGGGAATTTGGCCCGAATGCGGTTCGCCTGATCCGACGTGAGATGTCCAGCCTGAATCGCCGTTTGCAGGAGTTCGTCATCCAATCGAAGCGTCGGATTTTCGGTCCCGCTGATTTGATAGACCGTCCGCCTGGCAAAAGTTTCCAGTGGCATGACTCTGCCGTCATAAAAAATCGGCAATTTTCGCCACGCCGTCCAGTCGAGGCCCTCCGACGCCGAAACCGTTGTTGCCGCAAACAGGACCACGAATACCGAGATAATATTTTTCATCGATTCCTTTCCAAAAAACCTTTCCGAAAATTCTACCGAATGTCGGTCACTTCGACAATAAGCGCAAAGTGCAAAGATCAAAGCGCAAAGATGGCATTGAAAAACTTTGCGCTTTACGTTTTGCGCTTTGCGCTTATAATAAACATCAGAAAAATTGTGGAGAAATGGAAATAATATTGGTGAGAAATGTGAAAATGGAGGAATATTGTGACGGAATCAATGGACAAGCCTGATTTTTCGGAATCCCAAGAATCGCTCATTTTTCATACTGCCGGGAAACAAGTCGCCGCAACGGTGATGAAGCGGTCTTGTGAACGGGCACGAAACGTTTTGGGGGAATTAGGGCAAACTCCGGTGCTTGGGGCGTTTGTGTCGCTCAAACGTCAGGGGGAACTCCGCTCCTGTATGGGGTGTTTGGCGGATTCGATGTCGCTTGCCGAGGCCGTTGAAACCTCGGCAACCCGGGCGGCGGCTGACGACCCAAGATTTCCGCCGGTTTCGCCGACCGAGCTGGAGCATCTCGACATGGAAGTTTGGGTGCTTTGGGGAATGAAAAACGTGACTCTTGAGGGAAAAGAACGGATCAACGTCGTCGAAATCGGGAAACACGGATTGCAGATTCAGCTTGGCGCCAGTCGCGGACTTCTTCTCCCGGGTGTCGCGACGGAGCACAAAATGGACGCCCAACAGTTTCTTGAAGCCGTTTGCCGAAAAGCAGGACTCCCCATGTCGGCGTGGTACGACCCCCGGGCAAAACTTTCCATTTTTGAAGGTCGCGCGATTTCCGGACCGTTTTCCATGATTTTGGAGGATGAGCCAATTCCCGGTCCGTTCATGTCCCGGAAACCCGGACCGACCACCAAAGACGTTTTTGCCCTTTGTGAGGCCGCTCGCAATAATTTTTTCCGATATTTGGACGGTTTGACCCCGCATTACTACCAGACGGACCTTTTTGACGGAAACGTCAATGGTCTTGCCCTGGCGATTTCGCTTCCGGACGCCGCTCCGATGGTTTGTGCCCAACACAAACTGAAACATGGGATTCCGCTTCAAAGTTCGCTGGTCAAGTTTGCCCACGCTTTGGGGGAACAAATCCGGCGCATCGGGACATCTCCGGAAGACCTTTTGGCCTCGCAATTCACGCTGACGATTCAATGGGACGTTGCCATTCATGGGCAAAATGACAATTACGATCTCGACTCACTGGAGACGTCGCATCGGAGCCTGATGCTTGGCACCAAAGACGGCTGGGCGATTCTGTTCGACCCTTCCGCCGACCCGGAAGACCTTCTTGACGAAGCACGTGAACTCCTCGGGGTGGATTCCAGTGTCGAGGGGATGATCCACTCCTTTGAAACGGTCAGCACGATGTCGCGGTTCGAGCTGACCAGCTTTCCCCAGGACCCGATTTATCCCTCACTTCGTCCGGCAACACTGGCGGGATCGTTTTACCCGGCTCAGGCCAAGGATATCGAGGCGGAACTCCAGCGGATGTTTCGGGGAACAGAAAAAGAGGTTCCGGAAGAATATGCCGCAGTCATGGTTCCTCATGCCGGATGGATTTATTCCGGACGTCTGGCGGCCCAGACTCTCGCGAAGGTGAAAATTCCGGAGTCGGTCATGATTTTCGCTCCGAAACACCGTCCCGGAGGGGTGTCATGGGCGGTCGCTCCGTTTCAGACGTGGGGGGTTCCTTTCGGGAGTATCATGGGAAACACCGCCCTGGCAGAAGATTTCGTCCATCATGTTCCCGGTTTTCGGTTTGATCCGATTCCCCATAAACAGGAACACGCCATTGAAGTCCAACTCCCGCTTCTTGCAAGACGGAAACCCGAGGTGAAAATCGTCGGCGTCACGATGGGGGGAACCGAATGGGAGGAAATCAACGAATCGGCGACCCAATTTGCGGCATTTCTGGAACAACTCCCCGATTTTCCGCTTTTGATGATTTCCTCGGATTTGAATCATTACGCTTCGAACGAACTCACCTGTCGACTCGATCGGATGGTGCTTGACGCCATGAAATCCTTGGAGCCGGAACGTTTGTATGAAGTCGTGACCGTCAATCGGATTTCCATGTGCGGAGTCTGCGCGGCGGTGTTCGTGCTACAAACGCTGAAACTTCTCGGACGTCTTCACGTCGCAATCGAAGTCGGGCACACAACAAGCGGCGAAGTCTCAGGTGACAACGACCGGGTTGTCGGTTACGGCGGAATGCTTTTCCGCTGAATACCGGCGTAGATTTTCACCACGAAGGTCACGAAGAACCACGAAGTTCTTATGCCACGGAAAACACGGAATTTCACGGAAAATCGATGAAATGGGAGTTGGAAAAATTGGGGGGCAACAGATTCCTCTTTCCATGTTTTTCCGTGGCTAAAACGTATCTTTTTCGGAGATATTGGAATCAATGGTCAACGGTTTGATGCACCGATTTTTTCCAGACGTTCGGAATTGACACGCTCCAGAAGCTGACCGAGGTTGCGGCTGGATTCCTTCTGTTTTTCCACGGAAATGGCACCGACATGAACTGCCCAGGGAGAATCGTCAATTTTTCTCTGAACCCCCAAAATCTTGAGTGGAAGCATGTCGATTCCTTTGAACATCCGTCCAATGGTTGCCAAAACAAGACGAACGTCAAATAAGAATGACGCTCTTTCGATATATTCGAAATCAAGCGCGATTTTCCTTCGGACGTCGGCGATGACCTCATCCGACGGAAGGTTCAGCTGGGCAAAACCGGTTACGCCGGGAACGACCAAAAGACGATTCGAGTAGCCGTCAATCTCCCGATCAAGCAGGGACACAAATTCCGGACGTTCCGGACGTGGACCGACAAGTGCCATGTCTCCCCGAATGACGTTGAAAAGCTGGGGAAGCTCGTCGAGGTGAAGTTTTCGAAGAATCGCCCCGATTCGTGTCACGCGGGGATCATGTTTCGTCGCCCAGACAGCCCCGGAGTCTTGTTCCGCATCGGAAACCATGGAACGAATTTTGTACATCGTAAAAAATTTGCCGTCACGCCCCACACGAACTTGGGAATAAATGCCCGGTCCTTTGGAAGTCATCCTGACCAGCATGACAAGCATCCCAATGATGGGAAGTGCCGGAACAAGCAAAAGTGTCGCAATGATTCGATCCAGAAACTTTTTGTAACGAAAATAACGGGAAACTGTTGGCGTCGGACAACATGGACTTCGACTGAAATCAAGATATTCAGAACGATGAAGCATCGCTTTTTGAGAAGACGCTTTGCGATTCCGTGAGTTCGTTATCATGATTAGGGGAGATATTCTATGTTCTGTTGTCACAAACAGGCTCTCACTACAAATCCGGGAGCGAAAAGTTAAAGTTTTTCCAACAACATTCAGGAGCAAATGACGTGCCATTCAAGAAAAAACAAAAAACGTTCGATTATAATGATTTTGGCATCTCGATTTGCTTTACCGTGGAAAAGTCCTTTTGCGCTTCTTCGTGTTTCCCAAGGGCCTCAAAAGCCATTGCTCGATTTTTGTACGCCATGATATTTATCGGGTCCAATTCGATGACGCGCGAAAGATCGGCGATTGACTGATCATTTTTCTTGAGAAGGCGGTAGACAAGTCCACGGTTCAGATAGGCTGAAGCATTCCCGGGATTGAGTTGAATGGCTTTTTGATAATCTTTAAATGCGTTTTTCAGGTTGCCCGTTTTTGCGTAAGCAACGCCGCGATAGCAGTATCCTCTGGAATAATCCGAATAAATGTCGATCATCTGGGTATAGGCCTTGATCGCTTCAGGAAGATTGCCGAGAATCGATTCAATAATCCCCAGCTGGCAACACGCCTCCCAATTCTGGGGGTTGATCTTCAGCGATTTACAAACATCTTCCAATGCCCCTGTAAAATCACTGATGGCACTTTTCGCCTGACTTCGATGAAGATAAAATTCATCATGGTCCGACGGGGAAAGGCGAATGGCCATATCAAAATCCGCCAAAGCCAGTCTGTAATTCCGGATTTTCAGGTGGACCCTGCCACGAAAATGGTAAATCTCGACTCTTTTAGGACAAATTTCAATCGCCCTGGTGTAATCTTTGATGGCTTCTTCATTTTGACCACACCGAAAGTGGACGAAAGCGCGATTCAGGAATACACGCTCATCGGAAGGATTTTTCTCAAGCACCTTATTATAGGCGTCAAGAGCTTCCTGAAAACGTCCCTGCATTTCAAAAGCATTCCCACAATTTCCCAAGGCCTGAGCATGGCCCGGATCAAGCCGGAGAGCTGCCTGAAAATCCTGGAGAGCTTCATCGATTTTCTTCAATTTCACATAAGAAACCCCTCGGGCAACGTAACAATCAGCATCTTCAGGAGAAAGCGCAATGGCCTGAGTGTAGTCGTTGAGCGATTCGGGGATTTTTTCCATGGCCTGGAACAAATTGCCGCGATTGAAATAAGAATAATAATATAAAGGGTCGTATTCAATGGCCTTGGTGAACGCCTCGACCGCTTTTTCTGTGGCTTCGAGCTTTTTTAAGGTACAGCCGCTGTTAAAATGGAGAATCGGGTCATTGGGCGCCAATGTGACAGCCGACACATAGTCACTAATGGCCGCATCAAATTTCTCCATGGCAAAGTAGGCATTTGCCCGCCAGAAAAAGGCCTCGACCGTTTCTTTTTCGCGAAGGCTTTCGGTCGAAAGGGATACAATCACGTCGAACCTCTTTTCATCAAAGAGATTGGTCAGATCGTTCTCTATTGGGAAGATGGTCGAGATGGAACGTTTTTTCATCGTCTGTATCGATTATTCCGGCCAAAAATCAATCAAAATATTTTACAATTTTAAGTCATAAAAACGGATGGACTCACAGAGTCAAAAGCGAAAAACAGAAATATCAATGGTGGAGATTCAAATTTTATCCGTGTAACTGGAAAAATCCGTTTTCTTTGGTAAAATACTGTTGCTTGCATCATGAAGCTTCATTTTGAGACTGCCGTTTCCCGAAAAACCCAACGTCATTTTTCAGTGGTTTATTGTAAACATTACAGCTATAAATGTATATATCGCCTATTTTATGAAGATTACTAATGCTGGCGACATATCCTAATCAAATTGTCTCTATCCGTCAATCACCCCTTTATGTTTACTTGCATTTTTTTGTGCGTTTATCTTTTGTAACAATTTCCATTGAATTTTGCCGAGGTTTCTATGGTGTCACAAAGCGAGGATTGGGGAAGTGTTCCCCGACAGTGGACAAGGAAGCATCTTTTGGGGTTGGAGGAACTGACCGCGGAAGAAATCAACATTTTTCTCGACCAAGCGGAACGTTTTCGTGCAATTATCACCCAGGGAGACCGAAAAATCAATCTTTTGGCAGGAAAAACCTGTGTCAATCTGTTTTTTGAGAACTCGACGCGAACCCGGGTCAGTTTTGGGCTTGCCGCAAGGCGTATCGGGGCGGATGTCGTGGATTTTGCCGCGGCCACAAGCAGCCTGAACAAAGGGGAAACCATCATCGATACGGCCAAAAACCTGGAGGCGATGCAAATTGATGCCGTCATTATCCGGCACGGATGTCCCGGGACGCCGCACCTCCTTGCCGACAATCTTCATTGTTCCGTCCTGAACGCGGGGGACGGTCCCCATGAGCATCCGACCCAGGGGTTGCTTGATATTCTGACAATCAGGCAGCGGCTTGGCTCGCTTCAAGGGCTTACCGTGGCACTGGTCGGCGACATCGCACACAGCCGTGTCGCGAGGTCCAACATCTGGGGACTGAAAAAACTCGGCGCAAATGTCATCGTTTGCGGGCCTTCGACGCTTGTTTCTCCCCACTGGGAAGAGCTTGGCGTGGAATACAGCCATCATCTTGACGACATCCTTGATCGGGTCGACGTCTTGAATCTTTTACGAATCCAGTTTGAACGTCAGGTCGTTCGTCCGTTTCCTTCGATTACCGAGTATGCCCATCTTTATGGAATGAACGGCGCCCGAATGAAAAAAACCAAAAACAATGTCCTGATTCTTGCCCCCGGTCCGATCAATCGCGGCGTCGAAGTCACCCCGGATGTTGCCGACGGAGACCATTCCGCGATTCTCGATCAGGTGACAAACGGAGTGGCCGTCCGCATGGCCGCCCTCTGGCTTTTGCTCGGTCGGAAATAGAAGCGCAAAGTGCAAAGATATTTTTCACTTTGCGCTCTGCGCTTATAAAGTCTATTCCTCCAAAATCATGTCCAGTCCGGCAATGACTCCATCCAGGTCGACAAAGCCGATGCTGCGGATTTTGAGGCCGCAAAGCGTGTACTCGCTTTCCCAGCGTGTGCCGAATGCCTGTTGCTGCAAATTCAAGCGCGCCTCATAAATCCGGGTTTGTTCTTCTGGGTCGTCGATGAGTTCAACGTACTCTTGAAGCGTGCATGGTGAGTGTGAGTCTTTGGTGCCGAAAACCTGACACCAAATATCCGAGAGACCAATTTCGCCACCTCTTTGTTCCCAAGGTCCGATGCGGCCCATTTGGAAGGTCAGCCAGTGAAATCGCGGGGCTTCTTCGAGATCATTAACGTCTCGGATGAAATTCGTCAAAATCTGATTATTGGAGGACGCCATGTCGAGCAGACGGTCGATGAGACGTGGGTTGTCGGAATAGTTGGTCATGTGTGCTTCCTTTCGTATCGTAAAGAAGTAAAAATAGGTAAAAGGATGAACACAAGCGGCAAGAACTAAATAGAGGCGGGGCCTCCATCGTTACTTCAAGCCCCGTTCGGGCCCTATAGACCAACTTCAGCCCGCGCCCTTTTCAGGGCGCCGGACGTGAAGCTACGTCTACATTAATATGAACGGTATTTGAAGTAAGTAGCCTTACGCTCGCGCGTGAACAAATTGTATATTTATCTGATCGTTAAATAATCATAGAGTTATCAATAGTCCTCCAAATTAAAAATGAGGAATTGCGAGTCAGGAATGAGGGATTGTAAGTTGGGAATGGGGAATTAAAAACAATTCCACATTCCCCATTATTTACGTTTATTGTATTATTTTTTGGCACAATTTTCAAGATGGGTTATTCCATACCGAAACCGGTAAGGTTGGTCAATTTGGAAAGTTGTGAAACATTGCACCCTATAGGATGACAGCGCAATGAGCTATTCATTTTTTTATACGAACCATACGAAACAACGAACATTTTAAAATAGGAAACATTTCTGATTTTTTGATTATTTATGCAAACTGTTCGTATGTTTCGTCTTTTCGTTGTTTCGTATTAAAAAACAAAAAACAAATTATGCTGAAGAACCAGGCGACGGCCCAATAAACCACAAAAACCAAGGAAATTTTCCGACAGATCCAAAAATTTGACAGAATGGTGCGCCACTGATTGAATTTTATGAACAATTGGGGTAAAATATTACTGAAATGGTAGCCAAAATTCCTTTATTTTCGTAAGCGATTTGGGCTATTTTCCATATAAAATATAAAAACAATAGAAAAGTTTTGATATTTATGTCGCGTTATCAACTATTTATGCTGTCGTGCCTGTTCATGGGAACCTTTTCTTTGTTTTTCTCTGCCGTGATTGCTCAAGATGACCTCTCACGTGAAATCGAAATGGAGCTTCAAGCGACAGCAACGCCGACACCGTCCGCGGCAACATTGCCCCTCCCGCAAGATTTTCCGGCGCCCAACAACAGTGAAATTGTCGCCCCGGAACAAAAGATTTACCTGATCTGGTTGATTGAGTCGCTGGGTTGGTTTTTTACTCCTGCCTTCCTCGTGATGTCGATAACGATGGTCGCATTGGTTGTGATGAATTTTTTGGCATTTCGACAGATGAATTTCGCGCCGAAGGATTTTGTCGGGCAATTCGGAGAATACCTCGACAACAAGCAGTTCCAGGAAGCCTATGAGTATGCCCGATCCAGTGAGTCGCTGCTTGGAAAAATCCTTGCAACGGGACTGGCCAAACTTTCCAGTGGTTTTGCCCAGGCGGAAGAGGCGATGCAGGCGGTCGGGGAAGAAGAAACCATGCGGCATGAGCACCGACTCGGCTATATTGCCCTGATTGGGAAGATCGCGCCGATGCTCGGTCTGTTCGGAACGGTTGTCGGGATGATCGACTCCTTCAGTACGATTGCCGCCAGTGCCGGTCAGCCGCCGGTGAACAAACTCGCCGAAGGAATCGCCACCGCTCTGTTCACGACGGAAGTTGGTCTGGCTATTGCGATTCCGGCGTTGATTATTTACGACATCTTGAAGAACCGCCTCACGGAAAATCTGCTCAACGTCAACATCGCAACGGAAAACCTGATGAACCGTTTTGCCGGAATGAATACAAAATGAGGCTTGGAAAAATTGCGATACGGGAACTGGAACTTGACATGACGCCGATGATCGACGTCGTGTTTCTGCTCATCACGTTTTTCATGTTCGTGTTTAATTTCGGCAAGGCGGACCAGAACGAACGGATTCATCTTCCTGCGAGTGAGCTTGCGAAAATTTCGGAACTTGCCGAGACGGATATCCTCACGCTTCAACTTTCCGCGGAAGAAACGATTCTCTTTGGAACGGAGGAGTTTTCCTTTGACAACCTCAAGGCGCTACTGGCACGAGAACTTCGGCTGTTTGAAATCATGGGGACCAATCGAAACAAAATCCTCGTCCTCATTCGTGCCGATGCCCGTGCGCAAACCGGCAAGCTCCAGGATATTATGGCCGAATGTCGGAGAGCCGGCCTCGAAAATTTCAAGCTCCCGGTCGTCATCGGCAGCGATACGAAAACACTTTAAAGAGCCGTTCAAAACCTATATGTTTTAACGCCATGAAAAAACGTTTGACCATTAACAATTCGAGTACCATTGATTTTGACATGACGCCGATGATCGACGTCGTGTTCCTGTTGATGATATTTTTCGTGCTGACGTTCAGAACAGTCTCTCAAGAGGGAACGTTTTCGGTCCGGATGCCACTTGCCGGAATCGCGGCACAATCGCTCAATATCGACGTACCGGCAGAACCGTTTCGAGTGCGACTTCATGCCGACAGCAGCGGCGACATTGCCGCCATCGTCATCGGCGATCGTCCTTTGGGAACGAGTTTCGAGACTCTTCGCGAGCAAGTGAAAAATTACGTCGCGACGCTTTCGTCAAAAGCCAGGGGCGAACTCGAAGCGGAATTAACCTGTGATTACAATCTGAAATACGAGTACACGGTCAAGGCCATGACAGCTGTTTCCGGTTATTTCGAAAACGGCCATGTCGTTCCGCTGATCGAAAAAATCAAATTCGTGGAAAGGTAAGAGAGGGAAGTGGTTAGTAGCTAGTGGCTAGAGGGAAAGGATTATTTTCTAGTCACTAGCTACTAGCCACTCATCACTAGCCACTTCCCCGAAACACTTTTCCATAGGTTTTCCAGCGATTGTGAATCCACCAATACTGTTCGGGGTGTTTGCGGATGCCTCCTTCCAGAAGTGACGTGAACCATTGGGTGATTTCCTTGACGTTGTTGATCTCCGGAGGGAAATTTCGCGGATCAAGAATTCCGGCAATCTCAACATCGAATTGGAGCGGCATGTCGTCACGACGGATGGAATAACAGACAACGATCGGAGCGTCATACTGGATGCTCAAAAGTGCCATGGCCTTGTATGTGGAGGCCGGATGTCCGAAAAAATCGACCCAGCAACCTTTGGGGCCTGCCGATTGATCGGCCAGAAACGTCATCGTGTCTTTACGCTCCAGAACCTCGATGATTTGGTCGTAACCTTCGTTTTTGGGGACCAGATATTGGCCGGAAGACTCGCGAAAACGTTTTATGAAGTCGTTCAGGTAAGGATTATCAAGCGTCCGAGCGACGGAATACGTGGGATAACCGAGAATTCCGAGAAAATAGCCGCCGGCTTCAAAATTGCCGAAATGTCCTGTCACGATGATCACCGGACGGTTGGAATGGAGAACCCGTCCGACCTTTTCCGCGCCGACGAGACGGATGTGGTCGCGCCAATTGGTCTGGTGAATCTTCCGCGAGGCATGGGCCACTTCAATCGCCATGAGAAGAAGATGTTCCCACATTTTATACGTCAGCCGGACGCGATTTTCATGGGAAAGGTCCGGAAAAGCAATGTCGAAATTCTTTTGCAAAGAGTTGCGGCGAATCGGTAACAAATAGGTGAGCATCCAGGCCAGTATTCCGGCAACAGAAACCGCCGTTTCCATCGAAAACGACTGCACAATACAAATGAGAAACCGGACAACAAGATAAACAAGATAATCGACGAAAGGTTTCATTGTTAATGTTAAAAAGGGGGAAGAGGTGAGAGAATAAACTTTCGGTTTACCTTTCACCTTTTCCCTTATGTTATGTGCTGTTATGTGCGTGCCGGGTTGGTCGATTTGGAAAGTTGTGAAGCATTGTACCAATAGGGCTTTAAAAATGTCTCCGACGGGCAACGTGCCGCTGGACCGCAGTATGTCCAGCTTCGGGGATTTCTAACCGGCTTGAGTATAATACAAATATCATGATTTTCCAAGTCGTGTTTGAGTCCTATTTGAGTCGTCTTTCGGAAAATTTGACCGGATTTCAATGTCGGCTCACTGTTGACGAGACGCGGGAACAAGGGATAATGAAAATTCGTCAAATTCTTTCTCCTTGACTTCATTTTTCCTTCATTTTTCATTCCGAAATCATGTCGAACAGCCCGAAAACAATGTTCCAGAAAATCTGGGACAACCATGTCGTTCACGCCGAACCAAGCGGTGACACGCTTCTTTACATCGACCTGCAACTCTGTCACGAAGTGACCAGTCCCCAAGCCTTTGAAGGGCTGCGACTGGCCGAACGCAAACTCCGACATCCGGGGCGCGTTGTCGGGGTTGCCGACCATGATGTCCCGACGACGGACCGTTCCCTGCCCATCGAAGACCCAATCGCCCGGCAACAGATTGAGACACTCCGCCAAAATGCCGAGGATTTCGGGTTCCGACTCTTTGACATTTATGACCCGGACCAGGGGGTGATTCACGTCGTCTGTCCTGAACAGGGGTACACAAAGCCCGGGATGACAATCGTTTGCGGCGACAGTCACACGGCAACCCATGGCGCGTTCGGGGCCTTGGCATTTGGCATCGGGACCAGTGAAGTGGAGCATGTCTTTGCAACGCAAACACTTCGGCAGAAAAAACCCAAGACGTTCCGGATCACGGTCAACGGCAAACTCCGTTCGGGCGTTTCCGCAAAGGACCTGATTCTGTACATTATCGGCAAACTGACGACCCAGGGGGGAGCAGGATACTGTATCGAATATGACGGTCCCGTGATTTCAGCGCTTTCCATGGAGGAACGGATGACCGTTTGTAATATGACCATTGAGGCTGGAGCCAGGAGCGGGATGATTGCCCCGGATGAAACGACATTTGCCTATCTCAAAGGGCGCCCTCATGTTCCAACTGGCGACGACTGGGACAAAGCGGTGGAATCCTGGAAAAACCTCGCGACCGACCCCGGGGCGGTTTTCGACCGGGAGATGGTTTTTGACGCAACGGAAATCGAACCGCAAGTGACCTGGGGAACAACCCCCGGTCAGGTGACGGGAATTAGCGGACATGTTCCCGATCCGGCGACGATTGCCGACCCCAACGAACGTAAAACGGTCGAAGCGGCTTTGGAATATATGGGTCTGAAGCCCGGCATGTCGATCACCGGCATTGAAATCGACCATGTTTTTATCGGTTCCTGCACCAACGGGCGGATCGAAGACTTCCGGGCAGCTGCCGCCGTTGTAAAATCGGCCCTTTCCCAAGGAAAAAAGGTTGCAAAAACCGTAACGGCAATCGTTGTACCGGGAAGTGGTCCGGTCAAACGTCAGGCCGAAGCCGAAGGACTTGCCGAAATCTTCCTTGAGGCCGGTTTTGAGTGGCGCGAACCGGGATGCAGTATGTGTCTGGCGATGAACCCGGACCGTCTGAATCCGGGTGACCGCTGTGCCGGAACAAGCAACAGGAACTTCGAGGGACGGATGGGGAAAGGCTCACGAACTCATTTGGTCTCCCCCGCAATGGCCGCTGTCGCCGCAATTGCCGGTCATTTTGTTGATGTCAGTCAGTTTTCTGAATAAATAGTCAATTTTCTGATAAATTGTTACGTTTTTGATAGATAATGGTATTTTTTTATGGAAAAATGAAAAACATTCTTATCCGTCAAGAGAGAAAATCGAAAAAAGAACGTAATTACAAGGTTTTTTTCATTCCTATTTCGCCCAACAATCCGGTTTATCCCAAAAAAAACGATTCTTCCAATGAATGAAGCCCAAAAAATCTTGTTAATTCAAGAGTTTTGGGTATTATTGTTGACACAGATAAAATGTGTTGGTTATACTATGACAACAGGACCGTTCTGTTGAAAATAATTCAGTTCGGTAAGATATACCGGAGCCGGTAGGGGCAGTTGCCTTCGGCCTCACGCAAACGCCTTGCGTTGCAAGGCTTTCCGTGTCCAGCTTCCGGGATTTCTAACCGGCTTAAGTATAAAAGTCCATGAAATACCTGCACCACGGACCTTGTTTTGCTCTCATGTTGTGGTAGGAGATAAACCTTTATGAATCTTGTCGGAAAAATTCTTGTTTGGGTGATCCTGGTGATGAGCCTTGTGTTTATGGCGTTCACCATAACGGTTTATGCAACACAACACAACTGGAAGGTCAAGTCGGATGCGCTTGACAGTCAACTCAAGGACGCTCAGACGAAAAATAACAGTCTTAAAAAGGAAAAAGACGAACTTTTGAAGCTGCACGCGCAATATATCGCAGACCGTCAGCAGGAAATTGCGAAACTTTCCGCTGAAAACGAACAGTACAAGGAGTCGCTGACACAACTCCAGGAGGACGCCGACCGCCTCAACAAAGACACGGCCGTCATGGTCACCACCCTGGAAGCTGTTCACGCCAATTTGAAGAAAGATCGTGATGAGATTGAATCATTACGGACGGCTCTTGATCAGTCCCGCACGGAACGGACGAATTTTAAGGAGGAAACCACCAAGGCGACGGACCTTGCCCAGACTTATGCCCTCAATTATGCAACCTTGATGGCAACCAACCGACAGTTGGCCAAAGACCTCGCGGATGCCCGTGAGGTGCTCAACATTCTTGGAGAATCACCGAATCCGGAACGTCATACAGGGATTCCGCCGGCCAATATCGTCGGACAGATCACCGAAGTCCGGGCTTCGGGAATGGTGGAAATCAGTCTCGGTTCGGACTCCGGACTTGAACGGGGGCATCGACTCCATGTCTATCATAATGACACGTATCTCGGTCAAATCGAAATCACCATGACACAACCTGACCGGGCAGCAGCGAAAATCCTTCCGGAATTCAGAACAGGAACCATTCAACGGGGCGACCACGTTGCTTCCAAGATTACAGCGAGGTAATCATCAATCATGGCCCGTCAACGTGCAACCAAAGCAAAACCGGTCAAGGCTCCCAAGGAGAAAAAACCTTCAACGCCGAAACCCAAGGCGGCAAAAGCGGCTCGTCCCCGCTCCGGTGCCGCGGTGCAGCCGCCGGTGGATGTCTACACGCTCATGCTTCTCTTTGCATTTTTGGCGATTCTTGCCGCTTGCGTTTTCCTCTATCTGGATTCCGAGTCCTATGGGACCAACAAGAGACCGACTTTCCTCATCAAGACAGGAAACGCCATGGCCAAAAGCACCATGACCGAAAGCAAATCGACCGGTGACCTGTTCAAAATGATTTCGGCGTGACTCCGGTAACAGCGATTCCATTGACAATGGGAAGATTCGTTTCCCCATGAAAATGACGGATCAAATGGGCTGCAAACAACTTCGGACTGTTGCGAAATGCATCCGCCGTACTGCCGGCCAGGTGAGGAACGATCGTGACATTGTCGAGCGACAAGAAAGGACTGTTCTTTGCAAGCGGCTCTTCATCGAAGACATCAAGGGCGGCTCCCATGATTTTTTTCGTTGCGAGGAGTTCCACCAGTGCCGCTTCGTCCACAAGTCCGCTTCGGGCCGTATTGACCAGAATCGCCGTCGGTTTCATCATTTCGAGATGTCGGCGGCTGACCAGGTGATGCGTCGCCTGACCGTATCTCGCATGAAGTGAAACGACATCCGATTCCTGCATCAGCGTTTCCAGATCGACCGGTTTGACCGAATCGTTTTTTTCCTGATAAAACGGGTCATACACGATGATTCTGGCCCCGAATGCGTTGAGAAATCTGGCGGCCAGTTGTCCGATGGCCCCGAAACCGATCAGTCCGACGGTTTTGTCGAGCAACTCGGGAATATCATTTTTATTCGGAACATCGCGAGTCCAAATCCCTTGTTTCAGTGCCGCGTGGGCTCGGGCAAGATTGCGGATTTCTGTGAGGATGAGTCCGACGGTGCATTCGGCCACTGCCCGGGCGTTGCGACCGGGGGTATTGAAAATGGCAATTTTTCGCTCCGTGGCATACCCGACGTCGATATTTTCGACACCGCCCCGCAACACGCCAAGAATTTTGAGGTTTTTGGCCGCTTCCAGAAATTTTCGCGAAATCGGCGGAAACTGGGTCACAAGAATTCCGTAGTTTTCCAGTCCGTCATAAAGCTCCGGCGGAAGCGGCACCGCGTCGGGGCCTCCTTGTTCGATTTTCAGGTTCGCTTCCTGCAACTCCTCAAGGGTCGGATGCTCCCAAGGCCGGACATCGACTTCGACGCCGAATTCCTTGAGTGGGGCAAGTCCCGTTTCCATGTATCGCCGGGGAATATAGTGGTCACTGATGGCCAAAAGTCTCATAAATAATGAAATCTCGAATATAAAAATGAAATTCGTCAACGATTCGTTGAAAAAGCGTTGAAAGCTGAAATATCCATTGAAAACGGATAAGAATCAGGCTATTTTAACAGAAAAACTCCTATTTGACCACCACTTTTATTTCTTCGCGGAGGTTTTTCGATCAGTTTTTTGGTGTTTTTCTTGACGACTTTTCTCGGCGAGTATTTTTATTGATATTTTCTCTTGAATACGGTGTAAGACTCGCAAAGAATATTGCGGTCCAGTGGCACGCTGGGCGATGCAACTGCAAGTTGCCCGTCGGAGACATTTTCAACGTCCTGGGGTGATAATGTTTCACAACTTTCCAAATCGACCAACCCGGAACGCACATAACAAAGGACGTTTAAAGAATGCCTCCCGGCGGGGCAACGTGCCGTTGCATCGCATACACGCTCCGCGGTTGGAACGTCGTCTGTTGGCCAGGTGACTGCCCTACCGGCTCCGGTCTATCGGTTTTGATCTGAAATACTCCAGCCATTCTCTCATGATGAGATCGCCGATTGTGGGCGACGGGATTTGAGCGTATTCCTCGATGGTTTTGCCCCAGTAGAAGCTGATCCAACCTTGCGTGATGGGCTTGGAGCCGTCGATGAATTGGTCCATCTCCTCAATACTGCATTTCAACGGGAACATCTCGGCAATGACCAGGGGTTTTCCGATGGCGTAAACCTTGAGTGCTCGAAGTGCCTTTTCGACTTCGTTTGTCTCCGGATAGAAATGCACGCTCACAAAATCCAGATTCTCGGCAACGACCGGATCATAGAACAACGGCTTGGCGTCCGGCCAAACCATTGCCCACGGAATGACCCCAACGGTGACCAAATGGCGCCGGTCTTCGGAACGAATTGCCGTGACGAGATGGTCGATCCATGCCTTTGCGATGACATGCGATGGGCGTCCGTTCGGTGTTCGCGTGATGTTTTGCACATAAAAGAAATCTTCAAGTCCCTCGGGTGTCAGCCAGTCGTCGGTTTGTTCGCCCGGCACCAAAGGTTCGTTCATCAGGTCATAGCAAAAGACAGCAGGACTTGAGGCACACACCCGTGCAACATGCTTCCAGAATGTCGCCTGTGCAGCCCAGCGACCTTCTTCGTCCAACGTGTCGTACCAGGCAGGAATGTTTGGTTTCTTGTAGCACGCCAGACCCGTGACATAGAGATACAATCCCCGCGATTGTGCCGCCTGAATCAATTTGGACAATTGTTCCAGGGCCTGTGCATTGGGTTGCGTTGGAGAATCCAGAAACCGACCGACTTGCAGATGAATACGAACGACATTCAACCCCAAGTCTCTCATTTCGTCAAAATCTTCGACAACAGTGTCCCATTCATCCGTCCAATAGTCGTCCATCAGCCGCATCTTCGTGTCACGATCGTAATTTGCGCCCCAGAACAACATGGGTTCGCCTGTTTCCTTTTTCACAAACTGCGTCTTGTCGGCACTGACCTCGATCCAATCCAGCGTTTGCTCCGCTTGTGAAACCAAGGAAAAACAGCCAACCAACAACAATGCGACACCACTCCAATAGGCCAATTTTCGTTGCAACTTACGTAACATGGATTTTCTCACGGAAGATGATTTTCAAAATTCTACTATCTCGGAATTTGGATAAATACGACGCAATGCTGTGATAATATCATCCTCTTCTGTTATAACATCAATATGAGAGCAATCTATTACCTTCAAAGTCAACCATGGCTCAGTTTCTTTCGAGTCGAAGGCATAAAATGTCCCGTCGATAATTTGTATTTTAGGTGTAACAATAGAATAAAATTCTCTGCCTTCAACATATTCATTATTGTCAGAAAAAGTATGTAATTGTTCGAATATTCCCGGCCAACCACAAGCTTCAACGTACTCCATTTTCCATAAAGAAGCTTTTCCGCGGTCCTTGAATACATCAAGGACTTTAGGGACTGCCACATCTGAGTTTTTGTTTTCTGCAATTAAATTAATAGATAAAAACATTTTTCTACCCTCAAATTGCTCACTCAAATAAGGGTTGCTGTAGAAAGGTCATGGAATCACGAGGAAACGAAAAGAAGTGTACAAAAAACAAGAGCCGTAACTCTTTGGAATTACGACTCTTTGCTAAAACGTTCGAGTGTTTGCAGGTTGTTTCAACACCCTTGAAAATGCCGAAAAGAGGACTCGAACCTCCACCGGGTATAATCCCGACTAGGACCTGAACCTAGCGCGTCTGCCAGTTCCGCCA
>Ga0123353_10001488_pt1 | contig 28687 bp, 25 predicted proteins | sample TergutLab28metaG_3_FD_92763 | JGI IMG/M metagenome (GOLD analysis project Ga0123353, IMG submission 92763) | Labiotermes labralis P3 segment gut microbial communities from Petit-Saut dam, French Guiana - Lab288 P3 | ecosystem: Host-associated > Arthropoda: Insects > Digestive system > Gut ...
GAAATCTGAAATAAATTCCAAAATCCCAACCCAGAAAACTCCAAACGCTCCGCTGTCCAAGTCACTTGGTTAGCGGAGCGTTTGGAGTTTGTCGTTTTCTGTTTTGGGATTTGTTTCGTATTTCGAGCTTCGGGTTCGGATTTGGCCGTTGTCACTGCATTCCCAGCCACTGAACGTTTTTTCCTTTTCCCTTCAGCAGCAGGTTCATGGCCTTCTGCTGACCGTCGGTGGTGAGGAGGATGTTGACGGCCAGGATGTTGTCGCCGTATGCCATCAGGCGCGTGAGTTGCACGTCGTCGGCCTGCGCGATGGGCAGCAGGACCTGTTTCAGCGCGTCCGCTTGTTCGGGCACGCCGTCACGAGCGATGACCGCTTCCATGCCGTCCGGGCCCGCGTCGCGAAGGTCGGCGATCATGGCGTTGACTTTCGCCGCCTGCGGCGAGTTCAGATCCAGTCTGCTCTGCTCATATTCGCCCGAGCAGGCGGCCAGGAATGCGGCGACAAGGATCATCACGAAGGCAACGGCGTTATTGTGCATAATGGGGCATGTTCCTTCCGACCCACCCCAGTTTGTGTTTGGGGATCATCATCACGCCGCCTTCCTGGCCGAAACGTTCCGCGTGTCCGTCGGCGCAGAGGGCCTGTGTCCGGTCGTTGTGTCGGAAATGTGTGGTGGCCCGCCAGCCGGGACTGTACGGGGCGAGATACGCGCTGTTTTGCAGGGGTTCGTTATCTGGCAGCCAGCACATTGCCGAGTCATTGAGCACGAACATCTTGGCGGGATCGGGAATGTCGTCGGGCCGCCGGGGAACGAATCCATAAGACGCCCCGCTGGCAGGAGCCGTGAGATAGGACGCGTTGTAGCCGTAATTCGTGGTCAGCGAGATGGCGCCGGTCTGAGGCACGAAGCTTCCCCACGGCAGATTGGGGCAGGCGAAGAGGTTCACATTGTTGGCCAGGTACGGCATGAATGGGCTGGCAGTGGGGTCGACGGTACCGTCGTCTCGCACGTCGCCGTAGAAATAGAATTCGGGATCGCCCTTTTGCGGCCCCGACTCCTTGAATTTCGGGCTGGCATACAGGAAGAATCTTCCGTCACCGTCGGCCTGGTAGGTGGCGACGCCTGTGGCGATGTTTCGCAGATTGGCCAGGCACTGGACGGCCTTGGCCTGCTCCTTGGCGCCTTGGAGGCTTGGCATGAGAATGCTCACCAGCAGGGCAATGATGGAGATCACCACCAGCAGTTCGATGAGCGTAAAGCCCCGCGTGTCTTGACAACTCGTTTTCATGTCGTATCGTTAAAAACGAGCGGGAGTCCGTGTAGGCATGGCAGTGCATTACACGGACCCCGCCCAACCAGGTTCTATGGGGTTATCGGGCCGCTCGCCTTTTGAGCAGGCCAAGGGCCGCCAGGGCCAGCAGGCTCATCGTGGTCGGTTCGGGCACCACCGGCGTCGAGGGCACCGCGTCGCCCAAAGCCCAGCCGCTGAAACCACCGTCGATCAATTTGACCGCGGAGACGCCCATGGTCGGCATGGACCAGTTTTCCCCGTCGCCCGTGGTATCAGCCGGGACGATGTTTTCGCCGAGGAAAGATCCCGTATCCCAATCCCATAGGTCTTCCGTGTACCCGCCGTGACCGCTGACCCAGAACATCGGCCAATCGGTGCCGTCGCTCTCCAGCACGTAGGTCGTCGTGCCGTCGAAGTAGGTGAACACATTCACGAAGATACCCCATGCGGACGGCGAATAATCCAGGGTCAGCCCGATATTGGCGTCGTGCAACGCCAGCAGCATCGTTTCACTCGTGGGGGCGCCGGTTTCCCACTGATACGCGAACGCGAACGATTTGACGCCGAAATCGATCACGCCGATGGCCTGTTTCGAGCCATCACCCACGGTGGCAGTGATATCCACCTGATCCACGGTATACGCAAACGCGGGGGTCATCAGTGCGGCGGCCAGCAGAGCGGCGGTCAGACGTTTCATAACGTTTCCTTTCCCTCAGACTTTACTAAACGGACACTTTTTGAACACAGGCCTTGCCATGTCGCACATGGCACGAAACGGACACTCCAACGGCAGCCGGGGGCGGCGGGGCGGAGGCCAATCGCGTGGCCTTCGCCGATCCGTCGCGCGGCGGTTGTTCGGTACAGGGCAGTCTGGGGAGGGGTGTTGCGAGGAGAGGCGCGCGTACGAGGGCGAGAAGTCCGCCAGGCCTGTCCTGCGGAATCTCCGACAGGGTTCCCGGCGGAATGTCCGTCAGGAGGGCCTTTACGCGAGCGGGCCAAGCAAAAACCCCGGTGCCTTCGCGTTGAAAGCACCGGGGTGAAAGGGCCTGTTGAAGAGGCACAACCACGTCCGGCCGCCAACGAATCGCGATTAGGCGTACCAGGCTGCTGTGCAGGCAGGTCTTCTGGCTTCCGGCTGACGTGACAGGGCGCTTCGCAATCGCACAACCACAAGTGAGCCGTGCGATCACAAACAAACCCAATCCCATCGGTTCCGCCGCACCTTCCCATTCCGTTATGGAACAGTGGATTCGCGGCGGACTCGAACGCCGGTTACAGCGGCGCGTCCGCGGCCGATTTTCACGGCCTTCCCTTGTCCCGCGACACATCCACGGGCACTCCTGCAACACGCGGTACACTATCGGTAGTGCCGGTCTTTGTCAAGAACGAAATGGCCGTTTGGGAAATCTTTTTTGCGTCACGTTCAACGTGACGCGGGCGTCTCGCCCGCGTGTGGCGAGGGCATCTTGCCCTCGCGGATCGTTCAACATGGCTGTCGCGGTGAAAAAATCAAGGCGTTATATCCGGCGAACGCGGGCGGGACGTCCGCGAGACACGCGGGCAAGATGCCCGCGTCACGTTACATCGTTTGTCCTGCTATACGTCATGCCGCCCATGCTGATTTTTTCTTCAGCATCTCCATGAGGACAGTGACATGCGTGCGGGCGAGGTCCTTCGTTGCCGTCAGCAGGGTGACGGTTTGTTTGTCCTTGATCGTTTCGGCGAACGCGTCCAGGGCCTCGTTGTGCAGGAGTTCGGCGCGGTACTCTTTCGCGAACACCGGCCAGGAGTCGTGCCCGCTGTGGAGGTCCTCGCGAAGTTCGGTGCTGGGCGTGATCTCTTTGGCCCACAGGTCGATGTGGGCATGGGCCTTGCGAATCCCGCGAGGCCAAAGGCGGTCCACCAGCACACGAAACCCATCCTCAGGCCCGGCAGGGTCGTAGATGCGTTTGATGCGAATGGTCGGCGGTGCGTGTGGCATGGCTTGTCCCCCTTGTTCATGGTATGCGGAAAAAACGGTCATGTGGACTTGATTTTCGAGGGTTTGTGGCCGATAATGTCTGTAGAAGCCGATTGAAGACGACGCCTTCGCCAGAGGCACTGAACATCCATGAATTTGGAGCGTTTCGGACGTTAGTACAGGGGCTGGCGAATGGGCCTATTCAGTCGGCTTTGTTTTATATTTCCACATCGTTTTGAAGGCCAAAACTTGCTTTTTTCTTCGGAATTCCTCGATAACCACGATGTGACCATTCACTCGCTTCTGGTATCGAATCAGGTCCAGCCCCTGATCTGTTTTTCCTGATAGACCTATCTTGTCAGCCGTTCGGACGTATTCGCGAATCGTTTCAAAGTCCTTTCTGGTGATCGGCTCCTGGCCTTCGCGATGTTCTCCCCGCTCGTCGTGGCCCCACATCGCATGGCGAATTTCCTGCTCGTTGATGAGGCGAACGGCACCACGCGTATCAATGCCGGTGGCGTCCTGAATTCGACGGGCCTCCTCGTTGTCGACTTCGCCATAGTAAAAATACGCTGTCCCTTTCGCGCCGTTTTTTGTGGCGATATCGAAAAATTCGCCGAGGTTTGTCGGATTTTCGGGGTGATTGTTGCCGCCACCGAAGTGGCCTTCGCACTCTTGACTCATCGTTCGTTACTTTCCCTCCGCCGGACCGGTCGTCGCGCGTCGCGCCGCGGCGGCCTCTCGTCTGGCCTTTTCCTTCGCGGCGGATTCGGCCATCCTGACCTGCGTGTCCCAGTCCCTGTCGATCGAATCCTTGAAGTACGGAAACAGTTCCTTCAGATCGTCCCGAATGATTTTGGCTTCGTCGGGCTTGTCCTGCATCATCAGGAGGACCCGGATGATTGACTGCTGGGCGTTGATGTACTGGCGGACCATGTCTTCGCGTTTGAAGGCGGCTGTGCCCCGTTTCATTTGTTCCTCCCTCGACAGATAAGGGTATCGGCTCTCGATGTTGCGGTGATCGAAGGGCTCGTCGTAGGGCAGGTCGTCGGGCATGGGGATTTTTCGCAGCCATTCGATGGCCGCGTCGGCGTCTTTGTCCCTGCCCTGGATGTATGTCAATCCAATCGCCAAGGCCGCCTTGGGCCCGTAGGGGGTACGTTCGTACATGAACGCGACGTCCTTCCTCATCTCCAGGGCTTTGTCCCATTGCCCGATGTGTTGATAGAACCCCGCCATTTGCAGGGCGGTGTAGGCGGCTTTTTCCGTGCCGGGGAACCGGTCCAGCACCGCCTGATACATGGCCCGAACTTTCTCGGCCTCCCTGGCGTGGTCGGAGTCCGGTTCGGGGGTTCCAGGACGGAAGCGTTGCGTGAAGGCGGCATTCGCGAGGTCGGCGTCGCCGGACATTCGGATCGAGGCCGAGTGGTCCTCGTCCGACAACTTTTGATATTCCGCCCACGGCTGTTTTGTCGGTTTAGCCGGCTGGGAGTCCTGCGCCACGGCCGGCCAGGCCGTTGCCAGCACAACAACAACGCAAATCCACCACCGCGCGAATGCTCCGACTGTCGTGTTCATACGCAAACCCCTTTCCGATTGGCATTTTATTTTCACGAGGTGACGGAAGCAAGGCGGGATGCGGGATAAAAATGGTCATTCGGGCTTGATTTTCATGATTTTGTTGCCGATAATTTCTATAGAGGCCGGTTGGTGCGGCGGCCTTCCGCCAGAGCATGGAACATTCATGTCTCAGCGCATGAAGACGTTTCGGACGTTGGTTCAAGGGCTGGCGGAGGAAAGCCGACTCAGCCGGCTTCGTATTTCCACATGGTCCTGAAGTCCAAAACTTTGTTCTTCTTCCTGCATTCCTCCAATACGACGACATGACCGTTTACTCGTTTCTGGTAACGAATAATGTTCAGGCCCTGTCGTGATTTTCCTTCCAGGCTGATATGGTCGGCTGTTCGGATGTATTCTGGGATGTTTTCGATGTCTTCTTTGGTGATAGGCACTTGCCCTTCACGATGTTCTCCGTGCTCGCCGTGTCCAGCCATGGTATGACGAACGTACTACTCATTGATGAAGCGGAAAGCCCCGCTTACATCAAGTCCCGTGTCATTTTTTATCCGTTGGGCTTCGTCATCGCCGACGCGGCCATACCCGAAATACGTTGTTCCGTTTGCCCCGGACTTTGTGGCCATGTCGAAAAAATCACCGATGGTTTTTGGACGATCGGGGCCATCGTCATTTGCGGTGTAGATTGTTTTGTTACTCATTTCACCACCAGATTCACCAGCCTTCCGGGGATGACGATTCGTTTGACGAGGGTTTTGTCGGCCATCGCGGCGGCGATGGTGGGGTCGGTCAGGGCGGCGTCGAGTACCTGGACTTCGCTGGCGGTGGCGGGGACCTGGATGCGGGCGCGGATTTTTCCGTTGATTTGCACAGGAATTTCGATGGAATCGTCGTGCGTCATGGCTTCGTCGAACATCGGCCAGGGTTCGTGGGCGAGGCTTTTTGTGCCGCCTTCGTTGGCGGTGCGTTGCCAGAGTTCCTCGGCGATGTGCGGCGCGAACGGCGCGAGCACCAGCAGGAACCGCCGGACCTGCCCGCGGCCGATGCGGCCGATTTTGTACGCATGGTTCACGAACGACATCATGGCGGCGATGGGCGTGTTAAATTTCATCGCCAGCACCTCCTCGCCGACCATCCGAATCAGCCGATGCAGTACCTTTTCCAACTCGGCTTCGTCGGCGTCGGCCAGAATGGGCGGGTGATCTTCGTTGCCGACGACCATCCGCCAGACGCGTTGGAGGAAGCGGTGCACGCCCGGCACGTCGCGGGTGTTCCACGGCTTGGACGCCTCCAGCGGGCCCATGAACATCTCGTACAGGCGGAAGGTGTCGGCGCCGTATTGGCCGATCACGTCGTCGGGATTGACGACATTCTTGAGGCCCTTGGACATTTTTTCGATACTCTCGACGAGCGTTTCGCCGGTCTCCATGTGGCGGGGCTTGTCGCCGGAAGTATCCACCTTGACGTTCGGTACGGCGATGCCGCGACTATCGCGGTACGTAAAGCCTGTGATCATGCCCTGGTTGAACAGTTTGCCGAACGGCTCGGGCGTGGACACATGGCCGAGGTCGAAGAGCACCTTGTGCCAGAACCGCGAATACAGCAGGTGCAGCACGGCGTGCTCGGCGCCGCCGACGTACAGGTCCACGCCCAGGGGCGACTGCTGGCCCTTGCGCTCGGACCGCATCCAGTATTGTTCGATTTTCGGATTGACGAAGGCCAGGCTGTTGCGCGGGTCGAGGTATCGCAGGTAGTACCAGCAACTGCCTGCCCACTGGGGCATGGTGTTGAGTTCGCGTTTTGCGGGCCCGCCGCAACGGGGGCAGGCGGTGGTTGCCCACGCGTCGGCCTTGCCGAGCGGGGGCTGCGGCAGGGCGTCGGGATCGTCGCTGGCGACGGGCGAGAAGTCGTCCATATCCGGCAGTTCCAGCGGCAGGGCGGATTCGGGCAGGTCGACCACGCCGCACGTCGGGCAGTGGATGATGGGGAACGGCTCGCCCCAGTAGCGCTGGCGGGAGAAGAGCCAGTCGCGGAGTTTGTAGTTGACGGCTTGGCGACACAGCCCCATGGCCGCGAAGTTGGCGGTGATTTTCGTTTTGAATTCCGCGGTCGGCAGTCCGGTGTACATGCCGCTGTTGACGGCGGTACCGTCGCCGGTGAAGCCGCGCCAGTCCTCGTCGGCCGGCGGGGCGACGACCTGCGTGATCGGCAGGTTGAATTTCGTCGCGAATTCGAAGTCGCGCGTGTCGTGGGCGGGCACGGCCATGATCGCGCCAGTGCCGTAGCCCATCATCACGTAGTCGGCCACCCAGATGGGGATGGGCTTGTGTTCGGCGGGGTTGATGGCGTACGCGCCGGTGAAGACGCCGGTTTTGTCCTTGGCGTCGGCGGTGCGTTCCAGGTCGCTTTTGTTGAGGGCCTGCTGCACGTACGCGTCGACGGCGGCTTTCTGTTCGGGCGTGGTGATCGCCGCCACCAGCGGGTGTTCCGGCGCGAGCACCATGTAGGTCGCGCCATACAGCGTGTCCGGTCGCGTCGTGAAGACACGGATGACGCCCTCTTCCTCCACGCCGGGAAAGCCGCTCTCCTGGCGGTCGGAGAACCACTCGCCTTCGGCAGTGTCGTCGCCGGGGCAGGCCACGAAGAAGTCGATCTCCGCGCCGAGGGATTTTCCGATCCAGTTTCGCTGCATGATTTTGATCGGCTCGGGCCAGTCGACCAGGTCCAGGTCCGTCAGCAACCGTTCGGCGTAGGCGGTGATGCGGAGCATCCACTGTTTCAGCGCGCGGCGGTAGACGGGATAATTGCCGCGTTCGGAGCGGCCTTCGTTGGTGACCTCCTCGTTGGCGAGCACCGTGCCGAGTTTGGGGCACCAGTTGACGGGCACTTCGGCGATATAGGCCAGCCGCTGGGCGTCGAGAATGGCGGCCTGTTCGTCGGGCGACAACTCGTGCCACTTCATTTGGCCGGGGTCGGCGAAATTGAGGTTCAGCAGCGGGGTGCGGTTGCCCAGTTCCGGCCAAACGAGGCTGCCGTCGATGTCCACGACCAGTTTTCCGCTCTCGAGCCGCTGCCGCAGTTCGCGGATGGGCTTGGCCTTGCCGTCGACGGGGTCCAGCCAACTGTTGTAAATTTGCAGGAAAATCCACTGCGTCCAGCGGTAGTACTCGACATCGGTGGTGGCGACGCGGCGGGACCAGTCGTAGCTGAAGCCGAACATCTTGATCTGCCGCTCGATGTTGGCGATGTTCTTGGCCGTCGTCTCGCGCGGATGCACGCCGTGCTCCACGGCATACTGTTCGGCGGGCAGGCCGAAACTGTCGTATCCCATCGGATGCAGCACGTTGTAGCCCTTCATGCGGGCGAAGCGGCTGATGATGTCGGTGGCCGTGTAGCCCTCGGGATGCCCCACGTGCAGTCCCGCGCCGCTGGGGTAAGGGAACATGTCCAGCACGTAGAGTTTAGGCTTGTGTTCAAACCCGGCCTCGCCCGGATTGGGCTGACGAAACGTGTTGTTGGCGTGCCAGTGTTCCTGCCATTTTTTCTCGATCGCGGAAAAGTCGTAGCCGGCCATGGTTGTTGTCCTTTTTCGTTTTGTATCGTTTCCAAAAAAAAGCCCCGCAGTCCTTGTTGAACCGCGGGGCACTGGTTGAGTGCATCAACGCGATTCGTCAGCGCAGCAACACGCCAAGCCCTAGAGCCAACGCCATGTTGTTGAACGAACGAATCATACCGTCACTATATCGGTCGTCGGGGGCAATGCAAATGAAAATTCTCTTTCGGAAATCGTTGGGGGTGTGGTGGAATTTTCTGGTATGAAAGGAGTCGCTGGTTTTTCGTGGGAAACAACCGGTCGGCCTCCCCGGTCTCGCGCAGAGACGCCGGCCCACAGCCCCAACGGGGCGCCCTGGGTACAAAGGTTTTCGCTTCCTCATCGTGCCTGACGCCACTGGCCGAGGTCGCGCACGCGGGCCTGTACGGCTTCGAACGGCGCGAACAGGGAATGTGCGAGCCGTTCGAAGCCGCCTTCGCACGACGGTGTGCCCTCGGCCAGTGGCGTCAGGCACGATGAAAGAATTCCGCAAACGTTCTCGCACCCAGGGTTCGCGGCGTACCGCTCACCCTGGGCTACCCAAGACGCCCCGTTGGGGCTGCGCGTCGACTCTTCCATGCGAGACCGGGGAGGTTAATCGGTTGTTTCCCGCGTAAAACCAACGATTCCTCTCGTGTAAAAACAACCACATCCCTTCGAACTCGCGGCGGGATTTTACCGTCGAGCAATTGTCTGGCGCATTTCGGCCTGCGGGCGTCTATACTCGTGGGTATGAATGATGAGGAATTTTTTCGTTATTTTGATGCGTTGTCCTCTGGGGAGATGGCGTGGCTGATTGCGTTGTGCGGGCTGGTTGTTTTGGTGTACGGCTACACGGCCTGGATGTTGTTGTCCGGCGCGGTTGGATGGTTTCGCCGGCGCGGTCGGCCTGCGCGGGCGAAGGCGGCGGGGCGGCGGCCAATGGTCTGGCTGGTGCTTCGGGGCACGACGTTGACGCTGGCGGCGGCGGGGGCGGTGTGCATTGTCAACGCGTGGTTCATCGAGCCCTACTGGGCGGAGGTGACGCATTTCGAGATTCGTTCCGACAAACTTCCCGCCAACGACAGGCCTGTGCGTATCGTGCATATTTCCGACACGCATTGCGACGGCGACCGCGCCCGGCTGGAGAATGAACTGCCGGGCATCATCCGCCAGACGGCGCCTGACCTGATCGTCTGGACCGGCGACGCCGCTAACGATCCGTCGGGGCATGAACGGTTCCGCGGCCTGATGAGACAACTCTCCGCGATTGCGCCGACCTACGCCGTTCGCGGAAACTGGGATTCCGGCTCCCCGGAATTGTTCTCTGGAACCGGCGTGATTGTGGTGGGCGAAATCGACGGCAGGCCTTTCGACGTGGAGATTCGTGGCGCGCGGCTTTGCATTGCCGGCGGGGCGTGGAATCAGTGGCGGTACACGATCCAGTCGCTTCAATTGGCCGACCCGACGCGGTACATCGTTTTTCTGAATCACCTCCCCGACGCCATTCTCTGGGTGGACAAAGCCGTTGTCCGGGAGAAAGATCCCGCGCACAAGCCCGACATGTTCCTTGCCGGCCACACGCATGGCGGCCAGGTGAGGCTGCCGTTTTTCGGCGCGGTCGTGACGCGGCAAAAGACGGGCAGGCTCTTCGAAAACGGCATGGTGGAGTACAACGGCACGATGGTGCACGTCAGCCGGGGAATCGGCATGAACGGCAACGGGCCACGGGTGCGATTCCTCTGCCGCCCCGAGGTGGCGGTGATTGACCTGTATTCTTCAAAGGGCGATGGTGAAATCGTGCCGTCCGGTTCGAGGGAAGCGAGCCACTAGCCAACAGCCAACAGGGCTTGCGAAGCGCGACGGTAAAATCGAACCACGCTGTGGCGAGAGAGATCTCGATGCTTCGCAGACTCGAGGATCGGCAGGAACGTCCTGGTCTACCGATTATCGAGTCAGCGGAGCATCGGGACCTCTCTCTCGAATGGGATGGTCACGTTTACCTGCACGCACCGCAAACCCTGTTGGCTAATGGCTTGTGGCTAGTGGCTGCTGTTGCCGCTCGCCTTCGCCGCGATGTCCTTTCGGTAGTACGCGCCATTCCATCGGATGCGCTCGCAGGCTTCGTAGGCGCGTTTCTGGGCGGCGGCGATGGTGTCGCCCAGGGCGGTCACGCCGAGCACTCTGCCGCCGCTGTTGACCAATCTGCCTCCCGAGAGGCTCGTGCCGGCATGGAACACTTTCACGTCCTCCATCGCGTCGGCCTGGTCGATGCCCGTGATCTCGAACCCCTTCTCGTACGCGCCCGGATAGCCGCCGCTGGACATCACCACGCAGACGGCGGGGCGGGGATCCCACTGAAGCTCCACCTCGCCAAGCCGGTGCTCGACCACCGCCAGCATGAGTTCCACGAGGTCGCTCTTGAGTCGCATCATGAGCGGCTGGCACTCGGGGTCGCCGAAGCGGCAGTTGAATTCGATGACTTTCGGCCCGGCGGGCGTGAACATCAAGCCGGTGTAGAGCACGCCCTCGTATCGGCCGAAGTCGCGGCGCATGGCGTCGACGATGGGCACGAGGATTTCGCGTTGGATGCGGTCCATCATGCGGTCGTTGATGAGGGGCACGGGGCTGTACGCGCCCATGCCGCCGGTGTTGGGGCCTGTGTCGCCGTCGCCGATGGGCTTGTGGTCCTGAAGCGGCTCCATGACGTAAATACTTTTGCCGTCCACCAGGGCCAGGACGGTGGCTTCGGGGCCGGTGAGCATTTCTTCGATGACGACGGTTTTTCCCGCCTCGCCGAAGAGGCCTTGTTCGAGCATTTCTTCGAGCGGTTTGACGGCCTGGTAGGGCTCGGGGCAGACGACGACGCCCTTGCCCTTGGCCAGGCCTGCCGCTTTGACGGCGACGCCGTGTTCGCGGGAGAGCACGTATTCCTTGGCAGCGTGGAGGTCGGTGAAGATGCGGGCCTCGGCCGTCGGGATGGCGGCGGCCCGCATGAGATTTTTCGCGTAGGCCTTGTCGCCCTCGATGCGGGCGCCCTCCGCCGACGGACCGAAACATTGAATGCCCGCCTCGCGCACCGCGTCGGCCAAGCCGTTGGCGAGCGGCTCCTCGGGGCCGACGACTACCAACTCCACGCCGTTTTCCCTGGCGAATTTCACCAGGCCCGCCGTGTCGCTGTCGGCAATGTGCACGCATTGGGCGTACTGTGCGATGCCCGGATTTCCCGGCGCGCAATATAACACGTCGCACAAGGGACTTTGCGACAACTTCCACGCCAACGCATGCTCACGCCCGCCGCCGCCGACCAACAAAATTTTCATGGAATCGTTCCTTTGTCCGTTATCGTTGAGCCGGTAGTGTAACGAGCCAACGGCCAGTAGCCAATAGCCAATAGGGCAGATCAAAATCCGAAAATTCCTCTTGTCAGTCCGACAATCGATGACATAATGGCTGTGTTGTACCCATAGAAAATCGCTCATGAAAAGGAAGGAAGCAAACGAATGTCAGCAATGTCACGCGCGGCCAAAACAGGTGGCCCGTTCGCCCTGGCGATCTTCCTGGCTATCTCTGTAAGCACGGCCACCGTAGCGGCAATCCACACCGTCGGACCGGGGGAGACTTACGCAACCCTCAATGCCCTTCGCCTGGCCGGTGTTCTCCAAAATGGAGATACCATCGTCCTCAACGGAGACGACAGCTCATTGACGGCGGCGTTTACCGCCAATCTCACCTTTACAGGCTCGGGAATAATCTCTCCCGCTAGCAGCAATGTCAGACTTTCTACCGGCGCGGTTACGTTTGCCGCCGATCCCTCCGATCCCGCCGCCCCCTTGGTGTTTAGCGGTTTTAAACCCTCTTCTGGCAATGCTGGGGTGGCTGTCACCACGGGGAATATAACCTTCTCCGGCGGAAAAAACACATTCTCCGGCAATTCGTCAGCGAGCTGGGGCGGGGTGTTTTATAATCAAAGTGGCACCAATGTCACCCTCTCCGGCGGGACAAACACCTTCTCCAACAATACGGCTGGCAATAACGGTGGAGCGATTCACACCGGTTATACCGTCATCACCGGTGGAGAAAACACCTTCTCCGGCAACACGTCTGCCGCCCAGGGTGGGGCGATTTACAGTTGGAATGGCACGACCATCAGCAATGGAACAAATTTGTTCTCCGGCAATATGGCCTCCGACGGCGGGGCGATTCACAGCGGCAATGGCGGCGGGACCGCTACGACCGTCATCACCGGTGGAGAAAACACCTTCATCGGCAATAAGGCCAGGGGTCTCGGCGGAGCGATCTACGCACAACACAACGCCACACTGCGGGCTGCCGCTGACAAAGGCGATTTTACGTTCCGAGGCAACCGAGATGGAGTCGATGCTGCCGGCAACGGAGGAAAAGCAAACGCCATGCACTTCAATGGCGGCACACTGACGCTCGCTGCCGAAGGAACCCAAAGCATTACCTTCTACGATCCCATTACGATGACGAATACAAGCCGCACGATCCACATCAACAATCAAGCAACGGACACCGGCAGCATTGTCTTTGACGGTTCGGATTATACCCGCCCGGAAGACAAGCTCAGTGCGGTGTACGGCAGCACCACCGTCGGTTACGGTGAACTGGCGTTGAAGGGAAGTGTTGTTTTTGGCGGCGCAGCCAATGTCGGCAGTTTCACGCTCAATGCCTCGGCGACGCTTTCTTCTGATGAGGCCACGAACCGGATTCGGGCAAACACGATGACGCTGAATGGTTCGGTGGATGTTGCCAACGGCGGTACGCTTGAACTTGCGGCGAATAGTGGTGTTACATTCAACGGCACGCTGAATGTCGGTCTCGGCACGGAGTCGTTCGGCTGCCTGGACGTTTCGGGTGATTTGACCTTCGGCAACGGGGCGAAATTGAGTCTGTACTGGGACGACAGTTTTGCCGGTCTGTACGACGGCTGGATGAACACGTACGATATGTCCGATCTGTTCGCAGCGAGTACGATCACGGGCGGTTTTTCGGACTATGACTTCATTGCGAAGGACGGTTTCACGGCGACATGGGACGGCGCCGTGTTGACGCTTTCGTACGTTCCGGAACCGACTACGCTTGCCGTGCTGGGACTCGGTTGGGCGGGACTGGGTTTGGCTCGGCGACGACGGAGATAGGGAAAAGCAAAGAGAAAAGCGAAGAGTCCGGGGACTGCGCTCCAGTCCCCGGCTCTTTTTTATTCCGCGAAAAGATACCCCTTGGCCATGCCACGGCACGACGTCCACCGCACCGAATTTATTCCTGTAAACGTGACGTGCGCCCCTGTCCTATTGTCTGTTTCCTGCTGGCTGTTGGCTTTGTTTTTTCCGTGCCCGTCGCCAGCGCATCGCCAGCAGCGACACGCCGGTTCCCAGTGTGAGCAGTGTGATCGGTTCGGGTACCGCCGGCGCCGTCCCCGTCCCTCCGGGGAAGACGTTGGTCAGAATCATCGCGAGGTCCTGATAGTCGTAATCCGTTCGTGAGTCCCGGGCCCACATGTCTTCCCAGCCCATGAGGTAGGCCGACTGGATCACGCCGTTGCCGTAACGCTGCTGCATCACGTCCGTCACGTCGAAGGCAACCATGTGGATGATGCCGTCGTAATTCAGCTCCGAATGCGAACTGTACCACCCGTTGACCGACGGGATGGTCGGATGCAGATATCCCAGTTTCCAGTCAAAGTCCGTCATGTCCTCGATGGCCCAGTCCACTTTGTCCAGGATCGCGCCGTCGAAACACGCAAACGTCCCGCTGGGAAAATGAGCAATGAGTTTCTCGACGCCGTCGGGGTACGTGAGGTACAAGTCGTGTTCGAACAAGGCCGCCTTGAACGCCGCGTACAATGTGGCGTTGTTCGTTGTCCAGAGGCCGTCCATGTCCACGCCGCGTTCGCGGAACATCTGGTCGGAGGAGGTGTAGGGCGTGATACCCAGCGAGACGATCTCCGCTTCAAAGTGCTTATTGAACATCCGAAACAGCGGGGGGTTGTCGGTGTCCGAGGTAAATTGTCCGTAGTCGTTGATGCTGAATGTGCTATAGTCTTTGTTGAGTACGGCGTAGTCCAGCGACATGGCGGACGCCGCCGGTGCGACGAGTACGGCCAGCCATGTGAGTATGGAACGTGCAAGGGGTTTGGATCGAAACATTGGGATGCTACCTCCTGGCAGGGGTACGTGGGACGCGATACGGCTACGTCGCCGGGGATGGACTGTGAACGGCCACAGTCGCTTGAGGTGATACGAACTCCGTCACGTCGGGTTCGGAAAATAACGTGTGAAATGAACGATAAAAACACGAATGCAATCATGGACAATACCGCCCGCGTCGTGGCGTTTATGGATGTCGGCACCAACTCCATCCGGCTGTTGATGGTGCGTGTGAATCCGAATCATTCGTACACGGTGTTGACGCAGCAGAAGGAGGTTGTCCGGCTGGGGTCGGGGGAGTTTCCCTCGCGGCACCTGCGGCGCGACGCGATGGACCGGGCCGTGCTCGTCTGTACGAAATTCGCGGAGATGGCCCGCTCCAACGGGGCCGACGACATGATCGCCGTTGCGACCTCCGCCACCCGCGAAGCCGACAACCAGGCCGACTTCCTCCTCCGCCTGCACAACGAAGCCGGCCTCGACCTCCGCGTCATCAGCGGGCTTGAAGAAGCCCGGCTGATCTATCTCGGCGTGTCGCGCGGCATGAATCTCGGCGACAAACAGGCCGTCTTTATCGACATCGGCGGAGGCAGCACCGAACTCATCGTCGGCGACGCGAAGCATCACCAGTATCTCGACAGCCTCAAACTCGGTTCGATCCGGCTGGCCGCGGAATTTTCCCGCGCCCTCGGCACGGGAAAAATCAACCTCGCCGCGTACGGCCAACTTCAGCAGGCCGTGCGGAACGCCTCCGCCGTCACCCTCGCCCACGTGCGGAAATTCCGCATCGACGGCGCCTTCGCCTCCAGCGGCACCGCGATGAACCTGGCCGAAATCGCCAGCCGGCAATTCCACGGCCATTCGCTCGACCGCCAAGGAGGCACGCTCGCGCACGCGCACCTCAAGGCCGTCCTGCGACGCCTCTGCGACGCCACGCTCGCCCAACGCCGCAAGGTGCCCGGCATCAACCCCGAACGCGCCGACATCATCGTGCCCGGCGGGGCCATCCTCGACACGCTCATGGACGACCTCGGCCTGGCCCAAATCACCATCTCCGACCGCGCGATGCGCGACGGGCTGCTGGAAAATTATCTCGCCCGCAGCGACTCGACCCACTGGCTCGACCGCATGCCCACGCGCGAACGCAGCGTCATCCTGCTCGGCAGGGCGTGTGGATTTGACGAGCCGCACGCGCGGAAAGTCACCGAACTGGCCCTGCAACTCTTCGATTCCGCCGCCCGCCTCGGTCTGCACAAACTCGACGCCACGCAGCGCGAATGGCTGCTCTACGCCGGCTGGCTGCACGATATCGGCACGTTCCTGTCCTTCGTCAACCACCAGGATCACACGTACTACATCACCCGCAACAGCGAACTGCTGGGCTTCGACCAAACGGAAATTCCGATCATCGCTGCCGTCGCGCGGTTCCATCGCAAGGGATTCCCCGGCCCCGGCAAGCCGGAAGTGGCGGGTTTCAGCAAGACCACGCTCAAAGTGGTGCGGCAGTTGTGCGTGCTGTTGCGGCTGGGCGAGGCGCTCGACCGCAGCCACGCGGGTCTGGTGGACGCGGCCCAGTTCACCACCCGCAACGGCTCGATCCGCCTGAAAATCACCCCCCGCGCCGACGCCACGCTCGAACGATGGGGCGCGCAAAATAACGCGAAATTCTTCGAAAAAGCGTTCGGAAAACCGCTGGTCGTGGGATAGTGATGAGTAATGAGTGACGAGTAACGAGGACTTCCACATCGGTATGAAATCTCGAAGTCCTCGTCACTCGTCACACATCACTCGTTACTTCCCCCGATGTTTCCACCCGTACACCACGCCCTCGTCGAGGAACGCGTCGATGTTGGCCAGTGGCGTGCCGCCGACGATGCCGTTGCCGGCGGCGAGGATCATGCCTCCGTCGCGGCGGTCGAAGAGGTCGATCATCGCCCGCACCTCGGCCCGCACGTCGTCGGGCGTGCCTTCCTGGAGAATGTGCTGCACGTCGATGCCGGCAAGGAACGTCATGCGGTCGCCGAATTCCCGCACGGCCCGCCGCTCGTCCATCGCGTGCTTCTGCACCGGATGAAACACGCGCACGCCCGCGTCGGCGAGGTCGCCGAGAATTTCCAGATTGTCGCCGCAACTGTGCAGCCAGAAGTGCATCTTGTTCCGCCGACAGGCTTCGCCGACGCGACGGTAATACGGCAGCAGGAATTCGCGGAAATGCTCGGGTTTCATCATGAGCTGCCGCTGGTTGCCCAGGTCGTCGCTGGTCCACAGCCCGTCGGGCGCCGTGTCGCGGGCCATGCGGTCGATGTAGCCTTCGTACAAACGGCAGAGGGCGTCGTTGAGGCGGTGAACTTCCTCGGGGAAGAGGTAATAATCCATCAGCAGATTTTCCATGCCACGCAGGCCCCAGGGACGCTCGTAGAACAGATTCCACCAGCCCATGAGCAGGTAGCGGTCCTCGCGGTGGGCGCGGTCGGCCAGGGTGCGCAGGCCGCTGAGGCACCAGCCGAACGCCAGGTGCTCCTCGTGGTTGTACCACGGGCCGTGATCGTAGTCGTAAATGTTGGCCCTGGCGGGATCGGGCATCTTGTCGATGAACTCGTCGAGCTGGGACCAGTCGCTGATGACGACGTTGGCGTCATGGCCGGCGCCTTGCTGAAGGGAATCGTACCACGACAGCCCCATGTCTTTGGCGTGCATCACGGGGATCATGCCCAGCCAGGCGTCGCGCGGGTACTTCGCCGTCAGCGGCGCCAGGCCGTCGCCATGCTGCTCGCGAAGCCCTTCGCCCCACCACTGGGCCATCACCTGCGGCACGCGGCAGGGATTCCGCCGTTCCACCGCCTTGATCACTTCGGCCTTGGGCAACGGTGCATACAGATTGTCACTCATGGGATGTTCCTTCCGCACGTATGATACCGACGACAAACGATCAGTGACAAGCGACAGGAAAAGAAACACCTTGTCTTTCCGAACGTCCTCGGCCTGCATCGCCGATGCCACGCATCAGCTGCTTCGGCCTCCTGGCATGGCTCGTCCTCGGCGACGGCCAACAGTCACCACGCAAGCTAGAACCGCTCTAGTCCGTTGTCCCTTGTTGCCTGTGGCGGTTCTTGTTAGTCTTGTCGCATGTCTACTGCGATGAAATTTGGTCGGTATGATTACGGCACATTTGGCGCGTACATGGCGTACGCGGCGAGTTCGTTGGTGATTCCGGTCGTCCTGGTGGCGATGGCGTTGGATTTGCAGTTTCCGCTGGACGAGGGCGGGATGGCGGCGGGGGGGGCGTTGCACGCGGGGCGGAGCGTGGCCATCGTGTTGACGCTGGTGTTGAGCGGCTTCCTCGCCGGCCGTCTGGGGCTGCGGATTTCGATGGGGGCGGCCGCGTGCTTCATGGGCGTGGGGATTATCGCCGTCGCGGTGGCGCCGACGTACGGCGTGGTGCTGCTGGCGGTGCTGGTGGCGGGGCTTGGCGAAGGCATCATCGAGGGGCTTGGCACGCCGGTGATTCAGCAGTTGCATCGCGATCAGCCGGGTCGGTACATCAATTTCGCGCATTCGTTCTGGTCGGTGGGGACGGTGGCGGCGGTTTTGGTATCGGGGGTGTTGTTGCTGGAGGGCGTGTCGTGGCGATGGATCGTGCTGGGTGTGGGCGTGCTGTCGCTGATTCCGGCGTGGGTGTACTTGCGGGCAAGGCAGTCGGCGGAGGTTCGCGAGGCGGCGGCGCGCCTGGATACGGCCGACCGGGTTTCGTGGCGCGAGGTGGTCACCAAGTGCATGGATATTGTCCGCAGGCCTCGGTTCTGGCTGTTTTACGCGATGATGTTTTTCGCCGGCGGCGGGGAGTTTTGTCTGACCTTCTGGACGGCTACGTATATTCAACTGGAGTTCAAGGATTCGTTGATGACGGACGAGGAGTTGGCATTGCTGGGGGGCGTGGGTCTGGCGGTGTTTGCCGCGGGGATGATCGTCAGCCGCATCGGCTGGGCGTGGCTGCTGCGGCAGCATCAGTTGTATTGGATGCTGGTGGGTTCGGCGGTGGGGGGCATCTTCATCGGCCTGCCGATCGTGTGGATCACGTCGCTGTGGTGGCTGTTCCCGGCCTTGTTCCTGGTGGGCGTGGCGACGGGGCCTCTCTGGCCCAGCCTGCAAAGCTACAGCACCGACCGCCTGCCCGTGGACACGACCATGCTGTTCATCCTGCTCTCCTGCGCGGGCGTGCCGGGGTGCGGCGTGTTCACGCTGGTGATGGGCGTGCTGGGCGACCATTTCGGCGGGCTTCGCGCGTCGTATTACCTCGTGCCCGCGTGCTTCGCGATCATCGGGGTGCTATTGGCGGTGGATCGCATCTTTCCGCCGAAATCCCACGCGGAGGCGGCGACGCGGCAGACGGAAGAAATCTCCGCGACGTGACATGGCTTGGTCTTCGCGACGTCGGATCAATTTCCGATTGGAACGTTTTACAACGCAAACAGGCAGAGCCAAATTCTCGAATTTTCGTTACACTACATGCATGATTCGAACATTGAAATTTTTGGGGTTGCTGGCGTTGATCGTGCTCGCGCATCTATTGTGGACGCATCACGCGGCGCGGCGGGGCGGCGACGGTGGGGCGGAGACAAAATCGACGACGAGCGTATCGGTTGACTCATCCGATTCATCCTCGCCGGCGATGGTCGTGCGGACGCCCGGCGCCTGGCCTGTCTATCGCGGCGATGCGGGCATGTCCGGCGCGTGCGAGGGGCAGTTGGGCGATTCGCTCGAACCGGCGTGGCGATTTGAGACGGGCAAGGAGGTCAAGTCCTCCGCGGTCATCGACGGCGGACGGGTGTTCATCGGCTCGAGCGACGGCAACGTGTACGCGATCGCGCTGGACAGTGGACGGGAGTTGTGGAAATTCCGGGCCAGCGCGCCCGTCGTCGCGCCGCCGGTGCTGCTGGGCGACAGTGTGATTGTCGGCGACGAGAACGGTTCGGGCGGCGTGGTGTATTGCCTCGACGCCGCCGACGGCAGCCCGCGATGGACCACGATCACGCGCGGAAAAATCGTCGCCTCGGCGAATCATTTCGTCGACGCCGCCGGGCGGCAGTGCGTGCTCGTGGGCAGTTGGGATCACAGGCTTTACGCCCTCAACGCCGCCGACGGGCAGACGCTGTGGTCGATCAAGATGGGCAATTACATCAACACGCCGTGTTCGCTGTCGGGACGGACGGGCGTGCTGCCGGTGTGCGACGCGAGCGTCCGCGTGCTGGATTTGGCCAAAACGGAAGTGGTGTGGGAGACGCCGCTTTCGGGATTGATTTCCGCGACAATGGCCGTGCGGGAGGGCCGAGGCTACGCGGCCGACTGCAACGGCGCGGACAGTTTGTATTGCATGGATTTGTCCACCGGCGACGTGGTATGGCAGCGGCCTTTGGGCGCGGCGACGATGGGGCCTGTCAGCGTGACAGCCGACCGGGTGCTCGTGGCGACGTCGGGGTCGGTGGAGGCGGCGCTGCACTGCTTCACGCTGGCGGGCGAGTTGGTATGGCGGGTTCCGCTGATCGCTGGCAGCAACGCGGGCCCACTGGTGATCGGCGACCGCGTGCTGTTGGGAGGCGACGACGGCTATCTCCGCCTGCTGACGCTGGCCGAGGGCCGATCCGTCTGGTCCTACCGCGTGGGAGGCCCGATCGAATCCAGCCCCGCCGTCGCAAACGGCTACGTCGTTGTCGGCTGCAACGACGGATACGTCTACGCGTTTCGTGCGGAGTGACGAGAGCCAGTCCCCAATACAGGGCTATCACATCTACATTCTTTTGTTCTCGTGCGATTTTCCGCAACGGGCCGTTTTCAGGCTGTTAGACTGTTAGACTGTTAGGGAACGGATTTAGATGCGATGGCCCTGGTCCCCAATAGATACGGCCTGGTAACGGCAAAATCGCCTCGTGTCCTGCCTCGAAAGACCACCGCGTTTTTGGCCGCGAATTACGCGAAGTACGCGAATGTGTCGAAATCATTCGCGTACTTCGCGTAATTCGCGGTTTCGGATTTACGTTCCTTCGTGCGCTTCCGCCATGGCGGGTTCGGCGGTGGCGGATTCGCCGGCGAAGAACAGATGCTTGGTGGCCGCCTCGCCTTCGCCCTCGCTCTTGAGCGTGACGACGATCCGCGAGAAGCCCTTGTAATTGCCGCGAAGGATCTCCTCGCTGATGGGGTCTTCCACCAGATGCTCGATCGCGCGGCGCAGCGGGCGGGCGCCGAAGTCGGGGTTGTAGCCCTTCTCGATCAGGAATTCCTTCGCGTCGTCGTGCAGCGACAGCTCCAGGTTGTGTTCGCTCTTGAGACGGCTGCGGACTTTTCGCAACTCGTAATCGACGATCGTCACGAGGTCGTTGCGCGACAGGGCCTTGAACACGATGATGTCGTCGAGGCGGTTGAGAAACTCCGGGCGGAAGTAACGTTCCACTTCTTTATGGAGCATTTCCTTCATTTTTTCGTAGCTGGCTTCCTCGTCGCGCCGGCCGAAACCGAAGCCGCCCTTGCTCTTGATCAGCTCCGCGCCGATGTTGGTCGTCAGAATCAGCACGGTATTGCGGAAGTCCACCTGCCGCCCGAAACTGTCGGTGAGGCGGCCTTCTTCCATGATTTGCAGCAGCATGTTGAAGACGTCGGGGTGCGCCTTTTCGATTTCATCCAGCAGCACCACGGCGTAGGGGCGTCGGCGGATGCGTTCGGTGAGCTGTCCGCCCTCCTCGTAGCCGACGTAGCCCGGCGGCGCGCCGATCAGCCGTGAGACGTTGTGCTTCTCCATGTACTCGCTCATGTCGATCTGGATGAGCGCGTCCTCGTCGCCGAACATGAACTCCGCCAGCGCCTTGGAGAGCAGGGTTTTGCCCACGCCCGAAGGCCCGGCGAAGATGAAGCTGCCCATCGGCCTTCGCGGATCCTTGAGCCCGCTGCGGGCGCGGCGGATGGCCTTCGACACGGCCTTGATCGCCTCGTCCTGGCTGACGACTTTTTTGTGCAGCTCGGCTTCGAGTTCCAGCAACCGCTGGGCTTCTTCTTTTTCCAGACGGGTCAGCGGCACGCCGGTCATTTTGCTGACGACCTGCGCGACGACTTCCTCGTCGACCACGCCGTCGATTTCGCGGGCGCGGTCCTTCCACGAACGCATCAGGTCGTCCTTCTTCTGGCGAAGCTGTTCGGCCTTGTCGCGGAGTTCTGCCGCCCGTTCGTAGTCGGCGTTTTTGACGGCTTCGTCTTTCTCCATCTGGAGTTTTTCGATGTCGGTTTCCAGGCCCGCCAGATCGGGGGGCTTGGTCATGCTCTTGAGACGCACGCGGGCGCCGGCTTCGTCGATGACGTCGATGGCCTTGTCGGGCTGGACGCGGCCTGTGATGTAGCGGCTGGAAAACTCGACGGCCTGGAGCAGCGCTTCGTCGGTGATCCGCACGCGGTGGTGGGCTTCGTAGCGGTCGCGGAGGCCCTTGAGGATTTCGATGGCCTGTTCCTTGTTGGGCTGATTGACGATGATGGTCTGGAACCGCCGCTCGAGCGCGCCGTCTTTTTCGATGTACTTTCGGTACTCGTCCATCGTGGTGGCGCCGATGCACTGGATTTCGCCGCGGCTCAGCGAGGGCTTGAGCACGTTGGCGGCGTCGATGGCGCCCTCGGCCCCGCCGGCGCCGACGAGCGTGTGCAGTTCGTCGATGAACAGAATGACGTTCCGCGCGCGGCGGACTTCGTTCATGACGGCCTTGATGCGTTCCTCGAATTGACCGCGGTATTTTGTGCCCGCGACCATCATGGCCAGGTCCAGCGCGACGATGCGGCGGTCGTGGAGGATTTCCGGCACGTCGCCGCCGACGATCTGCTGCGCCAGCCCCTCGACGATGGCGGTTTTGCCCACGCCCGCTTCGCCCAGCAGGACGGGGTTGTTTTTCGTCCGCCGGCAGAGAACCTGCACAACGCGCTCGATTTCGTCGTGTCGGCCGATCACCGGGTCAAGCTGCCCTTCGCGGGCCAAGTCGGTCAGGTCGCGCCCGAAGCTGTCCAGCGCGGGCGTCTTGCTTTTGCCGCGGCGCTGCGTGCCCGACTCGGGCATGCCGCCCTGGGGCTCGCCAGGCCCACTCGCGGTCGGTTCCTGCGGTTCCATCCCCGCCCCCAGAAGTTGAAGGACTTCCTCGCGGACGTCCTCGAGTTTCAGACTGAGATTCATCAGCACCTGGGCGGCCACGCCGTCGTGCTCGCGGAGCAGGCCCAGCAGCAGATGTTCCGTGCCCACGTAGTTGTGGTTGAGGGCGCGGGCTTCCTCGATCGAGTATTCGATCACTTTTTTCGCGCGCGGCGTCTGGGGCAGCTTGCCCATCGTGACCATGTCAGGCCCGGCCTTGACGAGTTTCTCGACCTCCATGCGGACTTTGTGTAAATCCACGCCGAGGTTTTTCAACACGTTGGCGCCCACGCCGCTGCCTTCCTTAACCAGCCCGAGCAGGATGTGCTCGGTGCCGATGTATTCATGGTTGAAGCGTTGGGCTTCCTGATTGGCCAGGGCCATCACTTTTCGCGCGCGTTCTGTAAATCGCTCAAACATTGCGGTATCGGAATCCTTTCTCCGCCAGCGTTGTCGTCGGTCTCGTCGTCCGGGCCTGCATCAAAACGCCACCATATCATACCCGCTTACCGGACGGGCATTCCTACATCAAATTGTATCGGCAGCGGAGGCGTCTATCAACAGTAAGCCGGAAGACGCGACGGGGATCGCATTCTCGCGACAAACGCTTGACGGGTCGGGTCGATGCGGGTATTTTTAACCAATGGCGTTATTGAAGCCCAATGACAACCACCGCGGCACAGAGGACTCAGAGAAGAACGGCCTGTTTTGCGTTCGCTCTGAGTCCTCTGTGCCGCGGTGGTTGTTTTTTAGGAGACCCCCATGCAAGAGCGACTGATCGGTGAAGGGATTACGTTTGACGACGTGCTGCTGGTGCCGGGGCGGTCCAACGTGGTGCCTCGGGAAGTGGACACGTCCACGCAGCTCACCCGGCGAATCCGGCTGAACATTCCGCTGCTGTCGGCGCCGATGGACACGGTCACGGAGGCGGCCTTGGCGATCGCGCTGGCGCAGGAGGGCGGGCTGGGCATCATTCACAAGAATCTCCCCGTCGCCGCGCAGGCCCGCGAGGTCGAGAAGGTCAAGCGCAGCGAGAACGGCATCATCACCGAGCCGAAAACGCTGCCGCCCTGCGAGCAGACCGACACCGCCCGCAAGCTCATGGACGATCTCAACATTTCGGGCATCCCCATCGTCTCCGACGGCAAACTGGTCGGCATCCTCACGCGGCGGGACATGAAGTTTCTGTCGGCCAATTACCGTATCGAGGACGTGATGACCAAAGGCAAGCTCGTCACCGCGCCGCCGACCACCACGCTGGACGAGGCCCAGGACATCCTCCGGAATCACCGGGTGGAAAAGCTGTTGTTGGTCGACGCCGCCGGCAAGCTCGTCGGCATGATCACCATGCGGGACATCGACAAGACGCGGCAGTATCCGCTGGGCTGCAAGGACGCGCGGGGGCGGCTTCGCGTCGGGGCGGCCGTCGGCGTGTTCGACATGGAACGCGTGGCCGCGCTGATCGCCAAGGACGTCGACGTGATTGTCGTCGACAGCGCCCACGGCCACAGCGACAACGTGCTCAAGACGGTCGAGGCGATCAAGAGCGCGTACGATATCGACGTGATCGCCGGCAACGTGGCGACAGCGGCGGGGGCGGCGGACCTGATCGCCGCGGGCGCCGACACGGTGAAGGTGGGCATCGGGCCCGGCTCGATCTGCACGACGCGCGTGATCAGCGGCGTGGGCGTGCCGCAGGTGACGGCCGTCTCGGACTGTTCCCGCGTGGGCGACAAACACGGCGTGCCCGTGATCGCCGACGGGGGCGTCCGGCACAGCGGCGACATCACGAAGGCCCTCGGCGCGGGCGCGTCGGCGGTCATGATGGGCAGCCTCTTCGCGGGCCTGGACGAAAGCCCCGGCCAAACCGTGATTTTCAAGGGCAGGCGGTTCAAGGTGTATCGCGGCATGGGGTCGCTGGGCGCGATGGTCAGCGGGTCGGCCGACCGCTACGCCCAGGCGGGCGTGTCGCATCGCGACAAACTCGTCCCCGAGGGCGTCGAGGGCAGAGTGCCGTATCGCGGCAGCCTGGGCGACTTCGTGTACCAGATGGTCGGCGGGCTGCGGGCGGGCATGGGCTATTGCGGCACGCCCGACATCGAGCAACTCCGCTCCAAGGCCCGGTTCATGCGAATCTCCAACGCCACCCTCGCCGAAAATCACCCGCACGACATCCAGATCACCCACGAGGCGCCGAATTATTCCGCGTGGAACGAGGGATGACCGCGTGAAAATCCGAAATCCAAAACTCGAAATCCGAAACAAATGCCAAAGACGCAAACGATAAAATCCAAACGGCAAAGCCCCCGGAACGTCACGGCGCATGGCGTAGGCGTCTGGGTTTGGAATTTTCTTCTTTGTCGTTTGGGATTTGTTTCGTATTTCGAGTTTCGGATTTGAATCGGGGCCCTCGCCTGGGCGTCTTGTCTTTGCCCCGTGCCTAGGATAATGTACCGATATGACGGCGGTATACGACATTGCGATTCTCGGCGTGACGCCGGCGGGATGTGCGGCCGCTTATTCGCTGGCCAGGCGAAAACACTCCGTCGTGCTGGTCGACGCGCCCGCTGCCGCGGCGGAGAGTCCGCTGGCCGACTGGCTGCCTAAGGGGTTTTTCCGCATCGCCAACCTGCCGCGTGGCCTGGAGGCTTCCAGCGAGGCGACCGCGTTTTCGCGCGTGATCTATCACAACGCCGACCTGACCAAATCTGCCGAACACGCCGGACGCGGCGCGGTCGGGTACGTTGTCCAGGCGGGGCGGATGACGGCGGCGTTCCAGAAGGCCGCCGTCAAGGCTGGGGCGAAGGTCAAGACGTTCAATCAACTGCCGCGAATCACGCTGCGCGAGGAGTGCGCCGAACTGGCCGGCGATGCGGTCATTCGAGGCAAGCTGCTCCTGATCGCCATGAACCGCCCGCGCGACGTTATCGGCGAACTCGCCCTGCCTGTCCAAAACGTGCCGCAAACGCCCATGACCGTCGCCGCCCTGGACGTCCCGCTGGCGGGCAAGGCGGCCCCCAAGTCACTTGCCGGCGCGATGCATGTCGTGGAAAATCACGAGCGGACCGATCTGGGCCTGTTTTTCCTGAGCGGCCGCGCGGTGCACATCCGGCTGATCTCCGCCTCCATCGCGTCGGGCACGCGGGCGGAGGAACTCAGCGCGATGGTCCGCCGCCTCCAGCGGGGCGGGCTGTTGCCGGCGGAACTGGCCTTGGGCAAGGCCCGCGGCGCGGTGTGGCATCCGCCGGCGGGCGTGGCGTTGGAACTCGAAACCCACGTCGCCAAGCGTTGCCTCCTCATCGGCACCGCCGGAGGATTCGCCGAAAGCATCACAGGCCAAACGCTCTACCCCAGCGTCCGATCCGCCATGATGGCCGCCGATCTCGCCGCCGCCGCCCTGGAAAAAACCGACGTGCAGGACGAACTGATGCGATTCAAGACGGCCTGGCGAAAAACCCTCGCCGACTACCTCCGCCCACCCAACACGTCGCTACAGATGCTCCTGCCGCTCCTGTTCGTTAACCGCCAGATCGTGCCCAAATTCACGAAAGCACTGTTGCTGGGCGAGAATATCTGAGCTGGGATGCACGTCACGTTTGTGGGTGGATTCACCGCCCGACGTGGAGTACGGGCACGGGAGCGTCGAAAAAATGTGTTCATCGTACGGCTGTTTTGCGCTGTTGAACGCGGTGACAAGCGAACCGTTCTTTCGTGCACAACGGCGTACATCGCAAAATAGCCGTACGATAAACACACCCGCCTCGCCCCGCGCCTGGGGCGACGGTTTCCACCCACAATCGTGACGTGCATCCCTGACCCCAAGGATTTTGCCGTGGCGAGGGGGGCACATTCCCCGTATGATAACGCACGATGGCATGGCGTATGCGATGCTGTGTGCCATGTCGAGGGCGTCAGAATGACCAGACAAATGAAACGTCGCGCGTTTACGTTAATTGAACTGCTCGTGGTGATCGCGATCATCGCGTTGCTGGTGTCGATTCTCATGCCCAGTCTCGCCAAGGCCAAATTGCTGGCGATTCGGGCGGCCTGTTTGAGCAACCAGCGGAATACGCTCGCGTCGCTGCATCTGTACGCGGGGGATTACGGCGAGTTTCCCGTCAACATTCACCCCGGCCGATGGGCGACGGACTGGGTCACGCCCGACAGCCCGGCCTGGGCGGCGGATCCCTGGTACAGCCGGGAGGAGAATATGGGCATCACGAACCCCAGGGGCAAACCCTGGCCGATGCTTCGCGTGCACTACAGCAGCACGTATGGCGACTGGAACGGCTCCGGTGTCAGCGGAAAACCCTCGTATTGGCGGGGACATTTGCTCAGCGGAAAGTACGGTGTGGCCCGCGGACTGGGATGCAGCCGGGGCATTCCCAAAGGCGCGGAGCTGCACGATGGCGACACGAACTGGTTCGAGACCGACTCGCGCGACCTTCGGGAGGCCCCGCCGTACCTGTACATGGGGCCGGGCGTGAACCTGGGGTTCGCCAGCGCGTACCACACGGGCCTGAGCACCGGGGGCGTGCGTCACTGGCGGAGTTACCGCATGGCCTCGACGCCGCTGCTGGGCGAGTGCTTCTATTTCGTGAGAAAACCCGAACCGCAAAACGGACACATCTTCAACTTCCACAGCCAGCAACTCTATTACATCGGCCATGAGCCGTGGCAGTTCGACAGGACGGGCATCGACATGAGTCTCGGCTGGACAGACGGCCACGCCGAAAGCCACGTCCTTCCGCCGGTGCCGGCGGGGCACTACTGGCCGATCCGGCACGACTGGAATCAAGCGATGCAGTAGGATGACGTCAACGGCAAGGCAGGAAACGGGACGGGCATTTTCCCGTGGAGAATGCCATTACGCCCAGCACACGAGCGCATCGGCGTACGCGGCGCACGAAAAATCGAATTAATTGCTTGACCTTTCCAAAAGATGGCGTACAATGCCTGCCCGTTGCTGCCGGGACTTTCCGGCTGGGAGCTGGGTTGCCGCATTGCGGACAACCATGCCGGCCCCATCGTCTAGAGGCCTAGGACAGCGGCTTTTCAAGCCGCCGACAGGGGTTCGAATCCCCTTGGGGTCAGTGTGATGCGCAGGACGCGCAAGTATCTAACGTAAGGATACTTGCGCGTCCTTATTTTTTTTGCAAATGCGGGGAAAAAATGCTTGACACACTTCCTACACTGGATATGGGGATGTTATCCTACACCATTACGTCGGATCGGATCGACGAGTACGAGACCCTGTCGGTGTACGATCGCCAAGCCAAACGGAACGCAAGCGTCATCCGTCATTTTGCTGACCGACACAATGTTTTTTCTGCGCAGTCGATCCGAAAATTTTTATCCGACATGAAAAAGCTCGGAAAATCGAATAAAACGCTGGCCAATTACAAGTCGGCCCTATCCGCATTCGCCGTGCATCTACGCAGACATGGACTCATCGGCACCAACCCATGCCGCGACGTGGATATCCCGCGCGCCGAGGAACTTCCGCCGATCATCCTGACGCGCAAAGAGGCCTCGGATGCGATCAGCCTGGCCACCGGGCTGGGCTGTGCGGGACAGGTGATTATCGCGATATACGCCGGCCTGCGAGCCAGTGAGATCTGCCGGCTGAAATGGGATGATATCAATATGGAGCGAAAAGGAATCATCGTGCGCCGCGCCAAGGGGAAGCAATTTCGCGTGGTGCCCATGTGTCGGAGAGTCGCATCCATGCTGGAGAGGCAACGAGGACAAACAGGGCAATACACATTCATATTCCCGCAAATGCGCAGAGACCAGGCTACAGGGCGGCCGAAACTCATCGCCGACGCGCCGCGATCTATCGAATACATGATGGAGGTGATCGCCCCAATTCGCGATGCGTTGCCGACACTACGGAATTTACCGCCCAAACAAACGGGGCGAGGGTGGCATGCCTTCCGCCATACGTTCGCCTCCTGGGCTGTCGCC
>Ga0123353_10001489_pt1 | contig 28684 bp, 18 predicted proteins | sample TergutLab28metaG_3_FD_92763 | JGI IMG/M metagenome (GOLD analysis project Ga0123353, IMG submission 92763) | Labiotermes labralis P3 segment gut microbial communities from Petit-Saut dam, French Guiana - Lab288 P3 | ecosystem: Host-associated > Arthropoda: Insects > Digestive system > Gut ...
GTAACCATTGAACTTTGGATATAGGTGTTTTGGGTTATATCGGTATAGTTTGACCTAAGGAACACTCTCCCGAAGTTAGGTCCTTTCCTCCTGGGACACCCTGTGTATATATATATATATATACAGCTAGATTATGCACCTATCCATCCAAAAATTTCTTTTTTTGGAGGTATAAGTGTACTTATTTTGATAAGAAAAAATGAACCCTGCTTTCTGTAGTAGTGGAGGTAGGGCTCTATACAAATGGAGATATATAGGTGCTTCACGCTTGATCGGCTGTACCACTCAGAAAGACCTTCCAGTAACCAGTGAATAAAAGACTGGATGGGTCCCACAGTCAGTTTGCTAACATTACAGTGGAAAGAGAAACATTCCTGCCCTGCCCATACCAACTCAGTTATCATAATAGCTGGACAAACACAACATCCAATACTGAATACAAACCTGCCTCATGATACATATAAAGCCTGCAGGATATGAATTATCCATATATTGTATTATCCCACTGTTTGATCTATTAATTATTTTATTAACCAATATGAAATGTTCATGTGCTTACCTTAGCAGTCTCTACATCTGGGCAAACAACATGTTGATAATTAATGTTGATGTAGTCAGTTCCACTGCAAATGGTGAGTGATCGTTCCTCCACATTGTCTCCCAACTTCATCAGAGCATTATTCAGCTTCTCATTCTGGAAAATGGCCACCACACAGCTTCAACATCTTCAACTTTATCAATTTATAAACAAACACTTATTTCTCAATGGTGATGTGTGTTATAAAAAACAATCAAAATAAATCTCAAAACCGTGTCACATACCACACACAATGAAAGCATAGTAAGGATGACAAACTATCTTTCCCATGGGGTGAAGGTAAAGGAAATGCTTACCTTTAAATTGGTTCATATTCCAACATACACCTAAATTACAATGTGTAAATAAAAACTATCTTGGATAAGTGCATGGTTTAGCTGGTGTTGGATGTGTACAAACTCTTGTTGCAACTGTCATTATAGCAGCCAAACTGTACACACATCCACCTCTAGCAGAAGGAAAAACAAAATATCTCATCAAAATAATGGTAGTTACATTGTGAAACCACACACACACACACAAACTCTCTGCACACTGAACACAGTATGTCTCAAAATGCCACCAAATTGCCACATATACATCAAGAAAGTAACTAGTGACAGCACGTTAAAGATGTGAATAAATATATATATAATATATGGATGTGTTTAATATTTGAAGTTGTGACCTTATATAGTCAAGCTGCACACCATTTGAACCATATTTAACAAATACCGAAGATTTTTAGTATACAGCAGTAAGATTTTAACTGAAGCAGATTCTTTTCATGTGGTGTTCACCTGAATATTCATCACAGGTACAGATCTGCAGTACAAATAGAAACAGAAATAAAAAGTTTTAACATAATAATATACACAAAAAATATAAAGCAGTGTTTAACAGATTACTGTAAACTTTATCAATTCCACTGAAACTTGAGTAAATTTATTCCCATCCGACAGTTTGGAAGTACTGAAACATGTCAGGATGGCTATTAACACCCACACATGTGCATTTTAATGGTTTTTATTTACAGTGCTGAAATGCATAAATTTTTCATTAACATTTGTACCTACATCTAAAATGAATCTCAGTAACAGTTAGCTAACAAAGTCACTGTGAAAAATAACTTGCATGTTTTCACACTTATGAAGTTAAATTTGTGGTCCTAACTTCAATTTAGTAATATGTACTTTTCTTAATTACATAAATCAGAATGTGCCCCAGTAAGCCATTTTAATCCTTCCCATGTTCAGTATTTACATGGACAAGGATGAACTGTCCTTGTATATTGGCACAATGCCAGGGAAGACACACAGGGAAATGCACATCAGTTTCACACATTCTTACTTCCAGCACTTGAAATGGAAGGTTGTGACCTTCACTGATGTTGTTACCAGGCTTATGGACAACTCAACTCTATGGGTTACTTGCTTTTACATGCAATTAAATATCTGGCTGTACATGGATATTACATAAAGTGAATTAAAGAGAATATGTTTTTCTAAATTTTTGTTGGCAAAAAGACAAATAACTTTATAAAGCAGTCTTAAAATACAAAACATTTTAGAATGCCCTCTCCAATTTAATCTACTTGATATACATTAAAAAAAAAAAAACTGGAAGATAACTACACATGCAGGTCATCTTCAAACATGGCATCTCCACCCAAAAAGAAATTCTGTGTTCTCACACTTCACACAACAAAACTGTGAGGGTTCAAATGGGAAATCCATACAATGTATGGGAAAATCCTGCCAACTATACATTCCATTCATGCATGGTGAGAAGAAACGCATACAGAAACCGCCTGCACGTGTAAGAATAACAGTCCACGCACACCTAGTGTTAATGAAGCAAATTTTGAATAGGTGCAGCAAACCTTTATCTGTAGTTCCAACAGATTCTGTCATGTTGATGGTCAAGAAATTAATAAGCCACAAACAACTGTGTGGAGAATGGCTGCAGCTGCAACTGCTACAACATATTACAGAGTATGACAAATATTTATTGAATTTTTGTGGAATGCTGGACAGGAGTTTTCAGGTCAAAACCATCTAACCAGGCATTTTGCAGTTATGAAACAACAGTTTATACTTCCAGTTCAATAAATGAACATAAGTTTCAGGTACAAGGGAGAAAATTCATATGCATGGCACTGCTACCAGTAAAAATTAGCTAATGAAACCCCTTGAACAAGGATTTCACACTGGGCAATTAAAATAAAATGTTCTGATTTTGAAGGACTATAACATTACTCTAATTCTTGGAAGGAAACTGTTAAAATCAACACACACATACACAACCACAGCATAATGCAGTGAAAATAGACACTCCACCCATAACTAAACAATACATTGTATACCACACTTTGCAAGTAATATGCTTAACGTTCCAGCATACAATTAATCTTAAGAGGATCAATATTCCAAATGAGAAAACTGGACATGTACTAGTAGAAGTACTGCATCTTGATCAGGAACAAGATTCTAACTGTGAAGATGACAAATTATGCTGAGTTCAAGGGTTATTTTTTATGTCAGAATTCTGTACAAGGTCTAATGGTTACAAACTATGTCTCTAAACTGATGTGTCCAAATGAATGTAACCAAAACCAATCATTCGGCATAATAACTTCAAAATTCAGCTGAATGTTTCACGTAGCTAAATTACTATATCACAGATATCATTGACAGGGGACAAAATACATGTTGTACTGGGGTTATTCACAAGAATAGGTTGAAATTAGAAGCCTACATAGTGATCATATTTCTCCAACACAAGAGTTCCACAATTCCAGGCTTTGGTGTCGTCATTATAAGTGTGTCTGGAACATATAAGATCCTTCATCTGACTGGTAACAAACAAATATTATTTCTACCATGGCCCACCAAAGTTTTTCAAGATTTTTTTTAATGATATTTCACACGTAAATGTGAAATTTCAGAAATTATATCTGCCAGACCAAGATATATCAGTTAATAATTCCTGACACTATGAAAGGGCTATCTTTCAAACAGTACCTTTCAATGGTCTTCACAATGTGGCAGCAAGACGCCTGAACTATGGAATTCAGCAATAAGTTATTTACGGTACTGCCTTGTTGCTAATTGCAAGGACTTGACATTTTGGTGTCCTCTACACCACATAATGTAAACAAAACAACTGCCATTGTTCTGAAGTTTATGAGATCCCTGTGAAGCAGCAGGATTGGAATGTGTGGATAGATTATTTCTACAGTTCACCAGCCTTGGCAAAAAGAGCAAGTTGTTCATAAAACAAGACTGTCTTGGTATTTTAAAACTGAACATAAAAATCTGATGTTAAAATATCTGAAGGGAATATAAACACTATAAAGTGAACAAAGAATCTCTATTATCAAGCAGCAGGATGGGTGGTCTAGAGGTAAACACAGAAATTAAATATATGTTCAAGTGTAAATGCGTACATCAAATTCATATGTTCATGTCTCACCCTCAGAATGTAGGAAGAAACAGCACCAGAGAGAAAGATCCTTTGAAAATGTGACAAAATTCAAATATATGGACAAAAATCAAAATTGCCTTTACAAGGAAATTAGGAGCAGACTAAATTAGGGGGATGCTTGCTATCAATCAGAATTTTTTTTCCCCCAGCTGTAATCCAAGAACACATTAAAATACACAACACTGTACTGTCACTAGTTTTGCATGGATATACTGGCACATTGACAAAGTTATGGGCTGGATATCTGATGAATTATAGTTCCATTCCTGTGAGGAGCAGGAGATTCACCTCTTCTTCAAAACACTGATACCAGGTCCAGGGACCACTCAGTCTTCTATTTGATGGCTGCCATTAATTACTTCCCCGGCGGTACAGCAGCTTGGATGTGAAGTTGACCAATCACATCTAGTGCCACTGTTAGGCATGACTGGTTCTATATTTCCCATCCCCATATGACTTCATGGCACAACAGGAAATTTACCTTCCACTTGTGTATGTATCCAAAATTTGGACTTTCACTTCAAATGAAGATGATACATCATAGGCATTTGAGAAGAGTGTGTGTACGGCAGTATTTTAATATACAGGCAGGAAGAAAAGGGTGGCTACAGAAAGTTACATTACAAGGAATTTCATAATTCACTGAACCCATACTGCTAGGACGATCAAATCAAAGAGAATAAAATAAATGGGGGAAGGTTGCATGCAAGAACTGAAGGGAAGAGACCTGTTGAGAAACCTTCATGTGCATGAAAGGATAATGTTAAAATTACAGATTAAGGGTGAAAGAGTATTGACTGAATCCATAGCCCAGGACATGAAACCTGGGGTGGATCCTTGCAATCATGGCAATTAATTCATTCTACCAGGTTCTCAAAGGGCTCTGGTGCATGGAATTAGTTAGTTGGCAATAAACAACCACATGACTGATGTGAGATGAAGTTATTACAGTGGTATTGCTGAAGATTCAAGCCTCCTGAGGAGTGACCACTTGACCCTGTAGATAAAGGGACTATAACCCTTTGAAATGTTGGTTACTACTCACCTAACACCAGTGTGACATATTACATTAATTCTAGCTTTTAAAATACTGTTATCTATTTCCATTTAACAGCCACCATAATCCCCTTACATTAATACCCTCATTTCTTTCTTTTGGGCTACATTAAAAATGCAGTTTCCATTCTACCCATACCATTTAACACAAGTGATCAAAGCGGAAAACTGACATGCTGTTAAACAGCTGACCATGATATGTTAAGACTAGAAGTTTGTAAAGTGTGGTGTACTAAAACTTTGTAGATGGCATACAGAAGAATTGAATGTCAGCATTACAGGCAAGATAAGTCTTGCTTCAAACTTGAGTTGAGGAAACAGTACAACAAAAACCCAAAATACGAAATGGCAAACCTGGTGACAGCTTAGTACCCTAAAATTCCTACTCAATGAATCCCTGAGGAAATGTTTTTTCTTATGCTAAATCAAGGTTAACAGGAAATGGAAGTTAAGCATAATTATATTAAAAAAATACTGACCTTTTTCTTAATTGATTACAACCATGCCTAATCTACACTTGTGGGTGTTATTTTTGAGAATGCAATGAGCGGTTGTGAAATGCAATCCAGATGACACAAAATGGTACTCCATACTCCATGGAGCAAGAATCCTTGAAGAGCTAACCTGTTCTCAGCTAGTCAAGTTACTCCCCACATTTTATGGGACCCATATACTGAGCCAGATCAATCCAGTCCATCCCCTGCATCCCACTTCCTGAGGATCCATCTTAATATTATCTTCCCATCTATGCCTGGGCCTTCCAAGTGGTCTCCTTCCCTCAGGTTTCCCCACCAAAACCCAGTATACACCCAGATACATGCTACATTCCCCGCCCATCTAATATTTTCTCGATTTGATCACCCGAATAATATTTGGTGAGGACTACAGAACATTAAGCTCCTCATTATGTAGCTTTCTCCACTCCCCTGTTACCTTGTCCCTCTTAAGCCCAAACACTCTCCTCAGCACCCTATTCTCAAACACCCTCAGCTTTTGTTCCTCCCTCAATGTCAGCGACAAAGTTTCACACCCATACAAAACAACAGGCAAAATTATAGTTCTGTATATCTTAATTTTATATTTTTGGATAGCAAACTGGAAGACAAAAGATCCTGCACTGAATGATAGCAAGCATTCTCTGACTTCAATTTGCTCTTTATTTCTTCCTGAATATAATTTGGTTTGTAAAGGTTGTTCCCAAATATTTTAACTGTTCCATCCCTTCAGAAGAACTATTATCAGTCTTTATATTGTGACTTCATCCTGCATTCTGATCTTGAGACATGACCATGTCCTTAGTTTTATCAACATTTACTGCTAGTCCAAGGTCCTAACCAACAATTATAAAAGAGTGTTTTTTTTAATAGTATGCATGCTTCTGCCCTATACATTAACATCACCAGCATCAACCAAAAGCTGATGTGTACCATTTAACTTCAAGCCATTCTGGTTTACCAGAACCCTCCTAATGGCATACTCTAGCCACAAACTGGCAAATTCTCAAAATATGAAACCGTATACATTGGATGAAAGCAGAACAATAATTAATATTTCAACTGTGTGCAGGACAGAAAAAGGAAAATGATGAGACCTTGACCAAAACAAAACGTCCCTCAGTGTGTAACATTCAGAATACACTTTTTCAAGGCACCTGTGACATTTCTTTCACATGAACAAAAAAGTTATGAAGACATTTTCAAACAAGATGCATATTTGGATACATGACTCCACGAAGCAGAATCCTTCTTTAGAAGATAACAGGTCCTCAGCTAGTCAAGCAATTCCCCGAATTTTATGGAACCTGAAGGTTCATTACAACATTCACAACAGCCAGTCACCTGTCCCCATCCTGAGCCAGATCAATAAAGTCTGTTCCCCCACCCCACTTCTTGAAGATCCATTTTAATACCATTCCCCATCTATGCTTAGGTCTTCCAAGTGGTCTCCTTCCCCCAGGTTTCCCCACCAAAACCCTGTGTGCACCTCTCTTGTATTCCATACATGCCACACGGCCTGCCCATCTCATTCGTTCTGATTTATCAGCTGAAATAATCTGGTGAGGAGTTCAGATCATAAAGCTCCTTGCTATGTGGTCTTCTCCACTTCCCTGTTACCCTGTCCTTCAGAAGACCAAATATTCTCCTTAGCACCCTATTCTCAAACACAATCAGCCTAGATCCTCTGTCTTGTGAGAGACAAAGTTTCATGCCCACACAAAACAATAAGCACAATGATAGTTCTGTATATTTTAACCTTTATATTTTTGGACAGTAAACTGGAGGACAAAAGATACTGCACCACACATTAGCAAGTATTCGCTTGAGTTCAATCTGCTCTTAATTTCTTCATGAATCCATTGATGATTTGTTCTAGTTGTTCTCATATATTTGAAGTGATGCATCCCAGAAAAAGAGTCATTTTGTTGTGATATATTTTGTCCTGGATTCTGTTCAGTAGACAAGAATATATAGCTTTCTCAGCATGTATTTCTAGATCAGTGTTCCCCTACTCTGAGTCAATATAAAAATATTTTATTTACATTAATTTCTTACCACTGCCTTTGCAAAATGCACAATGACCTAATGTAAACTAAGTCACAAAATACCTAGCAGATGTCCTTAAAAACAAATTAACTTCAAAATTTTTTTCCTTATACATGCACATTATGTATGTAACTTCAGCTTTGGTGACACATTGCATCACATGCTGAAGCTGTTCCAGTGTTTTAGTGCACAATGAAGTCACTGCCTTCAGGGTGTGTGTGGTGGAAGGCAGTTGTAGACTGATACACCTATCCTTTCAGTGGGAGTGTGGAATGATCCATGGCCAGATGTAGGTCTCACAGCAGGAATAAGGATGGTGGTGCAGATCATGGTAATATCCAATAGGAAAGGAAAATGTGATTAAGCATTCAGTTTGTGGTTGAAGTTTTGGGTTTGTTACCATTTCAGCGGCTTGCCTGGATGGTATGAACAGATGTTACGGTGGCTTCTATTTCATCCAAAGTCAATGTTACACGTAAGATAAAGGGCAAAAAATCTAAGGACAATTATAAAATACATTCTTCCGTTTTGTAGTCACATGTTTGTGGTGTTTAATGTACTTAACAATTACACAGGATGTAAGACACACCTTTGGAAGTCCACCTGCTCGAATGTCGCTTACTTGACACAGTTCGATCACATCACCATCCTGCAAAATGTGCCATTAGATATATCACTCAACATACAATCACTAAAACACACTTAAAAAACAAACTCATTTTCACAAATAACCATACCTGTATACCATTATGACATATGAAGAAACCTAAAAATTAGTGGGAGGTAAGTAGTTCGGCTTGACATTCCAGCTATCTTACTCCCAGAGAATGTACCAGTAGCACATACAGGATAGTTGGGCTACATGGACCAATTTTGCCATGGTAACAAATTCAAAATCCCTTACCTCCCTTACATCATCACACTATTACAGTACAGTACATTCCCTACAAACTACTTTTACTTCATATGCCACAGTCTCCTATTTACATTTACATTCCACTGTACTGTCAATGTGATTCATTTGTTTTTCTGTACCAGCAGTTCAAAAGTGATGTCTTCCTAAGCCAGTAGACACTCATGCTGCAGCTGAAACCTAATGTAATATACAAGTACAAAGGTGTACTGAAAATTTGGCTACCCGATTTGAAAATGAAATACGTCATTACCTCAGTTACTGGTCACTACTGTCCCTTTAAAAGTTGCCCATTCCCTATCTATGCAATGGTTCCAGCGTTTCAATGACTAAATGGGTCAAAACACTTCATATCACCAAGTGCTACTCCATTACTTAACAGGTACTGAGTAAAAGGTTCCAGCTCCGTATATCACTGTCAAACATGTGAAATACAAGAAACCTTCCACAGGTTTATTCCACATGCCCAAATATTTTATATCTGCACTGTACACACAGTTTGTTCCAGCATAGAATTTGTCACATGCTTCAACAAGTCCATATGTACATTTCTCTGTTTGTAGTTCTTTTAACATTCATTGTATTAAAATCCAAGTAAGTCATTCTTTAAGCATGCTTTTCACTGAGTTCATGCTATGAGTATTCAGAATTTTCATGTTGATGTTTCCGCGAGACATTCCGAAGATGAACTGCTGAACTCACAAGTTTTTATTTTTTGACTTGGACAATGACAACACAATATTACTTATTTCTTTAAAAAGTAGTAGAAACATTTTTCTTTTTTGCAATTTAATATCTCTAGATATGCAAAATTTTTATGAAATAACCAAAAACCCAAACATTTCCACAAATTTAAAAAATCCGCCCGTATATAAATTTTTGGGTTGAACAAGAGGACACGTCCGGAGAAAAGAGGACGTGTAGTGGCCACAGTCAATCCACCTTATCAGAAAATATGTGTTACACAGCATTGCTGACTTACACCTGCAGGTCTGGTAGTAACAAAGTATTATCTCCCCAGCACCCTTCTGCTGGCCTGCACGCACACATTCACTAACCACATATCAAGCACACATTAAAGTCGGTTACTGTGCCGAGATGAAGATGCGAGTATTGCAGTACAGTTGCTGAGTGGTTCTAGAATATCTTTACTTCAAATCTTGAAATTACAGAGCATAATGTATAAGCACTTCACATACACAATGATTCAAATTAAATCTTCAGTAACATTTCTACCTTGGGGAAAACATATGCTTGCAGCAAAAACAATGCATAACCCGGATGGTTAGTTTTACTGTTTGTCATAACTTCACTAGGTCCACAGAATTTGGTATTCACTTTTCTATGTGAATAAATGTTGCCAGTGAATGAGATGCTGTTCAGTTTATCACAGATAACTGTCCTTATTTGCATGTCGTTATGTACGCCTATAGCAAAGTTCATATAAACAGTCCATATTTTATAAAACTATCATTTGTCACTTCCCACGGCTGCTCTGCCATGTGTGTGTGTGTGTGTGTGTGTGTGCGTGTGTGGGCAGAAGGATGGGTGGGCTACATTCATATGATAAAGGAACTGACAGCCATAGCTGATACTTGTCAAAAGGTAATTAAAACAGCATGCATTAAAAAAGAACAGCAATACATTAGGAAATGTACATACAGCATAACAGATGTGGTGCATTCACTCTGTTTAGCTGCACAATCTTAAAATTACCCTTTCTTCAATTATCTCAAACAGCACAACTCAAGAGAATAGTGCATTATGCATAAAATGTGTTCAGTTTTTCTCTGTAACTTTTGTTTGAAACATTTTTCGCTCCAGTATTTAGCGAGTTACGCATGGGACGTGTGCAAGAACAAATGCGTAGAGAGTGTGTTATTGCCGTCTGAGTTTAACCAAAGTTGGAAAGTGTGGAATAATATGAACAAAAACTTTAAAATATGAATTTCATGACAATCTGTCTGGCGGTTCCCAACTTAATCACTTGTAGACTGGCAGGCATGATGGAGCTAAGAGGCATCCTGGAACTTCCTTGTTCAAATGACAAAAAAGAAATACAGTGGATCGAAGGCAAAATCCTGGACAAAAACCGAAAACGGAAGTAATCTGTAGCATGCTAAAAAATATGTGAACAGAATCAACTAAGTGACAAAAAAGCAATTGGTAATGTAATGGTTAAGGTAGCTTCATCAATATATGACCGCAAATTTCTGACACATTGAGATATGCGGATAAGTTCGACTACATATAATAAACTTGAGTGTACTCACCCTGTTCTCTTTTATTAAACCAGTTTAATCATTCATTCCAAACAACACAACTTCATGAAATGGCTTAATTCTATTTTATTCACTATTACATGTTTCTGCCTATCTTCTGGCCTTCATCACGTAGTTGATTTACAATTGCTTAAAAGAAACTGTTAGATAGAGGCCACTCCTTCATATCTAATGTGTACAATATCAATTAATAACAGAATAATAGTAAAATTATTAAAATCATTAAAACAAGAACATTTTAACTCCTTTCATAAATATTTTAGCACTCGCATCCTCTAGATCAAAGAAAAAACTCGGCTCAGTGATAAGTAGGTGTGTGGAGGGTAAGAATGACATGGGTGGCTTATAAATGCAAATTAGGTTGTAGTAAAAAGCTTTAAACATAACAGAAGGAAGACCAAATTGGGTATCAAATTCAATGTATACTAAAACAATTAAGTTGTGCTATCGTGTATCAAGTAGTAACTTAAAGTTTTATAACCATGAAATATAACTCAACCAATGGAGACTGTACAAAACATGAAAATTAAGTTGCCATTTTAATCTAAACCTTTGTGTAACATTAAATATTTAATAACCATAAAATGAAATCAATTCCTATTACGATTTTTTGTTTACAGTAACAACTACTTGTATTGTATACTTTGATCATTATGTACATACAAAAGCAGATTGCTAGCATACAGCTATAAGGCCAACAACCTATAAGCAGTGATACAAGAGGTTTAGAAAGAAAGTTGAAACATATACGTACTAAATTCAGTAAAGAGTGAATTTCAGCGTAATAGGCCTGCATATCATTCTACTTCTCCCCAGCGTTTGTGAGTTTCATGAATATCAGCTGACAGAAGACAGAATACTTTTCTGGGCGTCTGTACCATGAAACCGTGTAATATTTTTAAATTAAGAAAAAAAAAAGCCTTGGTAAAATCTGTGTTCTAGTCACAGAATACACAATTTTCAGCGCTGTTTAATTATCCTGAAAACCACAAAGCTGACGGGAAAAGTTTATTGGGTACAAAGTGTACATTCCATTTTTCTCTACGATTCTTTGAAACATCCTTTGCAACATGAATGTCCAGCTCCTTATGCTTGAAATACGCACAGAAATGCATGTAGGTCATCACAAAAACTGTCCGTTACTTTTGTTGCGACTGTAACCAAAACTGGAAGGTGCCAACAGATTTTATTCGTAGTGTTAACTCCCCTAGTGTTGTGAGGAAGTTGTGTATACCAACATCCTCACAGTACTACCGTCCAGCTCCAGAACCAGTTGTGTACCGTGTACAGGATCTACAAGTTGGAAGAACCAACAACAAGGGAAGCAGTCGCGAACTGGAGGACAACATTTTGAAGAGAACACAATACCTGACAAAAATTCATGAAACAGATATCTGAACGCAATTGCAATAGCAATCGATGCATAACAGCACTGACACTCACATTAAATCTCATACTTTTAGTAACATACTTACTTACTTACTCCATTGGGCAAAGTCCTTCTTGAAAGGGCTAACCGGTTCTCAGTCAAGAAATTCCCCGCATTTTATGGAATCCGAAGGTACATTACAGCATTCACAAGTGCGCCACTGGTCCCTATCCTGAGCCAGATCTATCCAGTCCATGCCCCCACATCCCACTTCCTAAGATCCATATTAATACTATCCTCCCATCTACACCTGGGTCTTCCTTATAGTAACAAACATATTTTATTTTAATATACACTTTGACTTAAACTGGTAGTAGATATACACACCTGTGACCATAATGTAAACTTTAGGTACTGCGTATAAAGAGTTTTTGTGCAGGTATCTGCGTGAATGGCTCATAAGCCGAAAAGAGGGGTTTAAAGCATAACAAGCTCTTGTTGAAACGTAAGTGTACTTTGTTGGTATTTGCTGACTCAACAGCAAATAGGACGTCCAGAATACTAAGAAAATTGTTCCTTGTGTTTTGGAGTCACATGCCTATACGCTTATTTTATTCACAATTTTTCAGTTTGTTGGGGACAATCATGAAATTAATGAACTGCTGGTAGCATTTCAGAATTATCACTCATCTGTACATACAAACAAAACTGTAGGCCTAAAATTACTTTCATAAAATATATGAATGACAGCAATGTGCTTGTAAAACAGATAAGTGCATAACGATTCTGTGTGCACTAGGGAATTCCAAGACTGAATCAGAATTCCATTCCATCAGCCTTAGTGTGACAACACAAATACGAGTACTTACACGGCCCTCACTCTTCCAGTATATAAAAAAGCCATGTTCATCTACCCTGAAGAGGCATTTTGATTCATATTCTACATTTTCCTTTTCCTCTGTCCAGCGTTCAAAATAGCATCCCTTCAGGAGTTGCTCTGGCACTGGGATATGCCAGTTGAACTCAAACCGCTTGGTCATGCCTTCAGGGGCGACTGAATCATTCCACTCTCAGAAGATTGCTGTAAACAAAACTTATTCATGTAAACTTCATGTTAAATACATCAGGAAAACCTGCACAAATCTACCCTAGGTTTATGCACATATAAATTTGTGTTAAAATTATAGGATATATGAATAATCAAGAGTTGAATCAAATCCATATATTCAAACTCTTTGTGTAAAATACATTTTAATATTATCCTCCCATCCATAAAGAAGTCCCTTCACGTCTTGCAGCAAAAATTGTTATGCATGTCTCACCTCTGCCCCACCCATCACATCCTCCACGATTTTGTCATTTGAATAAGTCTGGTGAAGAGTGCAAATTATAAATCTCCTCACTATGAAACTTTCTCCAGCCTTCTTTTATTTTCTCCCTCTTCAGCTGAAATATTCTTTGCAGTACTCTGTTGTCAAACACCCTCGATACATTTCTTCCCTTTGTGTACACCACAAAGTTAACACACATACAAAACCACAAATAAAAATACAGTTTTTGAATGATTTAATATCTATGTCTCTACATTGTAAACAAGGAGAGAGAGGTTCAGAAATGAATGGATGCTAGCACCTCTTGAATTTATTTGCTCTCAATATTTTTGTGAAAGCACATTTGGTTTTTTAGATGACACATTCCCCTTTCGTTATTCAATTGTTGTGTGCGACTGTTTTGAGTAAAAAATATGTCTGCAACTTTGGTTTCTTAAAAGGCAGTATATTACAATTTCCCACAGAACTCCAAATGTCAAAATAAAAGTGTACATCCTTCCCTTCACTGTACGAACAGGCATCACATATTACCTGTGAACATAACCTCCCACCATATTAAACTATGATAATTCTTTCCTTCTTTTTGATATTTTGAAGTTATGAATTGTACTGAGAAAATTCATGATGAAAACAAAAACATGCACATGAATACATTGGCAGGAAGTTGTAACTTTTACTATACATGTCATGTACATGGGCCTAAGGACTTTCAAAATCAGATTTTTTTGACACACACATATATATATACAGGGCCATCACCGTATTGGACAATTTGCATCACTCTTCAATCAGACAATTTTATGTGACAAAAGGCAGTGCACTATTTGCTGCTATTCCAATTTGCTATGAGTCACAATCCACATATTTTAGTACAGCTTATTGCAGTAAGTAATGGTTTTTACTCATCATAGTTAATAAAGCAGCTCGAACCATTTTCCTTCAGCAGAAAGACATGTGCCTTGTCTAACATGTTCACTGTACATAAATGTTTTATGCTTTAAGCAAGAAAAAAAGGAAGCGACTAGTGATAGTTTTCAAATAAAATAATATACCTGTATAAGACTAGGGGCAAGAGTTCTTTCATGTGCTTTATGGTGTGGTGAACAATTCCTGGGCACCAGGTCACCATGGTGACTAAATTTTGTACAGTGGTGCCGAAAATGTGTAGGCCCTCAATATGGACCTTGCTTCATGTCACCCTTCTGGTGTCTAGAATTTTGAAGTGGTTCTTAGATTTTTGAAAAATGCATTCAAGCCCACCTTTTTTTTGACCATATAAAACAGATTCCTTGTTATCATAGGACAGTATCTCCCGAGCTAAATACCTGTACGTAATAGCTACAAATATATTCAATAAGGAATTATAACAGCTGATAAAGGGATGACTGCCAGCTCAGATATGAGAACAAACAACCCCTCACCATTAAAACAAACAGGTAGGAACTCTAACAAAATCAATTACAATTTCACAGATTCTTTGGTAAAATCAAGCTACAGAAAAAGAATGAGTTTCAAAACGTGAATGTCAGGAGCCCATACTGGACACACATGTCTACTACTAAAATAATACATACATCTGAGGTTCCAGTCCCAATATACCTGGTTGTATTCCTGTCCATGTATGTTCAGGATGGGACAAATAAAATTGACTGAAGTACAGACTGGACAAATGATAAAAATACAGTTTATCACTGCTAAATAAAACAAAATTTGCATGATATGAATCTGACAACTTGCCCTCACACATGCTGGTAAGTTACTGCCTACATTCCACTAAACATGGAATATATCAAAACAATACACTTAAATGTGCAACAGTGTATTTTTATTAAATTTCATGCTGTCTGTAGCCAATATTCTTATCATGGGAACAGGTGATAAAACCAAACATGTGTTCCACTAAAAACCACATAACTCGTGGGCTAATTAATGAAAACACTCTGAACTATCAACACAAGCTGATTAAAAAAATTGAGTACATCCTGTTTACATGCTAGGCTTCATAAAGGCAGACACAGAGAGTGAAAGGAAGTGCATGGGGGGTATGGAATCATGCCTGTAATTAAACTAACAAAGTACTGACCTCACTGTTCCTGTGAACAAGAATATGTTTTCTTGTTCTTATGAAATTATAATGTTTCATTTCCTACCAGCCAAGATTCTTATGTAGCAGACACATTCTGTCCACTGTATACACACAAAGAATAGCTATCATTAAGAAAGGCATATATATCATAATCTATCAAGAGATACTTATGCCTTATTAAGATAACATGTAATAAAACAAGGAATTATCTCAGTTTTTTGTATGATCTTTGAACAAAGTAAATAAAAATAATGTATAATGATGTAATTGCGAAGGTCAAATCCAACTTCATTAATTTTCTGAAAAAAAGATTGTGAATCTTGAATTTGAATTTTATAAATTTTGGTCTAAAGTCACTGTCATTCATTCACACCCAGAAATACAGCTCACACAAATAAGCGGAAGGAAAAAAGTATACAGCTCATTAAAATCTACAAACTTCACTTCAACATTATTCAACATGCCAAATATTTTTAAAATGTAACACCAGAGAACATTGTTTTTCTTAGGTAGTTAAAAGTAGTTCTTGAAAAAATAATAATATGGTAAGTTTGGAAGTCATGCTAAAATAGATGGACATGAACAAACATTAATATTGCTAACAAATATTTATACATGGACCTAGCTCAGTTTAAATACCTCTGCAATGACCTGCAAAAGAAAAGGATCCTACATGCAAAACCAAGGATCAGCAAAAAGGGAAGATATTAGATATATTATACTCATTAAAATCATTCTCCATAACATGCTGTTAAGGTCACATGCTAAACTGTCAGTGTTAATTGACTGAAATACAACTGTCATATTAACCTACACAGTGATATACAACAACAAATTTTTACCAGAGTTGTAGTATTGTGTTCATATTTAATATCAGTTCCACACAACCATCAAATAAAACAAAGATACATATTATATACAGGACAACATATTTTGAGCACCAACACTCAACAAGTAGAGGGAAGACTCACAGATTGATCACACACTGATAGATACGAGATGGCCTTCAAATATTCAGGATGTATGATATTTCAGGGAAGCTGACTGTGATAGTGATCACCATGAGGTGGTGACAGTTGCAAATTTATGGACAGATTGCTGGTAAGTAAATGAACATCACCACACAATATGGATATTCAATCTCAAGAAGTTAAATGAGATGGAAGTTAGGAAACATCATCAACTTAAAATCTCACACCCATTCGTAGCTTTGGAGAACTTAGATGACAGTGGCACCATAAATCGTTCTTCAAACAATATAAGAACACCAAAATCTCAGCTAAAGAAAGTCTATATCAGTATGAATGGAAGCAGCATTGAACACGGTTTGATGAATAATTATCAAAGTTTGTCCATCAAAGGGAGCAGCCTACACTGCAGTGACTGTATGATCCAAGCCATATTAATGCAGATAATCTGCATACTGTTAAGATGTGAAACTAGTAGACATTGCAAAAACAAACCATGGGAATTCTGGGTGGGTTAAATTAATGAACCTAAAACAAACAGTAAGAACAAAAATATTAGAGGCTTGCCTAGGGCATCTGTGAATTTAAGAAGCGTTATCAGGATCAAACTCATTCAATAAAACGATGAAAAAGGTTATCTGCTTGAAGACTCCCAAAGTATTTTTCTCAGTGAATGAATGTACATGGGGTTAATGATGTTAAGACTTTTAAATAAATACAGATGAGCCTCTAGTGCCTCAGCCCAGTGCCTTTGTGGCTGAGATGGCTAGTGAAAGGTTAAAAATATATAAAACACCAAGTGGAGATCAAAGTCCGGCAGAAATGATTCAGGCACGAGGAAGGACAAGGCATTCTGAAATCCACAGACTTATAATTCTCTTTGGAACAATGAACAATTTCCTCAACAGTGGATGAAGCCAATCATTGTAACTATTTACAAGACGAGTGAAAAAATGGACTGTAGAAATTATTGAGGCAAATCACTGCATCAACTACACACAAAATTTTATTCAACATCCTTCGTCAAAGATAACTCTGCATGCAGAAAATGTATTTGCATCATCAGTGTGAATTTCAATGCATCCAGTCCACTAGTGATTATAGATTCTGCATTTGCCATATACTTTACAAAAAAATGGGAACGTAATGAGGCACTGCATCAGCTATTTATACACTTCAAGCAGGCCTACGATTCATTTAGGAGGGAGGTCTAGTATATTATCATTCAGTTTGGTATCACTATCAACCAAGTTAGGTTAATAAAAAGGTGTCTAAATTAAACCCAGAGAAGAATCCAGGTAGGCATACATTTGTCTGACACAATTTGTATTAAGAATGTTTTGAAACAAGGAAATGCTTTATCGCTATTACCTTAAACTTTACCTTAGAATATGCCACTAGAAGGGTTCAGGAAAACTAGGGGGGCTTGAAATAAAATGGTACACATCAGCTTCTGGATTATGCTGATGATGTTAATGTACAGGGTGAAAGAATACATACAACAAAGATAAAAACAAAACCTTTAATAGCTGCTATAAGAAGGCTGGTATAGATGTAAGTGCTTAGAAAACTAAGTACATAGTCCTGCCATAAGTTTTGCTACAACTTTCATTTTGTACAAAGCTGCAGACAATGAGGCAGGAGGGTTGTAAGGATGGCTGTCTGTCACAGCGTCAACATGGAGTGAGGTGTCAAGGAAAATCATGTGGCTGTGATTGTCCTTCACAACTGTGGAACATTTTATTCTCAAATTTTCAAACTCTTAAAACCACTGAAAATTTTGCGAATGTTCATCTGTCAGACAATTAAACATTATGAGGAACTGTGAGGGCTGTAGACAGGGCTCAGTCAGGACGCTGGAAAATTTTGAGGGCTCAAGCCACTATCAAAACAGTGTGGGAGCGGATTTGCCGAAATCTGCTCTGGAAACAGAAGATCATGCTGAACATATCGACCAAATCAATGTCACGCCTCATCAGGGATGATCAACACATGAGGATGCACTGCCGCTCAAGGGGACACATCCTTCCTCCTGCTTTGAAGGTGATCCGACGGACAAGAGCAGAGCGTCTCCTCCAGTGGCACGCCGAGAACGGGCATGAAAACATCCTCTTCCCGGACGAGAAAATCTTCACCATTGAGAAGCAGTACAACCACCAGAACAGGATTTATGCTCAAACATCCCATGTGGTGAAGGAAAACGTTCTGAGGGTGCAGGGAGGCCACCACCCTTCCTACGTCATAGTTTGGTGGCAGGTGTCCCATCAGGGGGTAACCCATCTTCATTTTTGCAAGAAAGGGATGAAACTGGTGTCCGAGTGTATCAAGAGGACGTGCTACAAGGAGTTGTGAAACAGCTTAACATGACCCTCTTCAGTGGTCAGGAATGGGTCTTCCAGCAGGACTCAGTTCCTGCCCAAAAGCCAAAACAACTCAGGAATGGCTGCGGAGGAACCTTCTGGCCTTCATCAGTGCCGAGAATTGGCTTTTGGGGAGTGCTGACTTAAAAAATCTGGACAATAAACTGCGGGCTGTTTTGGAGGACATGGGGTGCCGAAAGCGTCACAACAGCGTAAAACTATTGTAAATAAATTATTTGGCTTGAAAAGTGGATGTTTTGTTTAATTTTCCTTCTAGGCCACATTGTATTTGTAACAGAACTTAATGGCAAGACTAAGTATATGTTCATGTCTCATAAACAGAATGGTGGACAAAATCACAACATAAAAATATGAAATAAATATTTTGAAAGTGTGGCAAAGTGCAAATATTTGGGAAAAATCCTAACAAATCAAAACTGCCCTGATCAAGAAATTATGAGCAGCCTGAACTCAGGAATTGCTTGCTACCATTCTGTCCTGAATCTGCTGTCTTCCAGTTTGCTAACGAAAAATATAAAGAATAAACACTGCAGAACTGTAATTTTGTTAGTTTTTTTATATGGGAGTCAGTCTTAGTCTTTCACATTCAGAGAGGAACACATGCTGATGGTCATAAATTGGGTGCTGAAGAAGATACGTGGGCCTAAAGAGGACAAGATAACAGGGGATTGAAGGAGACTGCAAAATGAGGAGCTTCATGATGCACTCCTCACCAACTATTATTTGAATGATCAAATCAAGAATGAAATGAGTGTGGCAAGTATCCAGTTATGAGGGAAAGGCGAGGCACATACAGGGTTTTGGTGGGGAGACCTGAGGAAAAGAGACCACTCTTACCTAAGCATAGATGGTATAATAATATAAAATTGCATCTTCAAGAAATAGGGTGGAGAAGGGGAAGCATGGACTGGACTGACCTGGCTCAGGATAGGGACAAGGTGGCAGGCTCATGTGAACACAGTGATGAACCTTCCGGTTCCACGAAATGCTGGGAATACCCTGCCTAGCAGAGGAACTATTAAGCTTCTCAAGAAGGACTCTACTCCACAGAGCTAATTACTTGGTTAGTCAGCAGTTAAAATGACTTAAATTACTTTGTGTACAAGACTCCTTCGATATAGTTTCATATATATAGAAACAGAGTACTTTTCACTTACATTTATATATATAAGTAGAAATTATTGTTTATATATATATATATACACACACACACAAACATACATATATATCAGAAATGTAAGATTGGTGACAAACACAAAATTACCTCAATGAAAGTAATCAATCTAAATAACCAAACTCACTACTAAAATCTCATCAATTTGGTATAAAAAATAGGGGTGGCTAAATTTCTGTAACTGATGGTAATTCTATACCAAATATTAGCTAAGACCATCTTTTACAGTGTGCATAGCAAATAGCCTATTGGGCCATGACTTTCAACTACTATCATTGTTACAACAACTAATGGAGTATCATCTAGCCTTTTGGGCTTTCCTTGTTGAGAGGGCATCTGATAGATCCTTATTTAAGTCACTAACAAAAGCTGCTGTAAGGCTGCTGCTATAGTATCTGCTGGTGGACAAATTCCACCTCAGGAAATTGAATGACGGTCATTATTATGCAGTGAGGTATACAGATGATACTGTAATTGCAATAAATAAGAAATATCCTGGGTTTGTGTCTGATGTATTACCTACTGCTCAGACAACTGTGCAATAAAACACAACTATCCATTAACCAAAACAGTGGTTATTATGGCCTGTACTAGGAAAAGAGATAATGTACTTGGGACCTTAAGAAACCATCTCTCTTCAGTAAACAACACAACTGTCCATGAAAGTCAAGTGACTTGTACTAAGTTTCGGACAAGGAATTCACATGTCAAAGAAAGCAGGACAAAGTCACAACTGGTCCTACATGGCACTTGAAAATATAGTACTGCTTGTGGGAAAATCCAGGGACCGAACTGAAGGCACTATAGCAGATATACGCCATGGTAGTAGTAAGAACCAAAATTACCTATGATGCCACAATATGATGGCCCAGGGTATGACACAAAACATGCAAGAATGAGTTTAGCAAATTATAATGGTCAGACTTTCTGTGTATACACATGAGATCTTCTGCCACTCCCTCCACTATACATGAAAACAGAGGTTGAACCCAAGCACGAGTTTATGTACTCAGCTGTAATTAACAATGGAAACCTCAACCTACTTGGTACGGGAATGCACACATCTTGAAGCATGCAGACAGAATCCATCTTACAGATGGGGCTTACAAAATAATGCTAAGCTATGTACATTATAAACTATTTGTGGTCAAATTTCCCAACAGAAGTGAATGGGGAAGCAGACTTGAAACTGACGATAATGGGGAACTTCATATTATACAGACATATCTAAGACAGATTACGGCACTGGTACTCTGCACACAGCTATCACCCAAAAATGCAGCTTATCATCAAGCATGGATACTAACAACACTCCAAGCTAATGAGTAAACCATCAAGAATTGCACAACAGGAAATATAGGTCAGGCTAAGAGTACGGAAACACATACAGAATCATTCAGAACATACAGTGTACCAGGTAGTCAAGCTGTAATCAAAGCACTTCACAAATATCAGGTCTATCATAACTTTGTCAGAGACTGCCATCAGTCTTAAATGACTGGCCTAGCATCTGGGAATTGAAGGGGCTGACGCTGCTGATCAAATGGCAAGAAATGGATATGTATATGCACTACCAGGACATGGACTGGCCTATGGCATCTTTCAAGAACTGCTAAATGGGCTGCCAGGAACTGGAAGAACAAAGACCATCGTACCGGAAATCCATACCGGGGCAGAATCACAAAAAGAAAAAGTCGTTGGGGAAATGTCAGCCACAAGAATTAGGGAACTATAAAGTAAGCTTGCTAGGATAAGGGACAGGACTACTCACTGGACACTGTCACCTGTAAGGTCACCTGGAACTATCGACAAGTTCTATCAGCAAACACTGCAATGAAAGAAATGAAATAGCCACATCTGTCCTATATTGCAGGTTTCAGTTAAAGCAAGACTGCATCACCTACAACTTAATTTTACAAAGCCAAGTGACTACCAAAAGGCCCACTAAGCAGACTACTGTGCTTCATTCAAACTGCAGGACTGCTGGAGGGATAATTTTAGAACAAGGATGCCCATAAAATGGTACCCACCCTTTCAATCAATTAATCAAGACATGACAGGCTGTTTAACTTCAAATCAACAAACTATATTGGTATAACTATATAAGACAGGAAATGTATGTATAAATGCAGCAATACGGTGCATCTGCATAACCATTCTTGCTGTGGAAAAACCAATAACTATACATATTCTGAGTATGTGTCTTTAGCCTTAGTTATGCAGCATGTAAAGCACATCCATCATATTATGTTTTCACATGTGGCCTGTCTGGCTCTACCATATCCTTCCACAATACCTCATGAACAGCATGATTTTTGGAAAAACATTTCTCATTCTAAGAAGAATGCAGCAAGATATTATCATAAGTGTACATGAAAAGTACCTGTTATTTCTGTCAGATATTAACCAAATTTGACTTTTCTCTGAAAGATTTTTGAAAAATACTCATAAATCAAATTTCATAAATCCATCCACTGGAAACAAAGTTGTTCCATGCAATATACAGAAAGGCAGGAATGATGAAGCTAATAGCTACTTTTCAGAAATACATGAACGCACCTAACAACTAAATGTAAGGAGAACATAAACCACTAAGTTCAGACACACTCATACAGTACAATTAAAACAACTTCAAGTCCAGAAATAATAATTTATCTTCAAACAATACAACAGAAAATGCCATATAACAAGGGAATAAAGAACACAAGCCTCAATTAAAAAATGGCTATCTTACAGTGGTATCAAATGAACTGGATGGGTGGGCAGTTAGCGGAGAATAACAGTGATAAAAATAATTTTGCATAAATGCTCTTTATGTAAGAATACATACATACACAACAAGTAAACAATGAACTGAGCCAGAGCAAAAACAGAAATACACACAATATCTAAAGGAAACATGCATAAAAAATATCTATTATCTTACATTTAGGAATGTATGAGATAAACATTAATGCATGTAAAACTGTGACGGAGGAAAATAAAACTTAAAAAACAATAATGAATTCACAAGTGTGATCATGGATTGATCAGTAATCTAAAAGTGATGTCAATTAATTATTAATAATAATTTTAAGAATAAAGTAATTGTTTCAAATTATAAACTTAAACACATGTAAATATGCAAATTAAGAATTTTTATGATGCAATCTTAATCTTCAACACCTGACAGTAGTACCCTCCAGCAGTGGTACTCAACAATTTTCACTGGCATACTACTAACTGAAATTGTACCACCAAAATGTCTTCTGTCTATTAAATAAAATATGCTCTAATCGGAAAGACTGGCCGATAGTGGGAGTGACATATATAATGTTGTACATTAGCAAATACATGTGGATTATTTTTAGTTATTATTCTGATTTTTATCCTCTTTTATATTTTCAGTTTTTATTAAGGTTGCAGAAAAAATGGCTGACACACCAGTGGTGACATGCATACCACAGTTTGAGAAACCATGCCACATAGTAAAGAAACAATGTAGGCGAAACAATAAAATATCACTTTGTTGTTCACAGACGTGCAATGTTCACTGAAATAAATTATTACATGTCATTGTGAAATATATAACACTGTACAAAAATACCTAAAAATACAATACAGTTACACACATCACCCACCATTACAAATACGACACTACAATAGACTAAATAAGGGACATTTTGGGACATGTTTTCAAATTTCAAAGTTAAGTTAAATTTAACAAACTGATGGATATTTTCTTCTACAATTTTGATAATGTTTCTCACCAAGATTATTTTATTCAAGGGTACCCCAAAGGAGTAATTGGACTATGGAAGTAATAAAAAATTTCCAATTAAAACTCCAAGTAATTTAGGAAAGAAAACAACTGTTGCAAGATTCAAATAATAAATAAACCAAAAAAACTCCACAACATAAAACACAAAATTTGACTGAAATATTGGGCATAAAATACAGCAATTTCACAGGAAACAGCTTAGGTATTCGTTCATGTACTTTCAGAAAAAGTAACACAGCTCTTAAAACAAAACACTGGACACTGTAGTTGCCAAACAACAAGAACAAGAAAAACAGGAATAACAACAACAACAACAACAACACATCTGTAATAAGAATATGTTTATTTTTCCAGTGGAGAATGAAATGGAAATGGGAAAACTCATGGGTAGCCTATCTGCAAAGACTGATGCAATACTAGAATATGATGTCAAGAAATGCATTAAATCTACTTGAGGAAAACCTTTAGCTTGTACTTATAAAATCTTTAAATCACGCTTAAAAATTGTAAATGTGAGACAAACCATTTCATGGAAATGGGAATAAAAGTGACATATAATGTAACAAACCAATATCATCTTTACCCATTTTCTTAAAAATTTAAGAAAAATTAATGTACAATATGTCAATTTAAGTTACAGCAAGAAATAACACATCAAGAGACACCCAAAAAGAACTTACATAAACTGAGACAAATACATTCTTTTCTTGAAACGATAATGGAACCAGCTGAAGGAAAAATAACTATAATGGGAATATTCTTAGGTTTAACTACAGCATATTGTGTGATCACATCATGGTGTCCTACTTGCTACATAAAAACCACAAACAGTTCAAGACATGGCAAACTCATATTTGAAACAGTATTTATCATGCTGGAAACATGTTCATGAAATTGGCCTACATTAAAATCACAATATAAACACGAAACATGAAAGCTACGTTTCAGCCGAAAGATAGATTAAAATTCATGTGCTTCAGTATTCAATTCTTGAACTAATATTCTTATTATACATAAATGACCTGACAATGAGTATTCAAGAATTGCATACATTCTGGTAACAGCACAGAATGAACAACCGCTCCAACAAAAATTCCATCAAGTTACGTATGAACAGCAAGCATAGTTGTACACAAGCCTTATGATAAAGAGAAAGAAAACAACAGCAATGTGTTGCCATGCAAGACAAAGAACAGATCTATTCAAACTGCAAGTCAAGTATTAGAGTATGGGTATTTCCAAATACCAGAAAAAGTGTGAAGGCACACACACAAGCACATGAAAATATGAAATGGGCACAGAATCACTAAGTTCCTCACTTGGTAAAGTTTGCCATGCAAAATGAAGCAAGCCCAAACATTACAAGAAGTGTTATTTTAATGCTGGAGGACATACACTATGAGGAAGCACTTCAATGATCTCTAATCCAAATAACCTGCCATAAAAATCAATCAAGTAAGTCGAAAACAAAGCAGAGATTCAAAAAGCAATACACACTCAAAAGCTGAACTTCCATGTTGTCTTGTAAAGCAAATGCTTTTAAACAGAGTTAAGTTGGAAAAAACAAGATACATTCATAAATGCAGCATCACTAAGAGTTGAACATACACACTGTTTTACAGAACAAATGTTGTTAAAGAAAGTGCAGTAAATGTAGGATTAAATTATATAGCAAATTACCAAATAAAACTATACAGCTACAACACTGTGGCATTTTAACAAGGAAATAAGAGCCTTCCTACAACATATGAGTACTTTATACTGTAACATCCTTTTGTACTACAAGTTATGGCTGAAATTCGACTAAAATTATTTAATTCACGTAATGTGGAGTTATGCACCTTACTGGCCTGTCCCACATCAGCATCTTGAACAAGTATAAAATATTAAAAAAAAAAATCGCATACACAAATGCTGGATTAGTGATTGCTTAGCACTATTATGGCATGTTTAGAACGGCTGTAAGCTACACAATCTACCCTTCTCTTTCTCACTATATAGGAGGCTGACCAGGCCTAGGCGTTTTGGACATGAAGAGTAAGAAAAAAATGAATACGTTTGTACATAACAGTCCTCCGGTTCACAGTCAAAGCAAGTCTGGGCAGCCCATCAGTAACAACTCCAAATACCGTACTGTGACCAAAAGGCAAGCTGTTGACCAGTTTACTTAATACGTATCGCCAAGCCATGGTAGTGTTCATTTCAGGGATTAAAATATCAAAATTAGCCCGAAAATGCATTTAATGTGCCATTCAACGCTTCACCCTATCATTACACAACATTTTACACCCGGGAAAACCTATCCGACGAACAGTATTCGTACATTACAAAGTAATAAAGGGTTCGAAATGTTCTGAAATTATTGCAACAGTTTGTTCTGAACGATTTTTAATGGTAGATGAGGTGGCTTACGTACTAAGTTACTTATTCTAATGTTCGATACTCGTTCATATTTATTAAAAACTCCTATTACTTTTGAAAGTCTGCAGTAGCGGAATAAGTAAACGCACACATTATCTAAGACTATACGTAACTGTTTAACTGACGATATGAAACACCTCGGAAAACAGAGTGTATTAACCTTGTATCACAAACATAAGATGAATTAAAATATCTGCCCTAGTAAACCTATACGCATGCATGTCAACATCAAATAACGTGACGAAACTGAATATACGTAACGACAATATTAGAATTAAATGCTGTATACGTACCTAAAGACGCATAAGAATTAGCAAAGGTGTATACGGCGGTGCACGAAAAGTTACCTGTCAATTACATTTTCACATGCGTTTACCAACGACACCCCATTGCTTTCCACTTGTGTGACTGCTTCTTGTGGTTTGCTAAACTGTTTTCCGTCTCTTCGATCCGCTTTTGCCACCGTCATAAAAATAATAAACTTACGCATGCGCACGTATGCTTACTCCGAGACCTTGGTGCATGCCGGTGGGGTTCTGCAAACATTTGACGTTGGGTTTCGGTTTATAAAATAGTGAGAAGAAGAAGACCGTAGAACGACGGTAACATAGAAGGAAGTAAAATATGGAAGTGTAACTGGATATTTCGTGGTAGACATTAGTTGCCTAGCCGGACTTCCACGATAGCATATGATAGAAAAGTGAATTGCATGGGAAGGAGGGAGAGGGACAAGGGACGTTTCTTACACTTTTGTTTATGTTGTTCTATTGAATGCTACAACTTCATTCATGCGCATTCGTATGTTATTTACGTACTAGGGAGGCAGGCCAGAAAGGCAAAATGTGGGACAATCATAAACAGCTAACAAATATGTTTAAAATGTTCCGATATTGTGGAGCGCAATAACAAATAAAAATAACACGCCCAAATTATAGTAAATTGTTCACGATCACCGTGTACCTTAACTGCAATAATTATGAAATAAAAGCCATCCAAGTGCAAATAAACCAGCGTAAATGCCACCCATTTTAGTAGGCGCGTTCCCAAAGTTGCGAAAAGCGTCTTGTTAGCTTCGTCATGTCTGTCCGGCTGCATGGAGCAGCACGGCTCCCACTGGACGGATTTTCATGAAATTTGGTATGTGAGAATTGGTAGAAATTCTGTGGAGAAAATTCAACCCTTGTTAAAAGGTGACAAGAATAACGGTCACTCTACATGAAGACGTATGCACATTTATTATGTCTCGCTGAATTCTTCTTAGAATGAGAAATGTTTCAGACAAATTTGTAGAGAAATCAAACTGCATTTTCTGTTCAATAATTTCAATTTCGAAAATTGTGTTGGAAAGATATGAGAAAGCCTGACAGGCCACAGATGACAATACAGTAAGACAAGCGCTTTACATGCTGGATAACTAAGGCTACAGATACAGATTTGGAATATGTAATATATATTGTTTTTCCATGGTAACAATGGTTACACAAAGGCGCCTCAGTATTACGTTATACGTACATACGTTGCTTATCCTGTTCAGAATATTTTCGGTCCAGCAGGGCCTCCATCAAGGAATATACACTTACACAGTTTTTCTGTGTGAAATGAATATAGTTTGCATTAGTTCATACAGTATTGGTAACTGAAATTTCAGAACCTTTTCCATATAATGCTTGTTGTATTTATATTGTTTGGTATAGACTTACACTCTCAAATCGCAGATGTATCTTGTTAAAATATTTATATTTTTTAAAATTTGTGTTGAGTTATTTACAGTTATTACTCAGACATATATTTTTAAAATATTCATAATTATTACACATGTGTATCTTCTTTAAATATGTACAGAACATATCTGTTATTACATTGTGTTGCAAAGATTTTAACAATGCAGTTTAATCAAATCTCATTTGCCCCTATATTTTTTAAAGAGAAAAACCCCCAAAACATCAATTTTACCAGACTAGCAAAAGGTTTTCCTGCTTATTGCTTCCTTTACAATAGTGCTAAAATTGATCTGTCAGCTGAAGGTAGGACCAAATTACATGTCTTTGTGAACTACAAAGAGTAGAACTAAAAGTGGGATGGAGAAAATTACAAAAAGGAACTTCAGAGTTCAAACATGTTTTTAAATAGAATGAACATCAAATGAATAATGGCAGATGGGACATGTACCATCTGATTTGGATATGGTCTACTTGCAGTCTTATGTGAATACAATAATGTTTGATTGAGCCCCTTAAAGAACTGGAAATTTCTTGACCACATATGTACATATCATCTTCTCTATGGTATTTGCCAAACAAGAACTCCAAAAATTGTTCAGCTTGCCCTGGATGTTTA
>Ga0123353_10001490_pt1 | contig 28674 bp, 22 predicted proteins | sample TergutLab28metaG_3_FD_92763 | JGI IMG/M metagenome (GOLD analysis project Ga0123353, IMG submission 92763) | Labiotermes labralis P3 segment gut microbial communities from Petit-Saut dam, French Guiana - Lab288 P3 | ecosystem: Host-associated > Arthropoda: Insects > Digestive system > Gut ...
ATTTGTACGCCAAGAAGTTGTGGCCCACCTCATAAACGTCCAGCTCTTTATACCTGTCCGGGAGGTACCTGAGCGCCCTGCAGTCCCTGAACTGAGCGACCTGATAGTCGTATATTCTCGCTGCCTCTACGTCCACCGGATTACCGAGCCCTTCAGGTATTATCCTCAATCGAGAACAGCCGTGGTACTCAAACGCCTCGTAGCCGAAACCCACCTTTCTCAACCTTCTCGGAGACCTAGTCATAGCTCCAACGCTGATCAGCCGCGCGCAACCAGAGCACTTGTGGGCCTTGTAGTCGTTACCAACGGAGACAAAGCCCCTCGGCTCCTCGTAGTCCAGCGGAAACTGGTCAATACCGATGCACCCCTGGTACGCACCAAACATGAACCCATCCCCTGCTCGAATAACTCTGTCCCAGTCCCTGAAAAAGGTGAAACGCTTACCGAACTTCATATTGCGGCAACCGTGGAACATGTACCTCATGGCGTAGCTACCTGCGTCCAGGTTATTGTCACACACCATTAGCGGCGTAATCCACATGGACACCTCCAGCAGCTTGTCTTTGTTGGCCGGGACGTTCCAGTCCTCTGCACTGGTTGGGTGGAAGCCGAACGCCCGCAACCAGCCGTAACCCAAGGCCGACCGGTAATGCGGCCTTATGATGATGCGACTGGTGTTCTCTGGCTCGTAAGGGAGACAGGACAGCTGCTCTCTAGCGACGTCTGTAAGTGCGGACTCTCGTCCTACGTACCTTGTCTGCGCCGTGTAGGCCTGAAACAGTGGTGTACACGGAAACGTGACGTCTACGCCGTCGTCTCGGTATCCAAAAACTCGGTAATTTTCCTTCTCGACAGGACCAGGTAGCAAAGATGGGTCTGTACATTCTCCATTTACCTCCCAATGACATAACTCACATAAATCTGGCTCATCACAACCGCCGTTGAACTCCCAAGCAGTCTTCACGCACGGGTCTATGTCCTCTGTCTCGCCAACGCAGACGCCGTTGACCTGCCATCGACCGCAGCTACACTCCACCCTGTCACCCGGGTTTAGCCAAAACTCTGGGGCATCTGGGAACTGCGGCCTCTCCAGCGTCTCGGCGAAGACTGACCCTAGTACACACCTGGCATGTTCTGACAGGTTGGAGTCTACCACCATCTTGACGGCGTTAACGCCTGCATTGAAGTGCGGCACGTTACAGGGGTATTTCACGTCCACCACTATCTCTGTGATGTTGACCGGCTCGGCAGCCATCTCCGGCCGGACGTAGTCCAACGTAATTACTTGTACGCCGCAGATCATATTCTTGGCCTGCTCGTCCAAGCTGACCTTCTGTGCAGTGTAGAAGATGAAAGACTGCGCTATCCTGTCATTCAAATTCGTGGTCGGTCGGCGATTAACCGTGATAGTCATATCGCCGCCCAGTTGTCGGGTCGTCAAGCCGTCAATCGAAAGAGCAGCCCCGAATACCCCTAATCCCCTGGAGATGAATGTACCGCCATCGGTATATCGCGTCCAGAACGGCACCACTGACCACTGACCGTCCGACTTTACATCAATCTCAACGGAGCTGTCCGTCAGCGTCCTGTTCACACGCTGGTACTTCGGCTCTACCTTGATGAACGTGGCGGATCTGAACGCCTCCGGCCTGAGGTTGAGGTCTATGCCCTGGCTCCGCAGGCCGCTGTTACCGACGTACCTGCCAGAGTAGTGGTAGTCAATCCAGATGTCCCAGTCAAAAACAGTAGACTGACCTGTAGAGCCAAGGCCACCGGTGGGAAGCGTAAACACGCCGTCTCTGTTGTCTACCGTTAGCGTCATCTTCTCCCATTCAGGGATTACTGGCTCCTCACAGTATGTCTGTTTGTCCTTGAAGGGCGTATTCGGCCTAAGACTGGGAACGCCCTCAAGGAACTGCATCCTTAAGTCAAATACCCCGTCAATGGCTCGCGCCCTCAGTACCTGGTTCATCGCCTGCAGGAACGCCTCGGACTGATAAGCCTCTCGTTCAGGTACCGTCCAAATAGCCCTAGGGGCAGCCTGCGCTCTCGCCTGAAAAACTATGTCGCAAGGTGGCGGCGGAGGCTTGGGCGGCATCGGCGGCGGTGTCGGCGATGGTGGCTGATGCGTGACCGGGGGATCTAGTATGGCAAAACCGGTCCGGCCCTTGTGCGGCGCTGTAGGGCCCATATACCCATTAGTCCAAAACCGCCTAGGTTCAATCAGCTCCCAGACCGGATAGAAATACTCATCACGTGTCACCAGTGTCATGAAGTCGGGCATACTGGCGTTGGGCCTGTGTGACCAACCAATATGCCTGTGACCTTCGTGCTCCCAGCCGGTGGGGTTGAACTCAGTCAGCCGTATAGCGCTGCCTCTTGGGAGCCAGTAGTCGATCTGGCCACCAAGGTTGATATTGTGCATCGGCACCTGGGTATACGGTATCCGCACAGTGCGATATATCGGGTATAGCGTGGTATCGGTAAGACACACAAAACGGCGCATAGGCGTCTGGAAGTGTGGGTTAACCGACCAACCCCTGAAGAACCGTGCTGCACCTACGCCCCACATATCCATCTCGTGGGCATTGTACCCGCTCAGGTTTAACTCACTACCGTACTTCAACTGAAGCGGTTGGAGGCGCTCACTGATATACTGCTTCCCGACAAACCTAAGACCGCCGAATGTAATGGTCACCGTTGGTCCGTGCATTCTGACCCGATCTGGAACACCGGGAGTCTTAGACCGACCCGACCACACCGGGAACAGCGTGCTCAACTGCTGGGCTGATGGCACCATGTAAAGCGGCTCGGCTGCGTTTGGGTACGTGGCAAAGCCGAGATAGTCGTAGTCAGGGTGCCTCAGACCGCCAGGATTCCACATATTCCCCGGCAAAGGCATCTCGGGGTACATCGGGAGAAGCGGGGCATTGAGTGAGGTGGACATCAGCAGTCAAAGACCTGGCCGGTCGTTAGGTTGAGGCACGTACCGTGGGATAACGACGAAATGTTCGGAAAGTCTCCCTCTACATTAGTGGTGAACTCGACATAAACCCACCTCTTATCCACCCTGCTAGGGTCGCCAAGTACAGGGGGTATCGTACCATCAATTTTACCACAGGCACGCCAGCATTCTCTCTCCGCAACGATCATCAGTTCATGGCCAATACGTAACATACGACGCCTAGCGTGCTCCACGACATCCTCGCACTCGCTGGTGACCTCATTGAACCCTCGATGCAGCGTCGCCACCGGTATCCCATACCCCTCACTCGTATCTGGAGTTCCCATGACCGGATACCGTATACCATTCTCATCAATCTTGAGAAACACGCCCCTAGACGGAGAATACTCGCATAGTCGACACACCACCTCCTCGTTGTGCATGCCAGGTAGGTTAGTGGCAACGTCATCCGCACCTACGCCCAGCATAAGCCTGGCGTATTCATATACGTTGATCCGGCCCATTTGGCTCACCGTGACCTCCTCCACGTACTCAGGAAACGTCTCATAGAAGAAGCTTTCGGTTATCCCTTGACCCCTCAGCGGCTCCCAGTAACTCGGAACCGGCTCTGCCTCGTAGTACATATAGCAGACATCGGTGAATATGAACTCCTCCTCCTCGGTGTCTGGGTTAATCGCTGTCGCCAGCGTCCCGTCATCGTTGTACAGCGGTACGCGAACACAGGCCTTTTTACGCTCAAAACAAAGCACCTCGCCCGGCACCAGGGCTTCGCCGTCGGCTAAGCCAGGGGACACCACTACGTCATAATTCCATTGTGCCCTGCGATGATCCGTAGTGAGCTCCCACTCCTCTGGGAAAAAACCCATAAATGGCAACGCCTTGATGTCAAAGTTGGCATCGGCAAATATCTGAGGCCCGTCTGCTACGCCGTCTTGCCCGAGCAAATACATCATCTTGAACGGCGAGTCTGTGGCTAGCCTCTGAAGGAACGCATTGGTGGGGGTAATGCCGCTCAACACGTGTACCATGAAGTAATCCTCGTGCCCTGCGAAATAGCGACCAACATCTTGCTCATCAGGGTCAGACTGACCAGCATCCACCATCCGGCGCCTAAGATATACTGGCCGGCCGTCAGGCGTGTAACGCAGTGTCCCTCTCCGATGGTAGTTCATCTCTCCATCACCATCTACCCACGGCTCGCCGCCGTACCATGTGGCCTGAATGGGAGCGTATGTCCTGTCAAACATGCGCGCCGTCCCGGCGCTGAGGTGATGGATGTAACCAGGATCCCGCAAGGAGGTCGCCCTGTTCATGATGGCGCCTCGCTTGTCCGTGCGAGCAAACTTTGGCTCGTACATCCGATACGGTGAGGACACTACCGGCTCCTCAATGCGACCAAGCTCCTTACACATCGTCCACGACGGTCGCATCCTGCCATTTATGACGTCGATATCGTCCTCACAAATAGGCGGCGCAAAGATTACCCTCTCGAGGTCTCGCCGCGTCCACGAGGCTTTGTACTCGAGGAGGTCATCCTCCGTTATATCGGCCACGCCGAGCGTAAGCGACCGCTCGAATACCACACGCTCGCATACGATCTCGAGCCTGTCCGCTATCTCCATGTGACCGGACAGAGCGCGCCAATGGCATACGTGATACATTCCGGTTGAGGTGCCTTCCGGGCTATCGTCGACGATCCAATGCTCAACCGGAACTTTGACGGTGATTGCCGTCTGGTGTGTGTGAGTTTTCTCCGCGTGAATAGCGATTCTCACGATATTGGGCTTAGCCTTGGCAACGAGAAGAGGCCATATCTCCTGGTCCTCCTTATGCAGCGAGCCGCCCAGCCAGTGCGTATGTAATACCTTGTACTCCCCGTGCGCTAACCAGCACTCATGAGACAAGAAGGCATTAGACGGCTGTGAAGAGTACACCCACCGCTGCCACATATCGAACACCATGTACACTTCACGGCCTGCATAGAGCCACTCGTTCGTGAAGTTGAACCCCCACATCACGGTATCGTACTGGCGGACGTAGAACTCGAACGGCCGAGGCTCGATACCCTCAACGTAAGGAGGCTGATGCCGTAGGATGGTTCCACGAAGGTACATTATGGGATATTAGGGGTTTTCTGGGCCAGGCAAACAGTGTCCACCTCGCCTCCGATATTCCCTATTATAGTGCCCCTATCCGTCGAAAGCTGGATAGTTGTTCGCAGCTTCGGTTCCCGTTGAAGATGCTCAAACTCGTGCGGCCTGAAGTGCAAGTCGTGAACCGACACTAAGTGCTCGTCCTCGCCTTCGTTGTAAAAGTACACGCCCCTCTGGGAGTTCCTGTCCAGGTTGTACGAGGTGGGCTCCATCTCAATGGCAAACTTGACCCTTACAGGAGTGTCAAACTCATCCAACTCGGCCTCTTTGAAGAACCTCAAGGCAACAAGGAGCCCCCTACCAACGACGCGGCGACGCTCCTGGGTGTTCTCCGGGCCCAACGGCTGACTTTCGTCAATCGGCACTCCGACCCTGACGACCGAGCTCAGCCACTCAAGAGATCTGGTACTGGCCACCTCATCCGTAACGTACTCAGCTCCGTCATTGAAATAGAGCTTCGCAGCCCTGACGTAGCGGCGGTCGTTGCGGGCTATCTGCCGATGCCATATCTGGTACGCCACGTCGCCAGAGACAACCTCACGGCCCCAGGCCGCTTGGTTCTCTGGGCTGTTGTCGTTCAAAAGGGTAATCAGCGGCGACTCGGTGAGCTCCCCGAAGAACTCAATACGCTCAAATCTGGCCCTGGCGTTTTCGTTACACATCATCTCAAACTGACACAACTTTATGTCGTGATCGGCTTTCAATAGTACCTCGCCGCTCATGCCGGAGGTCAGGACGTTCATAGCCGAGCTGACGAGCCTGGCCGCTTTCAGTCTGTATATGGCTCTGTTTGTGCTGCTCAATGATCGAGAATTAGAACGGAGGATGACGTGATACCGACCTGGTGTGGTATCGAATCCCCCAATAGCCAGGTGGCGGGGGGTCATGGGTATCCGAACCGTCATGCCTCCTATCGCTCTAATCTCTCTCGTGGAATTGCCTGTAAACGAATACTGGAACCTCGGCGTACCCAGATCCGCACTCATATCAGACTCTGCCTTCATGCCAAATACAGAGAATACCGCCTGTGGAGATGTACTCCTGGTAAAGGCTACATCCCATTCAACATCAACCTCAACGTCATACTCGCCGCCGTCGTAATCAACCGGAACCCATAAGTCGGTGTCCCTGCTCGTACCGTCTGTAACCCCAAGCGTCTCCCAACCGTTAGCGTGCGTAAACTCCCACCTTCGCAAGGCAGAGGGCGGATTCTGCGGCTCTACTCGTAACCCGTTCAAGCTGAGCGGGTAAGACTCTTTCTCTCTGCCCAAAAACGTATCCACCGAGGTATGTATACGCTGAAGGGTGTTCAGCTCGACATGGTTACCTTCGTGCATCGTAAAAAAAGCTATACGGTCGAACACGGCGTGTGGCCCGGGCGCTAGCGTCAACTTCACCGTGTCCAACAAGCGATTGACTGGAATGGTAATCTTGCGCATATCCCACTCGTCATGATGGCTCCAGTGGTTGTCTGCTACCTCATCGTCCGGGACTTTCGTGACCGTACACCACCTACCGGCGGGGTTGGTTGCAACAGCGCCTACCGTGACTACCCTCGCCCTGAAGTCAGGGGAGTTTTCGTGAGTAGACACCACCCGATGCCCTACCATAACCCACTCACCCAATACACGAACATCATTGGTTGTTCCAACCGCGTTGATCTGCGTAGGTGTCTCCCACACTACGGCCTTGGCGTAGTCAATACCGGTGCGTGCCTCTAGGAAAGAGTCTCCACGCAGCTCTATCTGAGTAATGTTGGCAGGATTGAAGGTATACGTGATGTCTACCGCCATCTCCTTGATCTGTGTTTTGTTTTCTTTCCAATCATTCATATTTCTAACCGCTACCGGAACCGCCTTGTTGTACCCTGTAATTTCTCATGCACATTCCAGTCGCAGTGTGACGGAAATTACACCTTTGGCAATCCTGCCAACAATTTACACAACTACGACGCGGATTAGACGTATCAGTGGAGCACTGTATAGAACCAGCATAATAACACCCCCATATGTTGAACTTATTGCAACGTCCTTGAGAGGTGTTCCAGTGGCCGCAGCCATTAAACCCACCCTGACACGGGTCGTGTGGGCAAGTTGTCAGCCCAGTAACTCCGCATTTCATCTTCGATTTATCCCATCCAGGGCACTCGGTTATAGCTAGGCACGTTATTATGCTCGCGCAGTAACCAGTCCGGTTTCGCGCACAGTAACCTCTGCCCTGGAATGACACTAGCCCCCCTGTATCCCACTGACCGCAGGTCGTATGGTTCAAATCGCAGTGATACTTGCAGAAGTTAACCGGTGCCTGCGTTGAGTCTACGTTGCAGTGAGTACCTGTCCAATACTTACATCCATTACGGTCTCCAGGGCACGCAAACTCCACCGGACACGCCCTGAATGCGGAAGACGTGTTAGCAGCTGTGCACCCAGTGCCGTTCCAGTATTGGCACCCATCTCGCTGACGAGGGCAAGCGAACTCAACAGGACACGCGCCCTGGTGGGAACTAGACTGTACGTTGTTGCCGTTTATCTGTTTAACACACCTATTGTTCCTGAGCCACTTACATCCATCACGTTGTCGAGGGCACGCAGACGCAACATTAGTACCGACACCTCCGTGGCAGTGAATAGTATTCTGATAGCCTGAGGTGGGGGTGTAGAAGAAGCACCTGTCTAAGCTGGCGCCTACGCCCCATGCGTCGCAGGTGGCGATGTCGTTACCTGAATTACCGAGTCCGGCAGTGAAGTTACACGACGCCACCATGCGACCGAACTTACACGTCGCACCAACGGCCCCATCCGCCGAACAACCTAGGGGTTGGCCTGCCGGCGTGACAATCAGGAAACTACACAACCTGGTCGTGCCCCAGTAATTCTGGTCCATACCTCGGTGACACCAGGCCAGGCTCCAAATAGGGCACTCTTTATTGAACGAGGACTCCAACCATGTACATCGACCTGTTACAGTATCTAACGATTCGCAACCGTACGCTGACGACTTACCTAGCGTACAACCGTGAACACAGAGCTTACCCCGCAAAGCAGCAAAGTTATTGCCTGACCGATTACAGAACCCGGTAGACCTGTCCCACGCCGGTAAACCGGTACCTGCTTGTCCGCCGTCTCTGTCACCCAAACAACCTAGCGGCGACCTTACGGTGTTACCGCCGCCGGCCTTCCAGCAGGTTAGAGTACAGTCACTCGCACTGTGCGAACGCGTCTGAGCATTCCTCAGCCTACAATTGACATAATCATTATCAGTGGACACAGGAGGACTTGACCATCTGCGACCCTCACAACCAGTCACCGTCTCCCTGCCGAGAGGGCAAGATATCTTACACACCTCACCGTTGTTAGCGGGAGATCTACAAGTTCTGTCGTTGTGGTTGTAATGCGTACATCTCCACACCGTATTCCTGTCGGAGACACCCCACGGGGAGGCGCTTACAGTATCCGGGCACCAGAAATCACACCTATGAGACGTACCGCTGCAGTTCAGGGCCTGGGGCGTCGAACGACCGCACTCGCCTCTGTTCATGAACTGGAACCGACAAGGTGACGGTATTATCGTCAGGCATGCGCACCTACGCTCGTGCTGCGGGTAGAGACCGCAGAACTCTGTCGTACTGTCAAAGTGCGCACAGGCAGCCACTGGTGCGTCTGTGCCCTGCCTTACTTGGCGGTAATAGCACCTACCGTGACCGCCGCTGCAGTTATGGGTATTCGGATCAGGTAGCGACCCACAAATAGCTGGGTTGAGATGGTGGTGATCACAGGTACTATTTCCATCTGTCGTCTTCTCCCAACCGATGGTAATGTGGAAGTAAGGTTTCTCAGATTTACGACCGTTCGGGCACATCCTAATACGCCAGAACTCAGGACACGGCGTCTCATACTTATAGCAATACCCAGCGAACGACCATTGCATCGGCTCGCAATCCCACGGGTGATTGATCTGCTGACCTGGTAGCCTGTCATTCTCGTCGGGACAGCGCCTCAGCCTGACACCGTCAAAATAAGTACACGCTTTGTTACCTGGGTTACCGGGCGTATTACTTGTCCCATATCTGCAAGTATTCGTGTTACCGTGAAACTCGCCACACAGCATGAACGTCTGAGCCACCCAGTGGCCGTTCTTGTCCAATGCCACCTGGTTACTGCCCTCGAAGAACTTCATATCGCCCACGCCGATATATGGGCACAGGTTGATTACGTCCTCAATCCACTGATCCGGCGGTAAGAACCAAGAGCCACCCAACATTGGGCCCAGGTGTGCACCGACGTTCGACACGGCCCAACCATCTCCAAACGGCGCCGATACCTGGTCGAATACGTGCCGCTGCAGCTGCTCACACCTAGAAGGAAATATCTCAAGAGGGAGATTGATCTTGATGTCGGTAACGAACTCACACTCAACAAGCTGTGTCACCGGGTTGTAGTTGATGCTGGAGAAGTAACTCGTAGCTTCCATCGCCCAACGCTGACTAGGCGGATCCAACCTCGCGTCGAAATTGGTATTGGCCTGAGTAACCTGAATAGTATGCTCTGGGGCGCTCGGATTCTGGAAATTGTAGAACACCATACAACCTTCGTCGGTCGATGGCGGGACGTAAGGTTCATACGGTATGAGCTGAGTTGCTTTTCCACAGCTGTTCTCTATGGTGACCGTTATGGTGTATGAGCCGGTTATCTCGTAGATATGATACAGGGCCGGTATCTTCTCTACGTGCAGACGGGTATATGTCTCCAAAGGGGTACCGTCGCCCCAGTCAATACTCAGATTGAATGGGATGTCCTCGGCGTTACGGGGGTACCCGTCAATGTATAGGAAACACTTATTTTGCATCAATCTTAGTTCACCTGCGGAAGGACCTTCGTTTGAAGGCGGTGTTTGAAGCATTCATTTGAGGATAACTGAAGCTCAATTATCCCAGAAGTATTACGGCCCTCCTCTCTGACCACATTATACTCCTCTCGTATGTGATATGGGGCGCACTCATCCTCATCCGTCCCGTAGTAATGTTCAAGGCTCGCAACCTCCAAAGCATACCCGAATGGGAGCTGACAAACCCTGAAAGCCTGTGGGACTCGCGCAAAGGTACAGCCGTCCTCGTTCGTAGTCTCTTCGTCCCTGGTCTGCTTGGAATAGAACAGCGCCCGTAACCGCTTGGTCAGGTGACCCTGCTGGTCAGTCTGCATGTCATTCACCACCGCCAGTGGGTTCACAAGCTCGTCGGCCTGTGAATGAAATGTCTTGCCGGAAGGCGTTACGTCAGCCGAGGTCTTGACCTTCTTTAAGGTTACCTCCACCAGCTCATAGTCCGGCGGAGCTATCAGTTCAGGTTTGACATAGTGCTCAAACCTTTCCATGTCCAGATACTTTAGCGTGAACTCAGTCGCCTCTTCCTCAGTCCTGGGCGGATCACCCATACCTTCGTTAGACAACACCAGCTCAGTCACTCTCGCCCTGTAAAGCTCGACCTTCGGCTGCCCCTCAATAGGTGTCTTGATTTTGCTCTCGCCAGAGACCTCGTAGTAGCTGAAGGTGAGCGGCATTGTGCCTGCTCCTGTGAACTGGCCGTACTCGTCAACATGAGGAGCCTGGAATGTAACTTCTTTCCGCCTACCAGTCAACTTGGCCCCGGGCCTAGTGACCTCTCCGGCCGCGAGGCCGACACCGGTCGCAAATTCGTAGTCCATCTCAGCCATGTTGGGATCAGTCGTAAGCTTCCACTGCTGCGGTGAGATGCCGCGCGCAAACGAGGATGTAATCGTGTCGTCATCGCTAACCTCAACGCTGCCGCCGAAGTAATACGGTTGCATCTGGTAGAAGTGCCACATCTTCAACGCCCCAGATGGAGCGTCATCGTCGCCCAGCGGGTTATCGTCGCTACCCCAAAACGGTAACTCCGACTGATAGTGGAGATTACTGTAAGAGTCCGGGCCGGTAGGCAGACCGCTGCTAAATATCGTACCATCCGCGTACTTGAACTTGAACGGGTAGCCGGTATCGTTACCCCTTCTCATAGCCACGCAAGCCTCGTCCAGCATGATCTCACGACGCATCAAGTAAAGAGGTACAAATATCTCCTCCTCCTCATCCCACTGCATGCGAAACTCGCCCATCTTACGGTAGCGCTCCTCCCACTCCCACTCCTCTGTGTCCGAGTTCCACACTCGCACCTGATAAGGCTCGCCACCTTTGAATGTAGCCCTGAGCGGTTGGTGCGTCCTGCCGGGTATTTTCACCCTGCCCATGGCCATAAACAATAGGAAACCGAGCTCACCGTCGATACTATTAGGCAAAAAAAAAGTGCCTCCTGGACCCAGAGCCATCGGATTTGGCGTTATTCCCTTATCAAAGAACTTAGGCGCCATGATCGGCTCGATCACCTCGCAGATACACTCGTCAGGCCCGACCGGAGGCGATTCGTCGTCGCTACCGCTACCCAGATCACCGCAATGGTGATACCTCGCATCTCGCTGCGCTATCAGGACTCCTGGGTGTGGATTAGATGGGTCGTCATCGCAGCACACAAACCACCTGACGTGGATGTCGAAATCCTGGCAATGCTCCTCTGGGTCAATCGGTATGCAATGATCCTCGGACAATATCCACGGGTCGCTAGGCGGATATGGCTTGTTACGGCTCATATCCGTCGTATACCAAACCCTGATACAACCGGCATTCGGTAGGTTCCTTGGCATGAGTACCTGGATCTCCAGACAAGGCTGCGGCCCGTCCTCTCCGCCACCGTGCTGCGGTCCGATCAGAATGTCCATCTGATCCATATTGCAGCGAAGGACGAAGTCGTTATACGGATCCATGCTAAGCTTCACGCCCTCGGCGCTACATATCTCTGACCCGTCGGCGTTCACGGCTGCGATGTCATATGTCATCCCGAGCGCATCAAACTCCTCCCTGTTCAGGTGGATAGGCACCCTAACCTGGTTATCCGAGAGCGTTGACTCGGACCCCTCGCCCCTTTTCACCTTAATCCTGTACGTCTCTGCCTTGATTACGCCAGATGGGTTATCTTCACTAGGAGGGCACACCAGCGTGAGCGGCGGTGTCCTGGTACTCAAGGTGACCAAAATAGACGCATCGCAATCTGGTGTCTCCTCTGCCGGCTCGTCACTCATTGAGTTGCAGTCCGGGGTCATGTCTAAGTTGACCTCCTGAAGCGTCTGCTCGCAGGTTAACGCCGGCTTACAACCGTGCTGGAAGAAGGTACTATAGACGTTGATTGGTAGCGTAGCTACGCAGTCGCCAACGCCTTTAACCTCGACTGTGACCGTACGCGACTCGCCTGGAGGGACATCCATTTCAACGAGATGCTCCTCCACGTTCCCTCGGCTGTCGTGACACGTCAACGTCTGCGAAAATTTGTAGACACCGGTAAGCGGATCCTCCTCGAACTCCTGCTCGCTCCACTCGCACCACCCATCGTTAGGGCAGTGAACGACCACCATCTTCTGGACAGATGCCATCCTGACGCCATCGTCGTTAAACCAGTCAATCGTCGCCGGAACCGGTAACGGAATGGACGGGTCTGTAAGATGCACATGCGAAGGTGTTATCTCGTAGTAGCCGCACGCTGGTTGCTTCACTTTGAGCGCGACACAAATACTGCTCGGAACCTGTATAAACTCGCCAGGCAACGTCGGATGCGGTACTGTTTTAGTAAGACAGGAACCACACTCATCCTCGTCGTCATCATCTTCATCGTTGTCGTCATCGTCGTTTTCGTCGTGCACGTCAACACACGGCTCCATCTCGATCTCTATGTCCTCCATACAAATCTCTAAGGCGCCACACACATTTACGTTATACGTCACCACGGCCGGCGGATTATTCATCACACTACCATTGGTGTCGTATGCCGTAACAATTATCTCTATCTCGTCGTTACAGTCCTCTTCCTCATCGCCGTCCTCCTCGCCTGACTTACAGCAGGTGGGCATGACAACGTTAGGAGTGCCGTCCTCCTTAAACTCCGGTATCTCCACCTCGTAATGACTACCTTCGTGCAACCCGTCCACGCACATCAGGCTAGGAGGCTTACTCTTAGTTGGTGGATTATTGGGCGTCAGCGTATACTCGCACAAATCATTGATCGGTATGCAGTCCACAATCAAATCAATGTCCGGTGGCAGGAAGTTAGGTAGCAAGCTACACTCAGCGCCCGGTGAACACGGCTCACCAATACACACCACCTGGTAGGCGCCCGAGCCGTACGAACAGATGATAATGTCGTCTACGTACTGCGGGACATATAGCGTGTCGGTAACTATCTGACTACATCCGACCTTCAGGTGTGTAGTTTGGATGTGCGGATCCATCCCCGGCAAGGTGACGGTCAACGTACCAATAGCCTCCCACCTACCTTCAATCGGGTAGGCAAAGTGCTCAACGTTGAAGTCAATCTGCGGTGTCACCGTCTCTATGGACGGCTGTACCCAGGTGTCGTACGAACTGATGCACTCCTGGCCGATGTACCAATGAGCCCTCACCATAGCTGGCGGGATTACACATGGGTTGTTAATAATGACCACCGGCGGACCGCCGCCTGTATCGCCGCCGCCATCACCGCTTGGTGGCCATGACGTCCCCGGCGGACGAGGCGGAGGCCATCTATTACCTCCACCTGGCGGGGTGCCGGGAGTCCCGCCACCGTCGTCACTTGGGATAGGGTATTTCGGTGGCCAGTTCGGTATGTCCCCTGGATCGTCACAGCCAGTTACCTCCACATTTGGCGGCTTGGGTGAAATAACCTCCCATACCCACTGGCCACAAGGAGGCGGCGGAGATGTCACCACTACCGGAAAAGGTATTCCAACAGGGGTAAAATCACAAGGCCCTAAAGTTTGCGCGTCTGGCGGTGGCGGACTGCAGACGTCACGTAATAACTCAAAGACTGGTATCTCCCTGACCACAGTAGTGGGGCCTACAGTCATACTGGGGGCCCCGGGTACCGGGTTACCGTTACTATCGCACTGTTCATAAATAGCCGTTACCTGGAACTCTACAGGCTCACCCCCGCCGCCATCTGTACAAACTGTAACAACCGAAGGCTCAATCTCGTACCGAACGCCCTTCATCATGGCGCCTTCGCAATGAATGTTTGGTGGCGTGCCTGGCATCTTAGGCTCTATGTCTACCTTGCAATCCTCACAGTCATCTCCGTCGTCATCGTCGTTGTCGTCGTTGTCGTCGTTGTCGCCACCTGCGGCAAGCGTCACGCAATCTATGCTCCAGTCAAACGGGTTGTCCAGATCCACATCCGGTATACACGGAATATCACCAAAAGTCACCTCCGTCGGAGGTATGAGAGGTGGGAGCTGACGTGGAAAGTGATACGGACCCGAGGACGGCTTGAAGTCACAGCAGGGCATGGCGTCCATTGACGCCTGCTCTGGCATGCCAGGCTCATTACACTCTCTCGACAGAAAAGGGTCACTCATTATGCTTCCTCGCTCTCACACAAATCCCTGTCCAAGCCTGAAGGTACTGGCTCGGGAGTTGCGTCACACACGGCCGATTGGTCAGTTAGTTTCACCACCAGCGCGTACTTGTAATCCTCAAACTCATCCAGCTCCTCGCCCGGGCTGAGCTCCTGACCGTCAACTAACACCGACACGGCGAAACTGTTGTCGGTTGTGACGTCGATGTTATCACCAAACGCCCCAGCAAATGTCTTAACCGGGTCCATATTAGGGATAGTGTCTAGCCTGGGGGCAAACACGCTAGCTACCGGTTTCTCGATTACAGGGTTCTCGCCATTTGCGTCGAACTTGTAGCCAAGCGGAATATGCTCGGCGAGCTCGCCCATGCCAGCTCCGCGCTTAGGGCGAATGATGATCTTATTATCCTTCTGGTTGACGGTTATCTGACAATTATAGCCGGCCTTGAGTAGGATGTGATCGGCAGGCTCGACGTCTGGGTTACCGTAGTCCGTACCGGACAGGAGGTCACCATACTCCCACAGCGCCGGTACGTAATTGTCACACCCTTGTCGCACCTTATGCTGCTCTACCCTGTTCTCAGCGCCCTCGGTGTCTGCCGGGCAGTCTTTATCTTGGACCGGGACGTCAAATACGCAGAAGGTATCGAGGCTCTTACACCAGCCAAACGGCGGTGGATTATAGTCAGCCGGCGGTCTGCGCAAAAAAGGCATCCACCGCTGCTCGTTTTGAATACCGACGGATCTAACCTCTCTGCGACTGATGAACTGGGTCGACGTCCTGTTTACCTTGAACTCCAAACCGCCCAGGCTGGCCGGCATGCTGAATATCTCCGCCGAACCCATCACGAAATACGCATACATTCTTGCATCGAGTAGCTCCTCTGCGTGTTCGGTGAAATCCAGCTTTATAGTACCAAACTCTACCCACTCACCGCTGGAAATGGTGATAGGCGGTGTCGTGGCAACTTCCTCCCCCACCGCTATCTTCAAAGCAAACTCGAATACACTGCCACTGACACGTACATCCACCATGTGGACATTTACCTGCCCAGGAACCTCTACGTCAGTAAACATCGTAATCCCAAAGTCAGCTATCGCTCTCTGGATAACCCCTGCTGCGCAGGGATCAAGGCGCATCGCTTCCGCTGCCGCTTGGTCCAGCGGATAATACCTACCCAGATTTTGAGAATAAAAAGTAGTTTCCATCAGAATTGCTGTTTACCGGCTAGACGTATCGTAAGCCTACCTCTCTCGCCTCGCAACCTAAGTGCGTCCCCAAGGCCTAGTATCGCGTTGTTCATGTATATCGGTATGTTACCGTGCTCGTCAGGCACGATCATGGTGGACAGGTTGTACTGCGGGTCGTCCGGGTTACGTACCAACAGATTTACTGCTGTCAGATAACTGTTGTTACCCTTGAACCCCTTGGATATCGACTCCCATAAATTGTAATACGGCTCGCCCGTAAAATGTATGGTCAGCTCATTACCCTCCCTCACCAACGCCACACCGTGACCTCCCACCATATTGAGGTCACCCGACATCAGCGTCCGCGTCACTGTTCCGAGCTCAAGCGTCGTATTAGCGAGGTCGTCTATGTCCGTATGCGTCTCCACTACGAACCCTTCCAGGGCACGACCGCCCACCATAACATGACAGGAGACCTCAAACTTAGCCGTATTAGCTGACAACTCGTAGTCACCGTCAGGCAAGAAGCTCATCATTTCGGCCGTATCGACTACGAGCACCCCGGCCCTGCGACCGTACCGGTCATACAGGTCAATCTGCTCCTCCTTATCCAGCAGTTTGTACGAACCTGTGATTATGCTCCTGTCAGGCGCCGGGCCTATGGTAAGTTTCAAGTCTGTAGGTGTCTTCTCTATACGACTGATCTCGTAGATACCCTTAGAAGTCGCATAAATGCGAGCGTCCAGCAGAAAATTACGGGGGAATACCGCGCCGTTCGCTACCCTGAAAGTGGAAGCGTCGGTGAACGGGTAACTAGCTGATTCGTGAGGAAAGGGTCTCGGTCTCATGATATACTCAACAACTCAAACATGTACTCACCAGGTGAGCACTCAACCACCCTGAACCTGGAGGTGATAGTGAACGTCACGCTAATCGGTGGCGGAGTACCTGAGAACCCGCCTGCGTTCGGGGACCAGGGTCTCAGTGTTCTCAGGTAGTTCGTGGCAACGGTGTATGTCACGTCCGGTACCAGCGTCATACTGACGCTACTACCAGGTTGCGCCACGCCGTTGATCGACAAGACGGCTGCAGTTGGTGTCTCCGTGTACAGGAATATCGTACCCATGTTCGGCGTTCGACACGCACCTGCGCACATCTGACAGCCGTCAAACGCAAAGCTTGACTGCGGAGTACCAACAGGTGTCGAACCTGAGCGGGCAGTGCCGGGCCTGATGGTAAACGTAGTACCTGCTACACGTTGCAGCGTCAGGGCTGTCGCCTGCCACGTAAGCGTCCTCGCCGGGTCATGATAGCACTGGGCGCCGGTATGTGCCCAGTTTCTATTCGTGGCAGACAATTGCGCCGCAGTTAGCCTGTTCCCAGTAGAGGACGCAGAGACAGTGCCTTGAACAGTACCGTACTGCCTACCTGTCGTATCTGTCAGACGGATGTTTGCGGCGCAAGCCCTGCAGGGATTACGCTGCACACGGAAGCTAATCTGACCAGAGTAGTAAGACGACGAAGCAGCCGGATCCCCTACCATTGTCAGCGGGTATGGGCTGGCGGTGCCGCTCGCTCTTCCGTCGTAAGTGAGGTGCGCGGTAAGCGTCGGTATATCCGACGGCTGCACCCTGACGAGACGACCGTTATGTGTTATCCAGGCATTGACTCTGGCTCTCGCAATTACATTGGCGAACCTTATGTCGCTCGGGTCTACGGTGACGCTAAGACCGCCCAACGATATGCCTCCGGCTATCGCCGACGGAGGCGCAGAGCTACCAGCGGACCCGCCAGTTCCGTGTAAGTCAGCGTCCGGTGCGGGCTGGAACGTCGACCTAATCCTAGGCTCGCCAACAGGTACATCGGGCATGATTGTCGCGCAGTTATCATCTGCGCTGGTCGAACCGCCTTTGTTGATGATGACGCTATCGCTGCAAATATCCTCTAGGGTAATGGTCGTCCCCAGGTGACCGCCAACGGTAATCATGTCGTCCGGGTCCTCGTCGCCCCCGTCGGTGACAGGTCTCGGAACCTGTATAGGTACAAAGATAAAGGGCCCGTCAAAGATAACACTCAGCAGGCCGTAATCGTCTGGACAGGCGCCGCCGATACAGCCAACAGTATTGTGAGACTCTTCCTGGTATCGCTGGAAGTAGTTTACGCCGTTGGCGGTCAATTTCTTAAACTCATCTGTGAGCTCAAGCTGGATAACGCCTGTCTCCTCGTTCGCCGTCATCTTCAGGCCGTCAGATGGCATAAGCGTTACCAGGTTACTCAGCTCGGCACCTGACTCGGTGATCACGGACTTCACTCCAATGTCCCTGTGAAGCAGCGCCCTCTCGGCTATCTTCGACTGAGCTGGAGAGCTGAAAGTGTACATCTCGAAGACATCCATCATGTTCAGCCTGCCCGGAGTCACCCATCCTGTATAACTAGGGTCTATGGGGTCTAAAAAAATGGTCTTCCCGTACACCCAGTTCTTCTTAAGAGCGGTAAATGTCAACACGGGTTTCTGGGCGACACTGACAACGCCTGTCACCAGCTCCTTGCTGATGGTGATGCCGCTGATGTAAGGCTCGTCGGCATGGCGGCAGTTAATGGAGATGTCGGCTATAAAGTCCAACCCAGTCAGCGTTCCACAGTCAGCGATGCCCGTGGCGGATGGGTCCAGGATGTAGGCCCTAGACTCATTATGGGGGAGGAAGTTATGATGGATCTTATGAATAGCCACCACTCAATTATAGCATGAACTACAGTCGCGTTGAGAAAGCTTTCAGCCCCTACATTACAGCGCCGCAGCTAGTCAGAACTGAGACCCCCAACCACATGGTGAAATACATCAGGGGGCTGAGAAAGAGGGACCTTGAGCCTAAGATACAGTGCTTGTTTCTACACAGAGGGCGCGTGTACATCCAAATCTCTATGACCAGGATCAGTATATTCTACGGCGACGCACGTAAAAAGGTCGCCTACCTGTGGATCTCACACCACGACACACTCCCCGACTTTAACGGCTGTGTTCGTCAGGTAAAGGAACAAGCCGAGGAACGCCTTCGTCCGCTGCTCCAGAGTGCTCTGAAAATTTGGAAGACTATTACGCCGGTTGGTCCTGGCAAGGAAATTGTTGACGTTGAACACGTTCTCGTTGAAGATCTTAAAGGTCTTAGACCAGTTCGGGAGGACATGATCCCAGCCATATCCGAACTCACGGCGCTCTCCGTTTATCAGAAACCCGTAGTTACCGTCGTCCAGAATGTCCCGGTAAAGCGGCTGAGTAAAACCACCAACAAGAAGGCCACTGTGAAGGGCGGCTGAAAGAAAATACCCGACACTGTTGATCGGGTTAAGGTCTATGAACATGTCCTGGTTCTTCAAGATGTTCATATATTCGTAGTTCGAGAAGCTGTCTATCAGCAAGCAACGGTCGGAGTATTGGTTTCCGAACCTCTCGGCGTATTCCCTCTCCTCCTTGAAATTCTGGCCGTCGGTCAATAGCGTGATGAACACGTCGTCCCTGCTGGTCAGCGTCTTCTCAATCTCTGACATGATAGCCAGCTTGTTCTCTAGGCGCTTGATGCCGCCCATTGATAAGCAGATGGCCATGCGCTTCCTGTCGATGAGATCTACACGCAGCGGTGCGAGCCTTTGGTAGGAGCCTGGGTAGATGGGTATTGGATTATTCAGGCAAGAAGTGAGGGTGGTCGCTCTCTCGGCTAGGGTTTTACACGGGAAGCCAACCGTCGTACATTTCCTGGTGCCGCACATGGACTTGTAACTCCAGTTCACATAGTCGGCGAATAGGTGGTGCTTGCACGTTATAAAATCATCCGAAGCTGTGTTCATGCAGTCCCAGGCCTCTTCAAACCAGTAGACGGCTCTACTATTCTCCATGTGAGACTGGAAGTCCCTCGGTGACACTATGCGGATTACCTGGCTGTCCACGAACGGGGAGCAGTATTCAGATAGGCTGTCCTTTGTTAGGTACTGGAACTTGAATACGCGAACGTCTTTCAGTTTGCGCATAACGAACGAAGCAACGGCTGAGGCGTGGACAGCGGCTTCGCACTGACGGTAAGGAGCGACAAATTGCACCTTGTTCACCGGGCGAGGTTTCTTCTGCATCGTGCATCGGAGGGTGAGAGGGCGGCCAAGTTTGTAAAGTATAACCCAATAGACGGGTCTATGCAAGAGGGGTATACAGTATCCTCGCGCGAGGGGTAAAAAAAGGCCACCCGGATCAGGTGGGGGCCTTTTTTCGGGACTACTCTTCTTCGTCCCAGTTTTCTTCGTCCAGTTTGGCCGAGATTTCGGCAAGCCGCTCTTCGGCGAGCCGTTCTTGTTTTCTTCTGCGTTGGCAGCACTTACAGTGCGTACCGTGCTGACAATACTCAAGTACCGCCGCTCCGGCGGCGCCGGCGACGACCGCGCCGATCAAGTAGCCGACTACGGCTATTGGAAAAAATAATGGCATCTTAGTGCCTCCTTTCTTTTTTTAGGGCGGTAAACCATTTACCGTCACTATTCACTACCAAGAAAAGAGCTGCTTTTTAATCCATCGGAATACCTGAGTCTGGGCGCCGACCATCTCGCCTCAGGCCGAGATTTTGATTAACTGTTGTGGTTGGGCGACCTGTCCTGCCGGCGTGCATATCAAACTGGCGACTCGGAGCTTGATACTCCTGGTGTTGTTGTGGGTTCTTAAAATGATTGTAGAGGGAGTATCCTGTGGTTGCTAATCCGCCAAGCATTCCTAGCGCAGCCGACCCAAACTGGTTGACCGCTTTATCGAGATGCGGCTGTACGTGCTTGTTATTTACGTGATCCCTGAGAAAGCGGGGCATTCTGTGCTCTATATTAGTCCACGATTGGTACCGGCTCAACGGGTCCTTGCCGAACGCCACGTTCCGCATGTCCCGTAACGACGCTGTCTTGGGCATGCCGGGAGCCGTAGGCATAGACATCAGGCTCCTTAAACCAGAGACGCCGCTGACACCGGGCACGCCTTGGCGGCTACCTGGCATCTGCGCCTGCATGTTTTGCTGGGCTCTTGAGAATGGATTCTGAAGACCGCGACTGAGGGTCTGCTGCGTATTCTTGCCGACGTTCTGCGCGAGCGCTACATTCGCCTCCTTGCAGCAGTCCTCCTTCTTTTTCTTCTTGCGCTCAGGTAGCTTCTTGATATCGGGCGTGTGATGCGCCCAGCGAAGAGCCGTGCCCTTAGGAAGTTTCCCCTCGGACTCGGCTGCGAACATGTACCGCTGTTGCGCTTTGGACTTGAATGGCATCCCTCAATTATATCACGTCACGCACGGGCCAATCCAGCATTTCTAGCCTGCACGATGGCGCCAGTGCCGGTGAACGGTACAGGCGTACTCTTCGGCACCACGATACCTATTCGACCATAACCTGCCGCCGTCTTGAGTGTCTCGGCCAGGATGGCCCTGTTCATCCATGCGCCATCAGCCGGCATACCGAGAATATCTTGCGCCGTGTATCTGGGGCCGTGACTATTCCACCAGCCTACATACTCTTCAGACCTGACCCTCGCGTACGAGTTCCAGCCAACTGCGTGATTCCAAGAGCCGCCCATAACAGCAAGACGTACGCCGTTACTATCCGTCCGACTGCTCGACACCTTGCCGCGGTTTCCGTAAAACATACCGAGACCGGCACGTGCGACACGGATTACACGCTCCACCTGGTCTTGCACTGGACCGGCGGGCATCCAGCAAATACCGGAAGCATACTGAAGAGCCGCTGCCATGTGTTGCCTGTAGTCACTAGGAACGGTAATCACGTTCGTACCTACAAGCGACGCAGGGAAGTTGCCTACCTCGTTTACGAACCTTCCGATTGTCGAAATACTTTGCCCGCCCCTGTAGCTTCCACCTTTGGAGATAAACCACGTAATCAGCGGATTACATGGGTTATACAGCATCGGCTGACCAAGTGCTATACTGATCGCTGCCGTGGCGTTGTACGCTATACCAGCTGAAAAACCGGCACACGACGGCCTACTTTGTTGAGACGTAGCGAGCAAACTGTGCCTCCTGAAGTCAGTGGTCAAGGACGGTATTACGTTCCACGGGTACCAACTAAACCCAGCGGCATTCACCGCCTCAAGGTTGGCCGTACGTTCCCTGAGATACTGCTCGAAACTAGCGTCCCATGCGATAATCGGCGCCGGGCCTGATCTCTCCCAGTTAGAGATGCAAATAGATGACCCAGTCATCTCCGCCATCAACTCCTCATCATAGTCGTCCGCCAAAATGAGGCTGTTCTCGCAGACTCCATCCACGACGACATCGTTAGCCGGGTCACTACGGCGAGCCTTCGCCCGCTCTGACATCTTGATATGTCCAAATCCTCTTCGCTTTGCCATTGTGTTGCTCCTTATCTACGTACTCGACCAAATATTCCCCTTCTCGCAGGCAAGGTGAACTCCTGTATATCCGTAGCCGGGGTAGGCGTCACCTCAATACAGTCCTCACATTCTTCCACGATAACACCAATCAACTGCGGCACCTCTGCCTCAGGCGTAGGTGCCGTCTCCTCTGCTATCTCCTCAGGAGCTGCCTCATCGGCTGCCTCTTGCGGGTAATCCTGCTGCCATATCCCTGACCATCCCTGAAGGTCTGGTACCCATGTTGAGACCTCGTTGAAAGGCTGCCCCAGTGGCCTCCCGCCACTGGCTGTCTTCAAATTGCACTACCGGACGAAGAGCATTTACCGGGTTATTGGATTGATCAATCGACTGCGCAAGAGCATTTAAGCGACCACCGAGACCCTGCGGGTCGACGATGCCGCCTCCGTATTTACTGCTGAGCTCTTGCATTGACAGCTGCTCGTCAGTCTTTTCGTCCTTCTGTATGACGCCGGACTTCTCGAAAAATGAGAGTACGGCTTTCGAGTTGAGTATCGAATACGCGCCGTACAGCACCATCGCCACCAGAACGACATTCCAGATGCTGTTAGCCAGGTAGTACCGGAAGTCAGGGAACTTGAACCGCCCCATCTTCTCTGCCTCGAGCCGAGCAAGCTCGGCGGATTGTTCCTCGTCAAGCTTCGATTTAGCTGCGAGTTTCGCGTTTACTTCTGCGAGCTCCTTCTGTAAAGAGCTTACTGTTGGTCTTTTATTTGCCATTGGATTCCTCCGCGATGTTGTAAGCCCAGCCAGCGGCTACGGCTTGAGTGACTGCTAGTCCACCTAGGTTTATTATAACCTCCAACAGGTGGTGACCTGGAGGGAGGGCAAACTCTACACCGACGTCCAAGGTGGATAATTCAGACGGGGCTTCGAGTTTTCCGAGCAGGTTTCCGTTTACGTAAAAGGACGCACTGCCACCTGTCATCGGTGTTTTCAAGAAACCAACCAGCATGATCGGCTTCGTGTTCTTTAGCTCCACCAACGACGGCGACGGAGCGCCGATGATGTTGGGGTAGCCGTCGGGCCCTTTGAAGAACCCGCCAGTACCAGTAGCGCCGCCGAGACCTAACCGGCCGATTTTGGTTACGTAACGTAAAATGTCGGTCGAATGGTCAAGCTGTACCGGCTCTCTCGGTGCCTTAGGTTTAGACTTGGGCATCGGAGGCTTAGGAGGCAGCGGCGTCGGAGGCTCCGGCAGCGGACCCGGCTCGCCAGGTAGGGCTGAGGCCGGCATACCGCGAGGTCCAGTGACACCTGGATTGCCCTGCTGCCCACCGCCGCAACCGCCGCAACCGTGCGACGGCTGACCAGGGGGGCCCGCTGGGCGCATCGGTATTCCATACTGAATCTGCCCGTCTGGGCCCCTGAACGGTACCAGAGGTGTACCCTCTACTACGCCGCCCTCAGTCTGAAACTGAAGCACGGGAGGCATCGGAAATACTTGCTCCGGTTGTGTCTGCGATGGCTGCTGCGGCACTACTTGTACCGGCGTAGCTGTTACTGTTGTTCTCACTCTATCGGTCATTTTTGCTCCTTTGTTTATGTTTCCAGATTCCCCAAGGCCCAGTCGTAGTCCGGGATATACTCCTCTTCTTCTTCCTCCTCCTTCTCCGCCACCTGGGTCTCCTCCTCGATCACCTTGCGGCTCGCCAACACGAACGGGGTGACCTCGAGGATGCCAAGGGCAAAACTAGCATCTGCCCACAATACACCGTCGTACGCTTGCCATCCGTCTTTGCCCACCTCAATCTTGACAAGTCCACTACCCATCTTCGGGAAGAACCTCCCAAACTTGCACCGACCATCGAAGACAAGATACACCACCTGCCCGCTAACTACAACCGAGTGGTAGTACGTCTCAAACTCGCCGTACTCGGAGGAGAACTTAACAAGGACTGTAGGGTCGGCGGGTTTGTCCTTGAGCCACGGGAGCTGTAAGCAACTGAAATCCTTTACCCGTGTTACCTTGACGGTCTTCGCCGGTTTCGGCTCAGGTACGTCAACTACACCAAGAGCTCGCTGAACCTCTTGCATCGTAGCGACACCATAATCCTCAAGAGGTGTCGGCGCCACTAGCGCCACAGGCGCAGCAGCTGTCTTCTTTGGTCGAATATTTGGCAGAGGTACGTCAGAGCACGGGGATACGACTGGTCGACCCTCCAGGGCTGCCGCTGATGCGGCGTTCTGCTTCACAAGACCAGACGTGATCATAAAGCGAGCTATGTCCTCAGGCGACCTGATCTCAACGGAACGCATCGTCCCGTCGGGTAAGGGCATCTGAAGAACCTGTGGGCGCTGGCGACTGGCGTACCAGGCACCCATGTCCACGTCAAAATCACTGTCCGCTATCGGAACAGGGTTCATTACTGGTGTGTCTTCCATTTGCTAGTTAGACTAAATCGTCAAGCTCGACCTGCTGAATCTCTACGCCAAACTGTCCCATGTTGACGGGTGTACGTTCATGATACCCGCCAGTGAGAGATATCTCGTTGCCTTCCATGTCCACTGTGAACAAGTTATGGCCGCTTCCATCCGTAGTGATAGGTAAAGCATACCCATAGTTTATGAAAATACTGCCCATCGTCAACTGCCCAGATACCTTGGACAGCTCCCGTCGCATCGTTTCCAGGTCATCAAAGACGTAACACTGGAAGCCCAGAGCCGGCGAGGCAATATAGGCGTGCCACTGCATCTTCAGCTGCGGCTTCTCGGCGAAGACTCTAGCGTGGCTGAACAGCTGGCTCAGCGTACTCGGTTGGAGATGGCTTACTAAGTCTCTGGTATCACTCATGCGTCTGTCTCCTCCTGAGGGCTGCCCCTGTCATCAAAGACCTGCCGGTAAAAGCTGGAGAGCTCGCGGAACCTCCTATTCTGGGCCCTTGAGAGTTGCGATGGGGTGCAGATCTCTACCTCCGGCGCCACGAACTTTGGCCTTGGCTTCAGTACCAAGTCGTCAGCGGCTGCGCTGTCCTCCCTCCAGAGCTTCTCGGCGAAGGCTTTAAGATGCGGATCTGGCGGCATCCTGGCCACGGAGAGCATCGCTGAATCAAGCGTCTCCGACATCTGGTAAGAGAAGTTATTGGTGTGTACCCCGATGTATGCGACAGTAATCTGGCCGGCCTGTTTTCCTTTCAGCTTGGCGATGACGTCGACGGCGTTACATACGCCCATACTAAAAAGAACGACCATCTTTTCCTTAGTGTCAAAATAGCCCTTACCAGCTATTTGTTTGCAGAATGGAATCCACAATTCTGCGGGTATTGTCCAAAGGGTATAGTTCCAGAATGACTGATCACCGTAAAACCCGTCGATGATTGGGGCCGGAAGAATTGATAGTCTTTTGATGTGCTTACGGTAACGGTCGGGTAGGTCTGAAAAAAGAACGTCGAATTGGAGCTCAAGCTCGGCGAACCATCCATACGGTATAGCGGGTGTGAAAAATACATGTTGGTGGGTCTCCTGGAAATCTTTGAGGGTAGACATGGAGCCCACGCCAATGACGCCAAGCTCTGACAAAATGGACGAACTGACACACTCGAAATCGGCACTTTCTATGCCCGATGGTTTGAACTCCTCACTCACTCTCTACCCTCCACTATTACACTCTGTGCCCAAATATAACCAGACTGTAAACGCTGTCAACTGTGTAGGGGGTAAAAAAGAGATGTCGCAAGCCATCTCTTTTTGGCCGCTAGTCGCGGCTCTCTGGCCAGATGACCTGGCCGGTGGCGGCGTCGTATCTGGCCACCCATCTACCTACGCCGTCTACGACGGCGTTGAGGTCTAGTGTTTCGACCCCTTCGTTGACTACGTAGTCAACGAAGGTTTGCACATCGCGCGTGCAAGCGGCGCACCACGCGTGCGTGATGTTATTACTGTGTGCTGGTGTGATCATAAATTTTCCCCTATAAAAGGACAGATGTTTGTTTTCTCGGAGCGGCTCTGTGAAACCCCTCAAACGGATAACATATCCGTCTACTTTTTGTTACCACAAAACTGTCTGTTTTTTAATACGTAAAAAAAAGGCGCCACAAGGGCGCCCAGTTTAGGTCTTTCTTATAAGGCCTTTATCGCTACAGAGCCTCTCAACCAAAAACTCACTTTCCCTCAGCGCCTTAGATTGATATTCATAATTCATCATCTTGCGCGAGCTGAAAGCTTTTGCCTCTTCGAGCAGACACTTGTAACCAGAGTCAAACATCAACGAAGTCCGAGATGCGTACCCATTTTTCATTTCCTTGCGAATAGCTGTAACAGAAACATACCAGCCGCGCGCACGCTCCTGGTGATCGTAGTGACTGAATCCGCCGTTGTCAAAAAACAGTCTCACCTCAAGCATATTGGGTTCGACTGATTTAAGCGGGGAATCGGGTTGAGCCTCTATCTGGATCTCCTGAAGCGTGATCTCTCGCGCTTGTTTCGGCATGTTATTTACAGGCTTTCTTGGTGGCTTTCTTGGCGACCTTCTTCGCTGCTCCGGCGCACCCTGGCTGCGAGACCGTCTTGGTAACTCGCGTACCGCAGTCCAGTTTCGTCACAGCCCGACTAACCACTTTCCGTCTGGGGGTGGCTTTCTTTGCTGGAGTTTTCTTCGCTACCTTTTTAGGGGCCTTCTTCGCTGCTTTCTTGGCAGCCTTTTTACAAGCTTTCTTTGGCATAATAGTTTCCTCTACTATGAGTGTTTGCGCACCGGCCGACTGGCCCACGGGGCCAGCCTGATAAACCTTAACGCTGTCGTGGTCACTTTTACGAGTAACCAGCTCGGCAAGTTATGAGCAGGCCTCACCGCCGGAGCGGCGCGTCACGGTCATACTCATTATTCGTTTACTGTCTCATCTTCCTGGCGCCTGGTGTTGTAGCTGTCTACAAGCATACGAGTCTCCGGTGACATCTCTAGACCGAGATGCAACTTGGTGATCTCTGTATGCCTTAGCTCAGCGGCGCCGTTCAAGAGCAGTTCTTTACTTGGGTCCTTCTCCACGAGGTCTTCCAGATAGGCCTTCACGTCGTCGCCGACGATAGGGGCCACAGATGAGAGAGCCTTCTGGACGTTCTGGATGATGTCCGCGTTGCCAGAGTTAAGGGCCGCCTGAGACAGATCGAGAGCCATCTTTATGAACTCTCCCTCCGTCTTGTTTAGCTTCCTCTTCGCGTGCATCATCATTACGCCCTCGTTGGAGACGCCCATCTCTAGTGCCTTCTTAATGAAGGTATCCGCCAGGTCGCGGTATGTCGGCTTAACGTCTGAAGAAAGGAAGCCTGTGGCGAAGAGCTCAAGTACAACAACACCTCCGTGGAAGCCCATCTTGCGGTAGGCTATCGCACGCTCCACCGACTGGCGATCCTCTACGGAAAGCAACATGATCGAGGAGAGCCTCCCATCCTTGCGAGTGAGGGCGTGCGCAGGGTAGAACTGGGGCTTGACGGCCTCCGTCTCTACCCAGATGCCAGCCTTCTTGCGCCCCCACACATCCAGAAACAGATGCTCATACCAGGCCACGGTCGCCGGCGGTAAGCTGAACTTCTCGCACACGAAACCCATGTCTGCGTTCGTGAGCAGGAAACCCTCAATCAAGCCGAGTACGTCCAGCGGTGTGTTTTTCCTGAGCTCAAGGGCGTGAAGTATGCCGGGATACTTCTCCTTCAGCGCGTACCTCTCCTCCGGCGTGTCGCACCTGTTCAGGTCCTGGCAAAAGACATAGAAGTAACGAGTGGCAGTGTCATCGTCGGGCAGAAACACCTGCGACTGTGGAGACTTACGCAGGAGGTACCTAACGCGGTCGTACCGCCAATATGGCGGCCGACGTATATCCTTCTGCGTGTAGATAATCTGCCTATCCTCTGCCACTACCACTCACTCCTATCGGACGAGAAATACTCTAAGAGTTCTTCCTGAAGTTTGTCCATGTCCTCCTTGGTAATATACCCAAAGTGGATACAACGTTCAAGCTGCTCTTTCCAGATACGCTGAACTACCTTCAGATCCTGAAGAGCTATCTCTCTGTCCCTCTGTTTTCTCTTGGTTGCGCTCATGTGCCCGTTAACCCGGCGCTTTTCTTGGCTGTGGCGATACTCTTCGCACTGACGTTGAAGAAGAGTGTACCAGCAGGCTGTAACCCGGTTACTACGGTTGGATGGTATCCCATGAATATCAGCGCCCCGCTCATGGCGCCAGGCTTAGGCTTCCAACCATGATGCCACTCGAATACAGGGCAGATGTCCTCAGCCTTATACCCGCTCCTGCAGCTCTTAACCGGCGTAAGCCAGCTGCCGATAAACTCCAGCAGCTCTTTCAACTCAGGTTCACTCAGCCGGAATACCTCGCTAGGGTTATCGAGAGGCGGAAAGCACTTTGTCATGTAGTCTTCGCTTGCATAAAAGCGAATAGCCCTCACAGCCTTGAACGGGTGGTCGTCCACGTCAGCCTGCGCCCCCTAACCAGCAGCGCCGAGTGCCGTCGTTAGGCGAGATAAAC
>Ga0123353_10001491_pt1 | contig 28672 bp, 25 predicted proteins | sample TergutLab28metaG_3_FD_92763 | JGI IMG/M metagenome (GOLD analysis project Ga0123353, IMG submission 92763) | Labiotermes labralis P3 segment gut microbial communities from Petit-Saut dam, French Guiana - Lab288 P3 | ecosystem: Host-associated > Arthropoda: Insects > Digestive system > Gut ...
CACGTCAGGCGTACATAATACCAAGACCCTGATTTCTTTACCTGTACCATGAGGCAGAGATACTACACCTCTTACCATTTGGTTGGCTTTACGAGGGTCTACGCCCAAGCGAACGTCAATATCCACAGATGCATCAAATTTGGTCAGCGTTATCTCTTTGACCAATTTAGACGCCTCTTTTAAAGAGTAAGATTTCCCTTCTTCAATCTTCTCTAAAGCTAACTTTTGTTTTTTTGTAAGTTTACCCATTTTCAATTGAAGTTTTTAATTTTGTTTTTTACCAGGGAATTCTCCTTTGACGGCAATACCCATACTTCTCGCTGTTCCGGCAACCATTGTCATGGCTGCATCAATCGTAAAACAGTTTAAATCCACCATTTTGTCTTCCGCGATTGCTTTTACCTGATCCCAGGTAACTTCGGCAACCTTGTTACGGTTTGGCTCAGCCGATCCGCTCTTCTGCTTTGCTACTTCTAGCAATTGAATTGCGACCGGAGGAGTTTTTACGACAAAATCAAAAGATTTATCCGTGAAGTACGTGATAACCACAGGTAATACTTTACCTGCTTTCTCTTGGGTTCTGGCATTAAATTGCTTGCAAAAATCCATGATGTTGATCCCCTTCGAACCTAAAGCGGGTCCTACCGGAGGTGATGGATTTGCAGCGCCACCTTTTATCTGTAATTTGATAAGTCCAGCAACTTCTTTAGCCATTTTTGTTTTTGATTTTTATTATAGAAATAACAAAGAGGTCAGGCACGTAACTACCCTACTCTTTTTCAACTTGCATAAAGCCTAATTCAAGCGGAGTTTTCCGCCCGAATATTTTGACCATTACCTTTAGTTTCTTCCGTTCATTGTTTACTTCTTCTATTACGCCGCTGAATCCGCTGAACGGTCCGAATGCCACTTTTACGGTCTCTCCTACGAAAAATGGAACATTGATTTCCTCCGAAGAGTCCTGCAATTCATCCACTTTTCCTAAGATGCGATTGACTTCGCTTTGACGTAAAGGCACGGGGCTGTTCGACTTTTTGGATCCGTCACCCAGAAAACCAATCACATTCGGAATGTTTTTCAGTTCGTGGGCAACTTCGCCTACAAGTTCGGCTTCAATCAACACGTAACCCGGCAAATAACTTCTCTCTTTGGAAATTTTTTTGCCGTTACGAATTTGATAAACTTTCTCAGTCGGAATCAATACCTGAGAAACGTATTGACCAAGATTCGTATTCCTGATTTGTGCTTCAAGATATTCGCGAACCTTGCTCTCTTTACCACTAATGGCACGTAAAACATACCACTTTTTGTTAGTCTCAGACATTTTTTCCTTCTTTTAGAATAATAAACGGTAGATAAAATCCCTCATAAGGAGTTCGATGGTTTTATCCATCGCAAACACTACCAATGCAATAATTATGGAAGCAATAAGTACAACTATCGCACTGCTGGTTAACTCACTACGGGTTGGCCAAGATACTTTATGGACAAGCTCGTCGTATGATTCTTTGATATAATTTGCTACTGCATTCATCTTTTTATAATGTTTTAGCACGGGCAGAGAGGCTCGAACTCCCGACACCTGGTTTTGGAGACCAGTGCTCTACCAACTGAGCTACGCCCGTGTAAAGCCCCTCCAAACCTCCCCACAGGGGAGGCTTTTAAGGGCAGTGTTATTAAATAGCGTCCCAAGTCCCCCTTGAGGGGGGATTTAGGGGGGCTTTTTTATTCAACAATCTCGGTGATTTGACCTGCACCTACTGTACGTCCACCTTCACGGATAGCGAAACGTAAACCTACGCTACATGCTACCGGGTAGATGAGTTCTACAATAATTGTCAGGTTATCGCCCGGCATAACCATTTCAGTTCCTTCCGGCAAGCTTACTTCGCCGGTTACGTCCAATGTACGGATGTAGAATTGAGGACGGTATTTGTTGTGGAATGGCGTGTGGCGTCCACCTTCTTCTTTTTTCAAGACATACACCTCAGCTTTGAATTTAGTATGAGGGGTAACTTTGTTCGGGTGGGTGATAACCATACCGCGTTTGATTTCATCTTTGTCGATACCGCGAAGCAATAAACCTACGTTATCGCCGGCTTGACCATCGTCCAAAATCTTACGGAACATTTCAACTCCGGTAACAACTGATTTTTTTGCGCTTAGACCCAAACCGATGATTTGAACCTCTTCGCCTGTTTTGATTTTACCTGTTTCGATACGACCTGTTGCTACGGTACCACGACCTGTGATAGAGAACACGTCTTCAACCGGCATCAAGAATGGTTTGTCAACGTCGCGAGGCGGCAATTCAATCCAAGTATCGCACGCATCCATCAATTCCATCACTTTGTCTTCCCACTCAGGAACGCCATTCAATCCACCAAGGGCAGAACCGCGAATAACCGGAGTATTGTCGCCATCGAAGTTATAGAAAGAAAGTAATTCGCGCATTTCCATTTCAACAAGATCTAACATCTCTTCGTCGTCAACAGAGTCGCATTTGTTCATGAAAACAACGATTTTCGGAACGTTTACCTGACGAGCCAACAGGATGTGCTCTCTTGTTTGAGGCATCGGACCGTCGGTAGCGGCTACTACGATGATAGCGCCGTCCATTTGAGCAGCACCGGTAACCATGTTCTTCACATAGTCGGCGTGACCCGGACAGTCAACGTGTGCGTAGTGACGATTCGCTGTTTCATACTCTACGTGAGAAGTATTGATTGTAATACCACGCTCTTTTTCTTCAGGAGCGTTGTCAATAGAGTCGAATGAGCGCATTTCCGACAGACCTTTTTTTGCCAATACCATTGTAATAGCAGCGGTCAAGGTAGTCTTACCGTGGTCAACGTGACCAATTGTACCAATATTTACATGGGGCTTGGTCCTTTTAAATTGTTCTTTTGCCATAGCTGAAAAATTATTTTTAAAATTGATAATGTATGTTTGTATTTCCGCTTATCCTTTTGAGCCGATGACGGGACTTGAACCCGTGACCTCTTCCTTACCAAGGAAGTGCTCTACCGCTGAGCTACATAGGCAAATTTTGAGCGGGAAACGGGGCTCAAACCCGCGACCCTCAGCTTGGAAGGCTGATGCTCTATCGACTGAGCTATTCCCGCGATTCTTAGTTGAAAGTTGAGAATTGAAAGTGGAAAGTTATTTTTCATTTTCAACTTTCAATTTTCCATTTTCAACTAAATTTGTGGGCGAAGATGGATTCGAACCACCGAAGGCGTACGCCAGCAGATTTACAGTCTGCCCCATTTGGCCACTCTGGTATTCGCCCTTTTTTAGTTGAAAGTTAAGAATTGAAAGTGGAAAATTACTTTTCATTTTCAACTTTCAATTTTCCATTCTCAACTGACCTGAGCCTCTTGTCGGATTCGAACCAACGACCCCGAGATTACAAATCACGTGCTCTGGCCAACTGAGCTAAAGAGGCATTTCTCTATATTTAAAAACCGTTTCAAAAGATTACCCTCTAAAACGGCTTGCAAATTTAGATATTTTTTTTTACATACAAAACTTTTATGATTTTTTTTTCGAGGAATGTATTAAAAGACTCCTCACTTCGTTCGGAATGACGGTTGGTGCACCATGTAGAGACGTTGTGCACAACGTCTCTACGGCGCGCACCGGAAACAACAGTGCTAATTGGTATATTTCTTTTTTCGGACGATATAGAAAGCCGAACCGAATAAGGAGAGAAAAATCAACGGCAACACCACATTTGAAACTTGCCAAAATTTACGTTGTCCGATTATAGCCGGTTTATTTAGTAACCGGAGTTTTATTTCTCTCGACCGGAGCGCCATCCAGCCTTCGTCGTCGGTTAAATAATTGACGGCGTTTAATATGAAATCTCTATTCCCGAATTGTTGGTTCATATAGCGGTCAAAACCTAATGGCACAATAGTGGTATTTTCGCCGTAACCTTGTACCTCGTTTTGGATGATACTTCCGTCGGCGACAACAATCATCTTTGTCGGTTTGCTTTCGGTGAGCGTCTTTTCTCGTGTGCGAACGCCTTCGGGTATCATCCTGTTGGTAAATACGGACGGAAAAATTCCCTCCATTGATGCAGAGACGATTGCGTGACGTGTATTAAAGAAATAACCGCTTTTTTCAATATTTATAATATCCATTGTTACCAGAGACGGCATTGTTTGGATGCGGGTTCCGGTCGAGGTAAGCAACAGAATATCTCTTTGTACTTGTAAATCTTCGCCTACAAAATCCAGCGAACTGGGAAATTGCGCTTTTACCGGCGTCAGGTTTTTAGTTACGGGATGTTCGGGCGAGGTCAGCAAAAGAGGGGAATAAAACCAAGGTGCAGGTTCAAATCTTGCAGGCTCTCCGGCTGCCGCCACATTAACGGGAACCAGTACGCTCTGCACATCGAGTACCAGCACCGGATTAATGCGGATTCCGTATTTAAACAACTGGTCGGATAGATTTACGTCGAGCGGAATTCCCATTGTCTCGGAATAAATGGAGAGACTGTCCAACGAAACTTTCACACCATCCACCAGCCAAAGCGCTTTTCCTCCGCGCATAATGTATTGGTCTATTATATATTTATCTTTTTCCGGGAATTTTTCTTGAGGGGCTGCAATAATAATAGCGGAATATGGATTCAAAATAGACGGATCGTCGCCGATAACGCCCCTGTCGATTTGATAATAACGGCTTAATGCTTGTGTTATATCATACGTGTAAATCTCCGGCAATTCTCCATGACCTTCTATAAATGCTACTTTCGGAGTTTCGGTTGTCGTGAGGAGGCGGATCGCGCTTGTCAATTCAAATTCGAGGTTTTGAATGGAAATATTCAGATTTTCTTCTCCCGATTTGCCCGGCAGGTTCTTAAGCAGATTTACCGCCCATGTTTTTCCTTTATACGATATCTCCAACCAAGGGAATACAATTTTTTGAATGGTTTTTCCCTCTTTGTCCTTGTCATGAACCATTGTTCCCAATATTCCTCTTTTTGCCAATTCTTCGTATTTTTTTTCCCGTTCCGGATTGGTCGGGGCGGCAGACGGGTTGATAAATTCATATTTTAAATTTCCGCCCGAATAGGCGTTAAATTCGTCTAGCATCTCGCGTGTTGCTTTCCGCAACCGCAAAAAACCGGAGTTCAAGTCGCCGTCTAAGTAAATTTTGAAAGTGAGATCATCGTCCAAACCTCTTAATAACCTTTTCGTATTATCGGAAATACTGTATCGTTTTTCGGATGTTAAGTCCAACCGGAAAAAATATTTTTCGGAAATAAAATAAACGATAATAATTGCGATACTGAAAAATAGTATACTTAATCCTTTTTTTATCATAAATCTAACTGTTATACTGCCTCTGAAATAACATATTTTTCCGAATAATTAGATACAGGATTTACGCCAAATATGGTATTTGCGCTAATATTCAGTTTCTCGTACATCGCTTTGGCAACTTGCAATGTAGGTTCTTTGCCCGACAAATACTCACTAATACGAGAAGGACTTACGTGTAGCATAGCCGCCAGTTGTCCCTGATTAATGTCCATCTCATACATACGAAGTTTTAACACTTCAGCAAGCGTTGGAATAGCTATCGGATAGTGTTTATTTTCGTATTCTTCTACCAAATTGGAAAGGAAATCCAATTCTATTGCTTCCGGTATAGTGTTATAGTTGTCATCTGTTACTATGGAAAGCAATTCATCAATGCGCTTAGTAATAGCATTATATTCTCTTTCATTTGTAATACGATTCATATTCTTAAATTTTAAATCGTTGAACAATCTATCTTATCATATTCCGCATGAGTACCGATAAAACGCACATAAACATATTTTGGAATGAAAAATACGATGGCAACCAATCGGTAAGTATTTCCTTTTATATTGAAAACAAACCGCTTATTTCCAATTGCATCAACTGTATTAAAGGTCTTTTTCATTTCGGCAAAATTATGCCATTCTGCTTCCTTTGTTTTGTTATACCAATCTTCCAATGCTGCTTTGGAATCAGGGTGTTGCATATAATATTCAACCAATGCTTTATATACAAAAATTCTCATGCTTTATATACTTGATTACAAAAATACAATAAATTTTCCATGTTTCAAAATAAATTTCCAAAAATTGTTATTTTTTGTTATTAACAAGACAGCTTCAAGTCAACTCGTCAATAGAGTAGAAGCCCTCATTTCCACTCCAACGTCTCTATCAAACGAATAATGTCTTCTCTGATAAATGCCGAAACCGGCGCTATCGAGTCTTTATTCGGGGAAACGTTGAAATATAATGCTCCTCTGAAAAAATTATGAACGCTATCAGTCAAAATAAATTGAATGCCGGAGGCTGTATTTCCCTTCAACTCGTACAAAATGCCGTATACTTTTCGTTCTGCATTCTCGTAAGGCTGCTCCGTTATGGCATCCGCTTTTACCGTATGTTTATAAACGAACGAGCGGGAATCTTCCGAAATTTCCTGAAAGTTATTTTCAATTTTCTTGTAACTGCTATATATCCGGGCATTGAATTGCGGATATACAATGTCTATCCAAAAAGAATCGCGAGCGGCTCCTTTCGGAATAACTTTGGCGATATTGGCGTATTCAAAAGTGTACGGATAAGCGGGTTCGTTAAATGTTTCATACCTCTTTTCGGGCAAGTCGATCCGAAAATAGCCGCGAGGTTTCGGGATATATTCGCTGCATCCGCATAAAAACAGGAACAGAAAACACAAAGGAATATATTTTTTTATTATTGACATCATACTACGGTATTTGCATTTTTACTTTTTTGATTCGCCGGTTATCGGCGGACACGATTTGGAAAGTGTAATCATTATATTCGATCTCCTCTCCTACTGCCGGAATATCTCCTTTAAGCTCCAATATTAATCCTGCCAACGTATCGGCGTCGGAATGGATGTCTGCAAATTTTTCTTTATCCACATTCGGAATTTTGTAGAAATCGTTGAGAAGCAACTTCCCTTCCAATACATAATTTTTTTCGTCTATCGAGGTATAGAGCTTTTGTTCCTCGTCATCATGCTCGTCGCAAATATCGCCGACGATCACTTCCAGAATGTCTTCCAATGTTACGATTCCCGAAGTTCCGCCAAACTCGTCCACGACAATCGCCATGTGGATATGTTTCGCCTGAAATTCTTTCAACAAATCGTCTATTTTTTTCGTTTCGGGAATAAAATAGGCTTCCCTTATCAACGCCTGCCAGTTGAAAGAAGGCTCTTTGCCAATGTATTTCAGCAAATCCTTGATATAAAGAATCCCTTTTACATTGTCTATCGAATCTTCATAAACAGGAAGACGCGAATATTCCGACTCGCGGATAATACGGATGACCGTTTCAAAATCGCTTTTCAAATCAACATCAACAATATCAACGCGAGGTTTCATAATTTCGTCTACATTGATGCGCCCAAAATTGACAATTCCCTGCAAAATTTCTTTTTCTTCCTTTTTTTCTACTGCCGTCAACTTCAATGTTTCGGAAAGTTCGCCAATGGAAATGTTACGATATGTTTTTGATTCCAACCGCTTTTCCACAATAGAGGTCAACCGCAAAAAAAGCTTGACAAAAGGATAAAAAACAACAAACAGCATGCGAACCATCCGGGAAGAGCGACTCAAAAGAGAGAGGCGCTTCTTCCTCTTTAATAATTCGGGAAGAAATTCGCTGAAAAGCAGAACGATAAACGTAATAATGAGAAAAATAATCGCCCAACAGACAACATTTGGCAAAGCAGCGGTTTTGAGCGCTCTGCCTAACAGCAGAATCGAACTCATGATGACGGTTATCAATAATGCATAGTAACAAAGGACAACCGTTCCCAATGTTTGTAATGGCGCATTGAGCAGAAATTGAAGCGATTTGTCGCTTTTTTTTGTTGAAAACCGGATCTCTTTTTCTTCCTTGTTTGTCAAAGAGAAAAAAGAGGTTTCGAAAAAAGACAAAACAGTCAACAGTACAAGCAAAAATAGGGTAAAAGCGAAGATAATGATATAGACTTCTATTCCCCACGTTCGGGAGGGATCTGCCATATCATCAATCATGCCCAATAAAAAAGATGAGTCCAAGTATAGAATAATTCGTTAAACAATAGCAAGGACGGATATTTTCCGTCCCTGCAAATATATAAATTAAAAATGATTTTGCAATTTTATTTTTTTGTATCAAAAAGGCAAATCATTAGCAGCATCTCCACTCTCGCCTTCAAAAGGAGGAGCGGAAATAGGAGGAACGGATTGCGGGGCAGGTTGCTGGAAGTTAGACTGCGATGTTGCCAACGGAGCTACTCCGCCTTCGGGACGCTTTCCAAGCAATTGCAACTCATCTACATAAATCTCAGTTATGTAACGGGTCGCACCGTTTTGGTCTGTCCAGTTCCGGCTTCTTATTTTCCCTTCGATATACAGAGAGGTGCCTTTCCGCACATAACCTTCTACTACTTTAGCCAATCCTCTCCACACTACAATGTTGTGCCATTCGGTTCTTTCGGGAACAACCGTTCCGCTTTGAGTCGTATAGCCTCGCTCGGTAGTGGCAAGCGTAAAATTCGCAACAGGTGTGTTTTGATCTACATAACGCACTTCGGGATCTTTACCTACATTTCCCACTAAAATTACTTTGTTTACAGACATAAAAATAGATTTTTAAATTATAAATATTAATTTTTTATCAACGGCAAATATAGGGGAAATAATGGATTTTACAAATTTTTGGGGGTGAAAAATTTTGGGTAAATATTTGATATATTCATGTAAATTTTTAAAAAACTTGAATTACTTTGGAAAAAACAAAAGAGACTAAAAATGACAATCACATGCAATTCTACGCAAACAACGTATACCCCAAACTAATAACCGCAAGCGCCATAAAAATGATCCCCGTCGATTGATTCACTACATAAAGCCTTCTCGGATTAAACCTGTTCCTGAACAGGTTTACCGAACTTACCAGCAAAACCCACCAGAAGAAAGCTCCCAGCAGGATAGAAAATATACCGGCGATATTTTGCCAGAAAGTAGTATTTTCGGTAACAAAAGAGAATCTTGCAAATAATGCAATGAAAAGGAAAATGACCAACGGATTGGTTATTGTCAACCCGAAAGAAGTCAAGAAATCCTGTACATGGTTCTTTTTTTCCAAATTAAATTTGGTCAATTTTTTTACCGGATTGCTGAGGTATGTGTATAACCCGAAAAGAAAAACGATGATGCTGCCTATTATTTGAAGGATAAAGTGATGTTCTTCTATAAAATCAATTACAAAAGACATGCTGAATACGGCAATAATCGCATAGATTAAATCGGACGAGGTGGCTCCCAGAGCTGTTGCAAATCCATGTGCGCGACCTCTGTTCAACGTGCGCTGCATACATAACAATCCGATCGGTCCTACTGGGACTGAAACAAAGATACCGATAATAAACCCTTTTAACAACATGGATATCATGCTGCAAATATCGGTATTTTTTTTGAACTACTGTCATGTTGACGATAAAATGTTATATTACGCAGCATGCTATTTTATCGTTGATATGACCACTATCGGCATATAAACTTCGACGACTTCGCCTCTAAATCGTAAAGATCCTTATTCGGATTTAATCGCCATATAAATATGATTTCGAAAGTTCCCCACGTGTTGGAGGCGCGACCGATGGACGAAAAATTATTTTCGTAAACGAACGAGGTGGACAAATTTTTCTGCCAGTCATGTTCCAACAGCACGCCCCAATCGTTTAGCATTTTATACTCTTCTTTGGTACGGAACAGGGCGCCGAAGGAAAAAGAATTGGCGTCGGTATAATGATAACGGATCTTTGCATTGCCCTCCCACTGAAAAACGTCGGAAGTAAGGATATTGGGAGCGTAGAGATTTTTGCTGTGCATCAAGGAAAATCCGAAAATATAAGCGTACTGCTTGCCGGAGTTTGAATTTTGCAACTTGGAATTGTATTGGGCATAAAAAAAGTTGGTATTTGCGAAAGTAGTCAGGGAGTTATCGTCATTTCCAAACAGCGAGGCAATATTTTGCGAAGCGATTCCTATCAGGCAATTTCCCCCTATTTCGGGATCAGCCTTGCCGAATGCAAGCTCGAAACCCAAATCAAAATTTATTTTACTCTTGTCCTGTAACCTGTCATAGAATGCAATATCCTCCTGCGAGGTTTCAAATATGACCTTGGAATGGTCGTAAGAGAGGGACTGGTATTTGGCTGCGATCCCCATATTGAGCTTGCAAAAGTGGTCGCCTGACGCAGGGTCGAGTTTAAGGACATAAGCATAAGTGGCGCTTATATCCGACGTGGTCGTGTATCCGATTTTGTCAAAAAATCCGCGTATTCCAAACTGCGATCTCCATCCCGGATTAAAATAGGCTACCGTAAAGGCTTCCGTTATAGGCGCTCCGGGCAGCTTAATCCATTGGTGGCGTCCTCCTATGCCGGCCTTGAAGTTGGAATAATAGGGGTCAATAGAAGACGGATTCAGAAAATACATGTCAATCCAATTGTTGCTCAGCCGGATATTCGATTGAGATACCGCCCCAAAGGTGGTAAACAAAATTATGAATAAACATGCAAAATATCTCATCTGACTACAGTTACATAATTGACATATCTTTTTACACCCTCTTCCGTTTGGTCGTAAAGACAATAGAAATAGGTATCACTGCCGACAGGTACGCCTTTATAGGTACCATCCCAGCCTTCTGTTCCTTCATAAAGAAGTACGCCGTTGCGGTTAAAAACTTCAATCCGCCATCCCCTTAAAAATACATCGTGTATGCCGTCGCCGTTAGGAGAGAAGGTATTCGCCAGAGGAATCATGTTCACATGGATAAAAGTAAAAGCCGTTTCGAGGCATCCGTGCGGATTGATAGCCGAAAGCTCTAACCGGTATTTTGTGTCGTGCGACACATCGTAGATGTGGGTCAGGTCATTCCGGTCGTCAATTATATAGCCGTCGCCAAAATCCCATGTCAGGAAAGAGCCGGCTATCTCGTCCGTCCTTACTTGTATCGCTGGATTATCGGGAGTTACTTCTCTCCGGTCGGTATATATCTGGTATTGGTAATAAGGATAGTAGGATGCCTCTATGGAGGTCGATTTCCAACATCCGTTTTCCGTCACACCTTTTATCGTATATCCGCCGATTTTTTTTATTATGTAGACATCGGTGGTATCGGCTTTATTGCCATGCCTCCAGATGTAATAATCTGCGCTGCCGGTCACGATAGCAATAGCCGAGTCGCCAACGCAAAACCGCACATCCTCTGCTATTACATCAGGGATAGGATAAACTTCAAAGGGTTGCCTGTAGGTACAACTGCTTCCGTCGAAACTGTTGGATATGGTCAAAGTGGCTTCATACTCGCCCGGCTGCTCAAATTGCATCTGCGGGCTTCGGTCGGTCGATGTTTGTCCATCGCCGAATTCCCACAAGTAGGTATTGCCGGATGCGTCATACACGACGGCGTCAAATCCATAAATACGGTCATTACAATCTATAACCGACGTATATACTCCATAATCGGGAATAGAGGTGGTGAAGGTGGTGTCTTGCACACAACGCCTGTCGTCCGTAACCCGTAAAGTAACTGTTTCGTTGTCCGGCGATGTTATCAAGGTATAACCCAGCGCCGCTGTTACTCCGTCTATGATCCATTCGGGCTGCTTATAAGGCGTTGTTCCTCCCGAAATATTTGTTAATATGGTTGTCTGTGTTCCGATTGCAGAAGCGCAGTCGTACGATTGCTCCATTTTAAGTGTCAGTGCAATCAGCGACTGGTTTTTTACTGTATAGGAACCCAAAGCGGAGCAGCCGTAAGCATCTTCCACTTCCACTGTGTAATCGCCGGCAGGTATATTCACGAGGGAATCTTGGGTAGTTGCTCCTGGCGACCAGAGGTATGTATAAGGCGTCGAACCGCCGGATACGACCAGGTTTATAGCTCCCGTATTTTCTTCTCCATGCGTGCACAAATTTTTTATATCGGCAGACAGGAATACTACCTGTTTCGTATCCTTCTTTATAATTACCTTCTTTTTTTCGCTGACACATCCGAGGTCTAAGCAGATTTGGGAGACATAAAACACGCGTTCCTCGTCGCCACTGACAGTTACAGAATCGACCAACTGCAGGTTTTCATCATACCATTGTATTTTGTGTCCGGCTATGGCATCTGCTCTAAGCGGGTAAGCTCTTCCGGCTTTACATACAAATATTGTATCGTCTACAACCGGCGGCGGCGGCTCGTTTACCGTTACCGTAATGGTGCGTTCGATGGCTTCGCTGCATCCGAAAGGCACGATTAAGACGGTATAATCTCCGGCATCGTCGAAAGTTACGTTTGGAACATGCAGGTTTTGCGTAAGGATAACGGTTCCATCCGGTTTTTTCCACTCATATTTGGTAGCGCCCATCAACATACTTGTAAGGTTAAGGTCGTCGCCCTTGCAGACGTCAGGTTTGCCGCCTGTCACCGGCATTTGTTCGAGTGCGATGATTTGTACATAAAAAGGAGCCTCTCTTTCACAGGCGTCTTCTACAAATATTTTGTAGGTTTCGCCGATAGATGTATTAACTTGAAACAAGCCTGTGGTATTTTTCTCACCTGTTTTTTCCAATATGTAAGCATAAGGAGGCAGACCACCTTTTGCCTGCATAAAAATATAGCCCATATCTGTACCGTTACCGCACATATAGGATGAAATTCCGTCCGTATCAACAGGTTTTCGCTCAAAATGAACTCCAAGTGTGTCAAAAGAGCACTCATCAGTGCGTATTTGGAAAACGTATCTTCCTGTTTCCGACATTCGAAAAAAACCTGATGGAGCAACGGTGGATCCATTAATATTGTTGCCATTAGAACTTTTAGGGCTTTCTATCACTGTAAACCAAGTCCTTTCTTCCGGAGGAAGCAAAACGCCGTTTCGATAAATTTGCCCGCGTGGATAGAGACGGGTGATGGCGCTGGTACCGTTACAAAGTTCGGTTACTTCGTCCAAGTCGTACCCTAAATCTCTTATTTCATATTTTTGACTTTCAAAATAGACATATATGGTATCGGTTAATATTCCACATCTGTCTATAACTTCAAAAGCATAATTTCCTTTCTCCATTGCAACATCTTCCTTTATGAGATAATCTTGTGAAAAAGGGTAGAAGACGCTTGTTGTCGTATCTATCACGACATCCAAATGGACGGGCGTTTTGGGTCCGCTCAGAAAACGTATACGTGTTCCGGGATACAAACTTCCTGTTATGGAGATATGTCCGTCAATCAAATCTGTTGTCCTCAGACAAGACAAATACTCAGCTCGCCCTGTAAATGTCAGCGTGGCAAGCATATCATTTATACTCTTGTTGAATATCACCGAAGTATCCCTTCCTATTTCATCGGTAATGGTTACAATATAGCCAACATCATATTGCAATCCGGGCATATCCTCATATTCCCCGCTAAAGACCAGCGATCCATCGGCTTCATGCCGTATCGTTACGTTCCATTTTAACTCGTCGCACTTCGCGCTGTTGAGGATAGAGAGCGTATATTCTTCACATTTGTATTCGTCAACTTCCATTGTCTGGTACCGTCCAAATTGGGCTTGTACCATCGTATCAAGCTCCATCAATACAATTCCGGTTCTAGAGTCTATAACAAGAATTGTATAGATTGTATCATATTGCAGATCTCTCACTGTTATGTCCCGAACATCTTTGGCGCTACCTACTATACTGTCGTTACTTTTCTGTTTCATCTCCAGGTCAAAAGGGCAGTACATTTGATGCCTAAATAACATATCGTAATAGGTACACTCTTGTGTTGCTGTAATATTTACCGTGTCTTTTCTCTCATAAAAATAACCATCTAAAACTCTGCGGCGTCCCAATGAATCGGTTATAATATAGTCGTAGACTACATCGTATTCCAATCCATATATTCTAAACGAATTTGTATATACAGGCGCCGAACTGCTTTGTACTAAGGAACCGGACGAGAACACTTCCCATGTGACGGGGAGGCAAATCAGGCTATTCAATGTGATTTGAGCGTCAATCGTCTCTTTACAACTTAACCAAACTGTAGGAGGATCAATTTCTGGTAAAGGCGAAAATACGCGGATTGTCTGACTGCTATCTATTTCTATAATATTGCCATCGCCATCAAACAGTTTTAAAAAATATTCTTCATCGTATGTCAAATTTTCAATACGCAGATTTTCGATGCCATCGCCGCTTTGCACCACAGTTCCCACGTGGCTCAATTCCCACCTGAAAGGCGGACATAAAGAGGTATTTACATCGAAAGTATAAGCATAGTCCTCGCAATTCAGGTCGTAATCTTCAAATCTCAGCTCATTCACAGGCGGCGCAAACGAAAGCTCCTCCACGATCATGCAACCAGGATCCTCAGCGCCTTTTATTCTTAAATAGGCTTTGACTTTCATGTCATTGTCATACATTTCCTTGTATATATCGGGCAAGTAGAGCTTGGAACAGTCGTCGGGCGACATCCATGCGTCGGCAGCAGGCTCGCTTCCATCGAAAGAGAAAGCAACTTCGTAATACTCGCTCCGGTTATCGTCCCAATAATATTTTAAATCGGCATATAGCGTTTTATTAACACAGGCAAAGGCTTCTTCGCAGTTACTTCCCGTAGTTATCGAAGTGCCGTATGGCAGGACAGGCAAATCTCTGGTAATATTATTGATGGCGACGTTTGGAATCGACGCTTTTTCACAGCCGTCGGAGACATCAAAACTGTATGTTCCTTTAGGTAACTTTTCAACATTAAAAATTCCGGCGCTGTCTATTTTGAATACCTTCTCGCCCAAATATTCGTCCGGTGCGGATTTAATTTCTATCGTGTAAAAAGGACGCGGCGTCCCTTTTACAATGTTGATGAAGACTACGCCTGTGGGCAGGCACCTCATGGAGTTTTGCCTGTAGAAGTTTTCAGTACGGAAAACTTCCAACGATTCTCTTTCGTCTTCAACGGTTACCGTAGCCTCCTTCATCACTTGATTGCTTGCCCCTCTGCAATTATACGCTCTTACCGTATAAGCGCCGGGATTCAATGCTGTAAACTGCTGATTAGCGCTGGTTGAAGAAGAAACAACAGTACCACTGCTGTTCAGTAGTTCGATATACACCGAATTGAGATTTGCTCCGGTCATTGAGATTGAAATGGTACCGTTGTTTCTACAGTACGCATTTTGCACCTCTTCTACTTTCAAATCAAACATACATTGCGCCTTTCCAACTTGACAAAAGGTGAAAAACAGCCAGACAATTACCGCTACTTTATATGTATGCTTTCTTGGATTCATGCCTAATAAATAAATTTCAATATCCAATTACACAAAGGAAGTGAAAAAATTTTAATATTTCAATAGTTAGACCATTTTTTTTAAAGAAAATGTTGTTATTGTGTTTTCTTATGAATTTTTTCAATGAAATTTAAGCAGGCTCGAAAATTTTTCGATACTTTTGACGATAATAAATACTTAGTTAGTACCTCTCCCCCAGCCCCTCTCCACAGGAGAGGGGTGACTAAACAAGAAAGAGATGCTGACTAACTAAGCTAATAATGAGATACGCTCTGCTCCCCTCTCTTGTGGAGAGGGGCTGGGGGAGAGGTCTTAATTAAAATTAAATATATGAGGATAGATTTATGACGACTATTTTATTAGTAGAAGACGACATCACGTTTAGTTTGATGCTAAAGACCTGGCTCGAGAAAAAAGAGATGCAGGTAGATAGCGTAAGTTCGGTCTCCGACGCGAAAAAAAGGCTGGAAAAAAACAGGTATGATATTATTTTATCCGACTTGCGATTGCCCGATCATGACGGTCTGTTTCTTCTTGAATTGCTGAAAGAGAGGAACATAAATACTCCTATGATCATGATGACGAGTTACGCTGAGGTTGGAACTGCTGTTAAGTCTATTAAACTGGGAGCCTTCGACTATATCGCCAAGCCAATTAATCCCGAAGATTTACTCAAAAAAATAAACGACGCCTTAAATCAGCAAGAGGAGAAAAAGGAGGAGATCGCTCCGGCAAACACCGCTCATGAAAAAAGGGATGTAAAACAACATTATATAGAAGGCAAAAGCGAACAAGCCCTCCGATTGCACGAATACATCAACCTCGTGGCTCCTACCTCCATGTCTATCCTTATACACGGGGCAAGCGGAACGGGAAAAGAACACATTGCAAAGCTTATCCACGAAAAGAGCAGCCGGAAGGGGGCGCCTTTTATCGCCGTCGACTGTGGAGCAATTCCAAAAGAACTGGCTGCAAGCGAATTTTTCGGACACCTGAAAGGCTCTTTTACCGGAGCATTTGCAAATAAAACGGGGCATTTCATGGCTGCCAACGGAGGAACTCTTTTTCTGGATGAGATTGGAAATTTGCCTTATGAAATACAAATGCAATTGCTCCGAGCGCTTCAGGAAAAGAAAATAAAACCGATAGGAAGCAACAAGGAAGTCGATGTAGATATCCGGATTATATGCGCTACCAACGAAGATCTGAAAAATGCGTTGGACAACAATATGTTCCGGGAAGATTTATATCACCGGATAAACGAATTTTCGATACAAGTCCCAAGCCTTTGCGAACGGAAAGAGGATATTATTCTCTTTGCAAACTACTTTTTGGATTTGGCAAATGAAGAGTTGAATAAAAATGTCGTAGGGTTTACGCCCGAGACATTGAAAATTTTCCAGTCGCATAGTTGGCCCGGAAATTTGAGGCAAATGAAAAATGCCATTAAACGGGCGACTCTTTTAGCCCGGGAGTCGTTGATCTCGGAAGCGGAACTGCCTTCCGAACTGTTAAGCAAAGAACCGGAGGAGTGGAATGAAAGCGCCGCCCTGCGGGATGAATCGTACGAAAAGAGGCAGATAATAAAGGCGTTGAAAGAGAGCAATAATAATAAATCACAGGCGGCGGCGTTACTTCGTATAGATAGGAAGACGTTGTATAATAAGATGAAATTGTATAATATTGATTAGTGATGAGTGATGAGCTGCACAGTGTAACATGTAATGAAACAACATGAAGGATAAATCCTTTTTCATAAAAACAGAAGTGGTAGTCAGTTATTTTCTTCTCATTTTTCTGGCTGCTTGCGCTATCTTTATCATATATAGAGGCATTGAAAATTTAACCACGCCCGATGAAGAACAAGCTCTCCGCAGGGAAAAAATACAATTTGTAAATGAGATTCTCACCGGACTGTATGATGCGGAAGGCGATATCGGTGCCATGATCATAGACACTTCCGAATTTAATTTGTATACCCGGAAAATTGATCTTGTCAAAATAAAAATAGACGCCTTAATAGACTTGTCATATAACGACACCATACGAAAGAATCAATTAGATACCGTCCTGATCCTATTGGATCAGCGGGAACAAAATCTCAGGAACCTTGTATTACTATTCGGGAAAAACACCATAGACGAGCTATATAAAAAGAACCTGTTCCAAGCTATCGGGAAAGAGGCGGCTCTCCAACAATATCAAAAAACAGAAACGAAAATCATTGTAAAGCAGGATACCGTTTTGCACCATAAACCGACTGCACGCAAAAAATTCTTTCAACGTGTTTTTTCCTCTGCTGAACAGGATACTACGGTAGAAGTCCACTCAACCGAATACACAATTGTCGACTCCTTAGTCAGCTTTTTCAATCCGGCGGATTCGATCCATAAAATCCTCACAAACGTTCAACACAACATTCAACACCAAAAGGTTCAGATCGGGCAGGTTTTGTTTTCCGAAATGAACATGCTGCGTGAAAGCAACAACCTGATCACGCTGAAAATGAATAATATTCTACACGGCATCGAAAAAGAGGAACTTGACAGCTCCATATTTTTGTTGAAAGCAAGAGAACATTCCATTTCAAAAATTATATGGACGATAATTGTCATCGCAATCATTGCACTTTTCGCCGTCATATTCTTCACATTCACTATCTGGAGAAATATTTCAAAAAGCCGCTTGTACCGCAAACAATTGGAAGAAGCCAACCAGACCACTCAAAAATTGCTGGAAAGTCGTGAAAAATTAATGTTAAGCATTACACACGACATCAAGGCGCCGCTGAGCTCAGTGATCGGTTACATCGAATTATTGAGCAACTCGCGGTTAACGGAACGGCAATTGCACTACTTGAAGAATATGCAGAATTCTTCCGAACATTCGTTGTCATTGATTAATGACATCCTGGATTTCAACAGGTTAAATTCGGGAGAGGTCAAATTAAATGTGTTGCTTTTTAATGAAAAGCAGCTTTTTGAAGATATTGCCACCGGATTTCTGCCTCTTGCGCAGAAAAAGGAACTCCGACTGAACTTTGAATACCGGAACGATATAGATTCGGAAACAATCGCCGGCGACCCTATCCGGATCAGACAGATTACCAACAACTTACTATCCAACGCTATTAAATTCACAAACGAAGGCGAGGTCAATCTCCATGTGCAAGTCCTGCCGAAAGATACCAACCTGTGTTTATTGCAAATAGAGGTATCCGATACGGGAGTGGGTATTTCGGAAGAAGACCAAAAGCGTATTTTCCAGGAATATGCCCGCATTGACTCCGGCGATCAACCTGCGCAGGAAGGGTTTGGATTAGGGCTTCCGATTGTCCAGAAATTGATAGAAATTCAAAAAGGGGAAATAACCTTTTCAAGTGCGAAAGGGAAAGGCTCTTCTTTTGTGGTAACTCTCCCTCTTCCAATCACACTAAAAGAGAACGACACAAAAACGCCTCCCCTCTCCTCCCCGCCCAACATCCTGATTATAGACGACGATCCATCGCAATTAACGATGGTCTCCGAACAGTTAAAGAACAAAGGAATAACCGCAACTACCTGCCTCAACGCAGGTACAGCGCTCGAGATGATTGAAAAAGAGTCTTTCGATATTATATTTACCGACATACAAATGCCAGAATTGAATGGTTTCGAACTTATCAAACACATTCGAAACATTACTAAAGCTCCGGTGATAGCCTTGTCGGCACGGGCGGATATACATCTGGCGCAATTCAAAGAGCATGGATTCTCCTCCTTCTTAAGCAAGCCTTTCACTGTTTCCCAACTGTTTTCGGTTATCGCCGAATCTCTTTCAACAACAAATCCCAGCTTGGGAGAGAACCCGCCAACCACCAGAAATGAGGAAAACCGGTTTAAAGCCTTGCTCTCTTTCGCCGCTGGCGAAAAAGAATCCGAACGGGCTATCCTGCAATCATTTGTTGATGAAAGCAAAAAAAACATAGAAAATCTACTGCTTCTGAAAGAGAAGAAAGACATGAAAGGAATCAACTCGCTGGCTCACAAAATGCTGCCTATTTTCCGCATGATGAATGAAAAAGAGATTGTTGAATGGCTGATTGGGTTGGAAAAGATGAAATCGTTGAAATTGATGGAGGAGAAAGCATTTGTGGAGAATATAGAGAAAATAGGAAGGATTATAAAGGAGGGAGAGGAAATGTTGGACAGATAAAAAATCAACGATTTAAGATAAATTCCAACCCGTACTTTTTGTATTTTGGAAATTGTTTATCGCTACTGATGAGTGGTAGTTTTTCGGTTATTGCCTGCGAAATGATAAGCCGGTCGCTTGGGTCTCGGTGTCCGTCAATCAAAGGTAATGTTGCAAGTGCGCGCAAATGCTCTTGGGCAATGTATTTGATGCCTATACTCAGTTCATTTTCAACAAAGTCAAACAAATTTGTAATGATTTGTACTCTATCTTTTGGCGGTTTTATTTTCTCGCTCTGTACCAGATGAATAAACTCCCTGATACCTTCGGAACTAATATAAATTTGATTATCATAATCGGACAAGATACCTTGAACATCATCGGAAATATAATCATATTCGATAATGTTTATAAGCACATTCGTGTCTATTAAGTACCTCATATTCGGTTATTTATTTACAGCACGTCTATCAAGCACCTTGATTATTCCATTCGGGTTTTTTTCCCAAAAAATAGCAATTTTCGATTTTCTTACAGGCATTTCTGTTGTTCTTACAGTTTTACCTAAACGGTTTCTGTTTAATGTTGCTTCCATGAATACACGTTCTAAAAATTCGATACAAATATAATGAATTTCGGATAAAATATTACTTCATCATTTTACATTTTTATTTATACATTTGTACAAAGAAGATAAACTTGAAAATAAAGGATAGTCTCAGCTCATTTACCAACCTTCTCAATCAACACAACAGCAGACGCCGCAATCCCCTCTTCCCTGCCGACAAATCCAAGGTTCTCCGTAGTTGTCGCCTTTATAGACACGTTTTCCGGTTCTATTCCCATTACGCCGGCAAGCGTCTGTTGCATTTCTTCGATATAAGGTTTCAGTTTGGGTTGCTGGGCGCAAATAATGGAGTCTACATTGCCGATTTCAAACCCTTTTTCTTGCAGTAGCTTGACTGTCTCACGAAGTAAAATTTTACTGTCTATGTTTTTAAATTGATCCCGGTTGTCGGGAAAATGGTAGCCGATATCCCGCAGATTCGCGGCGCCAAGCAGAGCGTCACAAACAGCATGAATCAACACATCGGCATCCGAGTGTCCCAATAATCCTTTTTCGTAGGGAATTTTTATTCCTCCCAACCACAATTCACGACCCTCTGCGAGGCGATGCACGTCATACCCTTGTCCTACACGTATTTTCATTAGTGATTAGTGATAAAGTGATTAGTGATAAAGTGATTAGCAACTTTTACTCATCACTAATCACTTTATCACTAATCACTAATTTTTACTATTCGTTTTTCAAAAGATTTTGAAGTCCCGCAAGGTCAAATCCGAGACTGAAACGCAACGTTTGATCCAGTGGATTGGATTGTGCGGAAGAGAGCAAATAAGCAGCGCTTAATTGGAACATGTTAAAATTGAATCCAACCCCGAAAGAATAATATTTTCTATTTCCTTTATTGTGCGACTCATGGAAATAACCTCCGCGAACCAGAAACTGCTTATTGTAGGCATACTCAAGCCCTACCGACCACATAATTTCCTGCAACTCTTCCCTCAATCCTCCGGGAGCATCGCTAAACGACTTGAAAATACCTCCGATAGAGGAAATATTGCGGTAATCAATCCATGCTTGTTCATAAGCGCGCTCTTCTTCATCTGTCATTCCTTGTTGCGTCCTTCTGGGAGGAGTAGGTATTAACAATTTATTCAAATCCAGTGCAACCGTCAATGAATTAAATTCATCAAAAGGATATTCAAAAGCGCCTCCCAACCTTAAGTTTGTAGGGATAAACTGCTGTGTAATCCCGTTATCATACGAAATTTTTGTTCCTATATTGGATATATTTACCCCGAAAGCGGCTCGTCCTTCTTTCGCTTCACCCACGTTAACAGGCGCACTGTAATAGGCGGCAATATCCGCACCCATTGCAACCCCTGCGCTGTATCGTTCCGCATCATCAGTCATCCCGTTAGTCAAATCGGTATAAATGAAACGAAGGGCGACGGCAGCCGACCAGCGCTCAGACAAATACCGGGAATAGCTTACGTCTGTTGCCAACTCGTAAGGTTTTGCAATACCGGTATTAATGACTACACCAGTTGGATCCGGCATCTCGGTCAAGTTGATTTCACCCAAAGAAAAATAACGGAAAGAAGCGCCTATTGCCTGTCTTTCATCCAATTTATAATATCCTGCCAAATAAGCGAGGTTAATGTCGTTCACAATTTTCCGCAACCAGGGAGTATACGAAAGTGCAAATCCACCGCCGCTTTCCATTTGAGTATATTTTGCAGGATTCCAATACTGGGAGTTAATATCTGCCGAAGTGGCAACTCCCACATCGCCCAAACCTCCTCCGCGAGCATCCGGAGCGATCGACAAAGAAGGCACTGCAGTTAATAACGGATTGAATATATCTCCTTTTGTTTCTGCCTTTAATAATGTTACCGAAGAAAACAGAATTGCTACTAATAAAACTAATTTTAAATTTTTCTTTTTCATTACTTATAATTAAAAAACGGGATATCTTTTATATAAACTTTTGCTTTGATTCATTATTGTGTATGGACAATTAATTTTTGCGATTTTCCTACATAATCTCCCCCCGGCGTACGTATCTCTATCCGGTAAATATAGATTCCCGACGGTATGCGGCGACCAGACGAAGTACGCAAATCCCAGTCCAAAGAAAGATATTGCAGATTTTTATGCGGGTTATCTTCGACAAACTCATTTGCCAAATGCCGGCTGTCTGTACAAACAATATTAAAATCCTTGCCATTCGATTCGTATACTAATTGTCCACTCAGGTCATAGACCCTTGCTATACATTCCAATACAGCTTCCGGACGATCGTGCTGAATCCTGAAATGGACATATTCCGTTGCCGGATTAGGCCATGCAACAATCTCTTCGATCTTGACCGGCAATCCTTTTACCACTTTAAACTCAATTTGCTTGGTCGTCGAATTATTCAATAAATCCCAGACTTTGAAAGTGAGCGTATATTTTCCCGGCTCCAGATTTTCCAACTGGTAAATCAAAGAACCTTCCGTGTAGCTGTCAAGGAAGAAATTAAACGAAGAATTCAATACGATCGGATCGGAATCGTTTAAGGTCAACGTTATGTCATGTCCGATTCCGGCGCCGGATGTATTAATTCCACTCTCGTCTTTCACAAAAGCGAAAAACAAAGGCGATTCATTCACTTTATCTCCCGACTTGAATCTTTCGGTATTGAGATAAATCGTTACTTCCGGTCCTATGTCCTCAAATTTCGCATTGTCATCGCTTCCTCCTATGACAAAATCTTCATAATTTCCTTGCGCTTCAAAACCGTTCTCATCATCATAAGCGTAATAACTGATACGTCCGAATCCATAATTATAATAAATATCCTTCGGCACTTTAAAAACAAACGAGAACATCCCGTCTGCTACCGTTGCTTCTCCCGAAAACAACACATTAGGTCTGTCGCGGTAAGAAAATATTGAATCCTTTCCATCTATCTGAAACACTTTCTTCGCATAAAGCTTCAACTCCTTGTCATAAACTTTCACTTTCAGTTTTCCTGAAAAATTAGAAATGAAGCTGCCAAAAAAATCTTCTATCTTGCCATAGACTCTAACTTCGGATAATGCTTTTATTGTATCTGTTTTTAAATTGGGCAAAAATGTTATGGAGTCCGTTTTAACCACCAGGTCGGGATAAGTAAACCTCAACGCCGGGTCGGCAAGCAAAACAAACGTAAGCTTATTTGAATCGTTAACGCCTTGTTTGGATCTTTTGCTAATATCGCCGAAACGTAGCGGTTTCCCTTCCTCATCTCTTTCGAAAATGACATTTGCCAGCTCTCTGTTTAAATTGTCATTTTTATCAGCATAGACAACGCGTGAAGCACTATACACAGCAATCGCTCCTCCATTTGGATTCAGGAAGAGGTCTTCTCCTCCCGAATAGGTGGACAAGTTGTCAAACCGGGTAAACTCACAACTGGCTGTAAACCAGAATCCCAAATTTTTATTTTGCAGCGCGCGCGCCTGAGTCTGAGTGAAAACACGTTCAGCCGACCAACCGTAGGTTCCGCTATGACCGACATAATTCAAAAACATTACCCCTGATTTAATCTCTTCCTGCAGCAACGATTCCACTTCGGGAAAACGGCTGCCATTGGAACCCGCAACCTTCGTATATGCATCAAAATAGAGCTTTTTTATTTCCAATCCCAGATTTGCGCCGGATAGTATATTTGAAATTTTCTCAGATGCTATAAAAAAACTATTAAAGCCGCTATAGCTGGAAGAACTGCCTTCATTATCATCAGCCACCAAGCATACTTTATTTTTCCATGCTCCTTTATTTTTATTTTCCATGTAACCGATCGCCTTGTCTACCACAGCCTTTGCCTGATCCGAATTGGCAACAGGAAAACGACCTATGCCGATACGGACTTTCGCTCTGTCATAATTTCCGGGTCTCCAGCCGTTGGAGTCGGAGTCCATAAAGCCGAAATAATCGTCGGTGCAATAACTGTTTTCCTCACTAAGCGAGGTATACGATTGGAAAGTTAAAATAAAATTATGAGCGGGATTTGACTTGGACGTCAAAATACCTTTATTGTCATACGATCCGTCGCCAAACAATAACAGGTACTTCGGGCTTTCCGTTTTATCCCTGTCGTAAATCATCTTCATCAACCACCGGTAAGCCGTCGCATCGGGCGTTCCGGACGAAAATTCATTGTAAATCTGTTCAGGAGTGACCACCGCTACATTCATCCGGTCAACCTCCTCGTGCTTCCTTGCCAAACGGTAGGCTTCGGATAAGAAATCGGGATGAGAAATGATCACAAAATCGGTAGCAGCCGGAAGAGCGTGCAAATTCTGGTTGGAAACCAGCCCTACAAATTCGGGCGACAAAAATTGCTGTCCCGAAGGATTCACAGCCACAAACTCCAACAACTTGTCGGTTTTCTTTATAAACTGTAAATTACCGGAAAATACGGAGGGTACTTCCGTTATATTTTGAGGATCGGTTATATTCCATATCTGGGTATTGGAAGGTGCATTTTGAAGCGTGAAACGAGAATAAGCGTCCGAACTGATACACTCATAATTACGAAAAGGCAGAAAGCTACCGGACATGACAAGTTTTCGCCAGACATTCACAGTTATATAGTTAACGGATGCCCTATCGGACGCACTTTGTCCAAGATAGGAAAGAGTAAGGGAAAAGCTGCTCGAAGAAGGATATTTTTTTATACACGTCTCCCGCGCATAGGCTTTCACCCTGCCTGAAACGGAATTGAACGACAATTCAGCCGTCGAATTGTCACAAACAACACTCATCTTCGTACTTCTGTCGGAAGAGGCAGTTGCAGAAACCTGTACCTGCATTTGCTTTCCGGTTACGATATCCGGAAATGTAAAATCGTACTGCTTAGACCCTCCGTTCGACATGACATCTCCATACCAAACGCGACCCGATCTTGCATAATTGACCTCCTCCTTTTTTATATGACGATAATCAACAAAATCGGTTACCTCCCGGTTTGCTCCCGATTCGGCAAGTTCCTTGTTAATTCTCTTGCCCGCTCCGGCGTCTGTTGTCAAAAAATAATATCCGGCATCAGCGTATGGATTCAAGGTAAAGTTAAATTTACAATTCGACGAACTCGAGCTATAATTCCATTTTACAGCTCCTCGTGCATAGAACAAGATATAACTTCCACCATCGTAAATGGCTATCTCAGGCAGATCATCTATTCTTTGGTTCCTGAAATCTTCATCCAGCATGGCTCCTCCAAACCCGAATATTCGAATATTCGCCGGATTAGAGAAACCCATATTCCGGATTTCGTCGTAGGTCAGTTTATAAACGCCCGTCTCCTTGATGCTGATCTTCGCCCATTTGCCTTGCGACAAGACCGAACTTCCGGCATAAGTATGAACAACCTGGGCATGAACAAACTTCACACTCCCAAATTGAAAAAGGAAAGCAAAAAGCCCAAAAAGGATTATCTTATTAATACGCATAATTTTCGTTGAGGCTGTTATTAAAACAAAACCCTATTTCACTAAAATAAACGTTTTCCTATTTTTGATATTGCATACAGGAATGAAAATATGTCAACAAACATAAAAATCCAACATTTTTTCTCCTTCCAGGTAAGCAACCAAATGATCGTCTATTTTAACAGGTCCCACGCCAACAGGCGTTCCGGTAAAAATAATATCCCCTACTTTCAACGTAAAAAAACGGCTGATGTACGCAATTAACGTATCTATTTTGAATATCATATCTTTGGTATTCCCCTCTTGCACGGTTTTACCGTTGATTTGCAACGAAAACGAAAGATTATTCAAATCGGCAAAATTCTCCTTCGGCAAAAACCCGCTTACCGGCGCCGAATTGTCAAAACCCTTGCAAAGTTCCCACGGAAGTCCTTCCGACTTGAATTTTCTTTGCAAGTCGCGCGCGGTAAAATCAATCCCCAAGCCAATAGAATCATAATAACGGTGAGCAAACTTTTCGGCGATATTTTTCCCCATCTTACTGATACGGACTATCACTTCGGTCTCATACTGAACATCATCCGAGAAATCGGGTAAAAAGAAAGGATTATTTTCCCTCAACAAAGCTGTATCGGGTTTCATAAAAATTACCGGCTCCTCGGGCAATGTATTCTGACCAAGTTCTTTATTGTGCGCTGCGTAGTTCCAGCCAACGGCTATTATCTTCATGCGTAAAATTTTATTTTGCGAGGGCGTCATTGCGGGCTTGACCCGCAACCCCCGATTAATCAGAGGTGCTATTTTAGGAGGTTGCGGGTCAAGCCCGCAATGACAACGCGCTTTTTGGGACTTTTGAGACAACACCTTCTAACGAAGCGTTACTTCCCTAATTTTGAACGTATCCGGCTTAATGTTTCGGGAGTGATACCTAAATAAGAAGCAATCTGAACAGCCGAAACGCGAAGCAGCAATTGAGGAACTTCATTCAGCAGATTCTCATATCGTTGCCGGGCTGTTTCGAATTTCTGGAAATCCAATTTCTGCCGGCAAGAAACAAGCATCTGTTCCAGTTTTTTCCTGAAACAGTGCTCCACCTCTCTATTCCTTTCACACAACGCTTCAAAATCATCATAGTGAAAACCGCAAAGCACGGTCGGCTCCAGCGCCTCTATGAACATGCTGCCCGGAGTCCTGCTGAAATAACTGTCAATAGCAATGAAACATGCGCCTTCCGGAGCAAAATACTCCGTAACCTCTTTTTGTCCTTTATAATAATAAGCGCGGATCAAACCCTGAACCACACATCCCCAATAATTAGAAATCTCGCCTTCTTTCAAGAAAAAATTATATTTCTTCAATGTAAATGTTTTAGCGATCGAAAGCAACTCTCGCGCAGTCTCGCCGGTAAAAGGATTCCCCGTCTTAAACTTGTTTAAATCATCAATTGTAATTTCCATTTGCCAACTATTTTGAACATAAAAAAATTTTTGATAAATGTAATCTATTTTTTTCTACCAAATTCAATATTACCATTATTTTTTTAGTATAGAATAGAAATATCAAAAATAAACCGCTTGAATAATCGAAATGAACAAATGAAAAAAACGATTTGTTCTGTTTAAAAAGTTTCTTATTTTATTCATTTTCAAATTTTTTCATGTATGAAAACTGCACAGAAAATCATTATAACTCTTTGCCTTATCCTGACGGGAAATACCGTCTTGGCTCATCCTCCAAAAGATATTAGCACAGTATACAACCCGGCAAACAAAGAAATAACCATTTTTGTAGAACATTATAGCGCCGATCCGCAAACACATTATATAGAAATCATCTCTGTCTCGGATGAAAAAACTATTTTAGCCTCTCAAAGCTTCACAAATCAGACCTCCAATAAGGGACAAACTTGTAAAATAATTCTTACAGGCAAAAAGCCCGGTGATTCGGTTTCAATCTATAGCAAATGTAATAAATTCGGTAAAAAAAGAAAGACAATCGTTTTGTAACAACGGGGTTATCTCAAAAGCCCCCAAAAAGCGTTGTCATTGCGGGCTTGACCCGCAATCCCCTGATAATCATCGGTGCTATTTTAGGGGGTTGCGGGTCAAGCCCGCAATGACGCCTTTTTAAGACAGCGTCTTGCTTTTATGCGGACGCAGATTCAGTGACATAAAGATCATGCTTATTCCCCAATAAATCATCATTACACCGGAAACAAACACCAACGCCACCATGGAAGTAAAAGGATAAAAGAAGAAAACCAACGAGAAAATTAATAATAGAATCCCATTCAGCAGGTACGCCCACCATAATTTAAATATGCGATACATCCGGACGGCAAAAGATACATTGATAATAGCCTGAAAGAGAAGAACAAAGGCAAAGACAAAAGGCAAAGCCGACTTGGTAAAGTCTAAATCTACCATCAGAAAAATGCCTATCACAACGCCAAAAATTCCGGAAACAACCGATCCACGCCAGCCGGCAGGTTTATCTATCCGGTTGACGGAAGCCAGCATAAGCAAAATAAATCCCCTGATGAGTAAAGACAATCCGAAAAAGAAAGCCAGCAGCATGAAAGCAACCCTGGGTTGCATAAAAAACCAAACGCCGCAAAGAGCAGTTAAAATACCCAATATAAAAAGCAAGCGCCAATGGTGGCTATTGCTCCAAAAAACTGAAGTTGAAATAGAATTTTCCATATATAAAAATTTAAAATTAAATTAATTTTCCATGGCTGTAGTAGTTAATAATGGTGTTGCAATCTGTCCCGTTAGAGACATGATGTTGGTAGAAATAAGAATCCTACCACAACCCAAGTCCCGTTAGGGACGAAACGTTTTTCCCTAATATCCCGTCCCTAACGGGACTTTGGCTGAAGAGGGATAACCATTTTCTACCAATATTTCGTCCCTAACGGGACAGATTGCAGCACCATTATTAATTACAGCCATTTCCCATGTATAACAAATTTAAAAACATTATGTTGTCTATATTTTATTGATTGTTCATAAAATTTCGCTTTTAATTTCCAAAACGATGGTAGGAACAATCATTTTTTGCCTTATATTTGTTTTCCAAATAATTTATTAAATCAAATTTACAAAAATGGCAGA
>Ga0123353_10001492_pt1 | contig 28664 bp, 24 predicted proteins | sample TergutLab28metaG_3_FD_92763 | JGI IMG/M metagenome (GOLD analysis project Ga0123353, IMG submission 92763) | Labiotermes labralis P3 segment gut microbial communities from Petit-Saut dam, French Guiana - Lab288 P3 | ecosystem: Host-associated > Arthropoda: Insects > Digestive system > Gut ...
ATCGCGTTTGCGCCCGGGCTGGATGCACTTCGATATACAGCATCGTTCTTTGCGAAAGGAACAAGCATACTTTTACCATTACGCCGCAAAAAACATCCTGCCGCTATAGGTTGGACAGTACAACTAGATACCCTTCCCGTTTAGAAACTGCTCTTTTTCAATTTTTGGCAAATCAGTATCACGGCATTTTGTTTTTCGTAGTTATTTCACGGAGGCATCATGTTACGCATTCCGATCAGTTCCGACGATATTGTGATCATAGAGCGCGAACGCTATTACCATGCGCAACTAGACATGAGAGTCCTCCTTGGCATCGTAAGGTACGAGAGTTCAAGGAGGGCAGTACCATAACCGATTCAAGGAAAACGGTCAAGACCAGTTTTGCAAAACGGCATGTTTTTATCAGATGGAACATGCCGTGTCAATCAGGTGACACACTGAAAAATTGTTACAGTACCATTCACCTTTCAAACAATTATACACTGAAAGGCGACTCCCTGTAAAGACCAATTGGGAAAAATTCTTGGAAAGGGCTGTGTTCTGACAGAACCAATCGTTTCCGTGTAACCTGTTCTACAGTGCGAATCCGAGTTTGTCGGCAACCGATTCCAAGCCGTCCGGCGTGGTCGCGGCAAAGGGAACAAGCAACAGTACAACGGCGGCAACAGTAAGTGGCACGAGCCACGCTCGTTGCGGTGCAACTCTCGTCATGCCCTGCGCCAGCACTACAAGCAGACCGAGGGTCAACCCGGCTTCGGCGAGAGCAATAAATACGTGATAGTAGAGCATCGCGGGAAGTACGCTTTGGATCGGTTCAACTCCAGCGATGGCGAGTTGAACGGCACAAGCGGTGGCGGCTATGAGGGTCGAAACGAAAGCCGCCCCGATATACAGACTCCTTTTTGCACTTAACAATTCCCGAACCAATACGGCAGGGAGCGACGCGAGCAGTGCGATATTCAGCAAATTCGCCCCGAGTACAGTGAGACCGCCGTCGCCAAGGACAAGGCATTGCGTTATTACTACCGTGGACATTGCCACCATTCCGAAGGCGGAGCCGAGCAGGGCGACGGCAAGGGTGGCACCGAGAAGGTGTCCGGATGTATCCGTGAGGATGGGAAAGTTTGCCATTTGTGCGGCAAAAATCAGGGCGGTAACACCGGCAAAAAGGGCTACCGTCGGTTTGACCCTGGTTTTGTAAGCGGCATAAGCGGCACCTGCCACGCCGACGGCGGCGAGCGCACCGGTAACGGGGCAAACAGCCCCTGTGATCATCATATCGGGAATGTGCATAATAGTCCTCTTTTGGAAAAAATATTTGTGAAACAACCCACGCATTGTACCACAAAAAATTCGCCGATGCAAGTAGTGCGTTCCACAGGTAGTCCGCTAAAATGCGGGATCGCCTCCGTTTCTTTATTTCTTTGTTACCGGCACCTTGCGTATCCTGTGTGTTTTGAGGTCAGCCGATTTTTTCTTTGCCATGCTCGGCGATCCATTGCTTCGACCACTTAACGGCTTCAATGTCCAAGTCGCAGATGTTCGTCGCCAAGAATATCATGCCCTCAATCGTGTCGTCTTTGAGCCATCGTAAGCCTGTCTCGCATTGCATCCTCATCAGATCCATCGGAAGAGGTTTGCTTTTTCCGAAGTCCCACATATAGATGCCCAGCAGAGTTCGCTTTTTCGGCGCAATTGCTCGGTATTTTGCGAAATTCTCTGGAAGTCTTGCCAAATCGTCCGCCGTCCAACTCCAGAAGGCAACGACATCACACAGATCAAGATGCCGCCGGATGACCGGATTCAGTTGGTGCGTGTAGAGCACAACACTAAGATCAAGTTTCCTGTTCATCTGTTCCATCTTCTTCCTGATTTCCTGAAGCCGGGCGACGGAAATGGAAGCGACGGCTTCCGGTTCGCCCGGTGGATCGCTTATGGGCTCGGCTTTTCCATGAAAGAAATCGTCCATAAACAGTCCGGTCATGTTCGACATCTTCCGGGCGAGTTCCAAAACGTGTTCTTGCTCCTCTGCCGACGTTCCGCTGCTGGCATCTCCGACAAAACTCCACTGTAGTTTTTTGGTGTTACGGTATTGTGCGGCATATTCGTCATACGGCGGCGAGGGTTTCTTGCCGTACCGAATGAAGATGATGTTCGGAATGTCCATAAGTTCGGTAGCCTGAATGGGGGACATCCGGCTGATTCCGTTGTTCGGCAAACCGTACTGATTATCGTATGACCCTTCAATATGAGCCCACATCCAAAGCCGGTCACGCACGGTGTCCTCTGGGGAGTTTCCGAACGTCATGGGGGGAAGCAGCGCACTCGCTCCGAGTGCCGTGCCACCGATTCGGAGAAAATCTCTGCGTGAAAAACTTTTCATGTCGTAATATTTTGACTTTGGAAAGGGTGCCCGATTCTGCCTTCTCATGGTATTTTACCACAGTCCATTTCCGAGTCAAAGACGTTGTCATCTATTGTGAATGGTTCTCGATCCCGTTGCGGATAAAGCCAACGACGTTTGCGAAGTCGTCCGTTGGGAACTGGCGGGCTAACGCCCAGTCTCGAAAAAAGCTCCCATGCCCCCTATTGAGTCGCCTCTTTCCAAAGGCTATAATTCTCTCCACTGGCGGCGCACCCACGCCGCTCAGGTAAAATTTTGGTATAAACAGCGTCTCCTAACTCCTTTCCTCATGTCTTTATTAGTAGTTGGTTCGATTGCATACGATACCATAGAGACTCCGCTGGCGAAGCGGGACAACGTTCTCGGCGGATCGGCACCGTTTTTTGCCTACGCCGCCGGTTTTTTCTGTCCCGTCCAAATGGTCGGAGTCGTCGGAGCCGATTGGCTGCCCGAATATACCGAAATGTTCCGAAAACAGGGAGTCGATACCGCCGGCATCGAAATCGTGCCGGACGGAAAAACCTTCCGATGGAGCGGAAAATATCACAAAAACATGAACGACCGCGATACGCTAGAGACGCAACTCAACGTTTTGGGAACCTTTCAGCCGAAGTTACCGGAAAACTATCGCCGGTCGCAGTTCGTCTTCATCGGCAACGGTGCTCCTTCCACAGGACTTGCCGTTCTCGAACAACTTCAGGGAGCCGACCTCGTTGTGGCGGACACAATGAACCTCTGGATCAATACGACTCGTCCCGATCTCGATGCGCTGATGAAACGAATTGACGGACTCGTGATCAACGACAGCGAAGCGATGTTGCTGACCGGCGAAATCAACACTGTAGTCGCAGCGCGCAGAGTCCTGACAATGGGTCCCAAGTTCGTGATTGTTAAAAAAGGGGAACATGGAGCGATGTTCGTCAGCGAGTATGAAACGTATGTCATACCGGCATTTCCGGTGGAGAACGTGGTTGACCCGACGGGGGCGGGTGATTCTTTTGCCGGCGGTCTGATGGGCTACATCGCTTCGCAACAGGGAAATCTTGACGGCGAAACGATCAAGAACGCTTTGGTTTACGGCACTATTACCGCCAGTGTCGGAATTGAAGGTTTCAGTTTCGACCGATACAAGGGAATCACCCGCTCGGACATTGACGAACGCCGCGAAACGTTTCGGAAAATGACTTCGTTTTAGAACGGATGGGCACTCTTGCGCCCACCCCGCTCGAAATATGAGATCAAAACGATTGGAGTCAAAAGCGAAATCTTGCCGATAAGCGGCGTGATGGAGTGCCGACTCATTGACGGCAATATTCCCCATTTTTTCTAATTTAACAATTTTTTTATGTACGAATCTTTTTTTGGTCTGAAACGTCGCCCTTTTTCGTTTATTCCTGACTTGGAATCCTATTTTTCTGTCGAATCTAGAGAAGAATCACACCAAGAAATCGAGCTCGCCGTCAAAAAAGGAGAAGGATTTTCCCTGATTTTCGGTGCATCTGGTACCGGAAAGACGCTCCTGTTGCGCCGCCTTCAGAAGTCATTTGAGCCTGAATACACCGTCGCGTTCGTTTCCCATAGTCGATTGGAAACGCCGAGAGCCCTGTTTTTGCAACTTTTTCACGACTTACACATTTCCGATTCAGAGGGAGACACCATCGAACTGCGCCTACAACTTCTCGATTTTGCCCGACAGGAACCCACGAAGGGAGTAGTGCTATTATTCGATGATGCCCAGTATTTAGGTCCCGCCGTTCTGGAAGAAATCCGGCTTTTGAGTGATTCCGTCGATGGTTCCGTCGATGGTTCGATGCCTCTTTTTCGTGCCGTTCTTGCCGGTACAATGGAATTTGAAGAAAAATTGACACTTCCTAACTTGGAAGTCCTGAATCAACGAGTCGCCGTAAGATGTTATCTCGACTCGTTTTCTAACGAGGACACGTCCCGATACATCGTTCGGCAGACCGATCATCTGCGGATTGACCTGCCACATCAGGCGTTCCCTCCTCTTTTCACCGAAGAGGCGAAGCGGCGGATTTATCAGTTGACGGATGGAGTGCCGCGGTTAATCAATCAACTGTGCGAGTCATCGTTACAATGTGCCGCCGCCCGGAGAATAAAAAGTATTGACGGTTCGCTAGTCAATGCTGCGTGGCTGAATTTGAATCATCTCGAATCGGACGATACATCGGCACAGAGCGATTCTTTACCCGTTCAAGAGAGCGTCATTTCGGCGGAACAAATCGAGGAAATCGTTGACCGAAAGAAACACATCTTCCAACTTCGGCACTTCGATTCCGTCGAATTTGGAGCGTTGTCCGATTCCGAGGCGGTCGAAACGGAAATAACAGGCACGGAAGTAGCAGGCACAGAAATAACCGGCACGAGCCGATCTGTTCACGAAAACGAGTACAAACCTCCCTATCCCGAAGACGATGATGATGACGAAGACGACGCTAACGACGATGATGATGTCGAATTTGCCGAATCGGAAGAGGCAGAACCGGTAGTTTATTCGCTTCGTCCCGTTCCGGCATCATCGCCCCGCATATTGACGGTTGTACTCAAATATACTCCCATTTCCGCAATTTTTGACCGGCAACGCCGCGAATTCCGGCGACGGTATTTGTTGCAAAAAATTCGACACCGACTGGGTTTGTTTGCTGCTGTTCTTCTCAAAGTAGAATCACCACAACCGAGCCCTTCCCTTAACGAGTCCGATATGAATGAGCAATCACTCCAAGAGTATGGAGCAGCAGTATTGGATGGTCGCCCCCCGTTTGTCCGCAAAGAACCGCACTATGCTTATCAAACGAGTGGGGCCTATCAAACGAACGAGTCGCCGCCTAATAATGGCGCTCATAACGACGTGTCCTATCCCGATCCGAAAACGGGAGTGCCGATTACGCTCCGTTGGCTTCCTGAAAATACAGAGGAAAACGGACGCTTTGGTGTTTCCTATACAGAATTTTTGAATCGGGACAAGACACCGCTCCTGATTCAAACGAATTTGTCTCCCCAACCTGCCGAACCGCCAGTGCCAGTGCCAGCATCATCGGTTGTTCGGACTTCGTTGAATGCTTCGCAGGTGGGTTCGTCTATGGTGCCGCTTGCTTCGGGACTTGAAGAATGTTTTGAGGAGTCCCGACATGTCGGCGGTTCGGCAGTTTCACTCTCGGAACTGTTTCGGGTCGATTCACGTCGGTTGGAAGAGTCGGCGGAGTTTCAGAGTTTGGACTCGTCGGTTCAGCGTCAGTTAGAGGTGGTGATCCGCCGGATTACGAAGGCGGCGGAAAAAATAGAGCAGGCTGCTGAAGCGAGCGGTCTGGCGGGACGGCATATTTCTCAAGCGGCGGAGTTGGTTGAAACAGAAGTCCGGTCTGCCATGCCGACGTACAAAGACCTATTCCGGCAGTGGTCGGAGTTTCAAGAAATGATTTCTGCGGAATTGGAGACTGCCCGAAAGCGGAGTCCCGAATCGCTGCAATTCCGAACGCTCCCACGTCGGCAGGTGATGATCGAACGTGCCGTTCCGACGATTGATGTCGAAATGCTTCTGCGGTAATCCATCGGTAAACGTTGCCATTTTCCAAAAAACGACAAAAATTGAGGAACCGACCCTAGCAATCGGGGTTGATTCTGGTAGAATGTTATTGTATTTGCTCTCCTGGGTGGGGCTTTTTAACGAACCTGAAAAGTTATGAAAACCAATAGACGAAATCGTTCTTTGCACCGCGACGGTTTTACGTTGATCGAAGTGCTTGTCGTGCTGTTCATTCTCGTTTCAATAGCAGGGCTAGCAGTCACGGCGGTTCTGGGAAGATTAAACGTGGCAAACAAGCGAGCAGCATATACTTATATTAAAAGTCTTGAAACTGCTACTAAGGGTTACGAACTCGACATGGGACGACCGCCGACAACCGAACAGGGACTGGCGGCATTGATTACAGTACCAGGCGACGTTCACAATCCGGGGAGTTGGGCAGGACCTTACATTGAGAGTACGGCATCGTCACAAGATCCGTGGAGAAATGACTACCAGTACATGAGTCCGGGACGAGACGGCAGAAGTTTCGACATCTGGTCATTTGGTCCCGATGGGGTTGATGGTACGGACGACGACATTGGTTCGTGGATGCCTCGTCCCGATTGACGGAGGTTCACCGTTTAGCCACCTCACCCAGTGAGGCGTTTTGGTGAATTGGGACTCATCGCACGAACGAGTCGGCACCGAGCAGTTCTGCCGAATAGCCGGGTCCCAAATCGGAAATGTTCCGAATACGAATGATCTTCGGCAACCTGATTCCCTCCGCAGCGTCCAGCCACACTTCCAATCGGGAAACGGGCGACCGTTCGTCAAATCGACCGACGACCGTCGCTTTGAAGACCGCACCCTGCGAACAGAAATAGGGTTCCAATCGCTTCAGTGCCGCCAAATCCGGGACAATACCGTGTGTATAAATCCAAAAAGGATATTTCATTTCCGGCAAATCTATCAGGTACGGATCGCAAACCCGCATCTCCACAATCTGGTCGATGATGTCCCACATGTCCGTTTGCGTAGCCGCTGTTCCAGGTGTGGTACTTGCCGACGGGGATTCTTCTTCGCGGGTTGCAAACAATTCCAGCACCGTCCGCGATGCCTGATTCATGTTGATTCGTCCAACGAAAGGCGTATCACTCGTCATCAAATTGTCGTACAACACCGGCAGATACTTGTTCATTTCATCGGGTTCGTCCGCAAAAGGCGATCCCTGTCCGCCGACGAGGTCAAGCAAAGAATTGATTTTTCCATCGGTAGTGCCCGGAACCCCCGCAACATTGCCGCCTGCCATTAAACCGGACATGATGTTCGCCATCTCCGCATCGCCGGTAGGCTGCGCTGCTTGATTCGCTTGCTGCCGGTAGGAAATGATGTAATTCGCCCATTGTGGATCATATTCCTCAAAACGTTCTGTGAGAAGAGTGCGTAATTCGGACAAGTCATCCATGTTGACGTTGATTCTTTCGAGACCGTCTGGCGTAAGAATCGGCTCCCGGCTGTCCAACGTGAGATATTCAATCAAACCGAGATTGAGCGAACCATCCATCACTTCGTATTCGTCCAGCGAGTATTCGTCCGGTTCGCCGAGGTCAATGATTCCGTTGCGATTCCAGTCGATTCCGTAGAGCAGTTTCGGCGTAACCCCTCGAACGAGCAGTAATTCATCTAGGGAATCGGGCATACCATTTCGAGTGTAGTAGGGCGGGTCAAGGCTCATGTAGTATGCATCTTTCGCTCCATATTCTCGGGGTTCCGTACTGCTGTCATCAATCCAATCGAGAATGGAGTCCGCAATTTCTTCATGGACACCGGGCAATCGCATCAGGAGTGCCCGACCGGTGCCGGGCTGTTGCCTGTCCAGTTGAAGAACCCAGTGTAGATTAAGTTTCGTTGATTCATCGACCAATCCGTAGCGAATATACTCACCGAGTAACAGACCGTTTTCCGAGAGGGCGGGAGCGATGATAGAAAATCGACCGACATCCCGGTAATCGATGTTGCTTTCGGACACCAGTGTTCCTGCGGCAAAACCGGAGAGGGCGACCGTTCCGTCGGTAACGGCATGTCCGCAAAACTCGTTCTCATTATCGTACAGTCCGCCGAGTTCGAGGATTGTCCATTGGTCGTAGAGGAGCATTGCCCGGAGGTATTCGATGCCGGATTCGGCAAGCAATCGGGCTTGTGTTTGTCGCAGGGTCGTGTTCGTTGCCCGGCGTTGTGCCGACATGAATTTGGAAAACGTCAGGACGGCGAGCGTCAACAGAACGATGACGATCAAAACGACGACCAAGATGACACCACGCCGAGATTGCATAGGTGTTCATTGTATAGGATTTCGAGACGGTCGGCAACATAAGCGCAATGTAAACGAACACAATGCCGAAGCCGGTTGCCAGAGTACTGGCTAAAAACCGGCAGGCTTGAGCTGTGTCGCTTTTTGTCGGGCACTCCGCTGCGCTACGTTCTCTGCGGAGTGTAGCCGGAATCACGTTGTCGGATACTTCCACGGACTACGGTATTCACGTGCGAGCAATTTGCATGCTTCCGGGTCGTTCGGAATCGTTTGTTTTTTACCGTCCCAAACGAACCCGCGACCGAGTTTCAGCGACAAGATGGCTAACAGCGCCAGCGACGTGGCATTATGCCCGATTTGAATGTCGCAAATCGGCAACTTATTCGATTCGATGGACTTGATGAAATTGTCCCACAGATTGGCGATGTTCTGATGATCCGGCAGGTCAAGCACTGCATCGACATGTTCGGTCGGTTCCACTTTGAATTCCCCGCGCGGATAAAACGACCAACCGTCAAGCCAGCCGAGGTGCAACACCCCTTCCGAGCCGTAAAAATAGAGTCCCACGTTGTGCCGCTCCTGTGGATTGCCAGCGTAATTGCGGTTCTCCCAAGTCAGGTCGAACGAGTCGAATTTGTACACAACCTGCATCGAGTCGGGAATCGTTGTGTTATCGTCAAAAATGCGACGACCGCCGATGGAACAAATTGCCGTCGGATGCACATCGTCTCCCGCCCACCATAAGACTTGGTCGAGCCAGTGCGTCCCCCAATCGGAAATTTGACCGTTGGAGAATTCGGAGAAATTGCGATAGCCACTCGGATGCATACGCGGATTGAACGGCAACAGTTTTGACGGACCACAGAAGAAATCCCAGTCGAGCCCCTCCGGCACCGGTGCGTCCGGTGTCGAATTCGGCAACCACGGATAATTGACGAACGCCTTGATGCTGCCGATTTTTCCGACCTTACCGCTCTTCAGAAATTCCATTGCGGAGATATGATGCGGTGCTGTCCGGCGATGCATACCGACCTGTACGATGCGTTTCGCATCTCGGGCTGCTTTGATCATGGGCAGTCCTTCATTCATCGTGTGCGCAATCGGCTTTTCGACATACACGTGTGCTCCGGCTTCACAGGCGGCGATGGTTGTCAAAGCGTGCCAATGGTCGGGCGTTGCATTGATGACGATTTCCGGTTTGATTTCTTTGAGCATTTCACGGTAATCGCCGAAGGTTTTCGGCACGACATCGGTCATTTCCTTCTGTCGAGCAAGAGTTCTTTCGAGTTGTCGGCGGTCGACATCGCACAGGGCGACCAGTTCGATTGCGCCTGATTTCATTGCCGCATTGCGGATGTTGTTACCCCACCAGCCGCACCCGATGAGGGCGGCGCGGTATTTTTTCTTGGAGTCCGCTCCCAAGACGGCAGGGGAGGAAACGGCGGACGTTGCGGCTACGGCAACGGCGGAAGCAGTGAGAAATTTGCGTCGTGTAAGTTTCATACTCGATGTTCCTTTTCAAAAAGTGTTTCGTTCAGTGTCAGCGTAGGATAACATAAAAATTGTGAAAAACAACTCCCCCAAACAGAGAGAATATGGCTTCAACACATTCGCCGCACAGAGTGCAGCGGCTCACTCTTGAATTACGCGAACGACACTGCTAAAATGAACGGCGATGGTACTCGCCTCATTTTTTGTTGAGAACACTATGCGTACAACGTTCCTTTTCTGTTTGTTGTTCGGTTTGACTCTGCCTCTCTTCGGAGCAGACGACAAGCCGTGGTTGATTGAATCGAAAGACCGACTCGCCGTACCAAAGCGGGAGCGAATGCTCTGGGCAGATTCCGTGCAGTACAAGAGCATCGCCGAAATCTGCGGCGATCCTGTCATCGAAGTCGAACGCTGGGTCAATAAACCGCCGAAAGATTTGACAGGCAAGTTCGTTCTCATCGAAGTTTGGGCGACGTGGTGTCCGCCCTGCCGGAGAAGTTTGCCCCTGCTGGAATACTTTCACGAAAAATACAAAGACGAACTCGTAGTCATCTCGATTTGCGAAACGGACGAAGAGGCACTCAAAAAAATGGAAGGTCCCGTGAAACTGGCTGATCTCAAAGCCCCGCTTGCCGTCGATACGCATCGCCGGTTTGCCAATGCACTCGGAGTCTATGGAATTCCGCATGTCGTTTTGATTGAACCCGTTATGGGGGCGGTTCTCTGGGAAGGAATGCCGACACAAATCGGAGCGGAACTGAGTGACGAAGTGATGACAAAAATTCTTGCGAATCTAAAAAATCCGGCTGTTCAAGCGAGGTTGCCTTCAAAGGCACCGTTTGAAATCAAGTCGGGACCGCCTAATCCTGACAAGAAATACCGACCTGCGCCGGAACGAGTGGGCAATGCTGGCGAATGGTAATAAGGGTAAGGGCAAGCATCATGGCAATTCCTGCCAGGCGGGTCGTTTCAGGATTTCGGAGAGAATCACCGCCTGCACGATTCCCTCCGGCTTGGCAAAATAATCAGCAATGTTCAGCGTGACTGCCGACTGCGATCTATCGGGAAACAAGGCACCCTCTTCGTAGATTCCCGTTATACTTTCCAAGTTCGGATTCACCGTGGGATCAACAGTCGGAGCGACGATCTGTGCCGTATCCAATGTTCCCGGATCGGCATCAAAACGATGTCCTTCACCCTGCGGAGACAATGCTTTACTCAACGCCAACCGCTGGGACGGTCTGGTCTCCCTGTCGCCCAAATTATCCCAACCCTCTCCCAACGGTTGCCGGGTAAGAGAACGATGCTTGACTCCCTTTGATTGTTGAGACGGCTTCGATTGCTTGGACGGTTTCGGTTGTTTTTCCGATTTCGGACGGGTTACAATGGGCAGTTCTTCCTCGTTTGCATCAGGCGGAGGCTGTTTGGCGGCTTCCGCACTCTCCTTGATCGCCTTGAAGATGTGCGCAACGATCATGAGGATCACAAAAATAAGGGTTACGATAGTGCCTTCCATTGTTATTTAGTCGATAAAATAGGGTTTCAAAGTGCTGTATCGTTTGATGCCGATACCTCGGACGTTCATGATTTCGTCGAAATTGTTAATCGGAGCATGGTCATCACGATACTGGATGATGCTTTCGGCAAGTTTCGGTCCAATGCCGGGCAACGTTTGCAGTTCGCCAAGCGTTGCCGTATTCAAGTCAATGTGAAACGCGTACTGTTTCGGTTCAAACGTCTCTTGCTTGTGCGTTGCCGTATAGCCACACAACAGCACGATGGCAATCGCCAACACGCCCGCCACCGTCCACTGATCCGAATGTCGTAACCGAAAAATCTCGAACACGTCTCAAAGGATAGCAGCCGAAGAGAAATTCTGCAAGCGTACCCCAGTTTCTATCCGGCGGAACCCTGAATAATACCCTGCTTCTTCTCATACTCAACAATCTTGGCTTCGGACTGCAATGTAAGCGCAATGTCATCAAAGCCGCCGAGAAGACAGTGCTTGCGGAACGCCTCGATCTCAAAGGGAATCGATAATTTTTTACCGTCGGCAATCACGTTGTTTTCGAGATCGACAGTCAACTGTAATGGGCAGTTTGACGCTTCAAGTTTGAAGAGTTCGTCAATCTGCGCTTCCGAAAGCCGGACGAGCATCAGTCCGTTCTTGAAGGAATTGTTGTAGAAAATATCCGCAAAACTCGGAGCAATGATGACTCGAAATCCAAAATCGAACAATGCCCACGGAGCATGTTCGCGGCTCGAACCGCAACCGAAATTTTTCCGAGCAAGCAGAATCGTTGCCACTTTGTATTCTGGTTTGTTCAGTTCAAACGCCGGATTCGGGACTTTACCGGTTTCGTCGTAACGCCAGTCGTAAAAGACGAACTGACCGAATCCTGCCCGCTCGGTACGCTTCAAAAACTGCTTCGGAATAATCTGATCGGTATCGACATCGCTGCGATCCATCGGCACCACCAGACCGGTGTGTTTAGTGAAAGGTTGCATCTTCAGTTCAAACGTTTTGAGACTTTACCCGGTCCAGTGTAACATTTTTTTTCTGAATTGCCAGATGGACATGGGCAGACGTGTTGCAAGAGGTGCATAAATCTTTGACGCACCCGCCAGTCTGAACGATTGTACCGAGTGTTGCATTTTACGGTACAGCGGCTATAATCTATTGCAATTATGCTCAAAGGTTTCTGGATTCGCAATTTTAAGTCGCTCCGGCAGGTCGGAATCGGCTCATGTTTTCCGAAATTTGTCTTCGTCAATGTCGAACAAGACAACGAAGGCGAAAGAGGCATTCTGCCCCATGATATTGATTCCGTGACACTGTTCACAGGAGAAAGCGGTACGGGAAAAAGTTCTGCCATTGATGTATTCACGTTCATTTCCGATTGCTACCGCTATGGAGTCAGAGTTGCCTGCCACAAACGAGGCGGATTCGATGCCATCTATTCGCAAGGTGCCAAGGGAGCAATCACATTCGGGTTTCAGTATCGACAACAGGGAGAATTAGACACAGCAACGTATGCCCTGAGCATTTACCGCACCAAAAGCAAAGTCCCTTACATTGAATCTGAAATCCTTGCCTATCAGCGGGACGACGAATCGTTGCCCGTCTTCTTCTTGCAAAACGGTGCAGAAAAGAGTATCCGCTACCTTGCGCCTGACGAACGCCTGACCAATACCGAACTCACGAAAATTGAATTTACCGATCACAATCATCTCGGTTTGGCAGCGTTGGCTTCTCATCCGAAGTATCCCGTGCTGGCATCGTTTCGTTCATTGTTTGAAGATTGGACGCTCTGCCATTTCACGCCGGACCTTGCCCGCCGTTTCGATCAATCGATACACCACCGTCATGATTCGCCGTATGGGGCTAGTCTTTCAGGACTCGTCCGGTACATCACGAAACGTTACAAAAACAATTTGGCACCGCTGTTTTCGCGTGTGTCGGCACTCATTCCGAACGTTGAAAAAATTATGTTCGACAACACAGAGCCGGATAAACCATTGCTGTCGTTTCGATTGCGTGATCGGGACAATCCGGTGCCGATTACGCATCTTTCAGCGGCAACGATTCGCCTGTTTACTTACGCACTGCTTTTAGAAGAGCCGGCACCGCTCACCGTCTTTGAAGAACCAGAGGATGGTTTAGATCGAGAACATCGGAAAAAGATGTTAGAGATGCTCCACCATTTTCGGACGACATCGCGACCGGAAAATCCGCAGGTCTTTGTCAGTACGTATTATCCGTCAGTGGTTAACGGGCTGCATCCTTCACAAGTTTGGATTTTTGAGAAGGATCGGGAGGGTTTCACTGTGGTCGAACGTGCGTCTGATTCGATGGTATTTCAATCGGAAGCCGATATGGATAATCCGCAATGGTTCAGCACTCACTTTGAAGAAAAACGGTAGATTGATCGACCGCCCACGAAACAAAAATCGGCTTTCCCGTCCAAAAGAACGGAAAAGCCAGCGACAGTCTAACCCCTAACCAACCGTCAATGAGTAGAAAAAAAACTATGAAAGACTATTCCTCGTCATCGTGTCCGCTACAAACGCATGTGTCGACAATGGTGCAAGGAACTTCATGTTCCTCACCGCAACCGGGGCATGTCACGAAACCGCAAACGTGATCATCGACCAGGTAGTAATCGGTTTTAACGAATCCGCCAAGTTTGAAGGTCCATTCCGTATTCTTACCCTTCACTGCTGATACGCTATCGGTAATATAGAGCGACTGCCCTTTCCCAAAGTTAATCGACGTGGTATTGCTCGCACCTTTTCCTGTGGCAACGTACCATGAGGTTCTTCGGTTTTGGGGCTACCTGATTTTTCGATATCCTCTTGAAAGAATATAGTAGCAGTTATCGTGCCAAAATAACGACGAAAATTTTTATTTGTTATGGCAAAAATTCATAACTTCCTTGTACGTGTGGACTTACGTCACGGAAAAAGTTGTCGGCACAGAACAGAGTAGTGCGAAAAAGCGTGCAAACATGTGCAAAATGATACATGTGTATCAAAATGATGTATCATTTTGATACACTATTTCGAGTACGCCTTAAATTGCAAAATGAAAATCGAAATCTTGTTAGGGGACTGATATCACTGGAATGGGTGACAAAACCCTGTATTGACAGAACGCTCTTTCTGTGCTACGCTTTATCTGAAAGTGAACAAATTGTGGAACCGCCAAAGAATCAATACGAATCAATGCCGGTTCCCACAGCACTGTTTTCCGATGAAAACGATTTTTGGAATTCCCGTTTCCCCCGGTATCGCTATCGGAAAAGCATTTGTACAGGCAGCCGAAGGATTTCGGATTCCAGAACAGACGATTCCTGTTGATGCTTATGAATACGAAATCCGGCGTTTTCAAACCGCCGTCCGTCTTGCCAAAGAAGAAATCATCGTCAACCGTGAATCGACCAAAGTTGCCCTCGGACAAACTTTTGCGGATATTTTCGAAGCACAGTTGCAAATCCTGATGGAGCCATCACTGCAAGGGGAAATGGAATCCCTGATTCGCGAACGCTTTTACACCGCAGAACATGCCGTTACCGTAGTCATGCGGAAAAATGTGGAGATATTCCGGCAAATCGAAAATAGTTACATTGCCGAAAAAGTCAATGACCTTCAAGATATTGAAAAACGACTGCTTCGTCTTTTACTCGGAGTCCGAAAAGAGACGCTCCATCAGTTGAGTTCGCCCGTTGTTTTGGTATCAACCAATTTGATGCCCAGCGAAACTGCCAATCTTGATAAACGATTCATACTGGCAATCGTGACCGAACAGGGCGGGGCAGTTGGACATACCGCCATTTTGGCGGCGGCACTCGAAATCCCTTGCGTAGTCGGAGCAGGTCAATTTCTCACCAATGTAGATGGCGGAGACCAGCTTATCGTCGATGCCAACAGTGGGTGCGTGGTGGTGCGTCCCAGCGAGGATACGCTCACGCAGTATTACCGACTCAAAGATGTCGAAACGACTCGAATCGAGTCACTCGATGCTTATCGCAATTTGCCAGCGATCACAAAAGATGGTACGGAAATTGCGATTCACGCCAACATCGAGTTCCCTCACGAAGCGGAAAATGCGATCCTGCGCGGCGCAGAAGGAATCGGACTCTTCCGCACCGAATTCTTGTACTTGGTGCAAGAGCAAGACCCAACGGAAGAGGAACATTTTGAAGCGTACAAACATGTTGCCGAAATCATGCAGGGACGACCAGTGACCATCCGAACCTTTGACTTGGGAGACGATAAATCAACAAATCGTTTTCATGCGGGAGTGGAATTCAATCCGGCGTTGGGAATGCGCGGCGTTCGTCTGGCACTGAAACGTTGGTCGATGTTTCGGTGTCAACTTCGGGCAATTCTCCGGGCAAGTGTTTATGGAGATATTCGTATCATGTTTCCGTTGATCACGACGGTCAAGGAATTTCGTCAGGCAAAACGGACGGCTGTACAGGAAACGATGGATGAACTTCGGGAAGCCGGTATTCCCTTCGACGAAGACATTCAGATCGGCATGATGGTGGAGGTTCCCTCGGCGGTCATCATGCTGGACAGGTTTTCCGAAGATGCCGACTTTTACAGCATCGGAACGAATGATTTGACACAGTACACTTTAGCAGTGGATAGGGGAAACAGCAGTATCAATCATTTGTTTAACCCGGATGATCCCGCTGTGTTGCGGCTGATTTGGCATACTGTTCACGTGGCGAGACGCAATTCGATCCCGTTGTCGCTCTGTGGACAAATAGGAACGAATTCTTTTAATGCGATAACGTTGCTCGGACTCGGCTTGCGGACAATTAGTTGTCCGCCGAACAGTATTGCCCGATTGAAGCAGATATGCCGAAATGTTTCTATTGACGATTGTACAAAGATCGCTCGAACAGCGATCCACATGTCGGAAGCGAAAAACATTCAGGACTACGTGAAAAATTCGTTGCAAAAAGTTGCCCCTTCGTTGTTTGAATCGGACGTGTGAGTCCGCCGTGGAAGCAAGGAATAACGCTTTAACTCCCGCCATCCAGGACACACAGGGCAATCAAATACGCCGCATAACAAAGAAGCAGAAACACGCCTTCATTGCGGGTCACTCGCCGATCAGTAAAGCAGATCACAATGCAAAACACCGCCACCAGAAGCATGACTGGCATGTCAAAGTATAATGCCCTCGCCGAAACCACCAAACCGCCGGCTGCGGTTGCTCCCGAAAACAATGCCGAGATGCCCCAAACACCCAAAATGTTGAAAATGTTGGTGCCGATGATGTTTCCGACGGCAATGTCCGATTTTCCTTTAATCGCCGCCATGACGGTAATCATCAGTTCCGGTAACGATGTTCCGACTGCCAAGATGGTCAACCCAATGACCAGTTCGCTCACCCCCATCATTCGGGCGACTTGGACACTTCCTTGTACCAGTATGTCGGCGGCGAAAATGAGCAGGGTAAGCCCGGCGGCAATCAGGCAGAGATTGATACCGATGTTTTTCCGGCCGCCGATTTTGGCATCGGGATGCTCGGTATCCGGCAGAATTTCCGCTTCTAGTTCTTGAATAATAATCTCGTTATTCGCTCTGTGGCGGCGGATTTCATAAATCGTCCAACCCACGTAGGCTATCAAGATGCTCACCATCAATGCGCCGGTCCAGGGAAGAAACATTCCCTCGAATTGACCGGTAAACAGCGATGACAGCGGCATTTCCGAACAGAGAATTACGAGTATGTATGCAAGGAATGTTATGGCGACCATCAGGGGAATTTCTCGACGAATGAGAGACGAACAGACGGCAACCGGACTCAACACTGCTGCAACGCCGAGAACCAGTGCGATGTTACAGATATTACTTCCGACGATGTTTCCGATGGCAATCTCTGCACTTCCTTTCAGTGTGGCACTGAGAGTAATGGCAAGTTCCGGTGCGCTGGTGGCAAAGGCGACTATGGTCAGTCCCACGATGATGGGCGGTATTTTTGCGGCAACTGCCAATCGGCTGGCTCCTTTGAGCAGTGTTTCTCCACCGCCGATCAGGACAATCATTCCCACGACAATCAATAACGCTGGTCCGAGAATGCCCCATTGAATAATGATGTCATACATGATTGCAAAAACGGTTGGAACGCATTTCTGAATGTGAGAAACCGAGCATGATTTTCACACGTTTTTTACTTTTCCGCAAGTACCGCTTTGAGTCTCTCCTTGATGAATTCAAGCCGCCGAGTCAGTTCCGCCTCAAAGCCGCGATGCGTCGGTCGGTAATACTCCCTGTCCACTCCGAGATACTCCTGCGCCGCAATGCCGTCTTGATAGTCATGAGCATATTGGTATTCCGTCTTTTGTGTAGAGGAATCATTGTGCGGATCGCGTAAATGCTTCGGCACCGGAATCAACCTTCCTTCTTCAACATCCTTTCGGGCTTCGAAAATTGCCGTCGTTGCCGAATTCGACTTCGGAGCACATGCCAAATAGATTACGGTTTGCGCTAAATTGAGTTGACACTCCGGCAAGCCGACCAGTTCACACGCGTGTGCCGCTGCAACGGCAAGCATTAACGCCCTCGGATCAGCATTACCGACATCTTCGCTTGCTAAAATGACCAGACGACGGGCAAGGAATCGAATGTCATCACCGCCGACCAACATTTTCGCCAGCCAATAGATTGCCGCATCGGGATCGCTCCCTCGAATACTTTTAATCAACGCACTGATCGTATCGTAATGCGAATCTCCGTCCCTATCATACGCCACCGCTTTTCGTTGCACCGATTCCGCCGCCAATTCCCGGTTAAAATCAACACACGGAGCGGTGGACGCAAGTCCCCCGATGCTCGACAATACGCCGATTTCCAGTGCCGAAATCGCCTGCCGGGCATCGCCGTCGCAAATGTTCGCCAGAAAATCGAGTGCGTCCTCGTGAAGATGAATGTCGTATTTTCCGAGTCCTCGCTCCTTGTCCGTTGCCGCTCGACGCAAGAGCGTTTTGACATGTTCTTGTGTGAGAGATTCAAATCGAAAAATCCGGCTCCGGCTGATGAGAGCATTGTTAATCGTGAAGTACGGATTTTCGGTGGTAGCACCGACCAGTATGACGATTCCGTTTTCGACTTCGGGCAGCAGCACATCTTGTTGTGCTTTGTTGAAGCGGTGGATTTCGTCGATGAAGAGCAGCGTTTTCTGTTGCCGGGTGGAGAGTCGTTGTTCGGCTTCGATCAGAATCTCGCGGAGTTGTTTTACGCCGTCGGAAACAGCACTGAGTTGCCGAAAGGTGCTACGGCTGGACTGGGCGAGAATATAAGCGAGAGTCGTTTTGCCGGTGCCGGGTGGACCGTGAAAGATGACCGAGCCGAGTCGGTCGGCGACGAGTAAGCGGCGCAAGAGTTTTCCTTCGCCGAGAAAGTATTCTTGTCCGACGAATTCGTCGAGCGTTTGCGGACGCATTCGGACGGCAAGCGGTTCGGCACGCCGACGATTCGACTTTTCCTCCGCAGCAAAGAGTTGGGACATGCTGGTCATTATACCGTATTTTGCCGCAGTACTTGGCATCTTGACTTTCCGGTAAAAATGGTGTACCCTAACTGTGAGGTTCATGTTTCGTTGCCCAGCCCCCAAAAGTCTCATGAAAAAGGTATCATTTCCTGTTGCATTTCTGTTGATTTTTTCCCTCTTTGCTCATGCGATTGCCGTTGCGGACGACGGCATCTTCTTCGAAGACCCGTTGCAAAAAAAACTCAAAGACGGTTGGACGTGGCTTCGTGAAGTTCCCGATCATTGGCGAATCACCGACAACGCATTGGAAATCAAGATGGAACCGCGGTCGGGAGACAATGTGCGAAACATTCTTTTCCGAAAACCGCCGAAAAAAGATGCCGGTTCCTTCGACGTTACCGTCGATGTCAAAGCACTGCGCCCCTACACCAATCAATATCAACAGGCGGGACTTTTTTGGATGCAGGAAGACAAGACCAAACTCAAATTTGTCATGGAATTGATCGACGGTCAACTCTACGTTTTTCCGGGCAAAAAACCGTTGCAGACGGAACACGTCGTCCTTCGCTTGCGGATTGACGGAACAAAGGTGGTCGGAGAGTACCAACCGGACGCAAAGGGAGAGTTTTTCCAAGCCTTTGAAGGGCAGTTACCGGAGCGCAACGATGCAACGGATCAGATAGCACTCCAATGTTGGCATGGTCCTGCCGATGCGGAAACGTGGATTCGTTTTCAGAATTTTTCAATCAAAAAGCCGGGAACGGACGTTGGCAGCGCAGTAGACGAAGATGCCGATAAAGTGCGGCAGTTGACCGTAGAAGTAGGTCGTCTCACGCAACAGGTACAGAATCTCCAAGAAGACATTCGTACACAGACGAAGATGATCGCAGAACTGGGATCGGCGGCGGACGTGAGGGGCAGTTTGGGAGGGGGATTCGCACAGAGCGAATCGTTGTTGCGGGATGTGTACCTCGCCGAGGCACAACTCACCGCACTGGAAGCAAAACGCAAAGCGAGTCAGAAGCGGATGGAACAGCCGGGTGATATTCCTATCGGCGTATTCCAGCAGTTTCACCCTGAATTTCAAACTCTCAATGCTCAACTGGATGCGTTGCGTTTGAAAAAGGAGGAGCTGAAGCAGTTTTTCCGAAGCACAGACGATCCAACAATCCAACGACTGGATCAGCAAATCGCATCGATCAATGCACGACTGGGAAATATCAACAACAGTACCGATGACGAGGTGCTTCAAGGAATTTTCAAACTTATGCAACTCAATGAACAGATGAATCAGTGGAATCTCGAACAGGAGATTCGGATAATGCAACTGATGGTGTCTGAGTTGCGAGAGAAGTACCAACAGCAGCTTCTCCTGAATTCAGACCGCTCGGCAGGCACCGCTGCGGGACATTCGTCAGAATGTCCAGAATAACAGGAAAAATCCGCTCCATCGGCATACGTTTTAGAAAAAATGGGGCAAATTTTCGGATTCGGGGAAATCTGCCGAAAAAAATCTTTTCAATCTCAAAAAATACGTTATAATGGAGAGCGAAGTTTCCCGTGGGCGGCAGGTGTTCGGTTTGTTCCGTCGCTAGCCCCACGTATTCCACTCGCACCCTTTGCAGTTTAGTTAGACATGTCGGACAATCAAACGAATCTCCCTTCCCAACCTGCCGATCCCGGTAACGGTCAGAACGTCGATCCTCCCAGAAAAAGGCGAGGGCATTTCGCAACGGACGGTTTTACTCCGCGCCGTCCAGCGTCCGTTTCTCCTTCATCCCAAAGCGAAGCCGTTACGGCACCGCAACCGGGAGGTCCCAGCCGTTTTGGGGGAGGAGCACCGAAGCAACCGGAGCAACCGGAGCAACCGGTAAGTTCTGCCTCTGTTGCTCACGCTCCTGTTTCTGTTCAACCTATCCGGGCTCCGATAGACGGTCCTTTCGAAGTCGTTCGGTTGATCCTTTTGGCGGCGATTTTGGCTCCCCTTTGTGTTTGGGCATCCTTCCCCGCTTGGGAATCCATGGTGTATGAGTGGTGGCACACCGACGATTACAGTCACGGGTTTATAGTGATACCGGCAACCATGCTGTTTTTGTATTTGAGGTTGGAAACCTATCCCGGCACCCGACACAAACTCGATTGGGTGGGATTGTTTCCTATCCTTCTTTACGGAGCCGCCCGGATCGTCGCGGGGTTGCAATACATCACTCCGCTTGATGCGTATGCAATTTGGTTTTGGATAGCAGGTGTTGTTTGGTTTTTTTATGGTTGGCGGGTATTCCTTTGGGCACTGCCGTCGCTTGGTTTCCTTGTATTTATGTTCCAGCTTCCGTGGACAGTTGACGTGCTGATGAAGAACCATCTCCAACTGTTTGCGGCGCAGTTTGGGGCGACGATTTTGCAGATTGTAGGGGTAACGGCGGTGCCGATCAAGAACACCATCCGATTGGCTACCATGGAACTCGGTGTTGAGCAGGCGTGTAGCGGTCTCCGGTTTCTGATGAGTATCTTTGCCATTGCGTTCGCTGCGATACTGTTGTTGCGCCGCCCTTGGTGGCAAAACATCCTTATGTTAGTCGCCGCGGCTCCACTGGCACTGTTTGTCAATGCGGTTAGGATTGCCATCACAGGTATTCTCCTCGAAAACTATTATGACATGGTGGCTAACTGGACGGCAGAAGGAGAGAAAGTGAGTGCGGCTGCCGATGCGTTTGCAGGGAAAATTGCAATCGCTCTGGCACTCGGTTTGTTTGCGTTGTTCATTTGGTATTTAGGAAAGATATTTAGACGTGTAGAGATTTAGAGAGGCATCTTCGCGAATGGATGTAGCGAATGTAACAGATTAAACAGGCATAGAGTCTTCCGGCTTTTTGCTTGTTTCCCTGCACGGGGAGTGCCGATGTGCGGAAGGTGAAAGGTGAGTGATTATGTCCCAGCAAGTTCCTTTGAATGATAGTGGTGTTCCCCAAGGGGGTAGTATGCTCCCAGACAATGGGTACGTAGAGGCTACACCGGGTGAGTACGTTCCGCAGGGAGTCCCTGCTGGTGGACCCGGTCAGTACGGAGGCGGCGGCGGATACTGGCAACAGCAGACCTACGCACGGAACAGGGCACCGATGATCGATCCGGTCGAATCGGCAAAACTTACGCCGCAGATATTAGTCCTCCTTGTTCTTTCAGGGCTCAAGCGACATTGGAAATGGGGATTGCCGATGGGACTGGTGTTGGGGTTGCTTGCGTCAGGAATTTTCTACCTGGTGTTTCCGCTTCAGCATGTAGCGAGGGCTGCCATTCAAGTTCGTGAAGAGAAACCTCAATTTCTCTTCAACGAACGGGTACGTCAAACAGGCGTGTACGATAACTATGTGAACACGCAAATTGCACTGTTACGGAGTCCCACGGTGATCAGTATGGCTCTGGAAAATTCTGACGTTGCCAGATTACCGATTGTCTTGAAACAGAGCGACCAAAGAGGTTGGTTGCTATGGAAACTCCGAGTCAGACCCGAAGGAAAATCGGAAGTCGTTACCGTCAGTATTTCGACGGACAGTGCGGAGGCTTCCGAAGTCATTGTCAACGCAGTGGTGGACGCTTATTTTGTGTTTACCGGTGCACTTTCCCGAGACGAAGATGCCGATAAGGTACGGCAGTTGACCGTAGAGAGAGGTCGTCACACACAGGCGGTGCAGCGGCTCCAAGAAGAAATTCGTACACTAACGAAGCAGACTGCTGAGCAGGGAGCAGTCGCAGACACGGGAGGACGTTTGGGCGGAGGATTCGCACCAAGCGAATCGTTGTTGCGCGATGTTTACCTTGCCGAAGCGCAACTCACAGCACTGGATGCAAGACGCAGAGCAAGCCAGAAGCGAATTGAGCAGCCGGGTGACATTCCTGCTGGTGTCCTTCAGCAGTTTCACCCTGAATTTCACACTCTCAATGCTCAACTGGAATCGTTGCGTATGCAAAAGGAAAGAATGAAGCAGTATCTCCGAAGCGCAGACGATCCAACACTCCAACAACTGGATCAACAAATTTCTTCGATCAATGCAAGACTGGGAAATCTCGGAAACAGTACCGATGATGAGGCACTCCAAGGAATTTTCAAACTTTTACAACTCAATGAACAGATGAATCAGTGGAATATCGAACAAGATATTCTGACCATGCAACTGATGGCATCCGAGTTGAAGGAAAAACATCAACAGCAACTTCTCCTGAATGCGGACCGCTCGGCGGGTGCCGCCGAAATTATGTTTCACCAGACTAATCTTGAGCGGGCAAATAGGGTTTTAGATATGATTGAAGAGCAACTTGTTACCATCCAGGCGGAACAGCGGGCACCCAAACGGGTTACGCAGTTGGAAAGGGCAAACCGCGCATTGCCGAACATATGGAGACAAGTTGCGATCATTGGAGGAGGCAGCGTAGTGTGTTTATTCCTTCCGCTCTTATTGGGGATTGCTATCGAGCGGTTGAAACCCCGCTTGTACCACGTGTCGCAAGTGCGCCGTGCAATTCCGCAAGTGCTCATCGGCGAAATTATGGAACCGCCCGTGTCATGGGTTCAAGGAGCCACCTTCCGCAAACGGCTGGCAAGGTATCGGGAAAGTGTGCATAACTGGTGTACGCACCTTTTACTGAGCGACCCGTTCCGCTCTTGTAAAACCTTGTCTGTCGCAAGCGTTGCCGGAGACGACGGAAAAACGTTCCTCGCCATCCAGATTGCCGTTGCGATGGCACAAATGAAAGAAGGGAATGTGTTGCTCATTGACGGCGATATGCGCGTCGGACGACTACATCTGTTGTTCGGCAATGAAGAAACCGGTATCGGCTTGGCAGACGTTCTTTCGTTCCGCAACGGTCTGGGAGAAGCAGTGGTGCAAAACGAAAAAGAGCCGAATTTGCATCTTCTTTCGGCGGGACAGTTGGACGTGTCTCCCTATGAACTGCTGGGAGATGGGCGTTTCCGGGAAATGCTCGATTCGTTGGAGTGGAGTCCGACTAATCCCAGCGGCTACTCACTCATCATCGTGGTGGTGCCGCCTGTTTCCCATGCAGCGGAATCGTTAATCATGGCTTCAAGTACCGATTCGACATTACTTTGTGTCCGGCAACGGGAAACGGTCTTGGCGGCAATGGAAGATGTCTATAGAAAACTGGTGAATACCGGGGCTGCGGTGGACGGGATTGTCGTCAAAGACATTCCCTACCATCAGATGGCGGGCAGAGACGGCGGCTTTGCCGATAAACTCGAACAAATCCGTTTGTCGCACCTGTTGCAGTACGCGGATTAAGGCGGCAATATTGAGACGGCAATGGAAACCAAACCAATTTACTATTCAATCTGCTTGGTCATTGACCAAAAATGGAGTGCCGTCGTATTGGGGCTGGTCGCGACCGCTGTGGGACTCGTCGTCTGGCGTTACAGCGGAGGAATCGCCATGATGACGGGTTTGCTCTTGATTCTCTTGACCGTTTGGCATATGTTTCTGCCGGTGCGATTGGAAATCAACAATCACGGCATCATCCGGTCAGTGCTCGGTAGAAAGCGGTTTGTCCGTTGGAGTGATATTCGCGCTTACCAAATCCGATACAATGGCTTGTTGTTACTCACCCAACCGGAACGTTTTGCATTGGATCCGTTTTGTGCGTTTTTTCTACCCATTCCCAAAGGACTAAGGACCGAGGTTCTCTACCGTTTCCGGCTCTTTGTCGGCGGATAAAATAAAAATGGAACGTACACATTATCAAACGCAGATTATCAAGCGATACTACAATAACCGTGAGAGTATCGTGACGCAAAAGTTGTCGGAACTGACAACGGAACTCTATCTGGCGGAAGGAAAGAAAAGAGTGCAGGTGTGGAAACGCATTTCCGCCGCACTGTCACAACTGGGAGTGGAACCGGACACAATCGCGCAAATGGTCAACATGGACAATCCGGCAAAACTCGCAGAATTTTTGGAAAAACGCGTGTAAAGTTATTCGGAAATTTCCTCATTGCGCAAGAGCGGCGAACGCAAACACGGCAGCGAACGGTTGCGATTCCGCTATGATCCGTTTCACGGTTGACAATTCGTATGCGTTCGTTACAATTAGTTTTTCGTTATGATACACGCCGAAGACCTTACCAAACAGTACGGCACGTTGTATGCCGTGAAGGATTTGAAACTAAACCTCGTTGCGGGCGATCTGTTCGGCTTCATCGGTCCGAACGGCTCCGGCAAAACGACAACGATGAAAATCCTCGCCACGCTCTTGCAACCGACCTACGGCGAAGCATACGTCTGTGATATGTCGATCTACACCCGACCGAAGGAAATTCGGCGGTTGATAGGATATATGCCGGACTTCTTCGGCGTGTACGACGACATGAAAGTGATCGAATACCTCGAATTTTTTGCGGCGGCATACCGGATACGAGGCGAAAAACGGAAAAAAGTCTGCGACGAAATGCTCGAACTCGTCGATCTCGGATACAAGCGTGAAGCACTGGCAACCAGTTTGTCGCGGGGAATGACACAACGACTCGGTTTGGCAAGAGTCTTGCTCCACGACCCACAGGTGTTGCTCCTCGACGAACCGGCAAGCGGACTTGATCCGAGGGCACGAATCGAAATGCGGGAACTGCTCAAACGACTCGGCGGACGCGGAAAAACGATTATGGTCTCGTCGCACATCTTGCCGGAACTTGCCGATATTTGTAACAAGGTCGGAATCATTGAGCGAGGCGAACTGCTGGTCAATGCGGACGTTGCTGAAGTGATGCGAAAAGTACGCGATCATTTGGTCATTCACATCGAATTGGCAGCGGGAATGGAAGATGCCGCCAAACTTCTGGAACAACACCAGTCGGTCAATCGGGTGGAAATCAGGGAAATTTCCGGCAAACGGAACATTTGGGTATCGCTCCATAAGGATCAGGGACTGGACGACTACTGCGATTTACCGACTCTCTTGGTGCAGCACGGTTTCAAAATCCGGTCGTTCAAGGAGGACGAAATCAATCTGGAAACGGCATTTATGACTCTGACAAAGGGAATTACAGCGTAAATTCATTTTTGGAGTTTATTGTGTCAAAACGATACACTCTGCATCAAAATGCTACACTTCGACTGTGTCATTTTGATACAGTTTTGCCCTCTCTCTTTTGCGAAAAAGGTATTTTTCTGCGAAATTCTATCCCGAACATTCTCTTTTTTCTTGTCGAAACACTACGATTTCAAGGGTTCTATCGGAAATTCCAGGATTTTTAGAAATTTGTCAAAAATTCTCGGTTTTGTGGCACGGTATCTGCTTATAGTTAACTATAGAGGAAGGCAGCAGGCTTTTTTTATTTTTTTAGAAAGAAAGGAAGGTGGATCATGAACAAGTATAATATAAATATCATTTTGGCGGTTGCGTTTTTGGTTTCGGCAAATGTACGAGCGGATATGATCATCGGCGGCACTTGGTTCAGCGACAGAGACACATATATGGACACGGTGGCGGCTCCCAATTGGACATTTGGGACTTTCAAACAGGAGGGCGACACCAAGAGTCCGCTCATCTGGAATTTCACAATAATAAACGAGGATGTCCAATTGATGGGAAAACTCACTATGTCGAACTTCAATGGAGGTGGTGGTCTCATGGAGGTTCCGCAAGGAGGGAGTGGTACGATGACGTTTTGGCATAATAGTGCTAACAACTATGCCATTTCTTTCGGTAACGCCGATTTCGTCAATTCGTTTTACATGGGTGTTGCTCCCCATTCCAGTTGGAGTGCAGCGATTCACTTCGCCGCAACGGCTACCTATATGTATAATGGCAAGGAATACACCACTGATACATTTGGGATCGATCAGAACAATGCGTTTTTCGGCATTGCTCTGGAAGAAGGGGCTTACCTAACTGCAATCAACTTTTGGTCAACCGGCACCCCCAACAATGGGTACAAGATTACGGCGGGCTTCGGCGGCAATGAAAACGTTGCCAATCCTGAACCGGCGACTTTGGCGGTCTTGGGACTCGGTCTGATAGGACTTGCATTGGTGAGGAAGCGGATGAAGAAATAAGTGAAGATGCACAGGCAACTTCATGAGGAGTCGGCGGGTGAGAGCCCGCCGTTTTTATTTCAAGGTTTGGAATCTAAAAACCTTCGCCTTTAGCCCCCCAGAATTGATATTGCCCAATTTCAAGCATTTTTGTACCATTCCATCAGAAGTTGTTTCGTCCGGCAGTGAAAAATGCCTTCTTATCAAGCGGCACCGAAGAATCCCGTGACTTATGGTCTAGTCCCCTTCAATTTTGTGGACCTGGAAGATAAGGCAGCGAAATATATTACGCAGATCAATGAAGGCGCATCGCGGATCGTTGCTGATGCCCGAAACGAAGTGGAACGTATCCGGCAGGTCGCCGCCGCCGAGTGGAAAAAATCCGCCGAAGAAATAGAAAACACCCGATCACAAGCACAAGAAGAAGCCGAGTCGATCAGAAAACAACTCGACGAACTTCGGCAACGTCTTCAAGCGGAAGAAGAAAATTTCAAAATCCGAAAAGACGAACTCGAAAGCGAAGCCATCAAACTGAAAGCGCAGTTGAAGCACAACGAGGACGCTGCCCGAAAAACAGGATACGATGACGGAAAAAAAGTCGGTTACGATGAGGGACATTCCAAAGGGTACGCTGACGGCGAAATGAAGGCAATGATTGATTATGCCGAAAAGGTTCAGCGCGAGGCGGAGATACAATTAGGGGCACAGTTAGAAACATTGTTGCCGGCATTGCAAACGATGATCGACCGGTTGGAGACGGCAAAGCAAGCATTTTTGCAACATTGGGAACAGAATGCTATTAAGGTGGTTCAGGCGATTGCGGAACGAGTGATCGACCGCCAATTACCGGAGTTGGCGGATGTTCCTTTACGGTTATTACGAGAGGCATTAGAATTAGGCACTGGTAGCACGTCGGTTCGGATTCGTTTGAACAAGACGGATTACGAGGCACTGAAACCTCAGATCGACCTGTTGATTCAGGAGATGACCCGCTCGGTTCCAACGGAGATTGTTCCCGATGTTTCTATTTCGCCGGGAGGCTGTATTTTAGAAACACCGCAGGGAATTGTCGACAATCGAATCGAGTCTCGGATTGCCAGAATCGAACAGGAACTCTGCCTCGTTGGCGAGGAGTCTTGAAATTTATATCGCAAACAGCGAAGAGTGATCTCTTTGTCCGCTTTTTTTGCGTCTCTCCTGTCCGCGTGATTGTTGACTTTTTTTCCCATAGCGTTACACTGACTCGGTATGCAGATTCTCCGAATAGATTCCCGTAACCGTAATGCCGCCCGGCAAATTCGGGAACTTCGGGAAAAATTGAGTCCCAAAGGGAACATCGTCAGCGAAGAAGGAAAACAACGCACTCTCGCTCTCTTCGGCGAACCGCTCTCCCCCCGACAAGTCGTCGAAAAGATTTGCGGCGATGTCGAAACCAAAGGACTCACGGCTCTTCTCGAATACACTCGAAAAATTGACTGGGCTCCCCATAGCTCCGCCGATTATAGACTTCACGTTTCTCTGGACGACTTGAAAGCGGCGGCGAAAAATGCCGACCAAAAACTTTTGGCAGCCGTCCGGCGAATTCGGCAAAATATTTGGGAGTTTCAAGAAGCAATTCTTCATAAATCAGTGCGGCTTGAACGTCCCGGAGGATACTTGGCGCAGCGGTATCGCCCCTTGCGGCGGATTGGAATCTGCGTACCCGGCGGGGCGGCACCCTATCCTTCGACCGTACTAATGACTGCCGTTCCTGCCCAAGTTGCGGGAGTCAAAGAAATCGCTGTGATGGCACCGCCGACTCCTTTTGGAACGTACAATACCGACATGCTGGCAGTTTGTTATGAACTCGGCATTACCGAAGTCTATCGGATGGGCGGCGCACAAGG
>Ga0123353_10001493_pt1 | contig 28641 bp, 25 predicted proteins | sample TergutLab28metaG_3_FD_92763 | JGI IMG/M metagenome (GOLD analysis project Ga0123353, IMG submission 92763) | Labiotermes labralis P3 segment gut microbial communities from Petit-Saut dam, French Guiana - Lab288 P3 | ecosystem: Host-associated > Arthropoda: Insects > Digestive system > Gut ...
ATACCAGCACTTCCTTGACCATCGGAATTTCGGAAAGGATTATTTCCAATTCTTCGGGCGAGACATTTTTGCCATTCTTCAACACGATGATATTTTTCTTGCGGCCGGATATGACCAGGAACCCGTCGTTGTACGCGGGCGCGTCCCACGACTCATCGTAAGAGAGCCGCGTCAGCGTCAGGTTGTCCAGCATGGCGGACGCGCCTACGGTGATGTTGAACTCGTTGAAGCCGTCCAACTTTTTACTGTCCGCGGAGGTAAGGATCACCGCGCGGTCCAGGTCAAGGCCGGCCTCCATCACGATGTCCGCCGTAATGCGGATCACGGCCACACTATCGTCGGCCAGGCAGGCGGTCAGCTCCGCCCAGTTGCTCGCGGAACCTTCATTCGCCGCGCTTGTCGGCGCCGGCCAAACGACAAACGCCAGGCCCGCCACCAGGGCCACGGCCAGCAAACCGGCCAGGATTTGTTTCACTTTCACGCTCATATTTTTTTACCTCCCCCTTTTTATGGCTACATTATAATACCGTGGGGGGAGGCGTGCAAGGGGTTTTTTTTAGAGTGGAGAGTGGAGTGTTGAGAGTGGAGCGAAGGAAAAAACAGCTCGCGCTGTTTTCTTTGATTATATGTTTTTGTGGTTTCAATATCCCGCGAGAGCGATTCTGGAATCTGGAATCTGGAATCCGGAATCTAAACCCCGCGTGAGCGGTCTGGAATCTGGCGTCTGGAATCTGGAATCTGAAAAAGGGCCTAGGCCCTTTTTCTCGCCAAATCTCCCCTGCACAGCATGACAATGCCCCAAATGCCGCCGAGCGCGATAATGGTATAAACGATGCCGAGGGCGATGGCGGACGTGCCGAAGATCGCCGTGACCAGGTTAAAGCGAAACAGGCCGACAAGCCCCCAGTTGACCGCGCCCAGGATCATCAAAATGATTGCGATGGTACTCATAATACAATAATAACTCCTTTCCTTATATAGGTATCTCTGAAAACTGTCATCCCAAGCCCTTGCCTGTCATCCTGAGCCCTTGCCTGTCATCCTGAGCAAAGCGAAGGATCTGACCGGCCACCGCTCAAGATTCTTCGCTACGCTCAGAATGACAATAGGTTGTTTCAGAGAGGTCCGAAGTTATTATGTGTAGAACACCTCGACATGATTCGTTTTTTTCTTTTCGATGATCAGCTCAATCTCAAACCGATCGAAGGAAATCTCCTCCATAAAATCCGATTTGCGAAAAATGACGCGGCCGAATTTGTTGAAATCCGAAATGTGATTTTGCAAAAGCACGGGGCAGGCCAGGTCCAGCTCACGCGCCAGCTCACGCAATACGGGCAGCAAATCGTCAAAATCAGAAGGCCGTGCGAGAATTACTTCCCGCACGACTTCCGATATGATTTTATGATTTTTCAGGGTTTTGGCCCAGAGTTTCATAATCGTCATTGCGGGCTTGACCCGCAATCTCCCTACATAGAGGGTTACAGTTGCAGGAACGCGACAAAGTAGAGATCCTGGTCCTCGCTCTCCGGATAGAAACCGTTGAGCTGGCCGTAGAAGCGGAAGCTCTTGCCGATCCGTTTCGTGGCGTCCCAGCCCTTGACCAGGTTGAGCACATAGATCGTCGCCTTGGACTCGTCCTTCGCCTCGATCGTCAGCACCTGATACTCGCCGACCTGGTTGACGGCCCTGACCGTGCCCTCGATCCGATAGCCGGCAGTGGAGGCCGGATTCTCCTTCATGCTCTCCACCGTGGCGTCCTTGCCCAGCTCAAAGTAGTTGCCCTTGAATGCGGCGGTAAAGGCGCCCCGATCCTTCGGCGGGTTGTAGGCCAGGCAGGTGATCTCGCCCTCCTCGTGGCCTTCCAGCACCGACTGGATCGTGATGGTCGCAAAGCCCAGATACTTCGTGTTGAAGGTCACGACAAAGCTGTAGTTGCCGGTCTCGTCCACGGTCGCCGAACCGCAGGCCGCGTCCGTTAAGCTGCTTGTCGCGGTCACCTGCGCGCCGGGCAGGGTCTTGCCCTTGACCGTGACCTTGCCGCCGGCGGCCGTCCGCATAGAAACGGGGTTGGCCTCGACGGTCAGCACCATGGGTTCGGGCAAATAGACAAAGGGCATGACTTCCAGCTCGATGATCGCCGTGACCATGTTCGCCTTTTCCGCGCGGATCACGATCAGCTCCGTGCCCTCTTCCTGCGTCAAGGCATACTCGCCCATAAAGACGCCGCCCTCATAGACCGCGAACTTCTCGTCGTTCACATAGACCTCGACCAGATGGTCGTCTACCTCGCCCGAGATGGCGATGACATTCCCCTCGCCCGCCTCCAGGCCGCCTTCCGCCGCCAGCAGGTCCGGCGCGGTGAGCGTGATGGTCACGGATTCGAAGGTCAGGTCAAACGAATCGAGCGTGTAGTTGCGCACCTCGCCCTCCAGGGTCTCCACGGAGAGTTCGGGGGAGACGGAGAAGACGGGTGAGCTGAGCGGCTCGTCGGGATAATAGGAGGAAAGCGGCACGTCGATTAAAATCTCGCGCAGTTCATCCTCCGCGTTGGTTTTGTGATAGTCCTCCTGGTGGGGCAAAAACAGCGTGACCGTATCGCCGGGGTGCAGGAAGACCGAAACGCGCTTGAACTCCTGTCCGTCGTCGCCGACAAAATCGCTGATCGTCGGCTCGAATTCCTCGTTGGGCGTGGGGGCGGGCAGGTCTTCGGACTTGTCGCCGAACCAGTTGGACGGCTGCATCCAGGCGGGCAGTTCCTCCATGCGGCCCGAAATGCTGTAATAGCCGTAGATCGCGCCGGCCACGGAGATGAACACGACCAACACGGTCAGCAGGATCCAGAACAGCTTGCCGCCGCGCTGCTTTTCGCGCGGGGCGGTGGGCTCGTACTCGTATTCGTCCTCGAACTCTTCCTCGACATAATAGGCGTCGCCGTCGTCATAACCGACCCGTTCCTCGGAGACGGGCGCGGGCGGCGTGGAGGTCAAAGCCTGCCTGCGGCGGCTCGGCCGCGCGGGCGGGGCTTCGTCTTCGAAATCATCGAAATCGTCTTCAGTCTGCCCACTGCCCACTGAGGCGGGCGATTGATAATCGCCCCTACGCGGCTCACTGTCCTCGACCGGCACGGGAATGGGAACCGGCTCCCGCCTGGGCTCGGGCCGGGGCTCGGGTTTCGGTTCCGGCTTGGCCTCGGGCGCAAAGGAACGCCGCTGCCGCATGGCGGGCCGCTCGTAAACCTCTTCCGGTTCTTCGTCGGCGGGTTCTTCATCGGCGGGCTCTTCTTCAAACAAAGGCTCTTCAAACAGGGGATCTTCTTCGAAAACAGGCGCATCCTCTTCGAACTGTCCACTGTCTTCTGCGGCGGGCGATTGATAATCGCCCCTACGCGGTCCACTGTCCACTGCGGCGGGCGATTGATAATCGCCCCTACGCGGTCCACTGTCCTCATACTCCTCCACAACCACGGGCTCCTCATAAGCGGCCTCGCGGCGCGGGCGCGGCGGCGCGACAGGCTGCTCAGGCGCGCGCTCAAAACGCGGTTGGCGCGGCGGCGGCGCGACAGGCTGCTCATAGGTCACTTCCCTGCGCGGACGCGGCGGCGCGACAGGCTCTTCATAAGACACTTCCCTGCGCGGACGCGGTGCAACGGGTTCCTCATAGGAAATCTCCCTGCGCGGACGCGGCGGCGCAACAGGCGCACCAAATCCGTCATTGCGGACTTGATCCGCAATCTCCCGACGCGGACGCGGGGGCGGCGCAACAGGCGCACCAAAATCATCATTGCGGGCTTGACCCGCAATCTCCCTGCGCGGACGCGGCGGGGGTGTCGCGGCCGGTTCCTGTATGCGCACGGCGCAAACCTTGCAATAGGTCGCGTGGTTGGGATTGTAAGCCCCACACTCTTTACATATCATAATAAGTCCTCCTTAATACAGTTCACGCATCATAGCACTTTGACTATATGGTAAGTATATAGCAAAATCGTTCCCGATACATGACGAATATGTAAATTTTTTCAATACAAAAAAATACGCCGCCTTGTCACTCCCATGAAATTGTGGTATATATGTAGGAAATTACCGGCCGGAGACAAGGATAAATGAGGAATGAGGGGTGAGGGATGAGGAATTGTTGATTGTCATTCTGAGCGCAGCGAAGAATCTTGATGTGTCCGCTAAAGATCCTTCGCTGCGCTCAGGATGACAGAACACGCAGGATGACAGCTTTCGAATCCCTCATCCCTCACCCCTCATTCCTCATTCCTCAACCCTCATCCCCCTTGCTCACTTTCAAATGTTTTTGCATATACTGATAGTATACCCGCAAACTTTACGAATGATGGATAACGATATGATTTACTTGGACAACAGCGCCACGACGCGCGTTTTTGAACAATCGGCCCAACGGTTGCAAGGGGCCTTATTGCGCGATTACTTCAATCCGGCAAGCGCCTATTCCGAGGCCCTGGCCGTGGAAAAAGAGGTCGAGAAGGCGCGCGCCTTTCTGGCGGGCCTGCTCTTTGCGCGGCCCAACGAGGTGATCTACACCTCCGGCGGCACCGAAAGCAACAATATGGCCCTGACGGGCTATCTGAAAAATTTGCGCGGCAGGCGGCGCGTTCTGGTGTCTTCCGTGGAGCACCCCTCGGTCTACGAGGTCCTGCGCGCCAAAGAGTGGCAGGCGCGGCACGAGATCGTGTTTCTGCCCGCCAAGCCCGACGGCGGCCTGGACCGGCAGGCGCTGACGGACGCCCTGACGGAGGACGTCGCGCTGGTCAGCTGTATGCACGTGAACAACGAGCTGGGCACGGTCACGGATCTGGAGACCCTGGCCGCGTTGGTGCGGACCAAAGCGCCGCAGGCGGCCATTCACAGCGACGGCGTGCAGGCGTTTATGAAACTGCCGCCGGCGCAGCTGCCCGTGGACTTTTACTCCGTGTCCTTTCACAAGCTGCACGCGCCCAAGGGCGTGGGCGCGCTCTACGCCCAAAAAGGCGTGCCCTTCGCGGGCGGCCAGGTCGGCGGCGGGCAGGAGTTTGCCCTGCGCGCGGGCACGACGAACGTGCCGGGCATTCTGGCGGCGGACACCGCGCTGGCGCTCTATCGCGAGAACCTTGCGGCCTGGCACGACCGGCTGCGCGCCTGCAAAACGCGTCTGCTGGATAATCTGCGGAGCCTGCCGGACGTGCGGATCAACGGCCCCCGACCGGAGGACGCCGCGCCGCATATTTTGAACCTGTCCTTCCTCGGCGTACGCGGCGAAACCATGCTGCACGCATTGGCCGAGCGGGGCGTATTGGTCGCGACGGGCGCGGCCTGTTCCGCGCACAAGGCGGGCAAGAACCGGATCCTCACCGCGATCGGTCTGCCGCCCGCGCGCCAGGAGAGCGCGCTGCGGTTCAGTTTCAGCCCCCTCAACACGCCCGAGGAAATGGACCTTGCGGCGGAGATTATCACGGAGACTGTAACCGAGCTGCGAAGATATAAGAGAAGATAGATTAGAAGAGTGGAGTGTTGAGAGTGGAGAGTGGAGTGAATGAAAAAACTACCTGACGGCAGTTTTAATTGAAAAAAACAGCGGAGCTGTTTTATCCTCCGCTCAACTCTCAACTCTCAACTCTCCACACTCCGCTCAACTCTCAACACTACGGAGGAAACCATGCACGTTATCTTAATCAAATACGCCGAAATTCATCTGAAAGGTCTGAACCGCCCGTTTTTCGAGCGTCAGCTGGTGAAACAAATTCAGCGCGCGCTGGCGCCGCTGCCCGCGCGGACCTTGCGCGAGCAGGGCCGAATGTATGTGTACGACGTGCCGGAGGGCGATGTCGCCCAAGCGGTGGACAAGCTTACGACGGTATTCGGGATTCACGCCATCTGCCCCGCGCTGGTCGTGGAGAAGGACTGGCCCGCGATCCGCGGCGCGGCGATCCAAGCCCTGCGCGAGACGGAAGGCGACGGCCCGCAAACCTTCAAGGTCTTTGCGCGGCGGGCGGACAAGACCTTCCCCATGACCTCCGAGCAAATCTGCCGCGAGCTGGGCCATGACCTGCTTGAGGCCTGCCCCTGGCTGCGCGTGGACGTGAAAAAACCCGCCATCTCCGTGCAGGTCGAGGTGCGCCTGGACCGCGCCTTTCTGTACACGAAGGAGGTCGCGGGTCGGGGCGGTATGCCCGTGGGCTGCAACGGCAAGGCCATGCTCTTGATCTCCGGCGGGATCGACAGCCCCGTCGCGGGTTATCTCATGGCCAAGCGCGGCGTGTCGCTGGCGGCCGTGCATTTTTTCAGTTTCCCCTACACGAGCGAACGCGCCCGCGACAAGGTCGTCGAACTCACGCGCCTGGTGGCGAAGTACGCGGGCGAGATCGAGCTGTTTTTGGTACCCTTCACCGAGATCCAGCGCGCGATCTACGAGAAATGCCCGCCCACGGAGACCACGGTGCTCATGCGGCGGCTGATGATGAAGATCGCCGAGCGGGTGGCGAACCGCTGCGGCGCGCAGGTACTGGTCACGGGCGAGGCGATCGGCCAGGTCGCCAGCCAGACGATCGAAAGCCTGACGGTCACAAACGACGCCTGTACGTTGCCGGTGCTGCGCCCGCTGATCTGCTTTGACAAGGAGGAGATCGTGGACCTGGCCAAGTCCATCGGCACCTTCCAAACCTCGATCCTGCCGTTTGAGGACTGCTGTACCGTGTTCGTGCCCCAACATCCGGTGACCAAACCCAAGCTGGAAAGGCTGCGGAGCAGCGAGGCGCTGGTGGACTTCGAACCGATGATCGAAGAGGCTCTGCTGGGTACGATCATCGAAAAGATTTCACAGACTGTTTGCGGATAGGTCGCATACATTGTGTTACAATGAAGTGGTCAGTGGTCAGTGGTCAGTGGTCAGTGGTCAGTGGTCAGATCGCGTTTGTCATTCTGAGCATAGCGAAGAATCTTGGCATAGCCGATTTGGATCCTTCGCCGTGCTCAGGATGACAGCCCTTGGGCACTGACCACTGACCACTGACCACTGTAAGGAGGTACTCCGAACATGAAACTCATCGCGCGCATTGTCGGCAGCGTCGTCATTATTTTAATCCTCGCGGGCGCCGCGCTCTACGCGCTCAACCAGCGCGGCTTTATCAAGGGCGGGCTTTCGGATTTCATCTCAAAAATGACGGGCCACGCGCAGAACATCAGCGACGATACAAGGAACTTTCTCAAGGAAGAGGGTTATATCCACTCGCCCGATCCCGACCCCGACGCGCCGGACGAGCCCTCGGACGAAGAGCCGGAAACCACCCCCGCGCTCACATTGGGGCCCGAACTGAACTGATGGTTAAGGCTAGCCTTATCACCGTCAATAATATCTCGCTCTACTACAAAAAACAAGGCGCGGGCGCCCCGATGATTTTGCTGCACGGCAACGGGGAGACCCACGCCATTTTTGATGTGCTGGCCGAAAAGCTGAGCGAACGATATTGCGTGTACGCACTCGACAGCAGGGGCCACGGACAGAGCGCAAACGCCCCGCTGGACTATGGGCAAATGGCGGAGGACGTGGCCGCGTTTATCAAAGAGCTTGGACTTGAAAAACCCATCCTCTACGGGTTCAGCGACGGCGGCATTCTCGGCCTGCTGATCGCAATGAAGTACCCGGCCCTGCTCTCTCAGCTGATCATCAGCGGCGCGAACCTAAACCCCAAGGGCGTCAAGGGCCGCTGGCGCTTGCTGATCAAAGTCCTGCACGCAATCACCAAGGACCCCAAGCTGCAGCTTATGCTGACCCAGCCCCATATCGCGCCAACCGATCTTGCCCAAATCCAAACCCCGACCCTCGTTCTGGCGGGCAGCCGTGATGTGATCTATACCGCCCACACCAAAGAGATCGCCGCCCATATCCCAAACGCCGTCTTGCGCATTCTGCCGCGCGAAACGCATAGCAGCTATGTGCTCGACAACCAAAAACTCTACGATATATTGCTGCCTTTTCTTTCTTAACCGCGAAAGGGGCGAAATCCCAAATCAGCTTGACAAAACCAAAATGCGTGGTATAATATGAAACACAGGGTGTTGCCGATTTATTGGTTACGCCGCTTTGATTAAAAGTAATCGCTTACCTTTGTAGCGGGGGCGATTACTTTTTTTTACTACCCAGCAAAGTGCGCTTTGCTGGGTGCCCGTTCTTCGTCTATCGCTCAGGATCAACCTGATTAACGTCAGAATAACCACCAGAATAATCAAATATTCCATTGGCCTTCACCTCCTTCCTTTTTAACATTCATGTCAATAAGGACCAGAGGGCGTAACCGCCAAACCGTTTGGCAACACCTTGTGCGCGCATACCATATCACAAGTTGTCAGTTTTTGTCAATCTATGGCCTCGCCGCAGCGGTTTTTTTCGTGTCCTTTCGCGCTTTTCGCGGTAAAAAAGAAAAAGAAAGAAATTGCATTCTGCGATCCTTTCATGTAGAATAGTTATGGGCAACTCGAAAAACTCTGGGCACGCATCTTCACCGCATTTTTGACCACATTTCTTTGGCGAAAAGCCTCGGAATAGGTCTGCGGCTATTCCTGCGTTTTTTGCCTGCGAACTGCGGCCAAACCTACGGCAAATCTGCGCACCGATAGTTTTTCGAGATGCCCTCTATACGGACTATTAAAGGAGGAACACAAAAATGAAACGCTTTCTTTGCCTCATTCTGACCCTGCTGCTGGTGCTGGCCTGCCTGCCCGCCTTCTCTTTCGCGGCGGACGAAGTGAAAATCCAGGTGCTGCTGACCGGCGATTTGCACGGTGTGCTGTTTCACAGCAACTACAACACCGCCACAAAGGCGGCGGGCTCGGGCGTGCGCGCCGGCGGCCTGACGCGCCTGGCCACCCGCATTGCCGAGCAGCGCGCGCTCAACGCCAATACCATTCTCATTGACGCGGGTGATACGGTGCAGGGCACGCCGTTCACCTATTATTATTCGTTCTATGCCCAGCCGCCCGCGCTGCAAACCAGTCCGGTCGCGCTCGCGCTGCGCACCTTAAACTATGACGCCTGGGTGCTGGGCAACCATGAGTTCAACTTCGGCCAGGGCGCGCTCACCAAGAACATCGACGACGCGAAGGCGCCCGCCTCGGGCGGGCAGACCCCCGTCGCGGTGCTGGCCGCCAACTATCTGGATATCAATACCGCGGACGGCGTGACCGAGTGGGATCCATGGATTCCCGACGGCGCCTATATCACCCGCACCTTTGACGGCGTCAAGGTCGGTATTTTGGGCCTGTCCACGCCCAACATTCCCACCTGGGAACCGGCCGCCAACTACGCGGGCATTCTGTTCATGAGCTTTCTGACCACGGCGGAATATTACATTGACTATCTGAAGAACACCGAAAACTGCGACATCATCATCGCCGCCTGCCACTCCGGCATGGAGACCAAGGGCGCGGCGCTGCAAAACACCCCGCCCTATCCCGACAGCTACGGCGAGTTCTACAGCTGGGAGGATCAGATCACCGCGCTGGTGGCCAATACCGAGGGCATCGACCTGGTGCTGGGCGCGCACTCCCACGCGACGAATACCTCAGGAACGATCGCCAACGCGGGCGGCAAGTCCGTGCCGGTGCTCTTTGCCGGCGCTTACGCCTCCACGCTGGGTATCGCCACCATTACCTATGACAAAGACACAAACGCCGTCACCAACGTAGCGCGCAGCACGGCCGGCGCGTCGTCGAGCGTCACGCCCAATGCCGCGCTGGTAACGGCGCTCCAGCCCTATGAGGACGCCGTTTGGGAGGACTATCTGCTGGCGCCCGTCGGCGAGGCGGCCGCCGCCTTCCCGTCGCCGAACATGAAGGGCCCCAACGCCTTCATTGATATGCTGCAAAAGATCCAGGCCGAAACGACCGGCGCGGAGTTTTCCTTCTGCGCGCCGCTGCTCAACAGCAGCGCCGCGAACGTCATTGACGCCGGCGAGATTGCCGCGAGCAAGATGTTTGACCTGTATCGCTACGAAAACTGGCTGTTCAAGGTGGGCATGAACGGCGCGGAGATCAAGGCGTGGCTGGAATTTGCCGCGACCAAGTACGCGATCGACGGCTCCATGCGCGGCGGCACGACCGAGGCGACCGCCCATTACGCAAGCCTTGGCCTGGTAGGGTTTCAAGACTTGACCGGCCCGATCTACTGCGACTCGCTGTGGGGGCCCGGGGTCTCCTACACGATTGATTTGAGCCGGCCGATGGGCGACCGCATCGTCGACCTGGAGCTGCGGGGCGTGCCCGTGAACCTGACGGAAGTTTATGAGGTCGCGGTCAACAGCTACCGCTACACGGGCGGCGGCGGAAACGTGCCCTATGTGAAAGCGACGTTAGGCGCTGACGCCCTGGACTTTGCGGCGGCGGGCGTGACCCTGTTTGACAGCAAGGAAGAGCTGGGCGAGAGCGCGGGCGAGATCCGCAACCTGCTGGCCGAGTATATCCGCAGCAATTCACCCATCTCCCCGACATTCGAGGTCGGCCGCGGCGCCGATTATTCGGTCTATGTGCCGGACGTGATGGCGGTCGCCGTGCTGGCCACCACCGATATGCACGGACGGTCCACGGCCCTCAACGTCAACACGGGCACGGCTTTGAGCAACAGTATGCCGCGTATGGCGGCCGTGGTCAACGCGCAGCGGGTAAGCTATCCCAACAATATTCTGATCGACAACGGCGATACGCTCCAGGGCACGCTGGTCAACACCTACTGGATTACCAAGAAACCGGCCGCGTTGAACCCCATGGTCGCGGCGATGATCGAGATGAAATACGACGTCTGGAACCTGGGCAACCATGAGTTCAACTACAAACCCGAGCAGCGCGACGCGCAGGTGACCTTCGCGGAAAACGGCGGGATCAGCGTCCTGTCGGCCAACCTGGTCTTAAAGGAGAACGGCACGGCCTTCGGCGGCGCAAACGCCTTGGCGGACGAACCCTACTACAAGCCCTATGCAATCAAGACCTTCACCGACGCGAAAGGCAACAGCGTGGACGTGGCGGTGCTGGGTATCGGCAACGCGAACAACGCGAGCTGGGACGTTCCCACCAACTTCCCGAATCTGCAATTCTCGTCCCTGGGTAATCCCACGGGCGACGTGGTCTTCGAGATCGAGCGCTGGCTGCCCGAGATTCAAGCGCAGGCGGACATCGTCGTGCTGGCCATTCACTCCGGCCTGGGCAACGGCACAATGAGCTCTTTAGAGAGCCAGGCGCGCCGCGCGATAGAGCAGACCCGGGGCATCGACATGGTCATCGGGGGCCACGACCATTCCGCGGCGGCGGCGGCCACGACCTATAAGAACCTGGACAACAAGAATGTCTGTTATGTCAACCCGGGCGCGGGCGCCAACCTGTCGCGCGTGATATTCGACGTCGTATTCGCGTCCGACAAAACGGTCTCGTCCTTCACCGTGCGTTCCGCGACGAACCTGGCAACCTCGGCGGCGGAAGACGACGAAGTATCCACCGCTACGCTGGCCGCCTACAACGAGGCGCGCGTCTGGGTCACCACGCCTTTAGGCGGCAGGCTGGAAGGCGACTGGACCCATTTTGCCAACGACAACGGCCACATTCTCGCGCAGTCGCAGACCATGGACCTCGTGCACAAGGGCCAGATCTGGGCGACCTGGTTGAGCTTTGCGTCCGACGGCGTCACGGGCGCGACCGTATCCATTGCCTCGCCGGTATTCAATCACAGTATCTTCAGCACAACGCCGCGCGATATGAGCCTGGCCGATATTTTGGGCCTGTACCGCTATGACAACAACACGCTCTATATGATCGAGATGACGGGCGCGCAGCTCAAGGCCTGGCTGAACTTTACGGCGGATAAGTATACCCTCTCGGGCACGGCCGTCGGCACGGACGGCACCACCATCTTCGGCAAGGACACCGTCTACGGCGTGGATTATATCCTCGACATCAGCAAGCCGAAGGGCGCGCGGCTGGCGCTTTGCAACTATGAGGGCAAGCCGCTCGAAGACGCGAAAGTCCTGCGCGTGGCGATCAACAGCTACCGGCTCTCCGATGTCGACTTCGGCAAGACGACGGGAATCACGGTCGCGGACGCGGTCTGGGCGGCGGAGATCGATCTTACCGCGGACCGCGCGCCGGTGCCGGTGCTGCTGGGCGAATACTTCGCCTATATGAAGACCGTCAAAGCGACGGACAAACCCTTCAAGGGCACGGACAGCAAGTGGTTCGCCGAGACGAAGTTCGCGGGCTTTGGCGACGCCAATCTGGACGGCAAGCTGGGCGCGAGCGACGCGGCCTCGATCCTGCGCCACCTTGTCCAGCTGGAAACCCTATCCCCCTACGCGCAATACCTGGGTAATGTCTCGGCCACGGGCACGCTGTCCGCCGCCGACGCGGCCCGTATCCTGCGTTATCTGGTCGAGCTGGTGACCGACTTCCCCGCCGGTGCGCCCGCACCGAAATAAGCGTGAAACGAGAGGACATAAACAAACAATTCATATGGCGGCTGGCGGATATCTACGCCACCGACGCGGCCTGGGAGGCGGACTTTGCGCAGCTGCAAAAGGGCGTGTCTGACTTTGCCTCCCGCGAGGGCACATTGGGCACGGCGTTGGGCCTGCTGGCGACGCTGCGCGAGTCAAGCCGCCTGGACCTGCTCTGCGAGCGGCTCTTTGTCTACGCCCGCATGAAACGGGACGAGGACGCCGCCGTGGACCGTTACGTCGGTTTGGCCGACCGCGCGGGGCAGCTGGCGACGCGCCTCTCCGCCGCCACCAGCTTTATGGAGCCCGAGATCCTGTCCGTGCCGAGGGAAGAATTGCTCGCTTGGGCGGCGCTGCCGGAATTTGCCGACTTTCGGTTTGGCCTTTCTAACCTGGACCGCCAGCGCGCCTATTGCCTGAGCAAGGGCGAGGAACGCCTGCTCGCCATGGCGCAGGAGCCTTTGGGCGGCGCGGACAATATCTTTTCCATGCTCAACGACGCGGACCTGACCTTCGGGACCGTCTTGGACGAAAACGGGGAAGAGGTCGAACTGACGCACGGCAGCTACGGGCGGCTGCTGGTCTGCCCCGATCGCCGCGTGCGGCGCGAGGCCTACGAATCCCTGTACGCGGCCTATCATAAGGTGAAAAACAGCGTCACCGCCATGTATGACGCCGCCGTCAAACGCGACGTCTTTTCGGCCCACGCGCGCGGTTTTGCGGGCGCTTTAGAACAGGCCCTGTACGGCGGCAATGTGCCCGTGGCCGTCTATGAGCAGCTGATCGAGGCCGTGCGGCAGCGCCTGCCCGCCCTGCAAAAATACCTGGACCTGCGCAAGCGCGTGCTGGGCCTGGACGCGCTGCACCCCTACGATCTCTACACGCCCATGCTGCCCGCGCTGGATTTGCCCTACGACTACGAACAGGCCAAGGCCCTGGTCAAAGAGGCGCTGGCCCCGCTGGGCGAAGAGTACGGCAGGCTGCTGGACGAGGCCTATCAAAATGGCTGGATCGACGTTTACGAAAACGAGGGCAAGCGCTCGGGCGCGTATTCCTGGGGCGCCTACGGCACGCATCCCTATGTGCTGCTCAACTATCAGGGCAAGCTCGAGGACGTGTTTACGCTGGCGCATGAGCTGGGCCATGCCATGCACAGCTATTTCAGCGACGCCAACCAGCCCTTTGAGACGGCGGGTTACAAGATCATGGTCGCGGAGGTCGCCTCCACGGTGAACGAAAGCCTGTTGCTGTCCCATCTTTTGGACAAGGAGACGGACAAGGACCGCCGCGCCTATCTGCTCAACCGCTTTCTGGAGGAGTTTCGCACCACCTGTTTTCGGCAGACCCTGTTCGCCGAGTTCGAGCTGGCCACGCACCGCATGGCCGAGAGCGGTCAGCCGCTCACGCTGGAGAGCCTTAAGAGCCTGTACCGCGAACTGAACGAGACCTACTACCCGGGCGTGGTCATCGACGAGAACATCGTCATCGAGTGGATGCGGATCCCGCATTTCTACCGCGCGTTCTATGTCTACCAATACGCCACGGGCCTCTGCGCCGCCGTGGCCATCGCGCGGTCGATCCGCGAAGACAATGGCAAGGGCCGCTATCTGCACTTTCTCACCACCGGCGGCAGCGATTATCCCATCGAACTGCTCAAAGGCGTGGGGGTGGACCTGACCGCGAAGGACAGCATTCTCGCAGCGCTCGATGTGTTTGCGGCCTGCGTGGACGAGTTGGACGCGCTGCTGTAGGGGCGGTCGATCCACCCCACCAAAACTGCGGATTTGGTGGGGCCCCGGGTTAGCCCGCCCGAAAGAGTGGAGTGTTGACAGTTGACAGTTGACAGGTGACAGGTGACAGTTAAGGAAAAAACTGTTTCACAGTTTTCTAAATTATAATAAAAAGGTTTTCAGAGAAAACCCTCCTCAACTGTCCCCTGTCAACTGTCCCCTGTCAACTGAAAAAAAGGAGGAAAAATGGAACAACCCGAAACAACAGCCAAAGCCTACATTACCGACTGTTTTGAAAAACAGGGCGACTTTGACATTCTGCCGCGCGAGGCGTTCGAGGCCATGCTGGCCAAAGTGATGACGCTGGACGAGACCTTTATGAAGGACACGGGCGTTTTGGAGGGCGCGGTCTATGACGACGACGCGGCCTATGATTATCTGGTGGAGGAAATGGGCGCGGCCTTCCCGCAGCAAAAGATGTACTGTATGCGCTTTGTGGAAGATTATATGGACAATCAGGAACGCTATCTGGACAGCATCGGGCTGCTGGAGTGGGAGTAGGGCGGGGGCTTGCTCCCGCCGCAGTGGACAGTGGACAGTGGACAGAATCGCTCACGCGGGTTTTTCTACGGCGAACTGACCACTGACCACTGACCACTGACCACTGACCAAACAACGGATTAAACGAGGAGGCATAAACAATGTATTGCAGCAACTGTGGAGAAAAACTTCCTGGCCGGGTGGCCTTCTGTCATGTCTGCGGCACGGGACAGGCGCAGCCCCCCTCTCTGAGGGGGGAAGTCGGCGTAGCCGACAGGGGGGAGACGCCCCCCGTCGTGCCAACCTCGCCAACGGAACCAACTCCGCCCGTGCCGGTAGAACCCGCGCCGGCAGCGGAACCACCGGCAGAACCGGTCGCGCCGCCGACCGTGCCAACCCCAACGCCGACCGTGCCGACGCCCCCGCCGGTCGAACCAACCCCAACGCCGATCGTGCCGACGCCGACGCCGATTATACAGCCAACGCCCCAGCAACCGCCGGTATACCAAGCGGCCCCTGCCTGGCAGCCCGCGCCGCAACAGGCGCCGACGTGGCAGGCGCCGCCGCCCGCGCCCAAGAAAAAGATCAACAAGCTGGTGATCATTCTGCCGTCGGTCTTTGTCTTTTTGGTGATCTGCGCCGTGGCCGCTCTGCTGCTCATTTCGGCGGACCGGAGCAAACGCTTTGAAAATGCCAAGGTCCAGATGGAAGTGGGCAACTATCAGGCCGCGCTTTCAGGATTCCAAGCCCTCGGCAACTATGAGGACGCGCCCTATCTGGCGGCCGAATGCCAAAAGGGGATCGACTATGACGCGGCCAAGGCCCTGTTCGACGGCAAAAATTATGCCGAGGCCAAGATCGCCTTTGAGCGGCTGGCGGGCTATAAGGACGCGTCGTTCCTGGCGGCCGAGTGCCAGAACGCCATGGATTACGATGCCGCGCTGGCGCTCAAAAACGCGCAGGATTACGCGGGCGCGCACGCCGCCTTTGTGAAACTGGGCAGCTATAAGGACGCGTCCGACCAGGCGATGGCGTGCAAGCAGGTGTTAGACTACGCGCAGGCGCAGGAGCTGATGGACAAGGGCGACTACAAGGGCGCGGCCGCGCTGCTCGAGCCCCTGTCCAAAGCGAACTATGAGAATTCACGGCAGCTGTTCGAGGAGTGTTCCAACATCACGGGCTACGAGGCCGCCGAGGAGGCGCTGGCAAGCGGAGAAAACTATACCGCGTTCAAATTCTTCAGAAATTTGGGTGAGTATAGGGACGCGGCCCAACGCGCGGACAAATGCGTGATCGTGCAAAAGACAGGCGAGATTTACCGCAACTCCGCTTACAAAAAGAGTATTAGTGTGCAATTCAGACAACCCAAGGATGGCTTTGCTACATACTGGAGAATCTATTCGGGAGACACATTGGTCGCGGCGGCCTACGCGAATCCGGGCGATAGGGTTTCCATCAGCCTTCCGGTCGGTGTCTACAGCCTGCAAGTTGCCTGCGGTACTCGGTGGTTTGGCGAAACGGATATGTTCGGCGACGAAGGCGACTATTATCGCCTGACAATCAGCAACGACACCATGAGCGACGCAAACGGCGATTTGAAGATAAAATCGGGGTATCGCTACTGGATCGAGCGGCCGTAGGACGGCGGCGGCAATCTGGACTCCAAGGACGAAAACTGGCAGAACTTCTAATCAATGTACAGTGTACAGTGTACAGCGTACAATGAAGGAAACGGGGCGCCGCGGCGCCCCGTCTTTTATTTCATAAAATCATTCAAAGAAAAAACCTGCTTTTATAAAATCATTCAAAGAAAAAACCTGCGGGTTTTTCTTCCTCAACTGTACATTGTACACTGTACATTCAATTCCTCACCCGACTCAAAAACGCCCTGGTCCGTTCGTTCCTTGGGTTGTTGAAAATCTCCTCCGGCGTGCCCATTTCGGCGATCACGCCCTCGTCCATAAAGGCCACGCGGTGCGCCGCCTCCTTGCAAAACTGCATCTCATGCGTCACGATCAGCATGGTCATGCCCGAATGCGCCAGCTCGTCGATGACGACCAGCACCTCGCCCACCATTTCGGGATCCAACGCCGAGGTCGGCTCGTCAAAGAGCAGGGCCTCGGGCTCCATGGACAGCGCTCTGGCGATGGCGACCCGCTGCTGCTGCCCGCCCGAAAGCTGGCGCGGCCGCGCATTGATAAACTGCGCCATACCCACGCGCTCCAAATGCGACATCGCGATCGCGCGCGCCTCCGCCTTGGGCTTGCCCAGCACCTTCGTCTGGCCGACCATGCAGTTCTCCAGCGCGGTCATGTTCGAAAACAGATTAAACTGCTGAAAGACCATGCCCAGCTTGGTCCGGTAATGGTTCGCGTCATATTTGGGCTCCAACACATTCTGCCCGTGGAAGAGAATCTGCCCGCTCGTGGGCCACTCCATCAGGTTGATACAGCGCAAAAGCGTCGACTTGCCCGAGCCCGACGCGCCGATGATGCTCACGACCTCGCCCCTGTTGACCGTAAAGTCTACGTTTTTTAACACTTCGTTCTGACCGAAACACTTGCGCAGATTGCGCACTTCTACGACAATACTCATACGGCCGTCTCCTTCCCGCGTCGCCCGCGCAGCAACCGCCCCTGCGGCATGGTGGAGGAGGTGAAGATCGTGTAGCCGCTTGGCCCGTCCATCTTCTTTTCGACCAGGCGCAGCAGGCGCGTGACGGTGAAGGTCAGCACAAAATAAATCGCGGCCGTGATCAAAAAGACCTCATAGGTCTTAAACAGCGCGCCGCGCACGGACTTGGTTTGGAAATACAGCTCGACGACCGAGATGACGTTTAAGACGGACGTGTCCTTGATGTTGATGACGAACTCGTTGCCCGTCGCGGGCAGGATATTGCGGATCGCCTGCGGCAGGATCACGTGCAGCATGGTCTTGGTATGGTTCATGCCGATCGAGCGCGCGGCCTCGGTCTGGCCCTTGTCGATGGACTGGATCCCGCCGCGCACGACCTCGGCCATGTACGCGCCCGTGTTGATCGACACGATGATAATGCCCGCGGTCAGCGGCGACAGGTTCACGCCGATCGCCTCGGAAAGCCCGAAGTAAATGACCATGGCCTGCACCATCATGGGCGTGCCGCGAAAGACCTCGATATAGATGTTGAGCAGGATATTGGACAGCTTAAGCAGGATCTTTTTGAGCGAGAACTTGCCCCCGCGCGGCGCCGGAATGGTGCGCACCACCCCGACCCCGAGCCCGATAATAAACCCGATGACCGTGCCCGTAAGCGCGATGAGCATGGTAATGCCCGCGCCACGCAAAAACCACGAGCCGTAGTTCTCCAATATGTACCATACAGCGGGAAAGAAGGTAGTTGGCATAGGTTCTCCAGATTCCAGATTCCAGATTCCAGATTCCAGAATCGCTCACGCGGGTTTTTTCTGGAGTCTGGAAACTGGTATCTGGTGTCTAAAAATCAGCCGGCAGGCTGATTTTTAATCGCATTCTCCATCATCTGCTGGCGCGCGGCCTCGGAAATGCCGGCCAGGATCTCATTGATCCGCGCGAGCAGGTCGCTGCCCTTCTTGAGACCCACCGCGATAGCGACCTCGTCCAGCGTGTAGGTGAAACCGAGGGCCTCGTCAAAGGCGATATAGGTCAGGTTCGGGTTGGCCAAAGCAGCGGAGATCGCGCCCGGGCGCTCGGAGATATAACCGTCGATCCGGCCTGAGTTTAAGGCCATGATCATGGTCGGGAAATCCGTCATCGCGGTCTGCTTATCCACGCCTTCGATCTGGTCGATGACCGTGTAGTGGAAGGTGCTCTGCTGTGCGGTGATCTTCGCGCCCGCGAACTCGTCCAAACAGTCGGCGCTCGCGAACGGGCCGTCCTTGCTCACGACGATGACCAGGTCGGAGATATAGTAGTTGTCCGAAAAGTCAATGGACTCCTTGCGCTCGGCGGTGGGCGACATACCCGCGATGATCACGTCGATCTTACCCGAGGTGAGTGAGGGCAGCAGCCCGTCCCAGTCGGTCTTGACGATCACAAGGTCCATGTCCAGCCCTTCGGCCAGCGCCTTGGCGATCTCCACGTCATAACCGCCCGCGTAGTTGCCGCTCTCGATCGGCACCGCGCCGTTGCTGTCGTCGTTCTGCGTCCAGTTGAAGGGCGCGTAATCGCACTCTAAACCCACGCGCAATTGGGCCCGCGCCCCGTCGTTGTTATTCGTCTTCGCGCAGCCTGCGAGTGCTCCAAAGCAAAGCACCACTGCTAAAAATCCGGCAAAATACTTCATGATAAATATCCTTCCTTTTCGATAATTATTCATTATAGTATACATTCGGCGATTTGGCAAGACACATATCGCGTGAAATGTGGCCAATGCGTGAGGGGTGGTCAATGCGCGTTCTTACGTCATTGGCTGTCGAACCCACCGGCGGAGCCGGTGAGAATGGAATAAGCGGTGGCGTTGCAGGACGAAATAAAAGCCACGCGTTGTGTATATTGATGTTGTCGCAGTCAAAAATAAAACTGCGCGTGAGGAAACAAAAATAGGCTTGGGAACTGGATTGCTTCGGCATCACTCCTGGCAATCAAGACAGCACCGGCCTGCCCACAGTTCGCAATCGGCGCAGCGTGCGCACTGCTTGTGGCTCACTGGGCTTCCGCCTTGCTTTTTCCCACACAGTGGGCGCTTCGGCTCCGCCCCCGCAATGGGAACCGCTGATTAAATCGTTCGCTGAGTAGATTGGCTATCAGAATGGCCCCAACTTAGGAGCTTTTGACAGGCCAGCTATTCCACCTCACGATTTAATCAGTGGGCCCAATGACGGGAAATGAGGCTTGCGTCATTGCGAGGAGAACATAGGTTAGTGTGCGAGAGGGCAACACGACGAAGCAATCCAGTCTCCCAAGAGACATCGCAAAGGGCCAAACAGAAAAGCTATGAGGGGATAAGCAAAGGGGAAATGATGGCAGCGACACCCGCCTTTCAGGCGAGCCGGTACCAGTGCCCTTATAGGGCAAGATGATTTTGTCATCCTTTGTCGCAAACCCCATTTGACAAGTTTCTTATGCTAATGTGCATTCACCGATGAAAGCCTTTCGTGTTATTTTTATTATGCTGCTGGCGCTGCTTTGCAGCCTGTATATCTACGGCAGCACGGTCAAGACGGCGGGGGAGCCATCTTGGGCGCCGCAGCCCACGCCCGCGCCCGTCTCCGCGTGCCGAACGGAGATCGTGCTTGTCCCAACGCTTACGCCGGCGTCTACGGTTACACCCTGCCCTGTGCCCACGCCCACGGTGCGGCCCACGCCTTTCTCCTTCGTCTGGTTTTCGGACACGCAGGTCTACCCCTACAAATACCCCAAGGTGTTTGCGGCGATGACGGACTGGGTCGTGCAGCACCAAGCCGAGCACAATATCCTGGCGGTGCTGCACACGGGCGATATCATAGACGACCGCACCCTGGCGCGGCATTGGCAGAACGCGAGCAGCGCCATTGTCCGCCTTGCGCCGGAGGTGCCCTTCTACTGCGTGGCAGGCAACCACGATGTGGGCGCGACCCAGCCGGACTATGAGAGCTATCTATCCTATGATTTCTGCGCCGCAAAAGACCCGCGCTGCCTGTATCGCGGCGGGGTCTGCTGGGCCGAGCCGCTCTCGGCGGGCGGCACGGATTTTTTGCTGCTGGGAATCGGCTGGCAGGAGGGGACGGATTATTTGGGCTGGGTGGAGCAGATCATGGCGGATTTCCCCGACCGTGTCGTTATTCTGCTCGTGCACAGCTTTTTGTCAACGGAGGGCAAACTGACCGAAAACGGGCGGCTGGTCGAGCGCGAGATCGTGGCCAAATATGAGGGCGTGCGGCTGGTGCTCTGCGGACACAATCGCGGCTCGGCGCGGTGGAGCGGGCAGTACGGCAAACGTACGGTGCACGCGCTGATGTATAATTTCCAGGACGATCAGGAGAAGGGCTTGGGTTATCTGCGCATTTTAATGTTCAATCCCTTAACGCGCAATATCGCGCTGACCACCTATTCGCCTTGGCTGGATCAGTTCAACTATCAAAAGGACACCAGCCTCGACACCTTTACCCTGCGCAAAGCGTTTTAGGGAGTGGCCCAATGGCAAGAGCGACGCGGTCGGGCCACTCCCGCGTTTTAACGCATTTGACATATTGTCGGATAAATAGTACCCTATTACCCATGAAACGCAGGGGAATCCATATACTCATTTGTTGCGCGGCCGTGCTGATTCTGGCCGCCTGTGTCACGCGGCCCGTTCCCGAACCGCCGCCGACAACCGAAGCCCCGCGGGCGACGGCAACCCCCACTCCGACCGTACTGCCCACTTCCCCCGCGTCCACCGCAACCCCCATCCCAACCCCGTTTTCCCTTGTTGTATTTCCCGACACGCAGGTCTATACCTACAAGAGCAACAATGTGTTCGAGGTCATGACGCAGTGGGCGGCTGATACGAAAGAACAGTACAACACCCTCGCCGTGCTGCACGTCGGCGACATTGTGGAGGAGCGCACCGATCCCCTGCATTGGGAAAAGGCTGCGCACGCCATTTCGCTGCTAAAGGGCCATCTGCCCTTCTATCCCGTGGCGGGCAACCACGATGTGGGCTGGCCGCGCACAGTGCATTACGAGCGTTATCTCGCCCAGGATTTTTGTGACGCGCGGGACCCCGAACTGCTCTATAAGGGCGGGGCCTGCTGGGCGCAGCCGCTGCACGCGGGCGGCACGGATTTTCTGCTGCTGGGCATCGGCTGGCAGGTCGACGCCGACTATATCCCCTGGGCGCGGGAGATCCTCGCGGCCTGGCCCGACCGCGTCGTTATCCTGGTGACGCACAGCTTTTTGACCAAGGGCGGCCGGCTGACGGAGGAGGGGCAGCTCATGGAACGCGAGCTTTTGCGTGATTTTCCCTCTGTGCGGCTGGTGCTCTGCGGCCACGCGAAAGGCGCGAAACGCTGGGCCCAAACCCATGAGGACGGCTCCCAAACGCACGCGCTGCTGTTCAACGTGCAGAAAGAAAATGCGCGCGGCCTCTACAGGGGCTACTTGCGCCTGCTGACCTTTGATCCGATCACCCGCACACTCACCGTCGTCACCTACTCGCCCTTTTCGGACAGCTATCTGCGCAGCGATAAAAACGAGTTTGTCATCGAGAATGCGTTCTAGCGGCGTCCCATTTGACAAGACCCCTCGAAAACAGTAATCTATATAAAGAATGAAACGCAAGAAACTTCGCATATTTTTATGGTGCGCGGCCGCCCTTATTTTGGCCGCCTGCGCCTTATATATCTTTCGGCCCGCGCCCGAACCGCTGCCGGAACCGGACATACCGCCGCCGCCGACAGCGACACCGGCTCCCACGCTCACGCCCATACCAACGCCGACTCCCACGTCCACACCCATACCAACGCCAACCGCAACTCCGGCGCCAACGCCCTTTTCCCTCGTCTGGATGACCGACACGCAGGTCCTGGCTCTGCACTACCCCGACGTTTTTGAATCCATGACGCGATGGGCGGCGGACACCAGGGAAACCTATAATACCCTGGCCGTGCTGCACACGGGCGACATTGTGGACAACCCCACCGGCAAGACGCAATGGGAGCGCGCGGCCCGCGCGGTTTCCCTGCTGGGGGACCTGTCCTTCTACTGTGTCACAGGCAATCACGATGTGCGGGGCAATGCCTCGGCCTACAAATGGTATAGGCACTTTGATCTCTGCGACGCGCGCGACCCTGAACTGCGCTTTCGTGAGGGGCGGTGCTGGGCGCAGCCCTTTTCGGCGGGCGGCACGGACTTTCTGCTGCTCGGTATCGGCTGGCGGGAAAAACGCGCGAGCTTCGTGTGGGCAAGCGAAATCATGTCGGCCCACCCCGACCGGTCTGTGATTCTGCTGGTGCACCACTTTTTGTCGGACAACGGCGAGCTGTCCGTTGACGGCAAGCTGGTGGTGGAGAGATTGGCAGAGAACTTTCCGCAGATCCGGCTCATACTCAGCGGCCATATGAGAGGGGCGGCGCGCAGGGAATTGACCCATGGGGACGGGTCCGTAACGCACGCCATGCTGCATAACTTCCAGGAAGAGAACAAACAAAAGTGCGCCTTGGGTTACCTGCGCCTGCTCACCTTCGACCCCGTGACCCGGGAAATCTCCGTCACGACCTATTCGCCCTGGCTGGACCAATATCTTCTCGACGAGGAACACACGTTCATAATTCCAAACGCGTTTTAACCGGGGATTTGTATTTGTACTACGGTGACTATGAAGCGGTAGCAGGGCTCCTTTTGAAAGGAGCTGTCACCGTCCCCCTGTCACGCAGCCTCCAAGAAACAGAGGCTTTTTTCTTAACCAAATCTTAATCATTTTCCCCCTTGGTTTTTAACAATCCAACTGTCATAATAAGAGTATGTTCAATATATTGATCTGCGATGACGAAAAGGATATTGTCTCCGCGCTGTGCATTTATCTCACACGCGACGACTACCGTCTGCACACAGCGGGCACGGGCGCCGAGGCGCTGGCAGTTCTGGCACGCGAGCCCATTGACCTTGTGCTGCTGGACATCATGATGCCCGTGATGGATGGGCTGACCGCCCTGGCCCGCCTGCGCCAAACCTGCAACTGCCCTGTGATCCTGCTCACCGCCAAGAGCGAGGATGTGGACATCATCGGCGGCCTGAACGCTGGCGCGGACGATTACATCACCAAGCCCTTTCGGCCGATGGAACTGCTGGCGCGGGTGCGCTCCCAACTGCGCCGCTACCGTGAACTGGGCGCGAATTCGATCGACGATACCGTCCTGCGCGCGGGCGGCATCGCGCTGGACGACAGGGCCAAAGAGGTCAGACTGGACGGGGAGCCCATCGCGCTCACGCCTACGGAGTATGATATTCTGCATTTGCTGCTGCAAAGTCCGGGCCAAGTTTTCTCGGCGGATGAGATCTACCGCAAGGTATGGAACGAAGCGCCCCTGGGCGCGGAGCGCACGGTGGCGGTGCATATCCGGCACCTGCGCGAGAAACTGGAGATCAACCCCGCCGAGCCGCGCTGGCTGCGCGTTGTCTGGGGAAAGGGGTACACAATTCGTAATTCGTAATGCGTAATCAAAGGAGAATTATTATGAAATCAATGTTGGATAAATTTTGGGCGAAAGCCTTAACACAGGTATTCTTTGTGCTGACCGCCACTACGTCCGCGCTCTGTCTGCTGGCGACAGCCATTATCGCCAACGCGGGCGCCTATAACAATTCCGGTTATATGCAGAACATCTTTTCTGACGACTATTATGTGTTCTTCGGCACCCACTGGGGGATTTGGAGCTACGCAAATCGTATTCTCCTGCCCATCCTGGGTGTCTGTATGCTGGGGCTGACTGTCACGCTCTTTGTCTTTGCCCTGCGTGGCGCGGGTCATAAGGCGGGGCGGGAGGGGATTACCCGACCCTTCTTCGCCAAATGGCCTTTGGATCTACTGCTTGCGCTGACCATCTTGCTGGGCATTGCCGTCTTTGCCCTGCCTGTTAACGCCTATCGGATACTGACGGAAGAAGGCGTGATCGTGGTAGCGCTCTGCGCCCTGGCGGTCGCGGCCTGGCTGTTTTTGGGCTATTGGATCTGCTTTGCGGCCAACGTCAAGCGCGGCCGCTGGTGGCAGAACACGCTGCTTTATATGGTCGGCAGGCTAATCGTGCGTATGCTGCGTTGGATCTGGCGGGGGCTATGTCTCATCCCCCTCTTCTGGCAAGTGGGGCTGGTTTTTGCGGGGCTTTGTGTGGCGGATATCCTCCTGATTGCCTTAACAAACGGCGGTGAAATCGAGGCGGCGTTGATGTTTTTCTTCCTGCTGCGCTTGGGGTTGTTGGCCTTGGTGATTTGGATCACCCTCTCCCTGCGCCGCCTGCAAAAGGGGGCAAAGGAACTGGCGGACGGCAAACTGGGCGCCCCTTTGCAGACGCAATATATGGCCGGTCCGTTCCGCACCTTTGCTGAAAATCTGGGCCGCATACGCGACGGTATGCAAGTCGAGATAGAGGAACGTATGCGCAGCGAGCGGTTCAAGACCGAGCTGATCACCAACGTCTCGCATGATATCAAGACACCCTTGACATCTATCGTGAATTATGTGGACCTGCTGGGCAAGCTGGAACTCTCTGATCCCAAGGCGAAGGAGTATCTCGCGGTGTTGGAGCGGCAATCCGCGCGGCTCAAAAAGCTCACGGAGGATTTGGTCGAAGCGTCCAAGGCGGCCACGGGCAACGTGCCCGTCCATCCAACGGATACGGACGTCTGCGCCCTGCTGCAACAGGTCACCTGCGAGTATGAGGAGCGGCTTTCTGCGGGCGGCTTGACGCTGCTGCTGCAGTTGCCCGACACGCCCGTGTCCGCCAAGGCCGACCCCGCGCTGCTGCACCGCGTGTTTGACAATCTGCTCTCCAATATCGCGCACTATGCCCTGGCCGGCACCCGTGTCTATGTGAGCGCCGCGCAAAACGAAAACAGCGCGGAGATTTCGTTTCGCAACATCTCCCGCGAGGCTCTGCCCGCCACCTCCCAGTCGGAGCTGCTGGAACGCTTTGTGCGCGGCGACGCGGCCCGCAACACGCAGGGCAGCGGCTTGGGGCTCTCCATTGCCAAGAATCTGATGGAATTGATGAATGGGGAATTAAAACTAACCGTAGACGGAGACTTGTTTAAGGTAACGCTTGTCTTCTAGAAAACTGTCATCCTGAGCGTAGCGAAGGATCTTACGGACACATTTCAAGATTCTTCGCTGCGCTCAGAATGACAATGAAGTATTTTTAGTGAGATCCGGTAATCCGTTTCAAGCGCGCGGCGACCGCCTTACCGGTCGGCGTGGTGGCCAGGCCGCCCTTGGCGGTCTCGCGGTACTCCTTGCGGATATCCTTGCCCACCTTGTACATACAGGTCACGACCTCGTCAAAGGGAATCAGGCTTGTGATACCGGCCAGCGCCATGTCCGCGCAGATCATGGCGTTTGCCGCGCCCAAAGCGTTGCGCTTGATACAGGGGCACTCGACCAGCCCCGCCACGGGATCGCAGATTAAGCCCAGCACATTTTTGATCGTCATGCCCGCCGCGTCCAGCGCCTGCACGGGCGAACCGCCGGAGATCTCCACCAGCGCCGCTGCGGCCATCGCCGCCGCCACACCCGTCTCGGCCTGGCAGCCGCCGCCCGCGCCGGAGATCGTCGCGTTGTTCGCAAACAGCATACCCACCGCGCCCGCCGTAAACAGGCCCTGCACCAACTGCGCGTCGGTCCAGCCCTTGTCGCGCCCGCACTCGATCAGCACGCCGGGCAGAATGCCCGAGGCGCCGGCCGTCGGCGCGGCGACAATGCGCCCCATCGCGGCGTTCACCTCCACGACCGCCATCGCGGACGCGGCGGCACGGCAGGTGTTCGGGCCGGAGAAAGATTTCTTATTGCCGTATTGAAACAGCCGCATGGCCTCGCCGCCGGACAAGCCGCTCACCGATTCGACCTTCTCGGTCAGCCCCTTGCGCACCGAACTGTGCATGACGTCGAGGGCCTGATACATCTCGGCCAGCACCTGCTCCGTCTCGATCTCGCGCAGGTCGGCCTCGCGGCGTATCATCACCTCGGCAATGGTCAAGCCCTCCTCCGCGCAGTAGGCGGCGAGGGTGGCGCCGCTGTTGAAAATCTTGCTATCCATGGTTCTCCTATACCGCGTATAATTGCTGTATGCTCGGGCAAAGCAACAGCAGCGTGCTCTGCATTTCGGGCGTGACGGGCGTGTCCGTCTCAATGCAGATAAAGGCGTCCTCGCCCTTGCCGTGGCGGAACGCGCGCATAAAGGCGATGTTCACGCTGCACTGCGCCAGCACGCGGCTCACGTCCGCGATCACGCCTGGTTTGTCCCGATAACGAATGATGATGGTGGGATAGTCGCCGGAAATCTCGACCGCCAGGCCGTTGATCTCAATAATCCTGATCCGCCCGCCGCCGATGGACTGGCCCACGACCTCGGTGCTCTCTCCGTCCTCGGCGATCGCGTAAATGCGGGCCGTGTTCGGGTGCGCCACGCCCTCGTCCGAATAGGCGAACAGCACCAGCAGCCCCTGCTCCTTGGCCAGCTCATGCGCGTGCTTGATCCGCGAATCGTCGGGCAGCAGGCCCAGCAGGCCCGCGATCAGCGCCTTGTCCGTGCCGTGGCCCTTTCCGGTCTCGGCAAAGGAACCGTAGAGCGTGATATGCGCCTCGGTGATGGGTTTGCCCACCATATGCTTGACCACGTGCGCGAGCCGGACCGCGCCCGCCGTGTGCGAGCTGGACGGCCCCGTCATGCACGGGCCGATGATGTCGAATACAGAATACTGTTCCATGTTCCTCCGGATAGATTCCAGACTCCAGATTCCAGATTCCAGACCGTAGGGGAGGGGTCAGCCCTCCCGCAACCAAACCCCGCGTGAGCGTTCTGGAGTCTGAAATCTGGCATCTGGAATCTGGCAAATTTTCTTCAAAAAATTGCCGCACACCCGTCCCTCGACTATGGGTGCCTCTGGAACTCCTTGGCGCACATCTTTACCATGCCTTTGCCCGCATTTCTTTGGCAAAAAGCCTCGGAATAGGACTGCGGCTATTCCTGCGTTTTTTGCCTTTGAACTGCGAACAAATTCACGGCAAATCTGCACACCAATGGTTTCCAGAGACACCCTTTGCCTCCAAGCGGTAATCGCGCCGGTGGCTCCGTTCAGGTTTCCCTGCGGCACACGCGGCGATCCACTCAATGCTGCTTCCGTCAGGACCTGACATGGTTTAATGGTGTCGCGTTGCACAGGACCCGAACTTCAACGCTCCGCGCGCGAGCCAAGCCTCACAGACAAACGCCTCAGGACGGGAATTCAGCCTCGCTGCAGCGGATTGCGAGTACAGGGCACCGCTATCTCCCCGCCTAGTACGGCAGGATTAGTATAACACGTCAATGTACAATGTACAATGTACAAATTACAATTGAGGAAAAAACGCCCGCGGGCGTTTTCACCTTAACTGTTCACTATTCATTGTGTACGGCCTATCGCCCATTGCCCTGCCCGCTGCACGCGGGTAATTATTTCTCTTGCTGATTGGCAGGAATCTTACCCTGTTCGCTTTCGAATTCTTTGACCCGCTGTTTCATGTACTGTTCAATCTCTTTGTTCGCCGAGCGTCCCTCATACTCCGCGATATAGCGAAATTTGCGAAACAGCTCCCGATTTACCCGAAGTGTATATCTCACCAATAAATCCATATTTATCACCATCCTTGAGGTATCAATATGGCTTAACTTTAATACCATTATTGCACCATTACAAAAATGATGGTATTATGGTGGATAATTGATGGAAAGTTTTGGGGCGAATTATGCGAGTAGCGATTATCAGCGTTGGCGAGTTGGCAATAACGGCGGAGCAGTTGATACTGCATTTGCCCCCAAATACTACGGAGATGATTTTAGGCGGAGAGGGCGAAACAGAAATCCGCGCCCGTGCGTATGCGCGTGAAAACCATATTGAGTTGACAGAACTTTTCCTGGAGGTTGAATTTGGCAGATATGCGTCGGTGATACGACACATCAAAATGATGGACGCCTGTGATTGCCTGCTTCTGTTTTGGGACGGGAAGAGCTTGCAGGCTAACTTTCTTGCTGAGCGTTGCAAAGGTAAAAGAGTTCCATATAAGATGATAAAACTATAAGGGCTATGGTCTGGAATCCGGAATATAATATCTTCCCCGCGTGAGCGGTTTTCGCGTCCATCGCGTCATTGGAACCCCTGATTAAATCGTTCGCCGGGTAGATTGGCTATCAGAATGGTCCCAACCTAGGAGCTTTTGGCAGGCTGGCTATTCCC